>Ga0187784_10001184_pt1 | contig 20521 bp, 21 predicted proteins | sample 1015_SJ02_MP15_2_FD_132964 | JGI IMG/M metagenome (GOLD analysis project Ga0187784, IMG submission 132964) | Tropical peat soil microbial communities from peatlands in Department of Meta, Colombia - 1015_SJ02_MP15_20_MG | ecosystem: Environmental > Terrestrial > Soil > Wetlands > Peat | place...
CTGCTGCCGCACGCGCAAGCGGTGATCGAGGCGGCGACCGGATTCGCGGCCGCAGCCGCGGGGACGTCGGATCCGCTGCAGGGCAGCATCCGGCTGGGACTGATCCCGACGGTGGCACCGTACGTGCTGCCGAGCCTGCTGGCCGGGCTGGCCGAGCGGCTGCCCGCGCTGACCTTGCGGGTGATCGAAGACCAGACCGAGCGGCTGCTCACCGGACTGCGCGAGGGATCCCTGGATGCGGCGTTGATCGCCTTGCCCGCCGAGGCCGGCGGCATCACCGAAATCCCGATTTACGACGAAGATTTCGTGCTCGCGCTGCCGCCCGGGCACCCGCTGGCGGGCAAGCGACGACTCCCGCCGACCGCGCTGGCGCAGCTGCCGTTGCTGTTGCTCGACGAGGGACACTGCCTGCGCGATCAGGCCCTCGACGTCTGCCACAAGGCGGGCGTACGCGCCGAGCTGGCCGACACCCGGGCGGCGTCGCTGGCGACGGCAGTGCAATGTGTCACCGGCGGGCTGGGTGCGACGTTGATCCCGCGGAGCGCGGTGCCCGTCGAGACCGCGCGCAGCCAGCTCGAACTGGCGTACTTCGCCGCACCCCGCCCCGGCCGACGGATCGGGTTGGTATTCCGCTCATCCAGCGGCCCCGACGGGCCCTACCGGCAGCTTGCCGAGCTGATCGGCGAGCTGGTCGGCGCCGACCAGCAGCTACGCCCGGCCCGGTAGTGCCAGCAAAATGAACGTGTTCTAGTTTCGCTTCATGCTGGACTTCACGCTGGAAAACATCAGCGCCGAGGACGTCGAACGGCAGCGCGCGTTGTACGAGTCGGTCCGCGAGTTGATCGACGCGACTGTCAGGACCCAGGCCGACGCCGCAGCGGTCGCGGCGCCCACGGCCGAGATCGACCCGGCCACTGCACGTTTGCGTCGACGGGATCAACCCGCGGCTGACCGGAACGATCAGCCTCCGCTATCTGCAGGCCACCCGGCTGGGGCAGCTGCACGCCGAAGCGACAACCACCCGCGTCGACGGGGTGAAGACCTTCGCGGTAGGCCATCTCGCCGATGAGGACGGCGTCACGGTTGAAGCCGACGGGATGTTCATCCTGCCCCGGTGGGCCCGGGACCACTCCGACTAGGTTTCGCTTATGGAAAAGATAGTTGCGGTGCTGATGGCAGCCGACCGCGACGAGGACTGGTGCCAACGGCAGCGCGGACCGGTCGCCGACGCCATTCTCCAGCTCGGTGTCCCCGGCCTGGCCGTCAATGTTCGCGACGATGCGGTGCGTCATTCACTGATGACGCTGACGACGCTCGACCCGCCGGTGGCCGCGGTGGTGAGCATGTGGACCCAACAGTGCTACGGCGATCAGATCGCGGCGGTGCTGCGCCTGCTCGAAGCGGAGTGCCATTCGGTCGCGGCTTATCTGGTCACCGAGTCGGTTCCGTTGCCGGCGCCACTCCAACTAGGTAGCCGCACAACAGGTTTGGCTAACATTGCGCTGCTGCGCCGGCCGGCAGAGCTAGACCAGGCGAACTGGCTGCGCCGCTGGCAGCACGACCACACGCCGGTGGCGATCGAGACCCAGTCCACCTTCGGCTACACCCAGAACGCCGTCGTGCGCCCGCTCACGCCGGACGCGCCGCAACTGGCGGGCATCGTCGAAGAGCTGTTCCCGGCCGAGGCGATCACCGATCTGAAGGCCTTTTTCGGCGCCGCCGACGATGCCGATCTGCAGCAGCGGCTGAGCCGGATGGTCGCCAGCACATCGGCATTCGGCGCCAACGAGAACATCGACACCGTGCCGACCAGCCGCTACGTGCTGAAGACACCGTTCGAGACCTGAGGAGACACCGGTGACACTGCAGATCGAAGACCAGAACCGGGTGCGCACCCTCACCCTGAACCGGCCCGAGGCGCTCAACGCGTTCAACGAGGCGCTCTACCAGGCCACCGCCGAAGCACTGACGTCAGCAGGCGACGATCCTGAAATCGCCGTCGTGCTCTTGACCGGGGCGGGACGCGCCTTCAGCGCCGGCAACGACCTCAACGAGATGCAAGCACGCATCACCGACCCGCAAATGGCCCGTCAGGGATCGCACTTCACCTCGATGATCGACGCGCTGACCCGGTTTCCCAAACCGCTGATCTGCGCGGTCAACGGCGTCGGCGTCGGCATCGGCACCACCATCCTCGGCTACGCCGACCTGGCGTTCATGTCATCGGCGGCTCGCCTGAAGTGCCCGTTCACCAGCCTCGGCGTCGCGCCGGAAGCGGCGTCGTCATACCTGCTGCCGCAGCTGATCGGTCGGCAGAACGCCGCCTGGCTCTTGATGTCCTCGGAGTGGGTGAGCGCCGAAGAGGCGCTGCGGATGGGCCTGGTCTGGAAAGTGTGCGAGCCCTCCGAGCTGATCGCGGACGCCCGTCGGCACGCTGAAATCCTTGCCTCACGGCCGATTTCGAGCCTGATCGCGGTCAAGCAGACCATCGTCGAACCGACTCGTCCGGAAATCGCGGCGGCGACCGGTCGGGAGAACGCCCATTTCGCTCAGCTGATGGGCGGGCAGGCAAACGCGCGGGCCCTCGCCGATTTCACCGCTCGGCGGGGCAACTGATCGCCAGGACGGCGGCTACCGTGACCCGCTGGTTTCCAACCGTGCGGCCCCCGCGATGAGCGCCCGCAACGTGCGCCGGCAACGTCCGCAGTCAGTGCCGGCTCCGCAGGCCGCCGCAACCTCTTTGGAGGTCGACGCCCCGCGGGCGACGGCGTCAGACACCGTCTGACTTGTCGCACCGACACACAGGCATACGTACATTGTTAGTGGAGTCTAACCTAACTTGATTCGCAAAGGCTAACCTAACCTAAAGCCTGTTCTGACCAGGATTTCTGCATCGAGGCGCCGGCCGACGAAGACGCGCCGACACCACGCGAATCAACCCGTCGTTCCGTCCTGCACTGGACTAGGTTTGATGTGGGCATGCGGTGGCGTTCCAGCCCAACCCACCGTCAATCGCCTCAAGTCCGAAACCGCGCCAGCGGAGAATAAGGAGCGATCATGCAAGGTGATCCCGATGTTTTGCGCCTTCTCAACGAGCAGTTGACCAGCGAACTCACCGCGATCAACCAGTATTTTCTGCATTCCAAGATGCAGGAGAACTGGGGGTTCACCGAGGTGGCGGGCCACACCCGCGCCGAGTCTTTCGACGAAATGCGGCACGCCGAGGCGATCACCGATCGCATCTTGTTGCTCGAAGGCCTGCCCAACTACCAACGCCTCTTCTCGTTACGCATTGGTCAGACGCTGCGCGAGCAGTTCGAGGCCGATCTGGCGATCGAATACGACGTGTTAAACCGGCTCAAGCCGGGCATCATCATGTGTCGCGAGAAGCAGGACACCACCAGCGCCAACTTGCTCGAAGGCATCGTGGCCGACGAGGAGAACCACGTCGATTATCTCGAGACGCAGCTGCAGTTGATGGACAAGCTCGGCGAGGAGCTCTACTCGGCCCAGTGTGTCTCGCGACCGCCGACGACCGGGCAAGCCGGGCACTGAGCGCTGATTCTCAGCGCGCCTTCGGCCTACATCGTCGCCGGGCAGCGGGGGACAGACGGCGGCTTGGCGGCCGTCGCCAGGGAACGGCTTCCCGTCTCGACTTCGGGCGTACCATCTCGCCATGAGCCGAATCGGAACATTCGCTGACGACGACCTCGCCGGCTGGGTCCTGAAGTCTCCCGACTTGGGCGGCGCGATCGGAGCGTTCGCCAACTCGGTGTACAACCACAACCGGTTGCCGATGCGTACTCGCGAACTCGCGCGGATGGTCATCGCCCACGACAACGAATGCGAAGTGTGCGTCAACACCCGCGACGCCGACGGACCGGCCGCCGGTGTCGACGAAGAGCTGTACCACCATTCGCGCGAGTGGCGCACCTGGCCCGGATACAGCGATCAGGAGCGACTGGCCGCTGAGTTCGCCCACCGGTTCGCCACCGAGCACACGGTGCTACGCGATGACGAAGACTTCTGGAACCGCTGCCGCGAACACTTTTCCGAAGAGTTGCTCGCCGACCTGGCGTTGTCGTGTGCGCTGTGGCTGGGAATGGGGCGGGTGCTGCGGACGCTGGATATCGGCCAGACCTGCAAGCTGACGCTGCCGAGTCGCGTCTGACGCGCCGGGCCCGCCCGGCAGATGACCACCACACCGCTCGCCGCCGCCGCGATCGCCCAACTCGAGGCCGAAGGGGTAGACGCCGTCATCGGCACGGTGGTGAATCCGGCGGGGCTCACGCTGGCCAAGACCGTACCGATACGCCGGACCACCGCATTCGCCGATCCCGGCTTGGGCGCCAGCCGGGTTTGGCACGGCTTTGCCATCGACCAGATTGGCATCGCGTTCACCGAACACATCGGTGTGGTCGGTGATCAGCGCGTCCGGATTGACCTATCCGCGTTGCGCATCGTCGGCGATGGATTGGCTTGGGCACCTGGCTCATTCTTCGAACAGGACGGCACACCTGTGCTCGGTTGCAGCCGCGGAACGCTTGGCCGCATCGAGGCGGCCCTCGCCGACGCCGGTATCGAGGCGATAGTCGGTCACGAAATCGAATTTCTGCTTGTCAATCCGGACGGCCATCGGCTGCCCTCGACGCTGTGGGCGCAGTACGGTCTGGCCGGTGTACTCGAACACGAGGCTTTCGTTCGCGATGTCACCGCAGCAGCGGCCGTGTCCGGTGTCGTCATCGAGCAGTTTCACCCCGAGTACGGAGCCAACCAGTTCGAGATTTCACTGGCACCGCAATCACCGGTCGCCGCCGCGGACCAATTGGTGCTGACCCGGCTCATCATCGGCCGCGTTGCCCGCCGTTATGGCTTGCGTATCAGCCTGTCACCGGCGCCGTTCGTCGGCGACGTCGGATGCGGTGCCCACCAGCATTTCTCGTTTACCAGCTCAACCGGGCCGCTGTTCTCCGACGGCGCGGGCACCCGCGGTATGACAAGCAAGGGGGAGAACGCGGTGGCGGGGTTGTTGCGCGGCCTGCCCGAGGCCCAGGGCATGTTGTGCGGTTCGATCGTGTCCGGGTTGCGACTGCGTCCCCGCAACTGGGCCGGGGCGTATGCCTGCTGGGGAACCGAGAATCGAGAAGCAGCGCTGCGGTTCGTCGTTGGTGGCCCCAGTAACCCGTACGGGGGCAACGTCGAAGTCAAGGTCGTCGATCCTTCGGCCAACCCGTATTTCGCTACGGCGGCAATCCTCGGATTGGCGCTGGACGGAATCAACGACAAAGCTGTGCTGCCGCCGGAGACCAAGGTGGACCCGGCAGTGCTGTCCGACTCGGATCGCAGCCACGCCGGCATCGTGCAGCTCTCCAGCTCCCAAGCTCGAACCATTGCTGCACTGGATAATTCGAAGCGGTTGCGCACAATTCTCGGCGATCCCGCCGTCGACGTGGTGGTCGCGGTCCGCCGCTTGGAGCACGAGCAGTACGCCCACCTCAATCGTGAGCAACTGGCCGACAAATTCCGCATGGCCTGGAGTGTGTGACGGTGGAAGCTCTGGCGGACCACATCGCCGCCGTGCCGCTGATCGACCAACATGTGCACGGTTGTTGGCTGACCGTGGGCGACCGGCAGCGGTTTGAGAACGGCCTCAATGAGGCCAACACCGAACCGCTCGCCGACTTCGACTCCGCATTCGACTCACAACTGGGCTTCGCGGTACGAGCCCACTGTGCACCGCTGCTCGGACTGCCTAAACACGCTGACCCACAAGAATATTGGCAACGCCGCAGCCAGCTCACTGAAATCGAGCTGGCCCGAATCTTCCTGCGTGCCGCCGGTGTCAGTGACTGGCTGGTAGACACCGGGTACGCCGAAGGCGTCGCGGACGTCGCGCAACTCGCCGAGTGGTCCGGTGGCCGCGGCCACGAAGTGGTTCGCCTCGAGCAGGTGGCCGAGCAGGCCGCACACGCCCCGGGGGACTACGCGTCGGCGTTCGAGGAGATCTTGCACCGACGCGCGGCGACAGCGGTCGGCACTAAATCCATCCTGGCCTACCGCGGCGGGTTCGACGGCGATCTGACCGAGCCGTCCGGGGCCGAGGTCGCCGAGGCCGCCGCCCGATGGCGCGACAGCGGCGGCGTCCGGCTCGACGATCGGGTTCTGCTGCGGTTCGGGCTGTATCAGGCCCTGCGGATCGCCAAACCGCTGCAATTCCATGTGGGTTTCGGCGATCGGGACTGCGATCTGCACAAAGCTAATCCTCTGCATCTGCTGGACTTTCTGCGCCGCTCCGGTGAAACGCCGATCGTGCTGCTGCACTGCTACCCCTACGAGCGGGAGGCCGGCTATCTGGCCCAGGCGTTCAACAACGTCTACCTGGACGGCGGCCTTGGTATCAACCACCTGGGTGCCCGGTCGCCCGCATTCATCGCCCGGCTGCTGGAACTGGCGCCGTTCCGCAAAATCGTGTACTCGTCGGACGGGTTCGGCCCAGTTGAGCTGCACTACCTCGGTACCAGGCTGTGGCGCAACGGTATTCATCGGGTGCTGAGCCGATTCGTCGACGACGCTGACTGGAGTGCAGCCGATGCGATGCGGGTGGTCGACCTCATTGCTCGTGACAACTCGGCGCGCATCTACCGGCTGGGAGCAGCGTCTGACCTAGCTGTACTGACCTGAGAGGTTAGGTACGCGGCCGGCGGATGGTTGGCCGCCGAGTGCGGTGTGCCCGCAATGGTGATTTTAGGTGTGCAGCCATGCGGTGAAGGCCTGGCAGCGTTCAGTGTCACTTCGCTCGATAAACTACGGCGGTGAGAACCGACATCCTGCTCATCATCGCCGTGGTCGCCTCGGTGGCGTTAACCCTCTGGCTCGTCCAGCGGGGCGGTCGCAATCGCTGAGGGTTGCTTCACCGGTTGCCCCAGGGGTAATGGTTTTGCTCAAGGGCGTGCCCGGCGAGTGGCGTCTCTTCGCCGTCGCTTCTGCCTAACACCGTTGACAGGCCGTCAGAATGGGTACGGCGCTCGGACAGACTTTTGCGCCCTACCCCCTCGCCGAGCGCCTCCGCTCCTGAGGGGGCATTCAGCTGGGGCATTCGAGTTCTGTTCGGGCTTGGTCGATTTGGTCGTAGGCGTAGGTCGCCATGGCGGCGGTGGTCATCGTCGCACCCTTGCGGGCGACCAATTCGTAGGTTTCGTCGCCAAGGACCTCGCGGAGGTGGGTGATCGCGATGTCGAGTTCGCAGAACCCCGCCTGGTTTTGGGGCCGCTGCGAGCCAGCTAAACGTGCGGCGCAAAGCATGGCTCGCAAACTGTGGCGGGGGTACCGTGCATCACAAGAAAGGAAGTGAGCGGGTATGGGCGGCTACCGAGAACTGTTCGCCGCCAGCATCAAAGACCCCGAAACCTTCTGGGCGCAGGCCGCGCAAGCCGTGTCGTGGCTGCGGCCCCCGCACCAGATCTTCGACGATAGCCATTCGCCGTTCTACCGGTGGTTTCCCGACGCCACACTCAACACCTGCGCCAATGCGCTGGACCGCCACGTCGCCGACGGCCGCGCTAAACAGGCCGCGCTGATCTACGACTCGCCGATAACCGGCGCCAAGCGCACCTACACCTACAGTGAGCTGCTGGATCAGACTGCCCGGTTCGCGGGCACGTTACGTGCGCTCGGCGTCGCCAAGGGCGACCGGGTCGTGCTCTATATGCCGATGATCCCAGAGGCGGTCATCGCGATGCTGGCATGTGCACGGCTCGGCGCGGTGCACTCGGTGGTGTTCGGCGGCTTCGCCGCACACGAGCTCGCCACACGAATAGATGATGCACGCCCGACCGTCGTCGTTTCCGCCTCCTGCGGAATCGAGCCGTCGGGATTGGTGGAATACAAGCCGATGCTTGATGCGGCACTCCAGTCGGCTCAGCACAAACCGCGCAGCTGCATCGTTGTGCAGCGACATCAGCACCGCTGCCCGCTCACCGCAGGGCGCGATATGGATTGGCACGCGCTGATGGCCAACTGCAAGCCCGCCGATGCGGTGCCCGTGGCGGCCACCGACCCGCTGTATGTGCTCTACACTTCGGGCACGACCGGCAAGCCAAAGGGCATCGTGCGCGACAACGGCGGACACGCCGTGGCGTTGCTGTGGAGCATGCGACACATCTACGACACTCATCCCGGCGAAGTATTTTGGGCGGCATCGGATGTGGGCTGGGTCGTCGGGCATTCCTACATCGTCTACGGGCCGCTGCTGCTCGGTGCCACGACGCTGCTCTACGAGGGCAAGCCGGTCGGCACACCGGATCCCGGCGCGTTCTGGCGGGTGGCATCCGAACACCGGGTCAAGGCGCTGTTCACCGCGCCCACGGCGATCCGCGCAATCCGCAAAGAAGACCCGGACGGCACACATCTGAACAAATACGACCTCTCTGCGCTGCGGTACCTATTCCAAGCCGGAGAACGCCTTGACCCCGACACCTACACGTGGGCTTCCGACAAGCTCGGCATCCCGGTCATCGACCACTGGTGGCAGACCGAAACCGGCTGGGCCATCGCCGCCAACCCGATGGGCGTCGAGCGGCTTCCGATCAAGCCGGGCTCACCAACGCTGCCGATGCCCGGCTACGACGTATGCGTCCTCCGCGCCGATGGGTCTCGGTGCGAAGCCGGTGAAGAGGGCGCGATCTGCATCAGATTGCCGCTGCCACCGGGCACACTGCCCACGCTATGGGGCGACGACGCACGCTTCGAGGCCTCCTATCTCTGCGAGCACCCTGGCTACTACCTCACCGGCGACGGCGGATATCTCGACGAGGACGGGCATCTGTACGTGATGGGCCGTATCGACGACGTGATCAACGTCGCCGGGCATCGCCTGTCGACCGGCCCCATCGAGGCGGTGCTGGCCGCGCATCCGGCAGTCGCCGAGTGCGCCGTCATCGGAGTAGCCGACGACATCAAGGGCCAGGTTCCGCGCGCACTTGTGGTGCTCAAGCAAGGTGCGTCGGCTGACGGTCTTGCCAAGGAGCTCATCACGGCTGTGCGCAACGAGATCGGAGCAGTGGCCTGCTTCAAACAGGTAGATGTGGTCCCCGCGCTACCCAAGACCCGCTCAGGAAAGATCCTACGAAAAACCATGCGCGGCATCACCCACGGCAAAGATGAACCAACGCCGTCGACCATCGAAGATACGAAAGTGCTGCATTTAATTCGCTCCATTCTGCGGCCATAAGAACTGCCCGTGCCCAACGGTTTCGCCGTAAATGCCGCTGACCCAGATGTGCACCAGCGTGTCGAGCACGTGCGCCTTCGGGACGCACGGCTGTTCGACGGCAAACGACGCGAACAGCGATAACCTGGTGGCGGCGCTTTACATCCTGCGTGCAGCCGCTGGGTTGGAGCCGTGGCCGGAGCATTCACCTATGGTGTTCGAGTTCTGTTCGGGCCTGGTCGATTTGGTCGTACGCGTACGCCACTGTCTCGGCGGTGGTCATCGTTTCGCCCTTGCGGGCGAGCGTTTCGTAGGTCGCCTCGCCGAGCACATCGCGTTGGTGATTTCGGGGGTCCACGCAGCCGCCGGATCGGCGGACACCCCCGCAGAATCTCACAACACACACGCTCCCACATCACACACCGGCGGAATCCGACCGAGACACCCGCGCCCCGAGGCGTGGCGTAGCGCGCTACCCGTTGGCCGGATCGCGGCGGCGATACGGGCAGCGTCAACTCGGCGCACCCCCTCGAAGGTGAGATCACCGGTATTGCGGCCGCGCCGGCTCGGGTCGACGGCGGCGGTCTGCTCAACCAGCACCCGGGTGACGCGCCCGCCGATCCGAAGCTCGGGGCGAAAGCTCGCCGCCCGCGCGGTGGTCAGGGCGGCGACCGGGAGATGTGAAATCAGCGCCGGTTGACGCCGGACCGGTTTAGCGTTGAGTCACGGTGAACAGAGGAGCTGGCGATGACCTCTACCCAAGACAAACTCAATGCATTTCTTGGTAAGGCGATCGGGGATCTCGGCGCGTCGGTGAGCGCGGTGCTGATGTTGATCGGCGACGAGCTTGGCTTATACACCGCGCTCGCTGGGCACCGTTTGTCAGCAGAGGAACTGGCCCAAAAGACCGGGACGAACGCACGCTACATCCGCGAGTGGCTGGCGAATCAGGCCGCCGGCGGCTATGTCGAATACGACGAAGCCGACGACACGTATTACTTGACCGCGGAGCAGGAGCTCTGCCTCGCCGATCCCAACGGTCCGGTTGATCTGGTGGGCGCGTACCAGATCGTCCAAGACCTGTTTTATGTACGTGACCGTGCGATCGAGAATTTCCGTAACGGCAACGGCATGGAATGGGGCGAGCATCATCGGTGCCTGTTCTACGGCACTGAGCGATTCTTTAGGGGCGGCTACAACGCGAATTTGGTTGCGTCGTGGTTGCCCGCGCTTGACGGCGTCATCGAGAAGCTCGCTGCCGGCGGCAAGGCCGCCGACGTGGGCTGTGGGCATGGCGCTAGCACAATCCTTATGGCGCAGGCATTTCCGAGTTCGCAGTTCGTCGGCATCGACTATCACGGCGAGTCGATCGAAACCGCGCGCGAGCGCGCGCTGACGGCGGGAGTGGACAACGCGAGCTTCGAGCTTGCCGACGCCACGTCCTACCGGGGCGATGACTATGACCTCATCGCGTTCTTCGACTGCTTGCACGATATGGCGGACCCGTCCGGCGCGGCTCGGCACGCCAGACAGGCACTCAAACCCGACGGGCACTGCCTGCTCGTCGAACCGTTCGCCGGCGACAGCGTCGCGGAGAACCTGAATCCGGTCGGCCGACTGTACTACGGGGCATCGTCGCTGATTTGTGTTCCGGTGTCGCTGGCGCGGCATGGACCGGCGCTCGGTGCGCAGGCCGGGGAGCTGCGGTTGAGGAAAGTGATGGTCGATGACGGCGGGTTCACGCGGTTCCGGAGGGCGACACAGACACCGTTCAACCTCGTCTTCGAGGCCCGGCCCTGACGGCGACGGCCGTGCATGCCGTGACGAGAGCGCACCTGACTCTCGACTTGATAATCGGCCCCGCAGGGCATCCACCGGCCTATCGTTAGGGAACCCTGGGAATCTCTGGGGCCGGGCGTGGCGGAGGGTATCAGCCGAGCTGGTAGGACTCGCGCGAGACCCGGAAGAAGTGACCGGTGCCGGAGTCGGTGCATGTCATGCCGGTGGGCTCGCTATCGCAGGCGATCACGCCTATACGCGGACCTGAGCACAGATGGGCGAGCCTTTAGATAAGCCCCGTAGCATCGAAAATCCACGATGTATCAGCGGATTCCAGACTTGTGAGCCAATCCGGCGGCGCCTGAGCGGTCATGCTGCCTATGTCCCAATAGTCTTTCCACAACGTCACTTTGCCGCCTTCGACGCGGTGCACCGACACGAATCGCAGTAGCGCCGTCTCGCCGCTCGACCACCGCCAGGTCTCGGAGTGCTCGTACATGACGTCGGCGCCGGTAGACACCAGCACCCCGTCGTGGTTCTCATAGCCGGCCAGCGGCTCGAGCCCGACCTTGAGTCGCCTGACGATGTCGTCGGGACCACGCGCCGCGAGCGTCGGTCCGACCGGCATGTCCACATAGACGCAGTCCGTCGACAAGAACGTCTTGACCGCATCCCAGTCCCGTCGCGACAAGGCCTGCCACAGTCCGAGTACCGTGTCGTCAACCGGCATGGGATGTCATAAAACCGGGCAGCTGAACACGTTGTCAATGATGCGCGCAGGAGGTGGGGATGGCGACGGTGCGACCAGGACGCAAAGCCGGCAACAGAAGGCCTCGCAGGACAAGTCCGTCGCCGTTCATGCCGTCCTGGACACCCAGGTCGGCGCAGTTCGGGGTGGGTGTGCACCACAACGTCGGGATACCGATGAGCGACGGCGTTGTGCTGCGCGCCGACATCCATTACCCGACCGTGCCAAAGACCGAGCAGCCAGCCGCGGGGCCGTTCCCGGTGCTCTTGTGCCTCACGCCCTACGGCAAGAAGGCCCCGCCGCCGTCCGCCCAGATCGGCGGTGGCGCCACCCCGTACCTGGTCAAACGCGGCTATATCGAGGTGATAGTCGACGTCCGCGGCAGCGGCGTATCCGGCGGTTCGTTCCAGATGTTCGGCGAGCGGCAAACCCAGGACGGGACAGAGCTGGTCGATTGGGCGTCGAAGCTGCCGAACGCTAACGGGCGTGTCGGCATGTTCGGCACCTCCTACCTGGCGATCAACCAGCTGTTCACCGCCGCCGCCGTCGGGCCGGATTCGCCGCTGAAGGCGATCTTCCCGGTGATGGCCGCATGCGATTTCTATCGCGACGCGGCGACGATGGGTGGAGCGTCGCACCTGCGCACGGTACGGGCATACGGGGCGATCTACCGCTTGCTCAACATCGTCAATCCGGCGCTGGAGGTGATTCACCCCGGCAAGCATCCGCGCCCACGGGCCGGCGGGGCCGCCGGGGTGCGGCAGCGCGGGCGTCATCAGCGCGGCTACTTCCGGCCGTTGATCGCCGGCGTCGTCACCGGCGGTGAGACGGCCTACGACGGGCCGTTCTGGGACGCGCTGCGGCCGGCCATGGTGCTGCGGGGCATCGTCGCCAACGATGTGGCGGTCTTTCTGGTCGGCGGCTGGCATGACGCCTTCCAGCGCGGCGCGCCGCTGAACTACGCGGCACTGCAGAACGCCTTTGCCTGGCGGCCCGACGAGTCGCCGATGCAACCCGGCCAGCCGGTGTCTGAACGGCTGCGGCTGTTGATGGGACCCTGGTATCACGTCTCGCACTTCGGCGGACTGCACATCAACGCGCTCCAGCTGCGCTGGTTCGACCATTGGCTGAACGACGAACCAGCCGCTGCGATCTCCGGATCGCCGTTCACCTTCCAGGCCATCGGAAGCCCGCGCTGGTTCCACGCCCGCGAATACCCGCTCGCTGAGGCCACGCCCACCCGCTTCTACCTGTCCGAGTCTGGCCACCTCACCACCGAGTGCGCGCCCGACACGTCCACGGCGACGATCAAATACGTGGGGCGGGGTCCGTTGGCGGGCCGAAGCGTCGAGCAGTGGACCCTGGGGATGACCAGCTTCATTCGCACCCAGCGCGGCGGGCAAACCCGCTACGACCAGGACAACCGGCGACTGCAGCGCGGCGCGCTCACCTACACCACCGAACCGTTTGCCACGCGGACATTGGTCGCCGGACCGATCACGCTCACCGTGCATGCCACGGCCACCACTAGCGAGACGCTGTGGGTCGCGCATCTCGACGACGTCACCTCCCACGGAATCAGCCGCCCATTGACTCAGGGCGCACTGCTCGGTTCGCACCGCGCGCTGGATCCGGATCGCACCTGGTACCTGCCTGACGGCACCGTCCTGCGGCCGCACCACTTCAGCACCCGGTCGGCGGTAAAACCCGTGATCCCAGGCGAACTGACCCGCTACGACGTGGAGATCTTCCCGACCGCTGCATTGATCGAGCCGGGCCACCGGCTGCGGCTGACGGTGACCACCTACGACTTCCCGCATCTGGTCCCGGCCAAGCCCGCGCGCCTCGCCCTGGCCGGCGGTAGCTACCAACTCCATCAGGGTGGCCCCACCCCGTCGCATCTGCTCATCCCGGTGGCCGACCCGGACAGCTTGAGCTGAGCCGCGCCGCAGCAACAGCCGCGCGGCAGCGCGGTTTTCAGCGCATACTGCCCAGGGTGACCCCGCTACAGCGATACATCGCCGAAGAGATTGCCACCGATCATGTCGACGGTCTGCTGAGCAGGCGCGAAGCCTTGCGGCGGCTGGCGCTGCTCGGTCTCGGCAGCGGGGCCGCGGCCGCACTGATCGCCGCGTGCGGCGGCAGGCAAACGCAGCGCCCGAGCGGGTCGTCGGGCACGACGGCGGCACAACCGCCGGGGATGGACCAGGCGCTACGGACCGAGCCGATTACCTGGGCCGGCCCAAATGGACAGCTGCAGGGCGCCTGGGCGCAAGCCCACAATGCCCGTCGCGGGGTGTTGGTCATCCACGAGAACAAGGGTCTGAACGATTGGGTGCGGTCGGTGGCCGGACGTTTCGCCGGGGCCGGCTACTCGGCGCTGGCCGTCGACCTGCTGTCCGAGGAAGGCGGCACCCGGCACTTCGCCGATCCGGCGCAGGCAACCGCGGCGCTGGGCGCCGCTGAGCCGGACCGGTTCATCGCAGACCTGAATTCCGGTGTCGCGGAACTGCAGTCGCGGGTTCCGGGCCGGAAAATTGCGGTCGTCGGTTTTTGCTTCGGTGGCGCATTGGTGTGGCAACTGCTGGCTTCCGGCGCGCCGGCATTGTCGGCCGCGGTCCCGTTCTACGGGCCGCTGCCGGACAACCCCGATTTCGCCGCATCAAAGGATGTCGCTGTGCTGGCGCTCTACGGGGCTCTCGACACCCGTGTCACAGGCTCCGAGCCGGCGGCGAAAGCCGCTCTCGATCGCGCCGGCCTGGTCAACGACATCGTCATCGAACCCAACGCCGACCATGCCTTCTTCAACGACACCGGACCGCGCTACAACGCTGCCGCCGCCCACGATGCCTGGGGACGGGTGCTGGAGTGGTTCGGCCGCTACCTGGCCTAGTTTCTTGGCCGCGAAACAGACGCGGGGGCTGTGATTTTTCCAAATCAACGACCCCCGATGCTGTTTGGCGAACTTCAACCGCGAAAGCGCTAACTCAGCGGGCAGCCATCGACCGTGCCGGCCCCAGCGCTACCGGCAGCGTCGACCAACCATGCAGAATACGGGTGTCGCGGCGGCTGCCCGCGCCGGCAGTACGCACGTCGGGGAAGCGATTGAAGAATGCTCGCAGCCCCACCTCACCTTCCGCTCGGGCCAGGGCCGCGCCGAGGCAGAAATGCCGACCACCGGAGAACGCCAGATGCCTGCCGGCGTTCTCGCGTTCGATGTCGAAACGGTTCGGGTCGGCGAACACGGCCGGGTCACGGTTGGCCGCGGCGACGTAGACGACGACCAGTTCGCCTTGTTTGACCGGGGTACCGGCCACCTCGGTGTCTTTCAGCGCTAGCCGTGCGGTGAGCTGCACCGGTGATTCCAACCGCAAGATCTCCTCGACGGCGTTGGGCCACAGTTGCGGACGCTCACTGAGTGTGCGCAAATGCTCAGGGGCGTCCAGCAGCATGCGAATGCCGTTGCCTAACAGGTTCACCGTCGTCTCGAAACCAGCCGCCAACACCAAGCCGGCAACCGCATGCAGTTCGGATTCGTCCAGATATGTTTCCGCCGAACCACTTTCGGCTCTCCGGATCAGCTGGCTCATCAGGTCGTCGCCGGGGGTACGCCGCAACTGCCGCAGATGCTCGGTCAGCCAGAAGTTGAACCCCGCTATCCCACGCTGCACCCGCAGGTACTGCCGCCAGCTGAGCCCGAAATCCAAACTGGGCGCTGCGAATTCGCCGAACTCGAGAACGTGCCGCCGATCAGCGTCGGGCACCCCCAGGATGTCGCTGATGATCGCTACCGGCAGTTGCGCGCAGTACCGGTCGACGATGTCGACGACACCCGGTTCGCGGGACAGTTGATCCAGCAATGTCGTCGCAGTCTGCTCCACCCCATCCCGCAGTGCGGCGACCGCCCTTGTGGTGAAGACCGACGAGACCGTCTTCCGGTAGCGGGTATGGTCCGGCGGCTCAACCGCGAGCAACGACGGCGGACGCAGCGGATGCAGCAGATCGTCGCGGGCGCGCTGCTCCAGCCACCGCAGCGGCGCCGGTAGATTCGACCCGATCGAGAGCACCCGAAAGTCGTCTGATCGCAGCAGTTCATGGCCGATTTCATGGTCCGCGGTGATGTAGCCGATGCGTGATTGGACCAGGGGACCGCGGGCCCGCACCTCCTCGTAGAACGGCACTGGATCGGCTTTGACGGTCGGGTCGGCGATCAACCGGGCCTGCAGATCACCCCGGCGGACACCGAGCGACGAGGCGCCACGGATGAAGCCGTGCAGCGCTAGCCAGTGCAACCTCTGCTTCAATGCGATGTCCACGTGTAGGCCCTCCACATCGACCGGCAGTGCTATCGAAAGCCTACGACCACGGCATGAGTCAGCCGTCAGGCCAGTTCCCAATTCATGTTTTTGGCGAAGGCGATCGCGTCGTCGGTGGCCGTGCCGAGCGCCTTACACCGCTGGATGTACTCGCGGACCACTGGCAGGAAGTTCATCGGGTTGTATGCGTCTTCCTCGTAACTCCACAAGTCGTCACCGGCGTACTTCATCACGGACAGGTTGGCCGCCTGATGGATGCTGCCGTCGCCGGGATCCCGCATCCGGTTGAGAAACTCGCAGAACACCCAGCCGCGGTCGGTGTCAATGGAGTACCACGAGGTCGGATAGAACGGCATCTCGCTGCCGGGAAACACATTCATCGTCGAGACAATCCAATCCCGGATCTGCTCGCGCCCGTGGAAGGTTCCGTAGGTGTGCTCGACGTAGGTTGCGTCCTCGGTGAACTGATCGGCGAACCGTGACCAGTCCCAACTTGAACCGATTTCTACGACGACTTGCTTGTGGCGTTCGAAGGCCGACTCGATCTCAGCGCGCGACCACTGTCCCATGGCAACCTCATTCAGCTCGTGAGGGCGAAGATTTCACGCCTCGGCAACATCCTTGATGCGGTGCAGCGTCCTGGTCATGTCACGAATGTTGCGTCGCTGACGCAGGTAGCCTCCAAACATCCAGTAATACAGCGTGGTCAGCGGAGAGGGGGTCATCCGAAATGATTCGGTGACGTCAGTGCCGTCGGCTTTTGGCGCCAGTCGGTAATGCCAGTTGTTCACCGCCCGCTCGCCGACGAGCACCTCGAAGCCGAATTCCCGGCCCGGTTCGCATGCAGTGACTCGACAGGTCGTCCAGTACACCGGCCCGATTTCGTTTCGCTTGACGTGGCCGCGGAATCGCGCCCCGACCGCGGGCCCGGTAGCTCCATCCAGCCATTCGGCCTCGAATGTTTCGGGGGAAAACCGCCCGATGTTGCGGACATCCGCGATCAGGTTCCAGATCTTGTCCGCGGGTGCCGCCATATGAACCGTCGCCGAGCCCTGCATGGGCCGATCCAAGCATGCCCGGGCGTGGCCGGTGACCGGAAATGCCGATGTTCACCGAAGCAACTCGTCGGTCACCGCGCAGCGCTAGTCGTCCGGAACGTCGTGCCGCACCACATGCACCCTGCCATGCGGCAGGCAGGCGGCATAGCCGTGGTACTTGCCGTACAGCTCCCAAGCTGTGACGTTATCGTCGGGCGGCACGTCGATCTGATGTCCGTCCGAGAATTCCAGGTGCAGGTCTCCGGCTTCGTCCCAGGTGACATCGGTGCACGTCGCTCCCGAGAAATCGAACAGCGGTCGCTCTTGGACGGCCAGATCGTTGGGGTCGATGGAAACGACCTCAGCAGGCGAGTTGGCGGTGGCCGGCAGCGTCATGGTAATCGGTGCCGAGACGACGAGTTCGTTGTAATCGTCGAGATTGAGCACGAGGCCGTCGCGGAACATGATCCGCTGTACCGCACAGCCTTGAATCCAGTGCTCAAGCAATTTCTGGTCGGTCATGCATTTACTCTTCTCGCGACGGGGCATTAGCACAAGCCCTGCAATGCCACCCGCGCGCATATGCGATATCGCAGTTCTGTGGGCATCAAAGAATGGTTGTGAATATGTCTTCTGCCGTTGCCGGCGGCCTGGTGGCCGACACCGCTCGCGGGTTTTGGCGCAGCGGCGCGCCGCTAATGGCGCTGCCGTTGTTCGGTACCCGGGATACTCAGACCCAAAGGCCCGCGGCGGGGTCCAACCCTTGTATAGACGATGGATCCGCGCTAGCGTTTCGACGTCTTCTATCGCGATCGAGACGGAGTGATCATCATCGACGCAGAGTTCAGTGATGCCTTGCACGGCACAAAGCGTTCCAAGGGCGGCGGGCCGGATGACGGTGAGGCGCCCGTCATTGTCAGCTTGGTCGAGGCGGCGATGCAGATGTTCGCCGCAGCGATCGACGCCTTGCCCGACACCAACGATCCGGAGTTCTCCGGACGCGCCGCGGTGATCCTTGCCGGCCTACGAAAGCTGCAGACCGCACTCACCAAAGCAGCGTCTCGCGGCCGGGCGACACCGTCGGTCATCGTTTCGCTGAGCGGAGTTCGAACGCGCTACGACGATCTGATGGCAATGGCCGCCGAGGCGCCCGGGGCGACGTTGGGCCAACAACTGTATGCCGTGCGTCGGCGCGCCAAATTGTCGGCGCAGGAAACCGCCAATGGCGCGGGGCTGACGGCCGATCTCCTCGACGCCATCGAGGCCGACGAAATCCCGACGGATGATGAAGCGGCCCGGATCAAGGAACTCCTCGCCGCCTTGGGTGCCTGACCCGGCGTCCAGCCCCGCCGAACGGCTTCGCTCGCCGGTAAGTCGGACGTTGATGGCTGCCGCTTTGACGTGGACGCTCGTACTGGGCGCAACGTTTTTGGCGGTGGGCCGGCTACATTCATCGCCCGCCGATTCTGTTGAGCACCCCAGTCGTACGGCCACCGACGACCAGACCAAAACCGAGGTCGTCGACCAAGCGAGATTCATCGTCGCGATCGCTGGGCTCCAGCGTCCAACGGCGGGTTATCTTTTGATGTCCTGTAAAGACCGCGATGATCCTCCGTATCAGGGAGCGGTCTACATGAATTTCGAGTTGCCCGCCGATGCCCGCGTCGACGAGTATTTCCGGAGCATCGCGGCGGCCATGGTTGCCCGCGGCTGGCGTGCGGGGTTACCGCCCAACCAGCACCTGCTCGGCAAAACGTTGTCCAAGAACGGTGTCACCGCGATGCTCTACCCCGACAGCGACTCCCCGAAGCATGGAGTCGCGCGTATCTATGGTCAGTGCCGCGACGTGAACAACCACCGCGGCGACCCGACGGGATGGATCGATATCAGCGGCCAACTGCACTGAACCTGGACAAAAAACTGCGCTTGACGGCTCACCGTCAAGCGCAGTTTGCTCGCAAAGGTTAGCCGACCGATCAGCCGTGGGCGCCGAGGGCACCCTGAAGATCACCCTTCATGGCGTTCAGCTGGGCGCCCCAGTACTCCCAGCTGTGGGTGCCGTAGGCCGGGAAGTTGAACACGGCGTTGTGGCCGCCCGCGGCGTTGTAAGCGTCTTGGAACTTCTTGTTGACGCCGATCATGAAGTTGCTTTCGATGAACGTAGCCGGCAAATTGGCGCCGCCCAGTTCGCTCGGAGTCCCGTTGCCGCAGTACACCCAGAGCCGGGTGTTATTGGCGACGAGTTGGCCGACGTTGATCAAGGGGTCGTTGCGCACCCATGCCGGGTCGCTGTCTGGCCCCCACATGTCTTCCTTCTTGTAGCCGCCGGCATCACCCATCGAGAGGCCTATCCAGCCCTGCCCGGTGGACGGGCTGAGGTAGCCGGACAGCGAACCGGCGTAGATGAACTGACCAGGGTGGTAGATCGCCAGATTCATTGAAGATGCACCGGCCATCGAGATGCCCACCGCGGCGCTGCCGGTCGACTTGACGCTTTTTTGCGAGGCGAGATAACCCGGCAGCTCGCTGGTCAGGAAGGTTTCCCACTTGTAGGTCGAGCAGCCGGCCTTTCCGCAGGCCGGGCGGTACCAGTCGGTGTAGAAGCTGGACTGCCCGCCAACCGGCATGACGATCGACAACCCGGACTGGTAGTACCACTCGAAGGCGGGCGTGTTGATGTCCCACCCGTTGTAGTCGTCCTGGGCGCGCAGACCATCGAGCAGGTACACGGCGGGGGAGTTGTTTCCGCCGCTCTGAAACTGGACCTTGATGCTGCGGCCCATCGCTCCCGAAGGCACCTGCAGGTATTCGACCGGAAGACCGGGCCGGGAGAAGGCCCCCGCCGTCGCCGCTCCACCCAGAAGGCCGACGAGGCCCGGTAGTGCGGCGGCCGCAAAAGCGGCGACCGTAAGTCGCCGCACCCAGCCACGCATCTTTTCGCTCAGGTATGTCATCCCTGCCCCTTGTCGTAGGCCGTCGTGCGCTAGTCGCAAAACTTACCGTGTGGTACTCCATATGTCGATCAGGACGCAAAGGTGTTTCGATTCTGCATCGGCCATCGCGACCTGCGCGGAGCCTGTGGTAATTGGGTCGGTGGCAACTTTCCGGTGCAATTTTTAGAACCGGAATTTAGCGGGTCTTTCGCCACGCAAGGCTCGTCCGGTGACCGAGGTGGCTGCGCGTCGGCCGCGAGGATCTCGCTCGACGTCGCAGGTCATCGGGATGTCGAGCAGGGTTGTCTATACCCGTTCGGCTCTTGTCGCGAGGAGCGCGTAGGCTCACCGAGGGTAGACCGACGAGAGCACGCTGTCCCGGTCCTCGCTGCGCACGAACCAACCGCATCAACGGTCTCGTGCTGGCTGCGGCGCATGGACATTGGGGCACGATTGAGGTGCAGATTTGGACACGGTACTTGGGCTGTCGCTGACATCTA
>Ga0187784_10001185_pt1 | contig 20516 bp, 19 predicted proteins | sample 1015_SJ02_MP15_2_FD_132964 | JGI IMG/M metagenome (GOLD analysis project Ga0187784, IMG submission 132964) | Tropical peat soil microbial communities from peatlands in Department of Meta, Colombia - 1015_SJ02_MP15_20_MG | ecosystem: Environmental > Terrestrial > Soil > Wetlands > Peat | place...
CCCGGGCACTCGAGCTCATGCGCATGGACAAGAAGGTGCTGTCGGGCCGGCTGCGCCTGGTGCTCCTCGAGAAGCTCGGGCGCGGCGTGGTCGTGGCGAAATACCCCGAGGAGCTGCTCACGGCCGTGCTCAACGAGCATTTCGAATGAGCCTCGCGGCGTACGCGGCGCACGAGCGTGAATCGCGCGGCCGACGTCATGCCGAGCCCGCTCCCTCCTACCGCTCCGAGTATCAGCGCGACCGCGACCGTATCGTGCATTCGACCGCATTTCGCCGACTCGTCTACAAGACCCAGGTCTTCGTCAACCACGAAGGGGATCTTTACCGCACCCGATTGACGCATTCTCTGGAGGTGGCGCAGATCGCGCGGACCATCGCGCGTGCGCTCGAGCTCAACGAAGTCCTGTCCGAAGCGATCTGCCTCGCTCACGACTTGGGACATACGCCGTTCGGGCACGCGGGGCAGGACGCGCTGAACGAATGCATGGCCGGCTACGGCGGGTTCGAGCACAACCTGCAGTCGCTGCGGGTGGTGGACGATCTCGAGGAGCGCTACGCGGAATTCGACGGGCTCAACTTGACGTTCGAATGCCGTGAGGGGATCTTGAAGCACTGCTCGCGCAGTAACGCCGTCCACCTCGGCGAGCTGGGCGAGCGCTTCATCAAGCACCGGCAGCCGGGCCTCGAGGCACAGCTCGCGAACTTCGCCGACGAGATTGCCTACAATAACCACGATGTGGACGACGGCATCCGCGCCGGACTCATCACCGTGGAGGATCTCACCGAGGTCGCGCTCTTCGGCGAATACCACGCCGAGGTCGTGCGGCAATACCCGCAGCTCGCGAGCCGCCGACTCGTGTACGAGATCGTGCGGCGCATGATCAATCGGCTGGTAACCGACCTCATCGATGCCTCGGCGACGCGCCTGCGCGCCTCGGGGGTCCGATCGTCGGCCGAGGTGAGATCGCTCGCTGCACCGCTGATCGGCTTCAGCGACACGACGCGGGAGCTCCATCTCGGGCTACAGAGATTCCTGCGCGAGCGCGTTTACCGCCACTACAAGGTGAAGCGCATGACCTCCAAGGCGCGGCGCGTGGTAGCGGCACTGTTCGAGGCCTTCTTCGAGGATCCCGGCTTGATGCCGGAAGAGTACGGCGCGAGCGCGGCGCGCCTCGAGCAGGCGCAGGGCAAGGCCGGCCGAGCGCGCGCGGTCGCCGACTACATCGCGGGCATGACGGATCGATACGCCATCTCCGAGCATCGACGGCTGTTCGATCCGAGCGAGAGGACATGACCGCGCCCTTGAAAAACGATCTGCTGCTGCGCGCCTTGCTGCGCGAGCCCACCCCCCGGCGGCCGATCTGGCTCATGCGCCAGGCGGGCCGCTATCTACCGGAGTACCGCGCCACTCGGGCGCGTGCGGGGGGCTTCCTCACGATGTGCACCACGCCCGAGCTTGCCTGCGAGGTCACCTTGCAGCCCGTCGAGCGCTATCCGCTGGATGCGGCAATCCTGTTCTCCGACATCCTCACCATCCCGCATGCGATGCATCTCGGCCTGAATTTCGAGACCGGCGAGGGCCCGAGGTTCGCTCATCCCGTGCGCACGCCTGCCGATATCGCGAGGCTCGGCGTGCCGGATCCGGGAAGCGATCTCAAGTACGTGATCGACGCGGTGGCATTGATCCGGCGCGAGCTCAACGGCCGAATCCCGTTGATCGGCTTTGCGGGCAGCCCCTGGACCGTGGCGACCTACATGGTCGAGGGCGGCGGCGGCACGGGATTCCAAGTGATCAAGCGCATGATGTACGAGGCGCCCCGGGAGCTCGAGCGGCTGCTCGACCTCCTCGCCCGAGCTACCGTTCTCTATCTCAACGCGCAGATTGCCGCCGGGGCGCAGGCCGTCATGCTGTTCGACACCTGGGGCGGAGTTCTCACGCCCGCACAGTATGCGCACTTCTCCTTGCGCTCGATGGCGCAGATCGTCGCCGGCTTGAGGCGCGAGGCGGACGGGCGCCGGGTCCCGAGCATCGTGTTCACCAAGGGCGGCGGGGCATGGCTCGAATCGATCGCGGCCATCGGCTGCGATGCGGTCGGGGTGGATTGGACCACGGACCTCGAGGTGGCGCGCCGCGCCGTGGGCGACCGCGTGGCGTTGCAGGGCAACCTCGATCCCGCGGCCCTGCTCGCGCCGCCGGAGACGCTGCGCGCCGAGGCGCTCGCGGTACTCTCGAGCTTCGGCGCGGGCGCCGGACACGTGTTCAATTTGGGACACGGCATCACGCCCGACGTCGACCCCGAGCGAGTGGCGCTGCTGGTCGACACGGTGCGCGCCTACCAGGCGGTCTGAGCGCGAGCGCGCTCGCGGGGCGGTGTGAAGCGCGCAGCCGCTGTCAGCGGGCCGTGCCGGCCTCGGTGGGGGCGGGGGCGGTCGACCGAGCGGGAGCTGCGGGGGCGCCGGCCTCGGCCGCGCGCAGCTCATCGCGCAGCGATCGGCGCAGGATCTTGCCGACGTTGGTCTTCGGGAGCTCGCTGCGAAAGTACACGTGCTTCGGGACCTTGTAACCGGTCAAGTTCGCGCGGCCGTACTCGATCAGATCGGCGGCCGCGAGGTTCGGGTCCTTCTTGACCACGAACAAGGCGACGGCCTCACCCGAGTGCTCATCCGCCTGCGACACGGCGGCAACCTCGAGGATTCCAGGATGCTCGGCCATGACGCTCTCGACCTCGTTCGGGTACACATTGAAGCCCGATACCAGAATCATGTCCTTCTTGCGATCCTCGATATACTCATACCCCTTCTCGTCCATGCGACCGATGTCGCCCGTCTTCAGCCAGTCGCCGAACATGACTTTCTCGGTCTCGTCCGGTCGATTCCAGTAACCGCGCATGAGCTGCGGCCCGAACACGCAAATCTCGCCGACTTTGTTCATGGGCACCTCCCGGCCCTCGTCGTCGCGGATCGAGATGTCGGTCGAGGGAATCGGCAGGCCGATGGATCCGTTGAAATCCACGCCGATCGGATTGATACAGGCCGCGGGGGCGGTCTCGGTCAGTCCCCACGCCTGAGTGAGGATACAGCCGGTCACCTGCTTCCACCGTTCGGCGACCACCGCCTGCACGGCCATCCCCCCGCCCAACGAGATGCGCAGCGCCGAGAAATCCACCGATTCGAACCCCGGCGTGTGCAGTAGCGCGTTGAATAGGGTGTTCACTCCGCTGATGAAAAAGAAGGGATATTTCTTCAGCTCGGCGACGAACTTGGGGAAATCGCGCGGATTGGTGATCAGGATGTTCCTCGCGCCCAAGCGCACGAACAACAGACAGTTCGCGGTCAGCGAGAAGATGTGGTAGAGCGGTAGCGCCGTGATGACGGTTCGCTGCGGCGAAGGCTCCAGCCCGGGCTTGATCCAGGCGCTCGCTTGCAGCACGTTGGCCACCATGTTCCGGTGCGTGAGGATCGCGGCCTTGGCGACGCCGGTCGTGCCGCCGGTATATTGCAGGAAAGCGATGTCCCCGGCGCCCAGGGGAGGCGGCTCGAGCTTGAGCCCCAGTCCCAGCGCGAGCGCGCTCTTGAAGGAGACGGCTCCGGGCATGCTCCAGGGTGGAATCCGCTTGCGCATGCGCAGCACCAGATTCGCGAGCATTCCGCGCGGAAATCCGAGGAGCTCTCCGACCTGCGTCACCAGCACGTTCTTCAGATCCGTGTGCGCTAATACTTGCTGCAACACGTGCGCGAAATTCTCGAGGATGACGATCGCCTTGGCGCCGCAGTCCTTGAGCTGGTGCTCGAGCTCTCGGGCGGTGTAGAGCGGATTGACGTTCACCACCACCATTCCCGCCCGGAGTATGCCGAAGAGCGCGACCGGGTATTGCAACAGATTGGGCATCATCAACGCGACGCGATCGGCGGGCGCGAGACCCGATTTGCGTTGGAGCCAGGCGGCGAAGGCGCGCGAGAGCTCATCGAGCTGGCGGTAGGTGAGGGTGGCGCCCAGATTAACGAAGGCGGGCCGATTGCCGTAGGCCGCGCAGGCCTCCTCGAACATCTCCCGGAGCGAGGCATACTCATCCGGGTCGATATCGGTGGGCACACCCGGCGGATAGTGCTTTAGCCAGACCCGATCCAAGCGTGACTCCTCTTTTTAGCTTCCGGTGTATAACACCGGTTCAAGATAGCGGCAACGGCGCCGTCCGGCAGGGTATGCTTAGCCACATGGATCGTGCTTCATGAGAGACTTCCGCCTGCTGCTCGTCGCGTGCTGTCTGGCGGCCGGGGGGTGCGTCCACGGTTACGGGGGGTGCTTGTTCACGCAGCCGGTGCGTCACACCTTGACGGGGCGCATCCACTTTCGCTCCTATCCGGCCGCGGAGGGCGTCGACAATGTGCCGGTGCTGACGCTCGACCGCACGGCGTACGTGTACGCGCCTTTTCAGAGCTTTATGTGTCAGCCGGCGGACGAGCTGCAGCTCGTCGGGATCTCCGAGTTCCCGGAGAGCGTCGTCGAGGATACGCACGTCAGTGCGCAGGGAAAGCTGTTCAGCGCCACCTCCTCGCACGACCATACACGCTTTCTGATGAACGTGATCACGCTCTTGCCGGACAATGCGCATACTCAAGCCCTGGAGTGACCCCATGCATCAAAAAACCGCCGCACGAATCCTGCCGTTGCTCTTGCTTGCGTGGACCCTGCCTGCCTGGTCGTCGGATCAGCCCGCACCGACCACGTGCAAGGACGGAACCACCTCGAACGCTACCGGCCGCGGGGCCTGCAGCGGTCACGGGGGCGTGCAGACGGCGACCGCCGGCGCCTCATCGAGCGCCGCCGCAACGACACCCTCAGCCACGCCGCCGGCCGCGAGCACATCGGCGCAGGGCTCCTCAGCAACCCCCGCCTCCGCGACGAGCACGCCGAAGACGGACTCTTCGAAGGCTGCCGCGAGCTCCGGCAATGCGGCCCCGAGCGGCGCGACCGCCAAGTGCAAGGACGGTACTTATTCGAAAGCCAAGAGCCACAGCGGCGCCTGCTCGCATCACGGCGGCGTCGATCAGTGGCTCGATTCCGGCCACTGAAGCGCGGCGCGGATTCGAAGCGCTCGCGCCCTTTTGTTCAGTGGCGCGCCGGTTGCCCGAGCAGCGGCGCGAGCGCGGGCCACACGTTATCGAGCAGGCGCGGCTGGCCGGCCTCGTTCGGGTGAATGCCGTCGGATTGCATGAGATCGGGGCTCAAGGCGATGTCCTTCAACAGGAAGGGAACGAAGGCCGGCCCTTTGTCGCGCACGATCTCCGCATAGGCCTGTGCGAAATGGGCGCCATACTCGGGACCGTAATTGGGTGGCATGCGCATGCCGAGGAGCAGCACCTTCGCGCCGGACTCGACCGAGAGGTCGATCATCTGCGATAAGTTCGCGCGCATTTCCCGGATCGGCAGCGCCCGCAGCCCGTCGTTTCCCCCGAGCTCCAGGATGACGATCCGGGGATGGTGGAGCGCGAGCGCGCGGGGTAAGCGCGCGAGGCCGCCGGCCGTCGTCTCCCCGCTGACGCTGGCGTTGACGACTCCATAACCGTACCCTTGGGCCTTGAGCCTCGCCTGGAGCATCGCCACCCAGCCTTGTTCGACGCGCGGCAACCCGTAGCCGGCGCTGATGCTGTCGCCGAATACGAGGATCACCGGCGTCTCGACATTGGCCGAGACCGAAGCCGACCACAACAGCAGCAGGACGAAAAGCCGCTTCACGCATGCTCCCGATGCAAGATCGAGTGGTTCTCGAGGCTCAGAACCTGACCAAGACCGTGTCGAGCCCGGAGGGTCCGCTCACCATTCTCGCCGATGTGAGCCTCAGCGTGCGAACCGGGGAGTCGCTCGCCGTCGTGGGCGCTTCGGGCGCCGGTAAGTCGACGCTGCTCGCGATGCTGGCGGGGCTCGACTCTCCGACGAGCGGCCGGGTCGCGATCGCGGGGGTGGATATCACCCACCTCAACGAAGATGGCCGCGCGGCGCTGCGTGGAGCGCACGTGGGTTTCGTATTTCAGTCCTTTCACCTGATTCCCTCGCTCACCGCGCTGGAAAACGTCATGCTGCCGCTGGAGCTTCGGGCGCGGCGCGATGCCCGACAGGCGGCGGCGCAGGCGCTCGGGGAAGTCGGATTGGCGGCGCGTGCCGCGCATTATCCGAAGCAGCTCTCCGGAGGCGAGCAGCAGCGAGTGGCGATCGCTCGGGCCTTCGTCACCCAACCGGCCGTGCTCTTCGCGGACGAGCCGACCGGTAACCTGGATACCCACACCGGCGAGCGAATCGCGGATTTGCTGTTCGGGCTCAACCAGAGCATCGGCAGCACCTTGGTGCTGGTGACGCATGATCGCGATCTGGCTCGCCGCTGCGGACGGATCTTGAAGCTCGACGCCGGCCACGCGGTGGACTGAGAGAATGCAAGTCCTTCGCTTCGCTCTGCGCGACCTGTGGCGCGACTTGAAATCGGGTGAGCTCGCGGTGCTGCTCCTGGCGCTCGCCGTGGCAGTCCTGTCGTTGACCGCGGTGGGCTTTTTCACCAGCCGCATCTCCCAGGGCGTGCACCGCCAAGCCGGCGAGGTGCTTGCGGCGGATCTTCGCTTGGAATCCTCCCATCCGATTCCCGCGCGCTACTTCGCCGAGAGTGACCAGCGCGGGCTCAAGAGTGCGCGGGTGCTGTCCTTTGCGACCGCGATCTTCAACGGTGAGGCGAGCCAGCTGGCGGCGCTCAACGCGGTCTCCGCGGGCTACCCGCTGCGCGGGCACGTGCGCATCGCCGATACGCCCTTCGGTATCGCCCGGCAGACGAGTCGGATCCCGCAACCGGGCGAAGCATGGCTCGATGCGCGCATCATCGCGCAACTGAATCTCGAGCCCGGCGCGAGCTTTCGCCTCGGGGCCGCTTTATTTCGGGTCACGGAAGTGCTCGATTATCGCCCCGACCAGGGCACGGGCTTCGTCAATCTGGCGCCGGCCGTGCTCATCAACGATGCCGACGTGACGGCCACCGGGCTCATTCAGCCGGGCAGCCGCGTGACCTACGGCGCCCTGTTCGCGGGACCCGCGGCGGCCGTGGCGGATTTTCGCACGTACTTGATCGGCGCCAAGACGGCGGGGGAGCGGCTGCGTGAAGTGGATGACTCGAGCCGGCAGCTCAATTCGGCGATCGACCGCGCATCGCGATTCTTGAACCTGGCGAGCCTCGCTTCGGTCCTGTTGGCGGCCGTGGCCGTGGCCATGGGCGCGCGGCGCTACGCCTCGCGCCACCTCGACACCGTGGCACTGATGAAGTGCATGGGCGCCTCACAGCGCTTCGTGCTGTCGATTTCGATCATCGAGCTCGCCGTGCTCGCGCTGATGGCGGTCGGGGCGGGCGCGTTGCTCGGGTACTTGGCGCAACTCGGCATCCTTTGGCTGCTCAAGGATCTCATCCGAACCGAGCTTCCGCCGGCCTCGCTGACCCCGATCGTGGTGGCTCTCGTCACGGTGACCGCGATGCTGATCGGGTTCGCCTTGCCGGTGCTTCTGCAATTGAAAAATACCCCGCCCGCCCGCGTGCTGAGAAGGACCATGACGGCGCCGCCGCTCGCCTTCGGCCTCGTGTACGTCTTTGCCGTCGGGGCGCTGTTCGCGATCTTGTGGAGCTTGGTGCGCGACACCGAGCTCGTGCTGGGCGTGCTCATCGGCGTCGCGGTCGTTGGCGCGACCTTGAGCCTCGCCGGGTACGGGCTGGTCCGGCTGACCGGGCGACTGCGCGGCGGGGTGGGCGTCGCCTGGCGTTACGGTCTCGCGAACGTTTCGCGCCGCGGCGCCGGCAGCGTCGTGCAGATCGTCGCCTTCGGCTTGGGGATCATGGTTTTGCTGTTACTCGCGGTGGTGCGCGGCGATCTCTTGCGCGACTGGCGCCGCAGCCTTCCGGCCGACGTTCCCAACAATTTCCTGGTCAATATCCGCCCGCAGGAGCGCGCAGCACTCGAAGCGTTTCTCGAGTCGCACGGATTCGGCGAGCCGTCGATGTACCCGATGGTGCGCGCACGCATGACGGCGATCAATGGCGTGCCGACCGAGTCGCTCAAGCTGTCCGGTGACCGGGCCCGCGGATTCGTCGAGCGCGAGCAGAATCTCACCTGGTCGGCGCGCCTCATGGAGGACAACCAGCTCATCGCCGGGCATTGGTGGACCGCGAACGAGATGGGGCAGCCGCTCGTGTCCGTCTCCTCCGAGTACCAGGAGGCGCTCGATCTCAAGCTCGGCGACACCCTGCGCTTCGACGTCGCCGGAGAGAGTCTCACCGTGCGCGTCGCGAGCATCCGCAAGGTGCGCTGGGACAGTTTCCGGCCGAACTTCTTTCTAGTGTTTCCCCCGGGACTGCTCGATGGCGCCGCGGGCACCTACATGACGAGCGTGTATCTCACCCCCGCCGAGCGGCCGGCGCTCGTCGATCTGGTGAGGCAGTTCCCGTCCGTTTCGGTCTTTGACGTCGATGCCATTCTCAAGGAGATCCGAGACATCATGGATCGCGCCTCCCTCGCCGTGCAGTACGTGTTCCTCTTCACCTTGGCGGCGGGCGTCGTCGTGCTCCTCGCCGCCGTGCAAGCGACGCGTGACGAGCGCCGCTATGAGAGCGCCATGCTGCGCACGTTGGGCGCCAGCCGAGCGGTCGTCTTGCAGGGAGTTGCGGCCGAGTTCTCCGCGCTGGGATTTCTCTCCGGAACCCTCGCGGCGCTGGGAGCGAGCGCGGTCGGCGTGGTGTTGGCGCACCGCTTGTTCTCGCTGGAATTCACATTCGATCCCTGGGTGTGGGTGGTGGGCTTGGTATGCGGCACGATTCTCGTCGGCGTCGCCGGCACGCTCGCGACGCGCCGCGTGGTGAACACACCGCCGATCGTCACCTTGCGCGACGAGCCCTTTTGACGGAAATCGCCCCCGTGGCGCTCGTGCGTGGGTTGCCGCTATTTCACTTCGAGGATGAGCCAGCCGTCGCAGCCCTGCGGAGGCACTCCTCCGATCAGCGGCAGCGCCTCGATCCGCACCGAGTAGATTCCGGTGGCGAGGCCGGTGGTGTTGAGCGTCACCCGCAGATCGTTGTTGGAATCCTTGAGGAGGTTATTCAGGATGAGGGCGCGTCCCTGATCCTGCTTGTCGACCGTCACGCGAAATAGCATCACCTTCTGCGTGTAGGTCATATCGATGTGCAAATCGATCAACTGCGGAGCCGCGCGGCTCACGACGATGCGCGCCCGATTGATGCCCGGTGCGCGATCCGGCGCGATGCGCTGTGTGCTTTGCACGGCCGGCTGCACGAGCGAGCCCTGGTCCTTGAGCGCGCGCGCCTCGGCGAGCTCCCCGTGCACCAGCATGTACTTGACCATCACCGCCCAGAACCCCATCAGGCTCAGGAACGCCACCACCGCGAGGCCGATCAGCACGTAGATGGATCTCCACCACGGCGCTGCAGGCTCGGTCAGGTCCTGGGGCTGTCCGCTCGCTTCCAGGAGCTTGAGACTCGCCTGGGCGCGCTCCGCCAGCTTGAGCTTCTCCAGGTACTCGGGGTGTGCGCGGCACCAGTTCTCGAGGTCGCGCGCCCCTTTGAACGGGAGCTTGTTCTCGAGGTAGCGATCGAGGAGCTTGTAGTCCTCGATGAATTTGGCGTCGAAGCGTGCGGACGGCGGTATCTTCGCCTGCGCCATGGGTGCCGGAGCCGCCCGAGCCGATCGCGGGGGCGTTGCGGCGGCGGTGGGCGGAGCGCTCGGAGTAGGGGCGGGAGCAGCCCTGGGGACTGGCGGCGCGGATTTGGGGGTGACAGCAGGCCGCGATGCCGGAGGCGCCGGCGCCGCCGAAGCCGGTGGGGCCGGTGGCGTCCGTGGGGCCGGTCGAGCCTGCGGGGCTACGGGCGACGCCGTCCGTGGAGCGGGCGCCGCCGGAGTAAAGGCCCGATGGGCCGGGGCCGCCCGGGGGGCCGCTGGCGCTGCAGGCCTGGCGGCGAGGCTGCCGCCCGGAGGGGCCAGGGTCGGCACGGCGGGGGCGGCCGCGGTCGGCGGTGCCCGCTCGGCCAATGCTTCGAGATCGGACAGCGACTGGAGGCTGGGGAGGGAGTCGGGATCGGGGAACGATCCGAAGTCGGCCGCCGTCTCGAGATCCGGCTCGGGGGCAAGCGGCGCCTCCTCGGCGAGCGCGCTGCCGGTGACCAAATCCTCGACGTCCACGACCGTGTCGATGACCGGCAGGGTATCGGCCAGGGGGTCGCTCTCGACCGCCGGAGCAGGCTCAGGAGAGGCCATATCGGGCGCGGCAACCGTGTCATCGGGGGCTGCCGTGTCGGCTGTGGGAGCGGTGAGGGCGTTCATAGGCCGGCAAATCCTAGCTTCGGATATTGCCGGGGATCAGCAGAGCAATATGTGAAATGCTCTGCAAAAGCGTCAGGCAAAAGCGTTGGATCGATCGCATTGCGTGACCTTCGCACGGCGCTTCGCGAAGAGCAGCTACGCGAGCCCTCGAGGAGGCACGTGAGCCCTCAAGGGATTATGTCAGCGGCGCCTAAGAGAGGCGTCCGCTCCTGCCAACGACCTCTTCCACGACGTCGCACACCGCAGCGATCGCTGCGACGCGTGTGCTCGATTTGCGCCACGCGGCACCGACGGTGCGTAGCGGCGCCGGCTTCGCGAAGGGCCGTACCGCGAGGCCGCGCTGGGTGCCGAACGGCGCATCGACCGCGAGCTCCGGCAGCAGCGTGATGCCGAGGCCGGCAACCACCATCTGCCTCAGGGTCTCGAGGCTCGTCGCGCGAAAGTCCTCGGGCTCGCGGATGTCGACGCGACTGCACACCTCGAGCGCCTGATCGCGCAGGCAGTGACCGTCCTCCAGCAGGAGCAGCGTTTGCCCCTTGAGATCCGCGACCTTGAGGCTCGATTTGTGCGCGAGCGGATTGCCGTTCGGCAGCGCTACCGTGAATGCTTCCTTGTACAGCTCGCGTGTCTCCAACCCCTCGTCGTTCACCGGCAGCGCGACGATGCCCAGATCGAGCTCTCCATCGCGCAGGCGCTTGAGCAAGGGCTCCGTCTGATGCTCGTAGAGCATGAGACCCAAGTGCGGCAGGGCCTTGCGGACCCTCTGCATGACGCGCGGCAATAAATAAGGCCCGATCGTCGGAATGAGCGCCACCTTGAGCTTGCCGGACAGCGGGTCGGTGTTGTTGCGGGCAAGAGCGATGATCTCCTCGCTCTCGCTCAACATGCGCCGGGCGCGCGCGACGATTTGCTTGCCGACGTCGGTGAGCTGTACGTGCTTGGGTTGGCGCTCGACGAGCTTTACTCCGAGATATTCCTCGAGCTTCTTGAGCTGCGCGGAGAGCGTCGGCTGACTGACGAAGGTGCGCTCGGCGGCGCGCCCGAAGTGCCCCGTGTCGGCGAGCGCCACCAGGTACTTGAGATCCTTGAGATTCATGACCCCCCGGTCCGAATTATAGAGAGAGTCTATCAAATAAATAAATTTAATTCATTTCACTAATCATCGATGCCGAGGCGGCATCCGCAGCCGCATCCTGCGGCGTTACAATGCCGGCCTGTTTCGTCTTAGAGTCGTCTTAGAGCCTCCCATGCCGTCAACAGGAACGCCGATGCGGCTCTCGGCCGGTGTCGTGATCGTGAGTACGATCAACCGCAAGCTGAAATTCCTGCTGCTCCGCGCCTACAGGAACTGGGATTTTCCGAAAGGACTCGTCGAGGACGGGGAGGATCCGGTGCAGGCGGCACTGCGCGAGGTCCGCGAGGAAACGACGCTCGATGACATCTCATTCGATTGGGGTCTCGTGTCCATGGACACCGGGCCCTACAACAAGGGGAAGATCGCGCGCTACTACATTGCACGCAGCAAGGAGACGCAGGTGGCGCTGCCCGTGAACCCGGCTCTCGGCATTCCCGAGCATCACGAGGCGCGCTGGGTGGACTACCATAGGGCGCTCACGATGGTCTCGCCTCGGCTGGTACCGGTCGTTCACTGGGCTTACCGGATCATCAATCATGGCCGAGAGCCCGAGGCGGGCGCGGATCAGGCTAGAGGGTGACCGTGCCTGCGCCGATTTCCATGACATCACCGCTCACTCGGATCTTTCGCTCGGCCGTGATCTCGAGATAGAGCGAGGAGGGGCGTTGAACGAGCTCGCCCTGAGAGATCTGCACCTGGAGCGGCAGCGGCCGCTTCATCGCCAGGCACCATCCGCCGAAATTGGCGGTCGCCGAGCCGGTTGCCGGATCCTCGAGCATCGCGCTGCCGCTCGGGAAGAAGAAGCGCGCCACCGTCTCCTCCGCGCCGGTCTGCGCGAACACATAGACCATGCCGATCCCGTCCTCGCTCTGGATGTCGGCGAAAGCCGATGAGCTCGGCGAGACGCGGCGCACGGCTTGCGCCGAGCGCAGGGGCACGATCAGCTGCTCCCTGCCGGCTTTAACCCACAACGGTCGCTCGCCGATGTCACGCTCCTCAATGCCGAGGGAGCGAGCGAGCGCGGCGCGCGCGAGCTCGACCTCCCGCGCGGTCGAGTCGGGAGCGGTCAGTGTCCAGCGGTCCCCTCGCGCGCTGACCTCGACCAGCCCGACTTGCATTTCGAGCGTGAGAGCATCACCGCCGAGCTCGAGCGCACGGCATACGTGGGCGGTACCGAGGGTCGGATGCCCGGCAAAGGGCATCTCATAGCTCGGCGTAAAGATGCGCACCCGAGCGTTGGCGCGCGAGGAAGGCAGGATGAAGGTGGTCTCCGACAGATTGAACTGGCGCGCGAGCGCCTGCATGGTCTCACGGTCGAAATCGCCCCCGTTCTCGAAGACGCACAGCGGATTACCCGTCAACGGCTGCTGACGCTGAGTGAATACATTCACCAGTCGGAAGCGCTGCGTCGCCATTCATCCAGTATACGCGCGACCGAGCGCCTCCGCCCATGGACACCGCCTGGAGAGCGGCACATCGCATCGAGAGCCGCAGGAGCCGTCTACGGCCGCACCACGACCACGGGCGCCGGCGCGACCACCGCGACTCGCGGGCCATACCAGCCCCGATGGTAGTAGCCATACGGAGCCACCACGCATCCGGACATCGCGATCAGCGGAATCAGCAACAAAGCCAAGCGTTTCATACGTATCTCCTCGAAAAAATCCGCTCCATGTAGCGATCAACGGCGCTCGAGCGGCGCGGATGACGAGGTGAACGATCCTTAAGGTAGGCAAAGGGGGGGATCAAGGCCCATTGTCACGCCGTCCATTGCGCGGACCCGACAACAGGCGGCTCAGACCAAGGTGTGAAACACCTTCTGGACGTCCTCGTCCTGTTCCAGCTTGTCGATGAGCGCGAGGGCCTCCGCGGCCTGGTCTTCCGGGAGCTCGGTGGGCGCCGAGCAAATATATTCGTGCTCCGCCGACAAAGGGGTGATCCGCCGCACCTCGAGCGCTTCCTGCATTCGACCGAAATCGTTGAACGCGCAACGGATCACCAACTGCGGCTCGCCTTTCTCGCCGGTGCTCTCCCCCATCTCCTCGAGACCGTAATCGATCAGATCGAGCTCCAGCTCGTCCTGATCCTTGACGCTCGAGGGGTCCAGGCGAAACACACCCATCTTCTTGAACAGAAAGCTCACGCTCCCCGTGGTGCCAAGGTTGCCCGCGTTTCGCGTGAATATATTGCGGACACTCCCCACCGTGCGGGTCGGATTATCGGTCGCGCATTCGACCAGCACGGCGACGCCGTGCGGGGCGTATCCTTCATAAAGAATCTCCTGATAGTTGGCGGCCTCCTTGCCCAGGACGCGCCGGATCGCCGCATCCGTTCTGTCCTTCGGCATGTTGACGGCGCGCGCGTTCTGCAGCACGCGCCGCAGCGCCGGATTCGATGCCGGGTCCGGGCCGCCTGCGTGCACCGCGATGGAGATGTCCTTGGCAATCCGGGTGAACTGCTTAGCCATCCGGTCCCAACGCGCGAACATCGCGTGCTTTCTGACCTCGAATATGCGACCCATGATTTTTCGCCCCAGCGCATCGCCCGGACGCGCATGGTAGCAATACTCCGCGAAACCGCTAGACTAAATTGGCTGCGGCGCGCTCCGGCCGCGACGACGTGAAAGGTTCCGATGAGCTCAGCACCCCTCATCCGCACTTCGCCCGTGGCGAGTTTTCGCGATCTCGCCCTGTGCGAGCCCGTACTGCGGGCGCTCGGCGAGGTGGGCTACGAGCGCCCCTCGCCCATCCAGGCGGCGGCGATTCCGCTGCTCTTGTCGGGCGCTGATCTGCTCGGGGAGGTGCAAACCGGGACCGGAAAGACCGCCGCATTCGCCTTGCCGGCGCTGTCGCGCATCGATCTCGCCGGCCGTGAGCCGCAGGTGCTCGTGTTGGTCCCGACGCGCGAGCTCGCTCTGCAGGTGGCCGAGGCGTTCCAACGCTACGCCGTGCACCTCAAGGGCTTTCACGTCCTGCCCATCTATGGCGGGCAAAGCTATCAACCGCAACTCAATGCCTTGCGGCGCGGTGTCCACGTCGTCGTCGGCACGCCCGGACGCGTCATCGACCACGTGAACCGCGGCACCCTGACGCTTGCGAAGCTCAGCTTGCTGGTGCTCGACGAGGCCGACGAGATGCTGCGGTTGGGATTCATCGACTCGGTGCTCGCCCTCCTGGAGCAGGCGCCGCCCGAGCGGCAGGTGGCACTGTTTTCGGCCACCTTTCCGGCGCCGCTCCGCCGCCTGGCGCAAAAGCATCTGCGCTCGCCCGTCGAGCTGACCTTGAAGAGCAAGGCCGCTGCGGCGAGCCACATCCGTCAGCGCTACTGGCTGGTGAGCGGCGCGCACAAGCTCGACGCCTTGACGCGAATTCTCGAGACCGAGAGCGTCGATGGAATGCTCGCCTTCACGCGTACCAAGCGCTCGACGGTCGAGCTCGCCGAGAAACTCGAGGCGCGTGGCTATTGCGCCGCGCCGCTGCACGGCGATATTCCGGCACAGCAATGCGAGCGCACGCTCGCGCAGTGGAAGGACGGTCATATCGACATCGTAGTCGCCACCGATGCGGCCGCGCGCGGACTCGATGTCGAGCGCATCAGCCACGTCGTGAGCTACGATGCGCCCTACGATGCCGAATCCTACGCGCAGCGAATCGCCGCGATGGGAGGAGCGGGGCGAAGGGGCGAGTCGATCCTGTTCATAGTGCCGCGCGAGCGCAGCCTCCTCAAGGCGATCGAACGGGCCACGAGACAGACCATCGAGCCCATGAATTTGCCCTCCGTCGATGCGCTCAATGCGCTGCGGATTGCGAAGTTCAAGCTGCGGGTGTCCGAGACCGTCGCCAAGGGCCACGCGGCGGCGTTTCGGCCGATCCTCGAGGAGCTCGCGGCGGAAACAGGACTGCCGCTCGTCGACGTCGCGAGCGCGCTCGCGAGCTTGAGCCAGGGTCCGAGGCACGATGCGCCGGTGGCACCGCCGCAAGGCGAGGCGCAGCGGGTCGAAGAGTTGACGGGTCTGTCAGAGCCGAAGGAGAGGAGTATGGGCAAGAGCATGGATCGGAAGAAAGAGACCAAGAAGAAGCCGGCCAAGACGCTGGAAGAGAAGCGCGCGGCAAAAAAGGCAAAGCGGGAGGCGAGAGGCTGAGGCCGAGCGGGGCGGACGGGCTCAAACGACCCGTCCGCGCCGGCCCCCGCGTAGGAAATCCTCGATGTTGGCTGCCATCTCGTCGAGGCAGCGCTGGCGCGCTTCGCGCGCGGCCCACGCGATGTGCGGGGTCACGATCAGGTTGGGAATGCTCGGATCGAGGAGAGGGTCGCCGTCGACCGGCGGCTCCTGCGGCAGCACATCGATACCGGCGCCGCCGAGCCTTCCGTCTTTCAGGGCTCGTGCGAGCGCCGCGCCGTCCACGAGGGCGCCCCGCGCGGTGTTGATCAGCAGGGCGTCGGGCTTCATTCGCGCCAGCTCGCGCGCGCCGATCAATCCGCGCGTCGCCGGCGTGAGCGGACAGTGCAGCGACAGCACATCGGCCGATTCGAGCAACTGGGTGAGCGCGACGCGACCCGGCTCGGGGGCGGCGCCTGCACGGTTGCAGACGATGACGCGCATGCCGAACGCCTCGGCAAGCTTGGCGACGCCACGGCCCAGCTCGCCCCATCCGATCACTCCCAGCGTCCGGCCCGCGAGCTCGCGGATGGGATAGGCGAGCACGCCGCGCTCGCCGTTCTCGGCCCAGGATCCCTCGGTCGCAAGGCGCGAATAGTCGGCCAAATGCCGGGTGAGACTCAGGATCATCGCCCAGGCGTGCTGTGCTACCGAGGCGGTGCAATAGCCGCGCACGTTGCACACGGCGATGCCGCGCTCCTTCGCGGCGACCAAGTCCACGTTGTCGGTACCGGTGGCGGCGAGCGCGATCAATCGCAAGTCGCTCGCCCCGCTCAAGTGATGGCGCGAGAGCTTGACTTTGTTGAGCATCACGAGCTCGGCTCGCGCAATGCGCTCGGGGATCTCGGAATCGGGGGTCAGGGCGCAAAACTGCACCTCCCCCGCGGCCGCGCTGAGCGCCGCGGCGTCCAAGTCGCCGCTCGAGACCGTGTCGTAATCCAAGAATACGCCGCGCATCGCGTTTAGAATGAGTCCGAGAACATGAAAAGTCCCGCCGTCTTCCTCCTGATCGCCGCCAACGTAGTGGCCTACTTGCTCGAGGGTCCCGAGGGGAGCCGGTTCGAGCAGCTCTTCGCGCTCTGGCCGCTGCAGCCCGATAGCGAGGGTCAATCTTACTTTCATTTCTGGCAGATCGTTACCTACGCCTTTCTCCATGATCCGCGCAACGTGAGCCACCTCTTCTTCAACATGTTCGCGGTCTTCATGTTCGGAACCGCCGTCGAGCGCTACGTGGGTCCCTTGCGGCTGCTCGCATGCTACTTTGCCTCGGTCATCAGCGCGGCACTGACACAGCTCACCGTGCCGGCACTGCTCGGCGCCGTGCCCGGCCCCACCATCGGGGCTTCGGGAGGCGTGTTCGGTCTGCTCCTCGCCTACGCGGTGATGTTTCCGCAGGCCAAGGTGATGCTGCTGATCTTGCCGATCCCGATGCCGGCGTGGCTGTTTGCGACTCTCTATGCGGCCGTGGAGCTCTTGTTCGGCGTGACCGGCACCTTCTCAGGCGTCGCGCACTTCGCCCATCTCGGGGGCATGATCGGCGGTGCCTTGGTCGTTTTGCAATGGCGCCGGCGCGCGGGCACTCGCTGAGCGGCGCGCCGGTCCCTTTGGCCGCGCGCGCCTGCGGCGCACGCTCCCGCCGCGACTTGCGTCCGTGGCCTAACCGGCTAGGCTACGCTCCATGAAGTCGATCCTGACGGCGGGCGTTTGCGCATGGGTCCTCGTGTGCGCGGGGCTGCCTGCTCACGCGGAATGGGTGCGGCGCGTGACCGACGGCATCATGGGGACGCGCATCACCGTGGAGCTCTGGGCGGAGGATGCCGCCAAGGCGGAGGAGGCGATCGACGCCGTGCTCGATGAGATGCGCCACATCGATGAGACGATGAGCACGTACAAGCCCACGAGCGAGGTGTCTCAAGTCAATGACAAGGCGGCGGACGGGCCCGTGCACATCAGCAAGGAGCTGTTCGACCTGCTCACCACCGCCCAGCAGTACTCGGAAATCACCGAGGGAGCCTTCGATATCACCTACGCGAGCGTCGGCTACATGTACGACTTTCGCAAGCACGTGCGTCCGAACGAGGAGCAGATCGCCAAGGCCCTGCCCGCGGTCAATTATCGGCACGTGGTTCTCGACCCCGTGAACCAGACGGTGCGGTTCTCCCAGAAGGGCGTTCGCATCGATCTCGGCGGCATCGCCAAGGGCTACTCGGTCGACCGCGGCATCGACGTGTTGAAGCGCTTGGGTTATACGCGGGCGTTCGTCGGAGCGGGCGGGGACAGCCGCATCATCGGTGATCGATTCGGCAAGCCCTGGATCGTGGGGATCCGCGACCCGATGAAGGGCGAGGGCAACGTGATCGCGCGCATTCCGCTCGTGGATGCCGCGATCTCGACCTCGGGCGACTACGAGCGATTTTTCGAGGAAAACGGCGTGCGCTACCACCATATCATCGATCCGCGCACCGGCCATTCGGCAAGCAAGGTGCGCAGCGCCACCGTGATCGGGCCGTATGCCACGCGCACCGACGGGCTATCGAAAACCGCATTCGTGCTCGGCCCCGAGAAGGCGCTCGAGATCTATAACCGGCTGGATGATATCGATGCGATCATCGTCAAGCTGGACGGCACGATCGTTTACTCGAAGGGTATGCAGCGCCGGCCGCGCGAGGCCGATGGCACGCCGCCATGAGGATCCTTCGCTGGCTCGAGCTGGGCTAGTCCCTGAAATTATTGAACTGCAGCGGGACCTCGAAGCCCCCCTTGCGAATGAGCGCGATCGCATCCTGGAGATCGTCACGCTTCTTGCCCGTGACTCGCACCTTCTCGCCTTGAATCTGCGCTTGCACCTTGAGCTTGGAGTCCTTCAAGAGGCGCGCCACCTTCTTGCCGGTTTCCTGATCGATGCCGTGCCTCAAGACCACGAGCTGTTTGGCGGTCGCGAGATTCACCACCGGATCCTTGACGTCGAGGCAGGCGATGTCGATGCCGCGCTTGGCGAGCTTGAGCTTCAGGATGTCGAGCATCTGCTTCAACTGGAACTCGGCGGGCGCGCTCATGGTGACGGTCGTTTCCTCGAGCTCGAAGCAGGCTCCGGTTTCTTTGAAGTCGAAACGCTGAGAGAGCTCGCGACTCGCCTGATCGACGGCGTTGGTGAGCTCGTGAGTGTCGATTTCGGAGACGACGTCGAAGGAAGGCATGAGGAGACACCTCTGCTCGGGGAGTGCCTGAAGAGCGGGGCTCAACGATACCCGCGCGCCTGGAGCGTGAAAAGCTTGGCGTAGCGGCCGTCGAGCGCCATCAGCGATTCGTGGCTGCCGCGCTCCACGATGCGCCCCGCCTCGAGCACCAGGATCTGGTCCGCCATGCGCACCGTCGAGAACCGATGCGAGATGACGATGGCGATGCGGTTGCGGGTGAGCTCGCGAAAGTGCTCGAAGACCTCCGCTTCCGCTGCCGCGTCGATCGCGGCCGTGGGCTCATCGAGCACCAGGATGTCCGCCGCGTTGCGCATGAAGGCGCGCGAGAGCGCGATTTTCTGCCATTGGCCGCCGGAGAGCTCGCGCCCGTCCTTGAACCACTTGCCGAGCTGCGTGTGATAGCCCGAGGGGAGCTCCTCGACGAATTCGGCCGCCAGCCCCTGCGCGGCGGCGCTGCGCCAGCGCGCCTCGTCCTCGAAGGCGCGCACGTCGCCCGCGCCGATGTTCTCGCCGACCAGCATCTGATAGCGCGCAAAATCCTGAAAGATGACGCCGATGCGCTGACGGAGCGTCGTTTCGTCCCACTCCCTGAGATCGAGCCCGTCGAGCAGGATTCGACCCTTCGTCGGCTGGTACAGCCGAGTGAGCAGCTTGATCAAGGTGGTCTTGCCCGAGCCGTTCTCGCCCACGAGCGCGAGGCTCTCGCCGGGCCGCACGTGCAGATCGATCCCGGTGAGCGCAGGAGCGGTCGCGTCGGGATAGACGAACTCGACCCCCTCGAAGCGGATCCCGTCGCCGGGTTTCGGGCCGACGCCGCGGCTGCCGCTCGTGCTCATCACCGGCTGCTCGAGGTATTCGAACAGGTTCGACAGGTAGAGATTGTCCTCGTACAGACCGCTGATCGCGGAAAGCGCGGCGCTCACGGCAGACTGCCCCTGGCGAAGCAGCATGAGATACATGGTCATCTGACCCACCGTCATGGCGCCGAGGACGGTCTCGACCGCGATCCACACGTACCCGCCGTACAGCGCCCCGGTGCCCAGAAGCCCCAGGCCGAATCCCCAGGCATCGCGGCGCACGGTGAGGTCGCGATCCTCGCGGTAGAGACGCGTGAAGATATCGCGATAGCGATCCAGCAGGCGCGGGCCGAGCTCAAAGAGCTTCACCTCCTTGGCGGTGTCCTCGCGTGCGAGCACCGATTCGAGGTAGATCTGCATGCGCGACTCGGGAGCACGCCACCGAAACAGCCGGAAGGCCTCGCCCGAGAACTTGGCCTCCGCGAGGAAAGCAGGCAGACCCGCGGCCACCAGCAGCACCACCGCCCACGGCGAGAAGCGCACCAGCAGACCTCCGAAGGAGATCAGAGAAACGGCATTTTGCAAAAGGCCGAACGTGCGCATCACCAGCGAGAGCGGCCGGCTCGACGCTTCCCGCCGTGCCCGGGTCAGCTTGTCGTAGAATTCCGAGTCCTCGAACTGGGTCAAATCGAGGGTGAGCGCCTTTTCCAGGATCATCACGTTGACGCGCTGACCGAGTTGGGCGCGCAGCAGCGACTGCGCGAGCGAGATACCGCGCTGGGCCATGGCCGTGGCCGCCACGAGAACGGCCTCGCAGGCCACCAGGATCACCACGTGGGCTAGCGCCGTCGTGCCGGTGCGGGCGCGCAGGG
>Ga0187784_10001186_pt1 | contig 20516 bp, 16 predicted proteins | sample 1015_SJ02_MP15_2_FD_132964 | JGI IMG/M metagenome (GOLD analysis project Ga0187784, IMG submission 132964) | Tropical peat soil microbial communities from peatlands in Department of Meta, Colombia - 1015_SJ02_MP15_20_MG | ecosystem: Environmental > Terrestrial > Soil > Wetlands > Peat | place...
GTCGCCCCTGCGATCCGGCGGCCAGCGCTCCTCGATCAATCAGACAAGGACTCGCCTCGCCCAGGTCTGGAATGGTTCCGCTTGCCGCGCCTTCACCCCAGTTCGATCTCGCCTGGACGCGCATGGATCCTCGCTCCTTCATTTCAGCAGCGCTCCTAGCGCCGTCTCGAGATCGGGGAAACGAAACGTGTATCCCGACTCGATAAGCCGGCCCGGCATCACACGGGCGCTGGCGAGCAACCCCTCGTCCGCGAGCCCGCCAAACGCCAATCGCAACAGCGCGGCTGGGACTGGAAACGCCGTCAGACGCCGCACCGCGCGCCCCAAGGCGCGTGTAAACTCGCGGTTGGTCACGGGATTCGGAGCCACGAGGTTGACGGGACCGGCGGACTCGCCATGAGTCAAAAGATGCCGGATGGCAGCGACTGCGTCGGCGAGAGTAATCCAGCTCATGTATTGGCGCCCGCTCCCGATCACGCCGCCCAGGCCGAGCCGGAACAGCGGGAGCACCCGGGGGAGCATTCCGCCATCCAACGACAGCACCGTGCCCGTTCGAAGGTGAACCACCCGGATCCCGGCGGCGCGTGCAGGCGATGCGGCCGCTTCCCACTCCCGACAAAGATCCGCCAGAAATCCGGTCCCCGGACCGCTGACCTCGTATAACACCTCATCGCCGCGATCGCCGTAGTATCCAACGGCCGAGGCGCAGACCAATACGCGCGGCGGCCGCGGGATGCTCGCAAGGGCTCGGGCGAGGATCGCCGTGCCCTTGATACGGCTGCGCCTGATCCGGTTCTTGCGCTCAGCGGTCCATCGCCTGGCAGCGATATTCTCACCCGCAAGATGGACCACCGCGTCGATGCCGTCGAGACGAGGAGTATCGATCCTATCCGCCTCCGGATCCCAGACCACGCCGCCAGCGGCCGGGGCGACTCCCGGCCGAGTCAGCGGGACGACCATCTCCCCTGCCGCCAGGAGGTGTCGGACGAGCGCAGATCCGATCAACCCGTGGGATCCTGAAACGAGGATCGTGCTCATGGTTAGACGCGCCTCCCTCCGATATGATAACGTCGGCTTCATCGAGGCTAGCCAGCCGCCGGCAACCGCCACACGACAAGAGGAGGAACCGGATCCCGTGACCGAGGCGACATTATGACTTCGCGACTCGACGTGCGCACCCTCTCCGCCTATCTCGAAAGCGTGCTGCCGCCTCGCCACAAAGTCCTCCAGGAGATGGAGGCGCGCGCCCGCGCGAACGGCTTTCCAATCGTAGGGCCCGCGGTTGGACATCTTCTTTATGTGCTGACCCGACTCGGCGGCGCCCGTCGGGTCTTCGAACTTGGATCCGGGTTCGGGTACTCCACGGCATGGCTTGCGATGGGCGTCCGGGACAACGGCGGCGGTGAGGTCACCCACGTGGTGTGGGACAAAGCGCTGTCCAACGACGCTCGCGCCTACCTGCGGCGGCTCGGGCTGGATGAGCTGGTCCGTTACCGCGTGGGTGAAGCGATCGCTGAGCTGCGCCGCGCGCGTGGCCGGTTCGACATCATTTTCAACGATATCGAGAAGGACGGCTACCCTGCATCGTTTCCGGTGATCAAGGCGCGGCTGGCGTCGGGCGGCCTCTTGATCGTCGACAACATGGTGTGGTCCGGACGGATATTGGACACCGCCGCGAACGACGCCGAGGTGCGGGGCATCCGCAAACTCACGCGAATCGTATTTTCGGACGCGCAGTTTTCCGCGGTCATCGTGCCGCTGAGGGACGGCGTGCTGCTCGCGCGCAAGCGGTAGCGCGTCGGCCCCTGACGCCTGGTCGCCGCGTCAATCACGCACGGCTCGACGGCACGGTATAATTGGACATCTGTTTTGCTAACGCTGATCATGCGCAGCCAACGCTTCTGGCAGTACGTTCGACGGCACGGGCGGGCCTACCTGATCGGGTACGCGGCCTCGGCCTTTGCCGTGGCGATGGCGCAGTCATCGCCCTGGGTGCTACGGGCGGCGATCGACACCATTCAGCGCGGCCAAGCCGGCGAACGGCTCGCCGCGCTCGCCGGGATCCTGATCCTGCTCGCACTCGCCGAGGCGGCGGCGACGTACGTGATGCGCACGCAGATCCTGAGTGTAGCGTACCGCATCGAGTCCGACCTGCGGCACGACTACTTCGTTCACCTGCAGGGAATGTCGATGAGGTTCTTTCAGCGCACCCCGGTCGGCGACCTGATGGCCCGCGCCGTCAACGACATCCGGGCCGTCCAACGGCTCGCCGGTGTCGGATTGATGCGTTCGGTGCAGACCACGATCATGCTCGCCGCGTCGATCGCGGGCATGCTGACGTTGAACGTCGGCCTCACGCTCTTAATGCTCCTGGTCCTTCCCCTGACCACGCTGCTGTTTCTTTTGCTCGGTCGCGAGATCCACCGGCGCTTCGATCAGGTGCAGGCCCAGTTCGCCTCCCTCTCCACGCGCGCGCAGGAGAACCTGAGCGGCATCCGCGTGGTCAAGGCGTTCGCGCAAGAGGCGGCGGAGGGCGTCCGGTTCAAGAGGGAGGTCGACGCCGTCGTTCGCGTCAACATGCGGCTCGCCAGGGTGCAGGGCGTCCTGTGGCCGGCGATCGGCGTGGTCGTCGGACTCGCGTCCGTCATCCTGTTGTGGCAGGGCGGAGACCTTGTGATCCGTGGACACCTGACCCTGGGACAGATGGTCCAGTTCTCGTATTACCTGGCGCGCCTGACCTTCCCCATGATCGCGCTCGGCTGGATTACGAGTCTCTGGCAGCAGGGGCGCGCGTCAATGCTCCGACTGGATGAGATCTTTCGCGTGGCGCCGGAGGTCAGCGACCCGGCCGACCCGATTGTCCTCACCGCCCCGCGCGGAGAGATCGAGTTTCGAAACGTGACCGTCGCCTTCGACGGAACGACGGTGCTCCGCGACCTATCGCTCATCGTTCCCCCGGGACGCACCGTGGCGCTTGTCGGCCCGACCGGGGCCGGCAAGAGCGCCCTCGTCGGGTTGGTGCCCCGGCTCTACGATCCCGTGCACGGCCACGTGCTCGTGGATGGTCATGATGTTCGTACGCTGTCGCTTCTCTCCCTGCGTCGTGCCATCGCCCTAGTTCCCCAGGAAACGTTCCTTTTTTCCGACACGTTGTACGAGAATATCTGGCTCGGCCGCGACGGCGGCCCAGGGGCCGAGGGCCCGCAGGACGGGGAAAGCGGTCTCGTCGCCGATGCCGCGGCCATATCGCAGCTCGCGCCGGACGTGGAGGGATTCCCACTCAAGTACAGCACGGTCGTGGGCGAGCGCGGCGTGACGCTGTCCGGGGGACAGCGCCAGCGTACGGCGCTGGCACGGGCAGTCATCCGGGACCCCCGCATTCTAATCCTCGATGACGCCCTGAGCAGCGTGGACACGGACACCGAACGCAGGATTCTCGAGCATCTCCGTGCGGTGGCGGCCTCGCGGACCTGTCTTGTCATCGCTCACCGCATCTCGACGATCAAGGATGCCGATTGGATCGTCGTGTTGCGCGACGGACGAATCTCCGAGCAGGGCACTCACGATGCGCTCCTGGCCATGGGCGGTCTCTACGCGACGCTCTACGAGCAGCAGCGGCTTCGGGACGAACTCGAAGCCACGGACGTTGAGGCGGCTGCGCCCGACCTCTCACCCCACGCGGCGGAGGCGCCCCGAGCATGAACGTCATCGTCGACGAAGACCAGATTCTCGGCCGCGCCTACGATGCCCGCCTCATGGGACGGCTGCTGCGCTACGTCCGTCCGTATCGTCGCGTCGTCGCCTGGGCGATCGCGTTCCTGCTGGCCGCCTCCGCATCCGACCTGGCGGGCCCTTTGCTGTATCGCATCGCGATCGATCGGTACATCGCGCCGCACACCGCCGGGACGCAGGCGCCGGGCCCCGCGGCGGACATCCGGGGCCTCGCTGGAATCGCCGCCCTCTACCTCGCGATTCTGGGCGCGGGCTTCGCGGCCCGATGGCTCCAGAGCAACCTCATGCAGTACGTCGGCCAGCGCGTGATGGCAGACCTCCGCGTCGAGATGTTCGACCACCTGCAGACGCTTTCGATGGGCTTCTTCTCCCGGACCCCGATCGGCCGGCTGGTCACGCGCTTGACCAACGACGTGGACGCCCTCAACGAGCTCATCACGTCGGGCGTCGTCGCAATCTTCGGCGACATCGCCACACTGGTCGGCATTACCGCCATCATGCTCTGGATGGACTGGCGGCTTGCGCTGGCGGCGTTCACCGTGCTGCCGCTGGTGTACCTTGTGACCGAACGGTTCCGCCAACGGTCGCGCGGGGCCTATCGGGCCGTGCGAACGCGACTCGCCCGCCTGAACGCGTTTCTCAATGAACACGTGATGGGGATGACCGTCACGCAACTGTTCAACCAGCAGCGCCGGAGCCTGCGGTGCTTCGGCGAACTGAACTCGGACCTGCTCGACGCGAACTTGGACTCGACGTGGAACTTCTCCCAGTTCTACCCGGCGATTCAGTTGCTCGGCGCCATCGGCATCGCGGTCCTGCTCTGGTATGGCGGAGGTCAAACCGTCCGCCACATGACCACGCTCGGCGTGCTGGTCGCGACGATCCAGTACGCGGAGCGGTTCTTCGATCCGCTCCGGGACCTCTCGGAGAAGTTCAACATCCTGCAGGCCGCGATGGCCTCGTCGGAGCGAATCTTCCGCGTGCTCGACGAGCCGGTCACCGTCCAGGACCCGCTGCGGCCGGCCGCGCTCCCCCGCGCCAGAGGCCGGATCGAGTTCCGGAACGTCTGGTTCGCGTACGATACGGATGAGCCGTGGGCGCTCCGAGACGTGACGTTCGCCCTCGAGCCCGGGGAGGCCGTCGCCCTTGTCGGCCACACCGGCGCCGGCAAGACCTCAATCCTCAACCTCCTGACCCGGTTCTACGACCCGCAGCGAGGCCAGGTGCTGATCGACGGGGTGGACGTCCGCGAGGTCCGCCAGCAGGAATTGCGGCGGCGTATCGGCCTGGTGCTGCAGGACGTGTTCTTGTTCGCGGGGACGGTCGAAAGCAACATCCGCCTGGGGAACCCCGATCTGACCGTGGAGGAGGTGCGCCGCGCCGCCGAGCGCGTTGGGGCCCACCGCTTCATCGAAGCGCTTCCCGGCGGGTACGCCGCCGAGCTGAAAGAAAGGGGCGCCGGGCTCTCGGGCGGCCAGAAGCAATTGATCGCGCTCGCGCGCGCGCTCGCCGCGAACCCCGAGATCCTACTCGTCCTCGATGAAGCGACGAGCAGCGTGGACACCGAGACGGAAACGTTGATCCGGGACGCGATGGCCACCGTCCTGCGCGGCCGAACCTCGATCACGATCGCACACCGGCTCTCGACGGTCCAGCACGCTGATCGCATCCTGGTCGTGCACCGGGGTCGGATCGTGGAGGAGGGCCGGCACTCCGACCTGCTGCGGCGCAACGGCATCTACGCGAAGCTGTACCGCCTTCAGTTCGAGGCGCAGGAACGCGGCTTCCGGTGAACTCACAGGGGTGCCGGTATGACCGGCACCCCCGCTACGATCGTCGATCGCCGCAACCCGTCCCGCGGCTACCGCACCCCGCTGGCGGTCCAGCGGAACGGGTAGAAGTCGTACGCTCCGTCGGGATCGGCCAGCACGTTCTCCATCCGGCGCGAGATCGCAGTACGCGCGTTGGGATAGTACAGCACCAGGACCGGCACCTGATCGGCAAACATCACCTGGAACTGGTCGTAGATCTGCTTGCGTTTTGCCGGATCGGACGCCGTCGTGCCGGCGTCGAGCAGCTTGTCCATGTCGGGCATCGACAGGAATGAGAAATTGTACTGCCCGCCGGTCCGGTACTGCGACGACACGTCCGGGTCTGTCGGCCCGGCCCATCCGATCAGCATCAGGTCATAGTCGCCTTTCTTGGCCGCCGCGATCAGCGTCGGGAAATCCGACTTCTGGATCTGTGTCTTGATGCCCACGGCCGCGAGGTTCTCCGCGATGATGTCCGCCGACCGCTCGCGGATCGTGTTCCCCACGGGGACCCGCAGCAGCAGCGTCCGGTTTCCGTCCCAGCCCGCCTCCCGCAGCAGATCCTTCGCCTTCGCGGGATCGTAGGGCCACGGCTTGACCGTCTTGTTGAAATACGGGTTTGCGGGCGGGATCGGACCGTCGGCGATCACACCCTCGCCGCGCAGCAGCTGGGACACCATCAATTGCCGGTCGATCGCCTCGGCCATCGCCTGCCGGACGCGCTTGTCCTGCAGATACGTCTTCTGGAAATTGAACAGCATGTACTGGTATCCCGGTGCCGGGAACGATGCTGCGTTCACGTTCGGCATCGCCTTGACGGTGGCCCAGTCCTCGATCGGCACCTCGCCGATCGAGAACCCCGCGGTGACGTCCAAATCCCCGTGCTGGAGCTGAGCGACCATCGACGCAGGCGGGGTAATCCGGATGAACACGCGCCGGACTTTGGGGACCCCGAGATGGTAGGCGTCGTTCGCGGCGAGCTCGATATACTCGTCGGTCTGATACTGCACGAACTTGTACGGGCCGTCGCCCACCATCGGTCGCTGGAAGAACGGCGACTTCGAGAACTGGTCGGGCGGCGTGTCCGCGAGCACATGCTTCGGGAGAATGTACACGTTGTAGCCGAAAAGCTCGAGGAACATCTGCGGGTCCACCGGAACCCGGGTCTTGACCTCCACCGTGCGGTCATTCACGGCGCGGATCCCGATCGTCCCTCCCGCCGTCCGCTTGCCGCGCGCGTCGAGCCCGGCGATCGGCGCAATGTCGGCGCCACGATTGGTCTCGGTCTTCGGATCGCTGATGGTCATGACCGTGTACACGACGTCATCCGCCGTCACCGGCTTGCCGTCGTGCCACGCAGCCTTGGGATTGAGCGTGAACGTAAACGTCTGGTGATCCGACGACACGCTCCACCGCTCGGCGAGGTCAGGAGAAAACACCAACTTGTTGTTCTCGAGCCGGGCGACGACCAGCGAATCGAACATGAACCGGATGGCGTAGAGCCCGTACGAGCTGTCCGTGTTGATCGGGTTGAAGTTGTTCGGTGGACTCCACATCCCCGTCACCGCCACCAAGGACGAGGCGGGTCCGGCCGCCCGGACGGGCGACAACGGCAGGAGCAAGCTCGCGACAATCAAGAGCACCACGGTCCAGCGAACATGCATCGGCGATACCCCCTCCCAAACTCCGCGCGGTGATTCGAGGGCCGCGCGGTCCACTCCTCCGGCCTCACCGTCAGACGCAACGACACGAAGCGCCCCCCCCGGTGTCACAAGCGCAGACTGGGATCGAGCGCGTCCCGCAACCCGTCGCCCACGAAGTTGATCGCCAGCACGGCGATGAGAATCATCATGCCCGGTGGCACCCACAGCCACGGCATCTGCTGGAGGACCGTCAGGGACTGCGCGTCGGTGAGCATGTTGCCCCACGAGGGCGTCGGCGGCTGCACGCCGAGGCCGAGGAACGAGAGGGACGCTTCGGTCAGGATCGCGTTCGCCGTGCCGAACGTGGCGGCAACGAGAACGGGCGCCATGGCGTTCGGCAGCACGTGGTGGACGACGACTCGCGCATCCGATCCCCCGGCGGCTCGCGCGGCCTGCACGAATTCCTGGCCTCGCAGGGACAGAAACTGCCCGCGGACGAGCCGGCTCACGATCGGCCATCCGAGCGCGCCGAGCACGATGATGATATTCGCGAGGCTCGGCCGTCCGAAAATCGTGACGGCGAACAGGATGATGATGAGCGGAGGGAACGACAGTACGATGTCGGTCAGCCGGCTGAGCACGGCATCGGTGGCTCCGCCGTGATACCCGGCGAGCGCGCCGACCAGCGTCCCGATCACCACGTAGATCGAGACGGCAAGCAGGCCGACGGTGAGGGAGACCCGTCCGCCGTAGAACAAACGGCTGAGCACATCGCGCCCCACGCTGTCGGTCCCGAGGGGGTGCACCGTCGAGGGCGCCGCCTGGAAATGTGCCGGATCGATGGCCGTGGGGCCCTGCGGCGCGAGCAGCGGGGCGGACACGGCGAGGCTTGCAATCGCCGCGAGCGCGATGAGCCCGATGACGGCCAGCCGGTGGCGCAGGAATCGCCGTCCGGCGATCGTCCAGAACGACGCCCCATGAGGCGCCCGGGTTGCCGCGACCGCCGGAGCGGTGGCCGTCAGTTCTTGACTCCCGGCGGCGCCGGCGCCGCCCTGCGCCCGTCTCGCCCGCCCGCGTGGCCGCCCCATCAGTCGTACCGGATCCGGGGATCGATGAGCGAGTACGTGAGGTCCGCGAGCAAATTGCCGACCGTCACGAGCACGGCCGCCGTGAGAGTGATGCCCATCAGCACCGGGTAGTCACGCTGGCCGATCGCCTCAATGGTCAACCGCCCCATCCCCGGCCACTCGAAGACCTGCTCCGTGATCACGGCGCCCGCGAGCAGCGCCGGCACCTGGAGTCCCGCGAGCGTCACCACCGGCAGCAACGCATTGCGGAGCGCGTGGCGGCGCAACACGACGCCGTGGGCGAGGCCTTTGGCTCGCGCCGTGCGCACGAATTCCTGGCCGAGCACCTCCAGCATGCTGGACCGGACGTACCGCGTCAGCGCGCCGGCGCCGGCGGCCGCGAGCACGACCGCCGGCAGTACCAGGTGAGAGGCCTCGTCGAGAAATCCGCCGCCGCCGAGCGTGATCGTCCCGCCGGTCGGCAGCCACCGCAGCCGCAGCGCGAAGACGTAGATGCCGAGCAGCCCGAGGAAGAACGTCGGCAGGCTGATGCCCAAGAACGCGAGCAGCGTCGCGGCATAGTCCACCCAGGTGTACCGACGCGTGGCTGCCAGCACGCCCGCGGGAACGGCGATCAGATACGACAGCACGAGCGCGCTGAGCGTCAGCGTCAACGTCGGCACAAGCCGCTCGCCGATCCGGGCCGCGACGGGCACACCGCTCGAAAACGAGTACCCGAGGTTCCCGTGGCCCATCTCCTCGAGCCACTTGACGTAGCGCACGTAGATGGGCTGGTCCAGCCCGAGCGCGTGCCGCTTCACCTCAACGTCGGCCTGGCTCATGTTGGGATCGATCAGTGCCTGCACCGGGTCGCCCGGCGTGAGCGACATGATCAGGTAGCTCATTGCCGTGACCCCGAGCAGGACCGGAATCGTGATCAGCAACCGGCGGATGAGGTAGCGTCCCATGGCGAGGAAGCGGTGGACCTGGCGGCCGTCCCGGGGTTATCCGCCCGCGAATTCGTAGAAGAATCGGGCGACCGACCGCTCGAACAGACGCATCCCCTCGATCGTGGCGTACTCGTTTGGGCTGTGGGGACGTCCCCCGTGCCCGAGCCCGCCGGCGGCGAACGGTTGGCCGAGCGTCCGGCCGAACAGATAGAACGGCGCGGATCCCGCGAGGTGCGGCCACACCTCGGGCTCGTAACCGAGTCCTCGGATCGAGCGCAGCAGCGCCTGCACGACCGGCTCGTTGACGCTGGTCTTGGCCGGGGGGTACCCCTCGTAGAAGTGCACCTGGATGTCCTCGCGACCGAGCCGCGCCAGGTGGGCGCGAATCCGCGCGCGCAGAGGCTCCAGCTCCATGTTCGGCACCAGGCGCACGTCCATCTTGACCTTGACCTCGTGCGGCAGCAGGGTTTTCATTCCCGGGCCGGTGTACCCGCCCCAGATCCCGTCGATGTTCAGCGTCGGATCGTAGAGGTAGTGGCGAAGAAGGGCCGCTCGGTCCTCCGGATACTTGAAGCACTCCGCGTCCCAGTTCCACAGTTCCGTGGCAGGGTCGAACGTCTCGACCAGCTTCTCGAGGAGCGCCTCGTCCTCCGCGCTCGGGGGCACGACGTCGTCGCGCATCCCGGCCACCTGGATCTGCTCGTCGTCGGTCATCATCGTCGCGAGCGCGCGCACCAAGCGCCACGCGGGGCTCCCGATCCACACGGCGTTGCTGCCGTGCACGCCGCGGGTCCGCGGACCGCCCCAGGCCCCACCGCGACAGGTGACTTCGAAGTACTGGATCCCTTTCACGCCAAGCCAGAGCACCGGCTTGCCGCCGCGCTCCTGGCAGTAGAACGCGAAGTACGTAGCGTCGGCCTTGAGCCGGTCCCGGTAGGCGTCGATGAACCCGGGAAGGTTTCGGCTCCCAAGCTCCTCTTCGCCCTCGATGACGAACTTCACGTTGACGGGAAGTGTCCCGTCGACGTGCTGGATCGTCTCGAGCACGTTGAACATGCCCGCAAGTGGGCCCTTCGTGTTGTAGACGCCCCGGGCCACGATGCTCGGCCCGAGCTCGGGGAGGGTCACCGTCTCTCCGGCGAACGGCGGCACCATCCACTGCTCGCCCTCCACCGGCTGGACGTCGTACATGCCGTAGAGCAGCAGCGTCTTCGGCCGGCCGGCGTCGATCGCCCCGTAGACGACTGGCCAGCCAGGCGTCGGCACGATCTCGGCGCCTCCGCCGAGCCGGATGATCGTGTCCCGCAGCATCTCCGCCATCCCCTGCATCCCGGTGCCCTCACCGCTGATGCTGGGCTGGCGCACGAACGCGCGGACACGCTCCAGGTGATCTTCGAATTCTGCGTCGAGCCGGGAGAAGATCCGTTCGTTGTCCATCACACCCTCCTTGAAACAAGCCGGGCCGTCGAGTCCGCTACGACGTTCCCGACGGCGGTTCCTCCACCGCGCCCGCGTCAGCGCAACAGGCGCGACCGCCGCCGATCCGCGTACACGCGTCCCCCGGTCTGGCACGTTGGGCAGTAGTACGTCTCCCGCTCCTCGTAGTAGATCACCGCAATGGGGGTGCCGCAGCGGGGACACGGCTCCTTCCCGTGCCGGTGCACCGCAAGCAGGCGCACCGGCTCCTTCATCGGCAGGGCGTCGCCAAGCCCATCGCGATGCGCGGCGACCGCGCGAGACAGCGTCCCCGTCATGGCCGCGTGCAGACGCCCGACGGCCTCCGGTTCGAGCCGATCCGCCAGCGCCTGCGGGGAAAGGCGAGCCGCCCACAGGATCTCGTCGGCATAGGCGTTCCCGATGCCGACCACGAAGCGCTGCGTCGTCAAGAAGAGTTTGAGGCGCACGTGCGCGCCTCGCGTCATGCCCGCCAGCGCCTCAGGGGTGAATGCGTCCGACAGCGGCTCCGCGCCGAGCCCGGCGAGCGGACCGGCTTCCTCTTCGCCCTGCCGGCACAGCCACAGAGCCGCCCGCTTCTTCGGTCCCATCTCGACCAGTCGCAGTTCCCTTCCGTGGTCCAGCGCGAGCACGAGCGCGAGATCGCGCCCGACACCAGCCGCCGGCCTGCGCCCCTCCCCGTCCCTGGAGGCGAACCGAAGGCGCCCGTTACGCATCAGGTGCACCGCGAGGACGAACCCTGGGGCGAGATCCAGAAGGAGGTACTTTCCCCGCCGCCGCACGCCGGTGATGCGGGCACCGCGGACCACGCCGATCGGCGGGTCGACGGTCTTGAGCAACGACACGCCCCGGACGATCACGTCCTCGATCACTCGGCCCCGCACCTGGCGCTCGAGGTTTTCCGCCAGGACGGTTAGAAACGGAAGCTCCGGCATCCCACACCGTCCGTCAGGTCACCGCGCACAAGGGAAATGCGCCCCGGCCGGAGCATGCTCCTCCACCCCGCCGACGGCACACCCGCCCTCACCCCGGTTTCCCGGTCGTGAGGTCGCGGGCGCGCGAGGCGGCACCGGCGGCCTCGCGGGCACGCAGCAGAACCGCCGGGACGATGCCGGCCAGGGCGATCGCGAGGCCGACGCTCCACACCAGCCGAAAACTGCCCGTCGCGTCGAGCAGGGCACCAAAGAGGACGCCCGAGATGGTGGAAGCGACCTGGCTCACGGCGAGATTGAGCGAGATCGCGACGCCGGCGCGGTGCACACCGAACACGTCTGTCGTCATCGTGGTCAGAATCGGCAGCGTAAGCGCCATGCCGAGCCCGGCGATCACGGCGCTTGTGACCACGCCCGCCGCGCTGTGGACCGCGACGAGGATCGTGAAGGCAAGCGCCATCGTGGCGACACCGGCGATCACGACCGAAGCGCGCGCCCCGAGGCGATCGGAGAGTACGCCGGTCGCCGGGGACGCCACCGCGAGGCCGACATTGATCAACGCAGCGACGCCGCCCGCAGCCGCGCTGGAGAAGCGGAACTCATTCTGGAGGTACGTCGGCACCCACGCGGTGATGCCATAGACGCTGAACAGCGCGAGCGCGTTGCACGACACAATGTAGAGGAAGAAGCGGTCACGCACGATGCCGCCCACCTGCTGCACCATGGTCCCGGCAACGGGGCCGCGTGCCGCGGCGCCGGGAAGGCACGAGGCCGCATAGATGCACGTCGCGCCCGTCGCGGCCGTCAACGCCAGGAACGCCGGCCACAGCCCGGTCACCTCATCGAGCAGCGGCAATCCCAGCAACCCGGCGATCGCACCGGCGCCGGCGCCTGACTGCAGAAGCCCCATCGCCGTGCCCCGGCTCGGCGCCACGCCGAGCAGTTGCTTGACGGTGGAGGAGTACAAGGCGGCGCCGCTGATCCCCATCAGAAAACGGAGCAACATCGCGAGCCAGTACTGTCTGGTCAACGCAAAACAGCCGGACGTCACGGTCATCAGCGCGAGGCCGGCCACGGTCACGCTCCTCGTGGACAGATTGTCCGCGGCCAGCCCCATCGGGATTTGGGCCATCACGTACCCGAGCAGGTATGCCGAGAGCAGCGCGCCGACTCCCGCGTACTCGACGTGGTAAGGAACCCGCAGGCGGTCGAAGAATGGGACGACGTCGATCCGCTGGGCGTTGGCGATCACAAAAACAGCCCATCCTGCGCCCAGCGCGGCGATGTTCAACCGGCGCGGCTCCCTGGCCGTGATCACGGGATCACGGATCGCGCGCCGGTTGGCCGGAAGGTTCGCATCTGTCTGCGCATGCGCTTTCCTATTGATTTCGCGCGGGCGCCGGACTCTCCCGTCTTGGTAGGTCGGGTCGAGCGCAGGGGACGGGCACCCTGCGGAATCTCGATGACCGCCGTCGAAACACGCCGGGGCGGGCCAAGGCCTTGATCGGGGCGACGAGGAGGAACGGACGTGACGACGGTGGGCAGCGGGAGCTACGTCTTCGAGGTGGTCGAGCAGTGGGGCGTCCTGCCCGAGGGCTGGTCGTTCAAGGAAGTCTCAGGTGTCGGCGTCGACCGCCTGGATCGTGTGTACGTGTTCAGCCGGGGCGCGCACCCGGTGACGGTCTTCGATCGCAACGGCAAGTTCCTCACATCGTGGGGCGAGGGGCTCTTCACGCGTCCTCACGCCGTCACGATGGGACCGGGCGACACCATCTATCTCGCGGACGACGGCGACCACACCATCCGCAAGTGTACGCTCGACGGCCGCGTCCTCCTCACAATCGGAGTCCCTGGGCAGCCTGCACCAAAGCACAGTGGACGCCCGTTCAATCGCTGTACGCACGTCGCCGTGTCGCGTGACGGAGCGCTCTACATCTCGGACGGCTACGGCAACTCGCGGATCCACAAGTTCTCCGCAGAGGGACAACTGCAGCACTCATGGGGCGAACCGGGGACCGATCCAGGCCAGTTCAACCTCCCCCACGCCGTGTGCATAGATCGGGAGGGGTTGCTGTACGTCGCGGACCGCGAGAACCACCGCGTACAGATCTTTGACGGCGACGGGCGGTATCAGGGCCAGTGGAACAATATGTACCGGCCCTGCGGATTGTTCATCGATACGCGCGATCCCGCGGGAGACCGTATCTACGTCGGAGAGCTGTGTCCCAGCCTGGCGGTGAGCGAGGGCGTGGCGAACCTCGGCGCGCGCGTCAGCATCTACACGACCGGCCAGCAGCTACTCGCGCGGCTGGGCGACCGCTTCCCGGGGAGCGACCCCGGTCAATTCGTTGCGCCTCACACGATCGCCGTGGATTCCCACGGCGACGCTTACGTTGGGGAAGTCTCTTGGACCATCCGCGGGCAGTTCATGACTCCGCCCCGTGAGCTCCGCTGCTTGTCCAAGCTCCGGCGGTGCGTACCGACAACGCCTTCGCGGGCCTGAACCGGGGAGGCGTCGCCGCCTCGATTATGGGGGACCGGCGCCTCGGGGGTCTTCATGAGTACCCGCCGAGCGGAGAAAGATGCGGTTACGGCACCAATGTGGCCGCAAAGCCGAGTTGCTGCAGGCTCTGTGCCAGGCGCTCCGCGGTCGACCGATCGAGATATCCGCCGACCCACACGCGATACGGCGCGTCTTGTGTCACCGCGGTCGAATACCCTCGCTGCTGCAGACGACGCGCCAGTTGGTCGGCCTCCGGACGCACGTCGAAGCTCCCAACCTGCACATGGAATCGCTCTGGACTCGGCGCCGGAGATGCGGTTCCTGAGGTCGGAGGTGGTGTCCCGGATGCCTCCGGGCCGGACGGCGGCGCAGTGGGTACCGTCACTCCCCCTGACACTACTCCCGTGGACGTTGAATCGCCGGACGCCTGAGGCGCCGCCGCGCCGGAAGACGTTGACGCCGACGAACCCGACGATGACGGCGCCGGCCCGGGGCTCACAACTCCCGACGGCGCCGGTGGAAGCGGCCCCTGGGCCGCCGTCCGGGAGGGAGTGGTGCCGTTGCCCGCCGGCGGCGGCGCGGACCTGGAGATGGGAATCGACACTGTCAGGTCGCCGCCGGGGTTTGTGGAAGCTTGAGCCGGCGGCGTCCCGGCGTTTGCTGGTACGGAGGGTCCCTGCTCCTGAGGCCGCCGGGATTGCTGGACTCGGCTCTGGGGCGCAGGGCCGGGAGTTAGCGTCCCGGATGGTGCAGGGCCAGATACGCGGGGAACCTGCACGCGCGACGAAGCCGGCGGGACAACGGCTACACCCGCACCGGCTGGAGCGGGTGCGGCAGGAACGGGCTTTGCGCTCAGCGGCTTGCTTGGTGGAATCGCGCTGGCGGTTGCAGACGGCGGCACCTCGCGGGCGGCCGGGGGCGGGGGTACCGCATTCTGTGTCGGCGACGACGCTACGGGAGGAGGCGGGACGTGCCGTGCCGAGGCGGATTGGGAATCCACAGGATAGGTGCTCGCCACCGTGTTCTGCGGCGGACGAACGCCCGTCAGCACGCCCGTGCGAACGGGCCGGGGAAAGATTATCGCCCCTGCCAAATACCCCACCAGGACGGCGGCAACGAAGAGCCCCACGAAAGCCAATACCCTGGTCGGACTCATCGGCGTGACACCGCCTCGCTCTGTCGTCACGTGCCGGCCCACTGTGCTCCAAAGAGATTGCCCCATGGCCGGCCTTTGGACCTTCGCGTCGCTGCCCCGGCGTAATAGCCTCAGGACGTTCGCGAGGCTGGTTCTGCGGATTTGGTACATTTTGCAATCTCCAACTTTATCCTACTATTCTTCCACAATTGCCAGCTTGTCCCTTCCGGCCAAGGACCTCCGGCCGGTTGCGACAGCCCTGGTGACCGGCCGCGCCAGGGGCTCACGGCAGCCCAAGGCTCTTGCGCACCGTGGGGTTCAGAGAATACACACCCACGACCTCGCCGGATGCCAGAATGTGTCCCTGCATCGCCCGCAGCGCCTCAGGACCACCAAAGTTGCCGGAGACGGCGAGCTGGGCAACGTCTAGCGCGTAGACGGTGAAGTGGTAATGATGTACACGCTCGTCGTTCCACGGCGGGCACGGACCGTCGTAGCCGCCGTGCACACCCGGGGCGTAGCTGTTGACTCCGCGGAGGCCATACTTGGTGGGGCCCGGCTGCTTCCCGTTAGAGACCATCCCGTTGGAGTCCGCACCTTCCTCGAGTCCCGTGAGGGGCGCCGAAATGTCGACCAGAACCCAGTGGTAGAAATCGACGCGGGGAAGATCGGCGCGGATCGTCCTGCCCGGCTGGTTCGCGTCTGTGAAGACGGAGGGAGCATCCACGTCGCGGACGATGATCGCGTACGAGACGGTCCCGGCCGGCCCCGGAGACCAGGAGATGGCCGGGCTCACGTTGGGACCGCTGGCCGCACGGCCGTGCCCATCCGGAACGCAGTAGGCTTGCTGCTGAGCAACGACCCCACCCGGCGTGAGGTGCAGCACGGTCACGGTAAGGGAGGCCGGCGCAGCCGCCCAACCGGCGCCGGTTTCTATCGGGAGGAGAGCACCGCCAGCCATGACAAACGCAAGTAGAAGAAGTCTCCTGAACCTGCCTTGCCGCATCGTGATCCCTCCACGCAAGCGTGCGGTCACGCCCGCGCCTCCGCCACCGTATCGTCCCACCGGCTCATGGCGCCGTCAAGCGCCGCCCGAGGCCACCTGCGCTGCGGGGCGTTCGTCAGGGCGGCGCGGGGACATGCAGTCCTCCGCGGACGAGCGACGCTAACAGGCCGATCGTACACAACACGCCAAAGACCTCGAACGCCGTCCGTGTCGCGGCGAGGAACGGTGCGTGCAACTCGGGGGTAACCGCCATTCGACCCAGGTAGGCGTTGAGGATCATGGTGACGATTCCCATGCTGAGCATCTGGCCGACGAGGCGCATCGTCGAGAGGGTGTTGGACGCGACCCCGTAGATTTCAGGGCCGACCGAGCTCATCACGGCGTTGGTATTGGGGGACGAGAAGAGGCCAAAACCCAGGCCGACGATGAGGAGGCTGACCACGATGAACAACGCGCCGGTAGCGTCGTGAATGGTGGCCAACAGGAACAGGCCCACCGCGGTCAGTGCCATGCCCGCCGACGCCGGGCCGCGCGGTTCCACGCGGTCCGAGAGCCGTCCCGCGAACGGCGACGACGCCGCCTGCAGCGTCGCCTGCGTGAGCAGAATGAGGCCGGCCCGATCGGCGGAGAACCCCCGAACAAACTGCAGGTAGAGACTAAGCAGGAATGCGGTAGCGTACGTGGCGCTGTAATTGAGCAGCGCGGCGAGATTCGAAAGGGCGAACACACGATTCTCCAGGAACAAGCGAACGTTCAAGATCGGATCCGCGGCGGTACTCTCCCGTCGCACGAACGCGGCCGCGCCCACCAACCCAAGCATCACGAGGACGACACCGAAGCTTCCCGGCAGGACCGTGAGTCCGTACATCACGCCGGCAAGCATCACGCCGTAGAGGCACGAGCCGAGCACGTCGAAGCGCCCGCCACGCGGCGACACCCACTCGCCCTTGAGCCGCCAGAGGGTCAGAACGATGGTGACTGCGCCCAACGGGACGGTGGTCATGAAGATCGATCGCCAACCGAAGTGCTCGGTCAGAAGTCCACCGAGCAACGGACTGACGGACTGAGATGCATAGACGCAGGCGATGATGGTACCGAGTACGCGACCCCGCTCGGCCTGCGGAAATATCGACACGATGATCGCGGAGCTCATGCCAAAGATGGTCCCCCCGCCGATCCCCTGCAGGGCACGAAACGCGATCAACAAGGGCGCCGACGTGGCCCGTGCGCAGAGCGCAGCAGTGACCGTGAACAGCCCCAAGCTGCCCAGGAACACGCGCTTGCGGCCGTGGAGATCGGCGATGCGTCCGAGCGGGACGAGCGTCACTGCGGCCGCGAGCAGGTACGCGGTCGTCACCCAACCTAGCGTCAGAGCGTTGAGCCGGTACTCCCGCCCGATCGCCGGGAGCGCGATGTTGATCGAAGTCGCCATGTACGGGGTGATGAATGACGAGATCATCGCGATCAGCAACGCGACGCGTCTATCAGTGGAAGGGGCCACGCTCACGTCTTGGCGGCGCGGCGACGGCAATCCTCCGCCCTTTGCCCTCTACCCCCACCCTCACCTCCGGCACGGATGCCACGGCAGGACAACCAACCGGACATCATAGAAGACTCGGCAGGGCTGCTGTTGGCGCGCCTCCGGCACGGGATGGGGCTCGCGTCTCGCGAACGAGCAAGCGCGGGCGCCGTGTGCCGGACGGTGCTATGCCACGACGTTGGAGGATGTACATGAAACGAGAAACCAAACTCGTTCGCGCTGGAGGAAAGCCCGAGGAGCGCTTCGGGATCGTGAATCCTCCGGTGTATCGCGCCTCCACGGTACTGTTCCCAACGGTGGCCGATTTTGAGCGCCGCCAGGAGAGGAAGTACACCGGCTTCTTCTATGGTATCCAGGGCACGCCAACCACCTTCATGCTTACCGAGGCTCTCGCCGAACTGTCGGGCGCCCACCGGGCCGTCGTCACCTCCTCGGGATGCTCCGCGATCACGCAGGCGCTGCTTGCGTTCCTCAAGCAGGGCGATCATCTCCTGGTGGTCGACAGCGTCTATGGTCCGACGCGGGCTTTTTGCCAGCGGGTCCTCGCGCGCTTCGGCGTCGAGACGACGTTCTACGATCCGCACGCCGGCGAGCAGATCGCCGAGCTCATACGACCTACTACCCGGGTCGTGTACGGTGAGTCACCGGGATCGCAGACGTTCGAGATCCAGGACATGCCGGCGATCGCCCGCGCCGCCCACGGGCACGGGGCAGTCGTGTTCTTCGACAATACGTGGGCGACGCCCCTCAACTTCCGTGCGTTCGACCACGGCGTCGACATCGAGGTCCAGGCCGCAACGAAGTACCTCGGGGGGCACTCCGACCTGCTCATGGGCGTGATTGCGGCGCGCAACGAGGAATTGTTCCGGACCGTGAAAGACGGCCTGGACGAGCTCGGAGACTACGTCTCGCCGGATCTCTGCTACGCCACGCTGCGGGGAATGCGGACGCTTGCCGTGCGCCTGCGACATCAGGAGCGTTCCGCGCTCGAGGTGGCCCGCTGGCTCGTCGGCCGGCCGGAGGTAGCGCGCGTGCTGCATCCAGCCCTCCCTGAGGACCCGGGCCATGCGCTATGGAAGCGCGATTTCCTGGGCTCCTCGAGCCTGTTCGGCATGGTGCTCCATACGAACTCCGACCGAGCCGTGGCGGACATGCTCGACGGCCTGACGCTATTCAAGATGGGGGCCAGCTTCGGAGGTTTCGAGAGCCTGATTCTGCCCGCGCGCCCCGAGCGCACCGTACGTCCTCGTACCGACCGGGGTGCCCTCCTCCGGCTGCACGTCGGGCTCGAAGCGGTGGACGACTTGATCGCGGATCTCGAAGGTGGTTTCGCCAGGCTCAACGCCGCGCTCGCGGGGTGACCGGCCGCGGTTCGCGCCCTCCATTCGCGTCGTCACCCGGCGTACTCGTCTTGAGGCGTCACAGCCCTGGCCCACGTTAGACGAGGTACCATCGCGCGACCTCGCGGTCGAGCGCGTCGAGATCGGCATACTGCGCTTCAACGGCCTCGATGCACGCCTCGGCTTCCAAGGGAGCGGGCACGACGTCGTGCGTGGGAAAGGGGAACGCGTACACCGACGCCGCGGAGGTAGGAATCAACCGGTCGACCGGCAATATGTGCGCGTGCCGGCGCGCGAGCACGTGGCCGTACACTCGGGCGTACACGGCCGGGTGGTAGGACAGAGGGCCGCGTTTCCCAGCATCGGACTCGATCCCCAGCTGCTTCGCCGCGTCGACCACCTCGTCCCACAGCGCGCGGAGAACAGCTGGCAACGCGTCCTCTTGCTCCCGATCGTGACGAGGATCAACGGATCGCCGGTCGCGCTCGCCCTCCAGGACGCGCCGGACCTCGACCGATGGCACCGGCACCACGAACGCACAGGCCTCCCCAGCGAGAAACTGCTCCACCGGATCGGTGTCCGGGCGGACCAATTCGACGAAGCGGTGGCCGACAAGAGGACATTCTCCTATCAAGATGTCCGCGGGGGGATGATCCGCATGCCATCGTGCCATCGCTTGACGGGCCCAGACGCCCGCGGCTTTCCTGATGATCGGATCCGTGATCCCGTCCCTCAGCGGGTGACGGCGGCCTGCGGGAGCCGCTTCGAAGACCGGCCGGGCGACATCCCACTGAAGAAGATGGACCGGGCGATCCGCGGCATTGGCGAACCCCGCCAGACGTTGCGTCAAGAAGCTCTTGCCGGTGCCCGGCAGTCCGGCGAACCATACCGCACGACACGTCTCCGCCAGAAGCCGCAACCGGCGATCTATCGGGTCGTCAACGTCTCCCGCCGTTCTTCTCACGATCCCTGCTCACCTTGTGCGATCGGTCCCGGCGCGCTCACGCGCTACCGTTTCGCTCAGGCTGTGCATCCGATCCGTGGACAACTCCGGGTCGGGCGATCTCCGTCCTCCACACGTGCAGTCTACCACATTCCTGCGCGTCCCCGCGTTCAGGACATATCCCCCCGCGCGACGAGTGTGTCCCGCAAGCGGACTCGCGCAAGGAGCCGACCTCGCGCCCGCGACCCTCCGCCAGATGTTACTATAGCCGACGGTGGGTGCCGCCTACGGCACAGGTGTCAAGACGTAGATAGGAGTGAATGATGACCACACACATGCCTTCCGCTCTCGAAATCGCCAGTCGCGCACGACTCAAGCCAATCACCGAGATCGCCGAAACCATGGGAATCCGCCCCGAGTGGCTGGAGCTCTACGGCGAGCACACGGCCAAGATCAAAC
>Ga0187784_10001187_pt1 | contig 20515 bp, 17 predicted proteins | sample 1015_SJ02_MP15_2_FD_132964 | JGI IMG/M metagenome (GOLD analysis project Ga0187784, IMG submission 132964) | Tropical peat soil microbial communities from peatlands in Department of Meta, Colombia - 1015_SJ02_MP15_20_MG | ecosystem: Environmental > Terrestrial > Soil > Wetlands > Peat | place...
AGACTACCGACTGCCTTTTCACATCAACGAAAGCGGATCCATGTCTACCAGCACCGCGGTCTGTGGTATCTCGTTGGCATCACAAAATTCCAACGCTCCGGCCAGCAACTTCGCGAGCAATCCGCGTTTCGGCGATTTCAGCAAGAACTGATACCGATGTTCCTTCTTCAACCGCGCCAGTGGCGCCGAGGCCGGCCCCAGAATCCGCGCGCCTTTTCCGTCGTGCGGCGAAAAATATTCCGAAAGCTGCCGCGACCACCGGATGGCACTCTCCAGCTTCGTATCCCGCACAATCACGTTCGCCAACGACACAAATGGCGGGTACCCCATCATCCTTCGGTAGTGCAGCTCCCGTTCGTAAAACGACAGATAATCCTGCTTCACCGCATCCTGAATTGCATAATGCTCCGGGTAATACGTTTGAATGAGCACGCGCCCCGGCAAGTCTCCCCGCCCTGCTCTTCCGGCAACCTGCGTCAGCAATTGAAATGTCCGCTCCGCAGCGCGAAAATCCGGCAGGCTCAGCATAAAATCGGCAGACACCACACCCACCAGCGTCACGCGCTGAAAATCGTGCCCTTTCGCGAGCATCTGCGTGCCCACGAGAATGTCCAGTGCGCCGCCAGCGAAAGCCCCGAGCGTCTCCTGATATTGTCGCTTCGTTCGCGCAGTGTCCCGGTCCAGCCGCGCAATCCGCGCCCCCGGGAATTCCTTTCTCAGTCGCTCTTCCAGATGCTCCGAGCCCTCTCCGAAAAAATAGACATACTTGGAATCGCATTTCGGGCAGACCTTCGGCACAGCCTGCACCGAGCCGCAATAATGACACTCCAGCCGGTTGCGGCTCTTGTGATAGGTCATCGAAATACTACAGTTCGCGCATTGCACCGATGCGCCGCAACTCCGGCAAATCACCGACCACGAGTATCCCCGCCGGTTAATCAGTATGAGCGCCTGGGTTTCGAAGTTCAGGCAATCGACGAGCGCATCGCGCAGCGTGCTGGAAATGGGACTCGTCTGCTGCGTGCGCTGGAAATCCAGCCGCAGGTCCACAATTTCCACCGCTGCGAGCGACCGGTTCTCGACCCGCGTCGCCATCGTCAGCAACTCATATTTTCCGTTCACCGCGTTGTGGTACGTCTCCAGCGAAGGCGTGGCCGACCCGAGCAGCGCCAGGGCATTCTCCAGCTTCGCCCGCACGATGGCCAGATCGCGCCCGTGATATCTCGGCGTTTCTTCCTGCTTGTAACTGCTCTCCTGCTCTTCGTCGACAATCACGAGTCCCAAATTGTCCAGCGGCGCAAACACCGCCGAGCGCGTGCCCACGACCACCCGCGCCTCGCCGTTCCTGACCCGCCACCATTCCCGCGCGCGCTCTACATCGCTCAACGCCGAATGTAGAACCGCTACGCCTTCAAATCGCGCCCCGAACCACGCCCGGCATTGGCGGCCGACCCACAATGTCAGCGCAATTTCCGGCACCAGCACCAGCGCGGTTTTTCCTCGCGCCAGCGTGTCCTGCACGCTGCGCAGGTACACTTCGGTCTTGCCGCTGCCGGTTACGCCGTGCAGCAGCTGCACGCCAAATTCGCCCAATTCGAATCGCGCGCGAATCACCGCGAACGCGCTCTCTTGCGTTTCGTTCAGTGTGTGCGCTGGCGGTGTGTATCCGGTATCGAAAGGGTCCTCAGCGGGATCGATCGGCTCTTCCCAGCTCTCCAGCAAGCGGTCGCGCAGCATCCGTTCGATCAACGCCCGCGACACGCGCGCCAGTTTCAACAATTGCGCGACAGGCAGTGGCCCGCGCTCCGTTTGCAGCAGTTCCCGAATCCGCTGCTCTTTCCCGTGTAGTGGCAGGTTTACCCCACCTTCGCCGTTGGCCGTGGCACAGCCATTCTTGGCTGTGCCCCTTGCATCCTCAGCCGGTAACGGCGGGTTTACCCCGCCGTCTTCGTCGTTCGACGCAACGCCCTTCCCTTTCCAGGCCACCACCGTCTGCGTTTTCCGCTTGCGCCCCTGCACGCTCTCACGAAGTTCCAAATATTCGCGCTTCTGCAAACGTTGCAACAATGCCGCATCAATACCCAACTTACGCCCCGGCCCCAGCCGCAACTCCCCTTTTTTCGCCAGGACCCTCAGTAAAAATGCAACTTCGTCCGCACCGAGGTCCGTCAGCGCCGCTCCATCCTTCAACTGCAACGCCAGCTTTGTCCCCGCCTCCGTCAACACAATCTGCCGCTTCAACGCAATTTCCGTTACCGGCGGCAGCATGGAGCGAAACACTTCGCCTATCGGCGCGAGATAATACCCGGCGATCCACTGGCCGAGCTCCATCAGTTTCGGTGTCAGCGCGGGTACCAGGTCCAGCACCTTGCTGATTTCGCGGATCTGTGCACCTTCCGGCCCGCACCCGGTCATCTCCACCACAACACCAACCAGCGCCTTCTTCCGGAAGGGCACAAGCACACGACTCCCCGGCTGCACGCTCTCGCGCAACGCCTCCGGCACCGCATATGTGAACGCAGTGCGCAACGGCACCGGCAACGCCACATTGCAATACGATTGGGTCATGGCTTGTGTAGTAGCCGATCTTTAGATCGGCCGTCCGTGTAGCGGCCGCCTTCCGTTTACCGCTAGCTGGGCTTCCCAGCGGAAGCGGGAGGCGGGCGCTCTCATCTTAGCAGCTGTAGGGTCCGCCTTCTGAGGTGGAGCTATTTTGGATTCAGGGAGCTGAACAGGCGAGCTTGCATATCGGGAGATGCTTTGACCTTCGGAAGAGGCCTATTGTCAATTTCGAGCCCTAGTTCGCCCTCACGAGGCCGGGTCTGGCGCACAGCACCCAAGTCCAGGACTCTGCACTCAATCATCTTGCGGACGTTGCTCTTCCTGAACTTCGCAACTACCCAACAAAACCCCGCATTCAACATACGATAGACGAAATAGCCAGTCCAAAAACTCCCAGCCGAAAACTGCAAGACTTGAGAGGATTCGTTCGAACTCCCAAGGATCGCAGCCCACTTGTGAACCTGCTCTCGCTCTTTCTCCCACCCAGAACCTTCAGTGACCGCCAGGTCCCAGGATCTTTTGAAGAAGAAGAAGGCCATATAGAGAAAATAGGCCACGAGCCAGAGTCTCGCAGCCCAGCCTGGGGTTCTTCGTGAGAAATCGCGGGTCAGAAGGGTTTCGACCGCTATCGTAAGAAACATCGCTGTCCAGGCGAAACCTGCATATCGTTCTAGTAGCCACGACGTGACCGCGCAAACCAATGCGACCCCCGCAAGGACACGCACCTGAAGTGTCTCGCCGCGTGGCGCTTCGGAGACGATCGCCAGGAGGATAATGAACGATGCAAGCCCAGTCATCACTAGTCGAGTGGTCCCTGAATTCAGTCCGCGGTTGCACTGGGATTTAGCTACAAAGTCGAGCCGCTGTAGTTCGGTTGATGCTTCTGGCATTGCGCTCCGCCATTCATCGTCCGGCGATTGTTTTCGATTAAGAGAGTTTTTTCTTCGGCGCCTGTAGCCCCAACTCCGCCATGACCTTCTGCAGGTCCTTCCACACTTCACCTTTGGCGTTCGGATTGCGCAATAGATACGCGGGATGATACGTGGCGATCAGTTTTCGCCCGCGCCATTCCAGCCACTGCCCGCGGAACTGCGTGATCCCGCGATTCGTCTCCAGCAGCGTCTTCGCCGCCACGGCCCCCAGGCAAACGAGCACCTTCGGATTAATCACGTCGATCTGCCTCAGCAAGTATGGCGAGCAGGTTTCCACTTCGTCGGGTTCCGGCGTGCGATTCTCCGGCGGACGGCACTTCACCACGTTGCAGATGTACACATCTTTTCTCTGCAAACCCATCGCTTCAATCATCTGCGTCAGCAATTTGCCCGCGCGCCCGACAAACGGGAGCCCTTGCGCGTCTTCATCCGCTCCCGGCCCTTCTCCGATGAACACAAGCTGGGCTTTAGGATTTCCATCGCCAAAAACAATTTTGTTTCTGTGCCTGTGCAGCTTGCAGCGCGTGCAGTCGCCAATATCTTCGACGATCTTCGGCAGCGTGTCGTCCTGCACCTTGTTCATCGCATCGAACAGCGATGGCCCCGACGTAGCAAGCACAGGAATTACCGGTGCTGCCGTGACTTTGGCGGCCGCAGCCATTTGGACTTTTAGTTTGGCCAAGGAAATCTCCTGGGCAGGCGCGGCGCGATGCTCGCTGGAAACTTGTGAAACAGGTTCTTCGTCGGCGAGCCGCTCCGCAACGCGGTCCCGGTAAAAAAGACGAATGCCCAGGTCTTCGTAATACCGAAGACGCTCCTCGACTTTGTGCTGTAACGATTCGGGTAATGTTCCGGGCATGATGGCTCAGTCGCCGCCGCGCTGTGCGGCCGGTTTACTGCGCAAGACCCCGCGCAGCCGCAAGGTTTCGTCCAGGATGCGGTGCGCCACCTCCGCTTTACTCAAGCGGGGCAACGGCAAGTCCCGCCCGTCACGCGAAAACAGCGTCACGATGTTCGTCTCGCCGTCGAATCCCGCGCCTTGCGCGCTCACATCGTTGGCCACAATTAAATCTGCGTTCTTCTCCGTCAGCTTCTTCCGGGCGTTTCCGGCCACGTTCTCTGTCTCTGCGGCAAATCCCACGATCAACCGTTCGCCTTTTTCCCGAGCCACGGTCGCCAGAATGTCGGGATTCGGCTCCAGCCGAAGGGTCAGCGCTTCCTTGCCTCGCTTGATTTTCTTGCTCGATTTTTCCGCCGCATGATAGTCCGCTACGGCTGCGGCGAAAATCGCGATGCTGCAGCCCGCAAACCGCGCTTGTACGGCGCGCAGCATCTCTTCTGCGCTTCGCACATCAACGCGCTCAACTCCCTCAGGCGCCGCCAATGCCGTCGGCCCACTCACCAGCAGCGCCTTCGCGCCGCGCTGCGCGGCACCCGCCGCCACCGCGTATCCCATTTTCCCCGAGGACCGGTTCGTCAGATACCTTACCGGGTCGATGTCCTCGCAAGTCGGGCCGGCGGTGACCAGAATCGTCTCACCCGCCAAATCCTGCTGCGCCTTGACCATCTCACGCACGGCTTCCAATATTGCTTCCAATTCCGCCAAGCGGCCCGCACCAATCATGCCGCACGCCAAATAGCCTTCGCTCGGCTCGACGACGCGCACGCCACGCGCCCGCAGCGTTGCGACGTTCTCCTGGGTCGCCGCGTGCTGCCACATGTTCACATTCATCGCCGGCGCGACCACGACCGGCGCGGTCACCGCCAGGTGCAATGTAGTCAGAAAATCGTCGGCAATCCCCCGCGCAAACTTCGCCAGAATGTCCGCCGTCGCTGGAGCCACCAACAGCAAATCGGTCCGTCGTGCCACGGCAATGTGATCGATGGCGGATTCGAGACTCCCCGCGCCGCCCGGCTCGTTGGAAAAAAGATCGGTGATGACTCGTTGCCCGCTGAGTGCCGCAAAGGTGAGAGGGGTAATAAACTCGCGCGCGGCGCGCGTCATGACCACCTGGATCGTGTGTCCCTCGTCCTGCAACCGGCGCACGAGTTCCGCCGACTTATACGCTGCGATTCCGCCCGTGACCCCGAGGGTGATGCGCATGAATGCCTCGCGGACGCCTTACTTCTTCCGCTTGCCTTCCTTATCCTCGTCGTTCGCCGCAGACTCGGCAAAATCGTATTCCACGAGTCCCTGGTCCACCTCTTCGCAGGCGATCCGCGTGGCCTTCTGCGTGCGCACATTCTCCACCATGGGTGGCGCTCCCGCCATGATCTGTCGCGCGCGGCGTGCCGCCAGCACGACGTAGGCAAACTGGCTCTCCGGAGCTTTGGTCTGCACGGTCATGAGTGTCTTACCCTCCAAACGATGCCAGTACTTGATTTACGCGATCGCGGCGCCGTGCGCTCGAGCATCGCAGCGCCGTGACAATGGCCTGCGCTTCTTTTCCCGCACGCTCCACATCATCGTTCACTACACAAAAATCGTAAAACTTCTCGCTGGCGGCAATCTCTTCCCGCGCTTTGGAAAGCCGCCGCGCAATCTCCTCGTCAGAATCCTGCCCGCGTCCCTGCAGGCGCTTCTCCAAGTCCGCGCGCGAGGGCGGAAGTATAAAGATCGCTATGGATTCCGGCAACTTCCTCTTCACCTGCTCGGCGCCTTGCACATCAATCTCCAGCACCAAGTCCAGGCCCCTGCGCCGGGATTCTTCCAGCCACTTCTTCGGCGTACCGTAAGAATGTTTGCCAAAAACGCGGGCATATTCGAGAAACTCACCCCGCGCCACCATGGCGTCGAATTCCGCCTCAGTGACGAAATCATAACATTTTCCGCTAGCCTCGGTCGCCCGCCGCTGCCGGGTAGTACACGACACCGAGGGCATGGTCCCCGGCAGCTCCAGAATCTTCTGCACCAGCGTGCTTTTCCCCGAACCCGATGGGCCGGACACAATCAGCACCAGCGGTTCGGCGCTCGTTTCCTCGCTCATTCGATGTTTTGGACCTGTTCGCGAAGTTTCTCGATCTCCGCCTTGATCTCCAGAGACAGCCCGGTGATGGCCAGCGCTTCGCTCTCCACCCCCGGCGTTTTGGAAAGCATGGTGTTGGCTTCCCGGTGCATCTCCTGCAGCAGAAAATCGAGTTTCTTTCCCAACTCCCCGGCGCCGTCCAGCAGCTTTGTGAACTGCTGCAGGTGGCTCCCCAATCTGTCTAATTCTTCACTGATATCACTGCGTTCCGCAAGCAGCGCAGCCTCCTGCGCGAGTCGCGCCGGCTCTACCGTCGTGCCGTTCAGCAGATCGCGCAAACGCGCTTCCAATCGCCTGGAGAATGCCGGCCGGACCGTGGCCACCAGTTCGCGAACCTTCTCCGTTTGTTCCCGGATAAGCTCGACCCGGGAGCGAAGCTCTTCGGCCAAATGGCGGCCTTCCGCTCGGCGCATCTCATCCATTTTGCCGAGCGCCTCATGCAGATATTGTTCGAGCGCATTGCCAAACTCTTCCTGCTCTTCGTCCGATTCCGGCAACACGGAGGCCAACCCCGTAATCACGCCAGGCAGGCGCAGCAAAGACACTACGTCCAGCTCGCTTTTCGATCCCGTTTGTTCCGCCAATCCCTGGGCCGCTTCCACATATTTTTTCAGCAGTTCGCGGTTCACATGCACCGGTGCAGCCTCACCCGGGTCCGCGCTTACATGCACGTCAATGTGTCCACGATGGATTTGCCCGCGAACCGCCTGCCGCAGACGATGTTCGAAGGGTTCGAGGGATTCGGGCATCCGCAATTTGATGTCCAGAAACCGGTGGTTCACGCTTTTCACGCTGACGCGAATGTTCCAGCCTTGAAAATCGCCGCGCACCATCGCGTATCCGGTCATCGACCGGCATTCCGCCTTCCTTCCTGTTGCCGCTCCTGGCTCGTTCGCAGTCTTGGTTATCATTCTTGCTCGCCTGACCCGGCGTTCTTTGGATCTGAACTATCTAGCCGCGCCAAAATCTCGTCGTCCGCGAATTGCAGTTCGTGCAGCCGCGCGTAACTCCCGCCTTTTGCCAGGAGTTCCGCGTGCGTTCCGCTTTCGCGGATTCTTCCATCTTCCAACACAAGAATCTTATCGGCTTTTCTCACCGTTCCCAAACGGTGGGCGATCACGAATGCGGTTCGCCCCACCATCAGGTTACTCAGAGCTTCTTGCACGTACTTTTCGGATTCCGAGTCCAGCTCGGAAGTAGCTTCATCCAGAATCAGAATCGGCGCATTCCTGAGGATCGCCCGAGCAATGGCGATCCTTTGCCGCTGGCCTCCGCTCAGCCGCGTGCCGCGTTCCCCGATCACCGTGTCATAACCTTCCGGCAAATCCATAATGAAGTCATGCGCCATCGCTGCACGCGCCGCCTCCTCGACACGTTCCCGCGGAATTCCATTAATCCCGTAACAAATATTGCTCAGCACAGTGTCGTGGAACAGGATGTTCTCCTGCGTGACCATGGAAATCTGGTTGCGCAAGGACCTCAGGCTCAATTCCCGCACGTCCGTGCCGTCGATGCGCACACTTCCCAGGCTGATCTCGTAAAACCGTGGAATCAGGTTCACCAGCGTGGATTTCCCCGCTCCGCTCGTCCCCACCACCGCGATGACTTCTCCCTTGCTCGCCCGGAAACTCACATGCTGCAGCACCGGCGTGGACTCGGCATCATAAGCAAACGTCACGTCGTCAAACTCAATCTCCCGCGACAATCCCGGCAGCAGTTTCCCGTCGGGCTGCTCGATCACTTCCTCTTCCCGATCCAGATACGCGAAAACCTGCGTGCTCGCCCCCTGCGCCGCCTGGAACTGCTGGTATACATACCCCATGCGCTTCAGAGGCATGTACGCGTTGAACATCGCATACAAAAACGCGATGAACCCGCCGGCGGTCGTCTGCTGGTGCTGAATCTCGTTGCGCACATACAGCAGGAGCAACGGAATGACTATCGCCCCGACCAGATCCATCAGCGGTGAAGTAACGACCGCGGCGCGCACCCAGCGCATGTTTTCTTTTAGCAGTCGCCGCGCCACCTCCCGGAATTTCTTAACCTCGAAATCCTCCATCCCGAAAGCCTTCACGATGCGATTTCCACTCACTGTCTCTTCCAGGATCTGGCTCAGGTCGCTTATTCGTGTCTGGGTCCTTTCCGCGGAAAGCCGAATCTTTTTCCCTAATTTGTTTACGGGCAGCACAACTACAGGAAGCAGCAGCGTCGTCGCCAGCGCCAGTTTCCAGTTCAGAAGGAACATCACCGCCACGAACGCGAGGAACGTGAAACTCTTCATGAACAGGTCCGCCAGGTAATCGCTCAAGGCGAACCGCGCCCGCTCGACATCATTTATCGCTACTGAAATGATGCGGCCAGTGGGGTTGTGCTGGAAAAATCGCATCGGCTGCCGAAGCACCTTTTCATAGAAGGCGTTCCGCAGGTCCCGGATGGCCGCGAGACCCACATACTGAATGGCCGTCATCCCCAAGTATTCCGCTACCGCTTTACTTAGATACAGCACCAGGATGGTGATGGAGAAAATCGTCCATACGTTGTGGATGCTCGAAGGAAAAACTTTGTTGAGGTACAGAACGTGCTGGTTCCAGGGTAATGTGACCAGCGGCAAGCGCGTGGCAAATTTTTCCGGCTGCAAAACGTAGTCGATTGCGGCCTTCACCATCAGCGCGATGGTCCCTTCGGCAGCGGCCACGTATGCGACCAGCATGACTCCGGCAGCCAGTCGTATCCCGTAGGGTTTTGTATAACCCAGCAGCCGCTTTATTTCTGGTGATATCAGACGCCCCACTCCCCGGCCCTCAAGAAACCCTCACTCTACGCTATTCGCCCGCGAGTACCCTGTCAAACCGGCAATCGCGGATGATTTGTCCATTTAACCGCCCCACGGCTAAACAGGCGGGAAAGACGTGCTCAGGAACTCCGAAAGCAAATCAGATTCTCCGACTCGCCCAATACGTGCGCAGTCTTCTCCGGAATCAACGACAGCAGCTTCCTGTAACTCTGCTTGTCAATGATTACCGTCGCTTTCTGAGCTCGATGCAGCTTCACGGCCAGGCCGTCTAGATTGTCTGCAAGTTGCGCGTACCTGTTGCTGTACCAAACGAACTGATACAGGTAGTCCGTGCGGCCATCCGTGTACGTATACATAAGAATTCGTTGGTCCGGCGAACTGTTCGCCTGCGCTAAGGGTGCGAGCTTGACCATATCGTCAGCGCGCGCCTTCGGCGGGAACAAAAAAGATAAGCAAATCGCCGCCACGCCAATGGCGCAGGCGGAATCAAACATCAATTTTCTCCGCGTGACGCGTAGCCAGCGGTTCAACGCGATTGCCGAGAGAATAGAGAACGCCGGAAACACCGCCATGATGTAGCGCGGGTACCTCGTCTCCGCCAAGCTGAACGGCACAAGAACAAAAAGCACCCACACCAGCAGCAATATGGCGGTTTGATCCTTGGCTCTTCGCACCGCTCGCGCTTCGATTACCAATCCCGCGACGAGAAATGGCAGCCATGGCCAATAGTATTTGAGCAGCGCCAACGGATAGTTGAAAACGGTCGTCCAGCCGCGTGGCCCTCCTTCGGGATGAAGCTTGCTGCCGAGGAACTGCAAATGGGAAACGAAGAACGCCGCTCCATGCAGCCGGTACTGCGAAACGTACCAGATTGCGGGCAAAACGACAGTGAGCAACACACCGCAAATCAGCGCTGGCGACAGCAACAATCCGAATCGCTTAGTCAAAAGCAGGTGCGCCAAAACGATTCCGAGCGCGAGAAAGCCCACCACCGAACGCGTGAGCACCGCGAGCGTGAATGGCAAGCTCATCAAAACCAGATACACGCTATTCTTCAGGCCTTTTGTGTAGAAGAAAATTCCCAACGCAGAAAAGAAGGTAAAAGGCACATCGCTCATGGCATGAGAGGCGTTTTTCAGGAAGAATTGCGTCGAAGCGAGCACCAGCATGGACATCAGCGCCAGCCAGGAATCACCGGCCAGTTCCAAAGTCAAAAAGTACATCAGCAGAATTGCCCCGAAGCCAAGCAATGCCGACGGGACTTTCGCGGCTCTATCCCCTATCCCAAACAGCTTGAACGAGCAGGCTTCCAACCACGGGAACGCTGGCCCCTGCGCTAGGATGAACTCTCCGTTGAAGCGCACGTTCCACCAATCGCCCGTGCGCACCATTTCTTTTCCCTCATGCGCGAAGTAGGAGTCGTCGTAGCCTGCGAGTCCCTGCCCTCGCAACGAGGCAAGTAGCAACAACGCCGCCAGCACCCCCAACACCGCAACGCGAGCAGTTTGACTTTCCACCGCCGGCGTTTCGATTCCTACGCGTTCCTTCTCCACTGCGGTTTCCATCCTGCTGACCGTGTCCTGAGGTTTCGCAACCCCTCATTAGGTGAAAAAGACTACCCTCTCTCGCAGTTCCTAATTTCGATTTTCGAATTTCTATTTGTTGATGTCGCGGTGCACCACGCGCGCCTGGAAACCCTTCTTCTCCAGCGCGTGTTTCATCCACTCCGCCATCATGACTGAGCGGTGTCTTCCCCCGGTGCACCCGAAGGCGATGGTCAGGTAGCTCTTGCCCTCTTCGATGTAGTGTGGAATCAGGTACGCCAATAGGCTGTACATGCGTCGCAGAAATTCTCCGGTCTGCGGGAAGGACTGGATATACCGCCGCACCTTTGCGTCTTTACCGGTATATTGCCTTAATTTTTGTACAAAATGAGGATTCGGCAGGAACCGCACGTCAAACATCAGATCCGCATCGGTCGGTACGCCGAACTTGTACCCGAAGCTCACCAGCGACACCAGCATCGACTTGCCGCTCTTTGATTTGAAACGATCCTCCACGAACTTTCGCAGTTCGTGCACGTTGAATTGCGATGTGTCGATGACCACGTCGGCGAGCTTGCGGATCGGGTCCATCAGCACGCGCTCGCGGTGCAGGCTCTCGCGAACGGAAAAATCCTTGCCCAGAGGATGCGGCCGCCGCGTCTCGCTGTACCGCCGCAACAAAGCATCCTCGTGCGCTTCGATGAACACCACGGTGATGGGATGCTCTCGGCGCAAGTGCGTCAGCAGACCCGGTAGCTTTTCGAGTTGTATCCCTTCGCGCGCGTCCACGAGCAGCGCGGCACGCCCCAAATTCCCCTCACCTGCAGCGTGCAATTCCGCGAAGATGGGAATGAGTTCTACCGGCAAATTGTCCACGCAGTAGTATCCGAGATCCTCAAAGGCCTTCAGGACTGTGCTTTTCCCCGACCCGGAAAGGCCGGTGAGGATAACGAGTTGGCGTGCTGGGTTTTGGCCGTCTTGGAGGCTTCGGGCGTTGCGCTTCACGGCTGGCGACGTCTCAATTCTTCACACGCCGCTGGTGTGTGCTGGGGATGCGCATGTCTTCCCGATATTTCGCGACTGTTCGCCGCGTCACGTGAATCCCACCTTCGTCGAGTTTCTTGGCGATCTGCTCGTCAGTGAGCGGCTTGGTCGCGTCTTCTTCGTCAATCATCTTTTTCACCACACGCTTCAGGGTCAGCAACGACATGCCGCCACCCTCCGGCCCATTGACCGCCTCGCTAAAGAACGAGCGCAGCTCAATCACGCCCTGCGGCGTATGTGCGTATTTGTTGGCCACCGCGCGGCTGACCGTGGACGGGTGCACGCCCACTTCTTCGGCGACTTCCTTGATCATCATCGGCTTCAGCTCATCAGGCCCGCGGTCCAGAAACTCGCCTTGCCGCGCGATGATCGATTGGCAGACCCGCAGGATGGTGTGTTTCCTCTGCTCGATGTTCTTCATCAATTGAATGGCAGCGGTGAACCGCTCTTTCACATAGTTCCGCACATCCTTATCCGCAGCGTCCCGGGTCAACAGCCTTCTGTACGTGGGACTCAGCCGCAGTTGCGGCATGTCGTCCTCATTCAAGAACACCTGCCACTGGTCGTCCACTTTGCGGAAGTACACATCGGGTTCCACAAGGCGCGGCTCGGTTTTGTTGTAGCGCAGGCCCGGTCTCGGATCCAGCTTCTTGATTGCCTCAATCGCGTGCTTCACGATGTCCAGCGGACGGTTCAGCGCGCGGGCAATTTCCTTCAACTGGTTCGCCTGCACCTGCTTCAAGTGCTCAGACACGATCTGCTGCGCGAGAGTGTTCTGTGGATCGAAAGCTTTCAACTGCAACAGCAGACATTCCCGCAGATCTCGCGCGCCCACGCCAATAGGGTCGAATTCCTGCATAACCGCCAGTGCATCTTCCAGGTCATCCTGCGAATACTTCCCGTTTTGCCCTAATTCCTCTATCGACTCGGTCAAGTACCCGTTCTCGTCCAGATTGCCGATGATGTTCTCGACAATCTCTCGTACCGTTTCCGAGCAAATCGTCACACTCAATTGCCACGCCAAGTGGTCTGTGAGTCCCGCGGGCGAAGATAAAAACTTTTCAAACGACGGCCGCTCCGAAATCTCTCTTTCCTGCGACAGGCCGCCGTCTCCTCCGGTGTCCAGGTACTGGTTGAAGAAGGTGCCCACATCAAACTCGTCGAACGGGTTGGCCGCTTCCTTCTCCGGCACTTTCTCCGTCTCGTTCTTCAGGAATGTTTCATCGCTGTAGTTATCGGTTTGCGTGGGTTCTTCAGTCAGTTCTTCCAGGACCGGATTGGCGATCATCTCCTGGTTGATCATTTCGCGGAGCTCCAGGCGGTTCAGCGCCAACACGCTGACCATCTGCACCAAACCGGGCGTCAGAATTTGCTTCTGCGCCACCCTCAGGTTCAGTTTGAGTCCTTGCCAGGCCATTCCGTAGGTTCCTAGGTACTAGGATAGCTCTAATTGAGCCGGAAGTTATCTCCGAGATACACGCGCCGCACTTCCGGGTCGCTGCTGAGCTCTTGCGGCGTCCCCTTCTTCATGATTTTCCCATGATTCACGATGTACGCGCGATCCGTTACGCTCAGAGTTTCGCGAACGTTGTGATCGGTAATCAGCACGCCGATTCCCGAGCGGCTCAGCTCTCGAATCAGATCCTGTAAGTCCTTTACTGTCAGCGGGTCGATGCCCGAAAACGGCTCATCCAACAGGATAAACGAAGGCTGTAGGGTCATCGAGCGCGCTATCTCCAGGCGCCGGCGCTCGCCTCCGGAAAGCATGTACGCCTTGCTGTGCCGCACCATCTCCAAACCCATCTGCGCCAGCAGGTCCTCTAACCTGTCCTTCTGTTGTTCCTGCGTCAAGGGTAGGGTTTCCAGCACCGCCAACAAATTCTCCTCGCTGGTCAACTGCCGGAACACGGACGGCTCCTGCGGCAAATAACTGATCCCGTTCCGCGCTCGCAGGTACATAGGCAAGTCCGTGATCTCTTCTCCGTTTAGCAACACGCGTCCGGCGTCCGGGCGCGCCAAGCCCACGATCATGTAAAACGTCGTCGTTTTGCCTGCGCCATTCGGGCCCAGCAGGCCGACCACTTCGCCTTGTCCGATTTCCAACTCGACGTTATCGACTACTTTGCGTCCCCGGTAGGACTTACTGAGATCGACGCCTTGGAGTGTGGGCATTCCGCTTCACGAGGGATCGCGGGGCGCTCCCTTAATCCTGAATTCGTTTACTTCTGGACTCGGTGTTTCGTCAGCGTTCGCATTCCGTTGCCCGAGTCGACGATGATGGTATCATCCGCCATATTGAAGGTCAATTCACGCCCGATAGTCGAGCCTTCGGTGACGTCGTAGAGCGTTGGTGTGCCGCCATTCAAGACGAATTTGCTGTCCTCCGCCGTGTAGACGCCGCGCTCCGCGGTGCCCTTTCGGTCTCCCTGCTCAACCACGACTCCGCCCGTGCCTACAGCCCGGCTGATCTGCGCCGTTCCCTCACTGCCCGGCTTGGCGTCCGCGGCTCGCGTGAAATACAGCTCCAGCACCGGGGCTCTCATGCGCTCGTCGGCGGATTGGGCTACGACGTTCTGCTCCAAATGCGCGCGGTTCTCAGCATCCCAATAGGTCAACGTTCCGCAGACGATGTGCCAGTTGGCCGGCTGTTTCGTGTTCGCCGGACCGGCATCGGGGCTGCCTGTTGCACCGGCCCCAACCGAGTCACGTTTCGTTACGGACGTGCCGGCATCCGTTTTCGGACTCCCGCTGCTCGCGTTGTCGCTGCCCTGCTGAGGAAAGACCGCCCGCACAGCCCCCTTGGCATGCAACTCCCGGGTCTCCCTCAACAATTCGATCGATTTTGCTTCCAGCACCGACGGGCCTTGCCACATCCTCGCGTGGCCGGTGTACAGGGCGCGCCCTGTCTTGGTGTTTGCGCTCATGCGCTCCGCCGTTACGTTCGCGGGAGCGGGACTCAATTCGATGCTGGCCTTCTTTTCTCCCAAATCCGTGGAACGCACTCGCCCTTCCGCCTCCACATCTCCCGAGTCCTGATGAAATGTGAGCTTCGACGCCCGGGTCTCACTGCTCTCGTCTCGAGCCACAGCCTGCCCGGTGAGCACTGCGGTCTGCGCGGTGCGAACGAACACCGCCTGCTGCGCTTCGGCGCTCTGCGTACCTTGCTTCAGATGCACGTTATCGTGCAGCGTCATCTGCGTCCATCCGCCCGTAGCGTCCAATTGGACATCCCCTGTTGCCGCGGTGGCCGTCTGCGTCGGTTTGCCCGGCAATTCCCGTTGCGTCTCGACATTTCCCGTGCCAACTATGTGCCGCACCTTCCCGGCAGCTCCGAAGTCGGCAGCCAGCTTATCCGCGCTCAGGACGGATTGTGCTCCACCGGCGTCGCTCCATTCCATCGTTCCACGTTCCAGCGTTTCTGCATGTTGCAATTGGCTCTGCTCGTCGGGCGCCCCGCCCGAAAAGGTCAACTGCAGCGCGTTGGTTCTTAGTTTGCGGCTGAGTCCTGTCTTCGGATCATGTCCATCCACGCGCACGTTCCCGCGCAGCGTCACGAGGCGCGCCTGGTTCACCTTCGGCCACATCTCCATCACGCCGCTGTCCGCCTGCATCTCGCCTTCGGTTGAACTCCCTTGCAGATCGCCCTCAGCTTCCACACTGCGCACCCATCCCTCGACGGTGAGGTCCGCCTGCATCTGGTCTGCGCGTAGCTTCTGCGCTCCTTTGGCCCCCTGAACAGTGAGTTCCGGCTCTTGGGCCAAGCTTCCTGGCAAAGCCAACAGAGTTTTCGCACGCTGTTGTTCGTCCAGGAGCGCCGTCATTTCTCCTGACGTCAGTTCTTGTGTCTCCGTCGTGGCCGTCGCTGGACCAAAAAGCAGAACCTTCCCAGTTCTCTTGCCCATCTCGAGGCTGCTTCCATGCAGCACCACTTCCTTGGTTATAGGTTGCCTGCCCATCGCGGAAGGCTGGACTCTCGCAGCGCCGGCACTTTGCCGGTCCTTTTCGGGTGTCCCGGAAGGTTCCATCGGCCGGATCGTGATTCGCACATCCTTGGTCAGCCGCAGCAGACCCGTCTCGGAAAAGTACACCGCGCCGGTGCCCTCTCCATCTCCATTCCCGAAAGTGAACGTCACATGCTGCACTGTCTGCGCCTGCCCTGTTGCTTTTTCAAACGTCACCCCACTGGTCTCCACATGAATGACGTTCGCCTGCGCTCCCGCGTGGTGTTTCGCCCTTTCTGCGTCCAGTGCGCTTTGCAGGTCCATTTGCACGTCTCCCCCGCACTGAATGCCGCCATCGGATTTCGAATAGTTGCAGCTCCGTGTGTGAATCACATCGTGGCGGTCGCCCATTTTCCCGAACACTGTGATCTTCACGTCTTCCAGCAGGCTGATATCTTTCCCCTTGAAATCCGTGGATTTGGAGGCCTGCACCGTGAAAATCGTGCGGTCGCCTTCATTCTTGGAAAGCGTCAGGCCGATGGATTGACGTTCTTTGTCTTCCGTCAGCGGCGGTGGTGCTCGTTTGATTTCCACGTGCGCGACCCACTGCCTTTGCAGGTAAATCGCGCCCGTGATCCCGGCCAGGACCACGGCCGCCAGCGCGGACCACCGCGCATATCGCGCTGCCTCGCTCCTCTTCATATCAACAGTTAAGCAGAGTTTCGGGAAGGCGTACAGCGGCGGGAGGAAGTTTTAAGTTCTAAGTCTTGGTCTCAAGTTTCCGGTTTTGAGCCTTAGTTCGAGCTTTGAGGTTTTACTTAGAACTAAGAACTGACAACTGAGAACTGACTCACCCCGCGGCTTCGCCAGCCGCTTCCCCGGACGGCTTTCCCGGTATCGACGGCAGGATTCCCTGGTTGGCTACGGCCACATCGTCCCGGTTGGTGTTCTTGACCAGGTACATGGCCTCGTCCGCGAGGTGCAGCAGTCCCTCTTTTGTCCTCGAATCGATGGGATAGGCAGCCAAACCCACGCTGGGAGTTATGTGGATGTCCAATCCTTCCTTCGCGAGCCACACGGTTTCGCGAATCAGTTTATGCAAGCGCCGGGCCACCTTAATGGCGTTTTCCTTGGACGTCTGCGGCAGCAGAATCACAAATTCGTCGCCGCCATAGCGAAACGCGAAGTCGATCAGCCGGCAATTGGTCTTTAGAGCGTCACCCATCTCCGCCAGCAGCCGCGAGCCCACCAGGTGCCCGTGCGTATCGTTCACCTGCTTGAAGTGATCCAGATCGATAAACACGATGGAGAACTCGTAGTTGTACCGCTGGGAACGGTAAATCTCCGTGTCCAGAATGAAGCCCATGTGCCGCGCGTTATACAGCGAGGTGCAGTCATCCTTGATGGTTAATTCGTGAATGCGCTTTACGTGGCGGGCATTTTCGAGCGCGATGGCCGCGAAATCGGAGAGCGCCTCCAGCAATTTCAGGTCCCGCGGATCGAATCCGTCGGGCCCCACGCAATTGATCAGCTCGATCACCCCCAGGCAGTTGTCCCGGAATCTGACCGGCACGGCCACAATCGAGCGCGTCTCCATCTTTGTCTTTTCGTCGACTTTACCGAAGAAGCGCGTGTCTTTCGAGGTGTCCGGCACGATGACCACTTCACCGTGCTGCGCCACCCAACCCCCGATTCCTTGTCCCAGCTTGATGCGCACGTCCTTTAGCGCTTGCGAAGCCTTGCCTACGGCCAGCTCAAAGTACAGTTCCTGTTTCGCTTCGTCCAGAAGCAGCAGCGACCAGTTGTCCGGACGCAGGAACTCATCGATCTTTTCCATGATCGTCCGCAGCACCTGGTCCAACTGCAGCGACGATGTGAGCGCTTTCCCCAACTCCTGGAACACCGCGATTTCGCCCGCCTCGCGCCGCTCCAAGGGTGCGTTCGGGTTGCGCCGGCGTTCCACCGTCGGGAACTGTTTGACTTCTTCAAGGCCCACGAGCGCACTTCTCCCTGATACGTGGCAGGCTTACGCCCTCCCCAATCCCACAGCGACACTCCTACCTGCCCAATCTCGGTCAGTATAGGCGTCTCTTAAATTCCAGCGCAACCCACTCGTGGTACAGGCGTTCTCATCTCGCCATCCCTGGCAGTAGCATAGGCTTCAGCCTGTGTCCTTGTCTTTCCGTGGCATGGAAAACCGTGCACAGCCTTGACCCATATTCTCATTCTTTCTGCCCTATTGGAGATCGCGCACAGGCTGAAGCCTATGCCACGGGGATTACTGATATCTGATTACCGATTACTCCCTCCGCTGATACACTCTTCTTGCGAGCAGACCACATGGCCAGGGGAACCTTCGGAGAACGCCTCAGACGTGAGCGGGAACTCCGCGAAGTCACGCTCGCAGAAATCACTTCCGCCACTCGAATTGGCTCTCGCTATCTCGATGCCCTTGAAAATGAAAATTGGAAGGCCCTCCCCGGAGGGGTGTTTAACCGTGGCTTCGTGCGCGCGATCGCCCGTTATTTAGGGCTCGATGAAGAGGCCTTTCTGGCGGAGTACGACCTTGCTCACAATGCGCAGGTCCCGCCGGAGCCCCAACGCCCCGAGGAACGCATTCCCTCACTTCCCCGCTGGCTCCCCTTTGCCTTGATTCTTGGTGCGCTCGCGCTTCTCGTTGGATTGTTCGCCGCCGGTCTGTATGGGTGGCATTACTATCGCGCCCGGAGAGCGCACCTTTCTTCTTCTCCGGCAGCTGTCCTGCCGCAGCCCGCCAGTGACTCCGTCGCCGGTAACTCTACCGCTGCCTCCACTAGTCCGTCTCTCGACCTCTCCATTTCCGCCAGTGCGCCCGCGCACTTGCGCGTCGAATCCGACGGCTATGTCGTTTTCGATAGCGACTTGCAGGCCGGTGAAAACCGGCATTTCTTTGCGATAGAGAAGTTCCAGGTCTCCGCATCGGACTCGGCGGCGGTGTTGCTGGAATTGAACGGGCAGGCCATGCCGCCCCTTGGCTCGCCGGGTTCCTCCGGTACAATGAGCTTGAGCCGTAACGATCTTAGGCAGGCGCCCAGTGGAAACGCTAAGCCCTGAAGTTCTTGATGACCTGCGGCACGACCGCGCTCCCCGCGAGCGCAAGATAGCCGTGTGCGCCTCGGGAGCGCATATTCCCCCGGCGGACCGCCTCGAAATCCTCGCGATCTTGACACATGACCCCGACGAGATGATTTCGACTCGCGCTCAGGAAGCGATGCTTTCGCTCTCTCCGGACATTTTCGTGGAAGCCTTGAAGCGCGAGAATCCTGTCCTCGCTCTGTGTGCCTATGCCGCTAGGAACCTGACGCAGCACGCGGCGGTCATCGAAACCATGCTTGCGAATCACAACTGTCCCGGAAACCATCTCGTACCGCTCGTGGCGCATCTCTCTCCCGCCCAGGTTCTTTCCCTGGTCGAGGAGTTGGACCGCATATCCACCACCCCCGCCCTCATCGTTGCCCTGGAGCACTCCCCTTCTCTCACCGCGGAACAGAAGAACACACTTCACGAACTCCGCAGTACGGCGGTTGCCGGTAACGACAAGGCTCTGGCCGACGCGGCTGCCGAAGCCGAACCCGACGTTGCGCGCCGGCAAACGCTGCTGCAGCAGATCGCCCGCATGACCGTCTCGCAGCGCGTTCAATTTGCCATGAAAGGCGCCGCCGATGCGCGCCGCACGCTCATTCGCGATGGCAGCAAAGTCGTGCAACGCGCGGTGCTGCAGTCTCCCCGGCTCACCGATCAGGAAGTGGAAGCCTTCGCTTCGATGGCCAATCTCAGCGACGAAATCCTGCGGCTCATCGCCAACAATCGCAACTTCCGCAAGAATTATGTCGTCGTCCGCAACCTGATGAACAATGCCAAGACGCCTCTGGACGTTTCGCTGCACATGCTGCCGCTGCTAAATCCCGCAGATCTAAAGAAACTTTCCATCAACAAGAACGTCCCCGATACGCTGCGGAGTAGCGCCGCGAAACTCATGCGCGTTCGCGCCGAGCAAAAGCGCTAACGGTCCCTAACCCCCTACAGGCATCGTTTGCTTTACACTGTTCTAGACTGAGTTTCGGAGGGTCCCATGCTTCGCCGCTTCTTGTATCTTTCGCTGCTTGTCGCGCTGTTCTTCCCGTACTCGGCCTTCGCGCAAAACTCCTCTAACCCCTGGAGCGATTCCCAAACTGTCCAGGCGGCTGATTTGAACAAGGAACTTTCCAATCCCAAAACGGCTCCCGTGGTACTCTTTGTGGGCTTTCCGCGCCTTTACCTCGCAGGTCACATCAAAGGCGCTCAATACCATGGCAGCGGCTATAATGCCGAGGGACTCGCACAGATTAAGGCCTGGGCCGCTTCCCTTCCGCGCTCCACCAATCTCGTTATTTATTGCGGGTGCTGCCCTCTAGACCATTGCCCCAACCTTCGCCCTACCTTCACGGCGCTCCATGACCTCGGCTTCACCAAGCTCCGCGTCCTCATCCTCCCCACCAATTTCGAAACCGATTGGGCTAATAAGGGGCTGCCCTACGATACGGGGCAATGAAACGTAGCATAGGCTTCAGCCTGTGTCCCTTATTCGAAACCTGACAGGCTGAAGCCTATCCTACGGACCAATCTCCCCGCGGTGCCGGTTCCTTTCCTCTTC
>Ga0187784_10001188_pt1 | contig 20511 bp, 20 predicted proteins | sample 1015_SJ02_MP15_2_FD_132964 | JGI IMG/M metagenome (GOLD analysis project Ga0187784, IMG submission 132964) | Tropical peat soil microbial communities from peatlands in Department of Meta, Colombia - 1015_SJ02_MP15_20_MG | ecosystem: Environmental > Terrestrial > Soil > Wetlands > Peat | place...
AACGGACGAGGTACAGGGTCACTCCGACCAGGACCGCTGTCAGCGCCACCCCCACGGCCACCAGCGCCCAGACCCCCCGCCGCGAGAGGTTCCGCGCGGATCCAAAGAGGATGGGAACGGGTCCAATCAGGAGGACGCCGCCGGCGGCCTGCTCGGGAGGGCCCGCGGTCGACACCGCGGCGGATTCGCCGTCGTCCTCCGGGAGCCGCGCCCATCCGAGCGGCAGGAGGATCAGCCCGACCACGATCAGCAGCACGCCGACGAGGAACCCCACCGAGCCGCCGTAGACGACCGGGAAGATCACGATCAACGCGGCGCTCGCACCTCCCCGGAGCACGGCGACCCCGACGAGCACGGCGCCGGCGACGAGCGCGGCCAACGCCACGACGCCCATCCCCCGCATCGGGAGGAGATCGACGAGCCCCGTTTTCGACTTTGCGTCGTTCGAGAGGCCCGGATCAGTGGTAGGTGTCGAAGCGGTACGGCTCGAGCGGGAGCTCGCCGAGCGCCATCAGGAACTCCGGCGGCGTCAGCACCGGCTTCGGATAGTTCGGCGAGTCGTCGAGCGCGATGCGGGGGCAGGCCGTATTGACGTAGGCATCGAGCGCCCGGCCTTCGAGGTCGCGGGGATCGAGACGGTCGAACGAGAGGATCTCCGCGTCCCGTCCGTGGGCCCGCGCGCGTTCCTGTAGCGAGAGCGCCATCGGCATTCGGGACTGCCCGGCGAACGTGGAAACGAGCACGCCCCAGCGTCGCGCGTCGCGCACCGACGCGACGAGCAGTTGCCGGCGTCGGATCAACGATCCCCGGTCGATCGCGGGCTCGAGGGTCTTCTGCAGGGGATCGAGCGACCAGACCGGCCGGTCCACGGCAAATCCCAGGCCCAGCGGGTGGAACCGGCCGGTGCCGACGAAGAGGAACGCCTCCACCTCGCGCGCGATCGCCTCCGCGCTGGTGTAGTTGCATCCGAGCGCCTGCCCGGGGTAGGCCAGCCGCCGGTCTCCCGTCCCGAGGCGCGGAGCATATCCCTTCCGCGCGAGCGCGGCCTGGAGGGGCTCGGCCAGATCGAGGTGCTGGACGGAGAAGATCAACCCGAGCCGATGGGGCACGCCGGCCGAGGCCACCGTGGCCGCGAGGGCTTCGGCGTCGCCGCCCGGCTCGCGCATCTCAACGAAGAACGTCGTCCGCGCGAGCGGTACGTTCGGGATCGGGGCGTGCCCGAGGACGACCGCCAGATCCGCGCGGGGCGCCTCGTCCCGGCTCGGGAAATCGCACGCGCCAAAGCACGGGCGGGTCGCCAGGGTCACCCGGACGCCGGTCTCCTCATGGATTCTCGCGGTCAGCTCGTGGGCATTGCGGACCAGGCCGGCGGGCACCTGCAGCACGATCTGCCGGGGGTGAGCCTCGCGCAACGCCTCGAACAGCGCCGGGCCGACATGGCCGAACACGCGCGCGGCGGCTCCTTGGGCCGGGGAAGCGGCGGGAGGGGAATCGGGGGACATCGGCGAGCTACGAGCGGGGTCGGCCGCTAAGGGTTTGCGGCCCCCGGATCGAAGCGTCGGACCAACAGGTCCAGCGCCGCCCGGTTGTCCTCGTAGTGCAGCCGGCCGCGGGCCTCGGCGGGTCGCAACCAGTCGGCCCCGTCATGCTCGGCGCTCAGTCGGGGGGTGAACGACCGATCGGTGCGCAGGGCGTAGGCGTGGAGCCGCCAGGTCGCGCCGCTCTCCACCGGGAACGTGACGTGCCAGTCGAGCGGCTCGGGGGATCGGGAGGAACGGAGACCGGTCTCCTCCTCGACCTCCCGCAGCACGGCCGCCTCGAAACTGGCGTCGGAGGGCTCGACCTTCCCGCTGATCGGTACCCAGATCGAACCCCGGCCGGGGGGGCGGCGGAAGAGGAGCACCTCGAGGGGCGGGACGGCGTAGAGGTACGCCTCGACGCACTCCCGGGCGATCTCGCCCGGCGAGCTCATGCGCTGCGGCCGCGGGAGAGGATCAGCAGGATGGCCTCGGCGGGCTGTCCCCGGGATTGGAACAGCGCCTCGATCGCCTCCTCCCGAGAGACGTTCGCCTGCTCCATCACGAGCCGGATGTCCTCCTCGGGCGGACCCGCGGGAGGGAGGGGGGCGACCGCGGCGCCGGCCCCCGTCGTCGTGGGACCCGTCGCCCCACGCGCCCGGACCTCGGGCGCGCCGACGACCTGGTAGGTGCGGACCCCCTGGATCGTCAGGATCGTGACCTCGGGCTGGCGGAAGACGTGCTCCTTCGTCCGCGTTCGGACGATGACCTCCTCGACGTCCGGCACTTCCTCGGTCTTCATTCCGAGGCGCTTCATCATCATCTGCATCTGGCGCGCGTCGCGCGGGTTTCCCATCATGGTCCCTCCGTGGGCCGCTCGGTCGGCCTACTCCTCCTCGTCCTTGCCCGTCGCCCGTCGGATCCGCTCTTCGAGATCGGGATCGGCGGTGGGCGTGTCCTCGGTCTCGTTCCGCGCGCGCCGGGTGCGCGGCGCGCGGCGCGTTTCGCGGATGCGGCGGGTCTGCCCGGCCAGCTCCTCGAGGAGCCCCGAGACGCCCGCGAGGAGGTTCCAGCCGGTGTACGACGCGTAGAAGATGCCGTGGTCCGTGTGCAGTCGGGCTTCGACGGTGAGGTCGTTGGTCCGGTGGGTCGCGTGCGGCGCGAAGTGGAGGGAGAGCAGCGTGGGCTGGACGTACCGCCCCACCCGGCGCAACCCGCGCGCGACGAGGCTGTCGATCTCGGCGAGGAGCGCGGGATCGCCCGATCCGCGGAGCCCGGTGATCTCGACGTAGACGTCCTCGACCCGGGGCGTTGCGCTCGGGTGCCGCGAGCGACCAACGACGAGCCCGAGGAGGTCGGTCTGGCCGAGGACGCGAACCGGTCGGCCCCGCTCGACCACGAAGACGCTCGAGACCTTCTCCTCGCTCATCCGCCGCGCCGCGTCGAGCGCCGACGAACCGATCTCGACCGTCACGGGCGGGGAGTGCATGATCGATCCGATTCGGACCTCGAGCGCCGAGCGGCCCGCGCGCACGTCGCGCTTGCCGCCGTGCATCGGTCGCCACAGGACCGCCCCGAGATCGGCGACGCCGACCGCACCGACGAGCCGCCCCTTGCGATCGACCACGGGGAGCGGATGGCCCTCGAGCAGGCGGACCCGGCTCAGGAGCCGGCGGACCATCTCGTCCTCGCGGATCACCTCGCTCGCCGGACCGGCGACCGCCTCGGCGGTCGGCGCCGCGGGCGTCGAGAGTTGCGGAAGGTCGGGGATCGCGCGGACGATGTCGGTCCGGCTCACGATGCCCACCAGCTCGCCCCGCCGTCCGACGACCGGCGCGGCGCGCAGCCCCGTCGCGAGCAGTTGTTCGGCGATCTCGGGCAGCGGCGTCGTGTGCGTGATGATCGGGGGCAGAATCAGGAGATGCTCGACCTTCGTGGCGAGCGACCGGCTCGACCGGCGCGCGATCGACTCGAACGTGACCAGACCGAGGAGGTGCGACTTCCTCAGGACCGGGATCTCGTGGAATCCCCGGGTGTGCATCAGTCCGAGCGCTTGGGAGATCGGCGCCTCGGCCGGCAGAGTCACCGGTCGCGCGGTCATGAGGTCGGCCGCCGTCGGCCATTCCGTGGGCATGGGGGTCGGACCCAAGAGGGGGGTCTTATCGGCTACGGTGCGTCCGCACCGGTCAAGGCGGCGCGCGCGCCATCTGGTAGCCGTTCTCCCCGTCGGAGTAGTAGGCGTGCAGTCGGTCGATGACGGAGAACTGGTACCGGCTGTAGAAGCGGATCGCGGTCGCGTTGGAGACCCGAACCTCGAGGGTCACGCGACGGAACGCGCGCGCGCGGCACCGCTCGAGGAAGTTCGACATCAGGAGCGTCCCGATCCCCTGCGTGCGATGCGGGCGATCGACCGCGAACATCAGGACGCGGGCCTCGCGCTCGACCTGGCACACGCCGAGGAGGAACCCGATCGGAACGTCCTGGGGGTCCGCCGCGACCAGGAAGCCGTCCGGCCAGTCGTGGCTCAGCGAGGCATAGAGCGACGGGTCGTACCGCTCGTGGAGGGCATCGGCCACGATCGCCGCGACGTACGGGACATCGGTGGGACGGAAACCCCGCAAGCTCACCGGGGGCGGCGGCGGCTCGGGGGAGGCCGTCGCAGGCGGTCCCGGGGCCGTGTCAGCGATACATCTCACCCGGCCCTTCGGGCTCGGTCGCCCTCATGTTGGTGATCGACTCCCGGGTCTGCGCGAGGGTCTTGCGCACCTCGGCCTCGATCTCCCGGGCCTTGTCGCGGAGCGGCTTCGTGTCGAGCAGGAGGAGCGGGACGAGCGGGTTGATCGTCTCGATCACCTTCGCCGCGGCGCGCGCGTCGGGGTAGTCCTTGTGCGCTTGGGCGACGAGGCACAGGACCGGCGTCCCCCGGCCGATCGCGCCCAAGAGGAGCCCTCCGGCGAACCCCGTCACGACGCCGTTCGCGGTCTCGAACCGGTACTTCTCGAGCAAGGGGGCGGCGGCGCGGTTCGCCATCGCGACGACCCGGGCGTCCCCCCGAACGTCGTTCTCGAGCGGCTGACCCTCGACCGCGACGATCAGCGCGACCCCCTTCGACTCGGCCCAATCGAGGAGGACGCGGCCGAGCTGGTTGAGCGTGCTCACCGGCGGCTGGATGTCGGCGATCACGACCACCAACTGGTCGCACGACCGGTCGACGCCGCAGACGAGGCGGCTCGCGTAGAAGCGGACGGGGGCGCTCACGACGCCCTCCTCCATGATGACGGTCGGGGGGAACTCCTCGCTCGTCATGTAGGCGATGAGGCTCATGTCCAGGGAGTGGACGAGGTAGGACGAGGCGACCGACCCCACCAGTCCGTGGGTCGGGAACCCGACGACCATCATGGACCCCTGGAGGGGCTCGTCGCGGGTGTCGATGATCCGGACCTCGCTGGGGGGCATGGGGTCAACCGACGCGGGCTCTCGAAGCTACCGAGAGCGGTGCCGACCTTATCCCACTTTGGAACGTAGTCACCAGCGCACCAGCCGGGTCCCTAAGATTTAAGAGCCCCCCGGGCCAGTCGTGTTATCCGTCGAGACAATGGCGAAGGTACTCATCACCGGAGTCGACGGTTATTCGGGCTGGCCGCTGGCGCTGCATCTGTTGAGCCGAGGTCACGAGGTCGTCGGTCTCGACAACTTTGTCACGCGGAAGCGCGTGAAGGAAGTCGGCAGTTGGTCGGCGACCCCGATCCCCTCGTTCGCGAACCGGCAGAAGGCGGTCCGCGAGGTCTTGGGCAAGGAGCTCGGCTTCCACAAGGGCGATCTCTCCAACTACGACTTTGTCCGCCAGGTCCTCGAGGCGGAGAAGCCCGACGCGATCGTCCACCTCGCGGAACAGCGCAGTGCCCCCTACTCGATGATCGACGTCCACCACGCGGTCGAGACCCAGGTGGACAATCTGAAGGGTACCCTCCACATCCTCTACGCGATGCGGGAGGTCTGCCCCGAGACCCATCTCGTCAAGATGGGGACGATGGGTGAGTACGGCACCCCGAACACCGACATTCCCGAGGGCTTCTTCGACATCGAGTTCAACGGTCGCAAGGACCACCTGCCGTTCCCCCGCTCCGCGGGATCGTGGTACCACTGGAGCAAGGTGTTCGACTCGGGCGACGTGATGTACGCCACCAAGATCTGGGATCTCAAGACGACGGACGTGATGCAGGGCGTCATCTACGGGATCCGGACCCCCGAGATCACCGACGACCGCCTGCTCACCCGGTTCGATTTCGACGAGACGTGGGGCACCGCGCTCAACCGGTTCATCGCCCAGGCCGTGCTGGGCCTTCCGATCACGGCGTACGGGAAGGGCGAGCAGAAGCGGGGCTTCCTCGCGCTCGAGGACTCGATGCAGTCGCTCCGGATCGCCGTCGAGCACCCGCCCAACGCGGGGGAGTACCGGGTCCTGAACCAGTTCGATGCAGCGTACTCGATCAACGAGCTCGCCGAGATCACCTGCCGCATCGCGAACGAGCTGGGTCTCCACGCGTCGATCGAACACCCGGCCGATCCTCGGGTCGAGCTGGAGCAGCACTATTACAACCCCCTCCACGACAACCTGATCGGCCTCGGCTACCGCCGGACGCGTGAGCTCTCCGAGGTCATCCGGGAGATCTTCCACGACCTCGTCCGCTACCGCCGGCGCCTCGAGGCACGTCGGCACGTCCTGACGCCGACGGTCCAGTGGCGGGTCGCGGACAGCCGGCCGCTCCTCGCCGCGCGGAACGCGCCGGCGAACGCGACGACCGAGGAGCCGCTCGAGCCGCCGTCCGAACGCCCCACCGCCTAGATCCCGCGCTCCTCCGACCGCTTCACGCTGCACCATGCTGGGGGTCGTCACTCTCGCCGGCGAGGGGACGCGAATGCTCCCGTGGTCGCGGGGGCTACGCAAGGAGTTCCTCCCGCTCTACGATCGCGGGGCCAATGGTCTGCCGACCCTGAAACCGGTCGCCCACCTGGTCGTGGAGACGCTGATCCTCGCCGGGTGCGACCGGATCACGATCATCGTCCAGCCGAAGGACGTCGCCTTCGTCCAGAACTACTTCACGATCGACCCCGTCTTCCTCGAGCGCCACCAGCAGCACGCCGAGCGCTTGACCGAGACCCGCCAGTTCTACAACGCGATCGGGGGCGTCCACTTCGCCTTCGCGATCCAACCGCACCCGGCGGGATTCGGCGACGCGCTCTCCCATGCCCGGGCGTCGATCCGGCGGAGACCCTTCCTTCTCCATGCCGGCGACGCGATCCTCGCGGAGCCCCACCGGGGGTTCCTGCCCCGAACGATGGCGGAGTACCTGCGGCGCGAGGACGCGGACGCCGTGCTCCTCGTGCGGCACGTCGAGGACCCCCGTCGCTACGGGGTCGTGGAGGGAGGGATCTCCCGGCCGTTCCACGGGGTCCGCCGGCTCGACGTGACGGGGATGGTCGAGAAACCCGAGAAGCCGAAGACGCACTGGGCCGCGACCGCGGTCTACGCCTTCGGGCCGTCGCTCTTCCCCGCGATGGAAGCGTACCGCCGGGCCGAGCACCCCGCCGAGCTCGAGGTCACCGACGGGATCCGACGGCTCATCGACCGCGGCGGCCGCGTGGTCGCGTTCGTGCTCGACCCGAAGTTCGGCGAATGGCGCTCGGTGGGCTCCCCCGAGGGATATTCGCGGGCGCTCACGCGCACCCGGGCGCTCGCTCGCCGCCGGCCCGCCCCGTAGGGAACGATTAAGGGCGTTCCGGGCGTACCGGCGAGAGCTCAAGATCCGCCCCCGCCGGGCGGCGAGCGGCGTGGGGATTCGCACTCGATGAAGCGTCAGATGGTCGACATGCTGGCCGAGCTGATCAAGATCTCGAGCGATCCGTTCTCGGACAAGCAGGAGGTCCTCGACTACGTCCAGACGTTCACGGACCAGATCCACATGCGGAACACGCTCTTCGGCGACTCCCAGGCGCCGGCGCTGCTCGCGGAGTTCGGCCAGGGGGGTGTCGTCCTCTCGGGCCACCTCGACACCCCGCCCGTCGGCGACTACTGGAGCTTCTCGCAGAGCCAGCTCGCGAGCGGCCGGATGTACGGCCGCGGCGCGGCCGACATGAAGGGGACGGTCATCGCGATGCTCGAAGCGGCCCAGGACCTCGTCGCGCGCAAGGTCCCGGTCGTGCTCGCGCTCACGACCGACGAGGAGACGAGCATGCAGGGCGCGACGGCGCTGGCGAAGACGCTCCCGCTGCGCCGGGCGAAGGCGGTCGTCGTCGGCGAGCCCACCGGCCTGCGGGTCGCCTACGCCGAGAAGGGGGTCCTCGACCTCGCGATCGAAACGCGCGGCAAGGCCGCGCACGGGGCGATGCCGCACCTCGGCGAGAACGCCGTCGGCAAGATGATGCGGATCCTCCGGGGCCTCGAGTCCTTCAAGGGGCGGATCGCGCATCCCGAGCTCGGGTCGGTCACGCTCAATATCGGCACGTTCAACGGCGGCACGCGCATCAACGTCGTGCCGAACCGCGCGACCTCCGAGGTCGACATCCGGTTCCCCCCGCCGTACACGCCCGACCAGCTGTACCACGAGATCGAGGAGCATCTGCGCCGGATCAAGACCCCGTTCACGCTCCGCCGGATCCTAACGATGCCGGCCGTCCAGATCGACCCGAACGCCGACCACGTCAAGCTCCTCAGGGACGTCGCGCAGGCCGAGGCGACCGTCCTCGTCCACGCGTCCGAGGCGGTGCACTACACGCAGGTGAACCCCCGCGTCGTCATCTTTGGCGCGGGCGAGGAAGAGCTCTCGCACCAGGCGAACGAGTACGTGAAGATTGAATCGGTCGCCCGGGCGACCGAAGTCTACAAGAAATACGCCCTCCGGCTCGCGACGATGCGTTCGGCGGCCTCGTGATTTTTGGCGGTGCCGTCAAGTAAGCGGACCTCTACGAGCGGGCCGTGAAGGTCGCCCAGCTCACGACGCGCTACCCGCCCGGCCCGGGCGGCGTCGAGCGCCATGTCGTCGAGCTCGCGCCCCGGCTCGCCGCGAAGGGCCACGAGATCGACGTCTACACGAGCGATCTCTATCGGGAGTTCCCGTGGCAGCGGCTCGACCCCGCGGTCCCGCGCGAGGAGAAGGTGGCCTACGGCGTGATCCACCGTCTGCCCGTCTGGTCGCTCCCGGGCGAGCTCCACTATCCGGTCTTCCGGGGGCTGCACGCCGCCCTCGACCGGGACACGCCCGAACTCGTCCACGCTCACACCTACGGTACGAACCAGGTGGCGGTCGCCCACCGGCACCACCGGCGCCACGGCACGCCGTTCGTCCTCACGGCGCACTTCCATCCGATCTGGTCGATCGAAGGGGGTTGGTTCCGCCATCGACTGCGCGGGTTCTACGACCGGCGGCTCGCGGGACCGCTCGTCCGGGACGCCGCCGCCCTGATCGTCCAGACCCACGAAGAGGAGAGCCTCGTCCGGGAGCTCGGCCTCCCGCTCCCCCGGGTGGTCGTGATCCCGCCGGGATACAGCCCCCGCGCCGCGGGACCGGCCGACCCGGCGCTCTTCCGCGCGAAGTTCGGGATCACCGAACCGTTCGTCCTCTTCGTCGGTCGCCTCGCGTCGAACAAGGGGCTCCTCGATCTCGTCGACGCGTTCGCGGAGCTGGCGGCGATCGAGCGGGACGCGCACCTCGTGCTGATCGGCGAGGACGGCGGCCAGCGGGCGGCCGTCACCGACAGGGTCCACGACCTCGGCCTCGACCGCCGGGTCCATCTCCTGGGGTACGTCGCCGACCCGGGCCTGGTCGACTCGGCGTACCGGGCGGCCCGCATCTTCGTCCTTCCGAGCGAGTACGAGGCGTTCGGGCTGGTCCTGCTCGAGGCGCTCGCCCAGGGCACGCCGGTGGTGGCCTCCCGGGTCGGCGGCATCCCCGAGGTGATCGAGGACGGAAAGGCGGGAGTACTCGTCGAACCCGGGGCGTCCGAGCCCCTCGCGGACGCGCTGCTCGAGCTCTGGCACGACCCGGCGCGGGGCCGGCAGTTCGGGGAGTATGGTCGGACGACCATCGTGCCGAAGTTCACCTGGGACGCGCTCGCGACGCGGGTCGATGCGCTCTATCGCGAGATCGTGCGACGCGGACGTTGATCGAGCCGGACGAGCTCCTGGGCCACGTGGTCGAGGTCCTCTCCCGCCTCGCCGTGGGTGAACTTCGCGACCACGCGCAAGCATCTCCCCAGGAGACCCGCCCACATGCCCGGACCACCGCACGCCGCTCCCGGGGCCACTGCCGGGGAGGTAATGGGCATTGTCCGTGGACCGCCCCACGTCCGCGCTCTCCCCGGGGAGCTCGGCGAGAGAGGTAAAAGAGCCCGGCGGCTCGACGGGAGGGCGCATCCTCGTGAAGGTCGTTCACGTCACGCTCCGCTTCGACGCGCCCGGGGGAACGGAGACCAACGTTCGGGAGCTCTCCCGACGACAACGGGCCGCGGGCGACGACGTCGAGGTGTTCGCGAGCGACGTCTACGACGAGTCGAGCTGGGACCGGCGGACGAACTACCGCCCGATCGTGGACGGGGTCCCCGTGCGTCGCTTCGCGGTGCGCAAGCGGCTGATCCCGCGCCTGACGATGCCGCTCATGATCGGCCTGATCGACGCGCTGGCCGAGAGCCGGGCGGATGTCATCCATGCCCACTCGCACCGGTACGGACACGTCCTCCAGTCCACCGCGGTCTCGGCGCGCCTCGGAATCCCGCTCGTCATCTCCACCTCCTACCATCCCGCCGATCGGCGCGAGCCGCCCCGGAATCGGGCGCTCCTGCGATGCCAGGATGTTCTGTTCGGGATGACGGCCTACCGGACCGCCCGAGCCGTCGTCGTGCAATCGGAGCAGGAAGGGCGGCTGCTCCGCGAGTTCGCTCCCGCCCGACCGATCCGGATCATCCCCCCCGGCGTCGACCTCGCCGAGTGGGCCGATCCGAGGGGGGACCGTGCGGAGGGGCTGGAGCTGCCCCAGGACTACTTCGTCTACGCCGGCCGGGTGGCCTCCAACAAGGGGCTTCCGACCGTCGTCGAGGCGATCGCCCGGACCCCGCCCGCGGCCCGGCTTCCGTTCGTCTTCCTCGGCTCGGACTGGGGCGAGCGGGCGTCGCTCGAGGCGCGCGCCCGGGAGCTCGGCATCGCCTCCGAGCTTCGCTGGTTGGGACACGTTCCCGAACGGTCGGTGTATCGTGCGGTGATCCGGGACGCGAGAGCCCTCGTGCTGCCGTCCGAGTGGGAAGCCTATGGTTTCGTCCTGCTCGAGGCGATGGCGGCCGGCACTCCCATCATCGCGAGCGCCGTCGGCGCGGTCCCCGAGGTGCTGGGAAACGGAGATCGCGGTCTCCTGGTACCCTACGGCGATGCCGAGGCACTGGCCCGCGCGATGCGATCCGTGGTGGAGAGCCCCGAGCCCGCGCGGCGCCGGTCCGGGGTCGCCCGCTCCTGGGTGCAGGGCCTCGACTGGGCGGTCTCCGCGGAGCGCTTTCGCGCGCTCTATCGCGAGGTAGCGCGGTAACGGTGCGGCGCGACGCTCAGGAAGCGTTCGCCTCTTCGCCGTAGGCGCGCAGGATCTCGAGCCCCTCGCGGAGATCGGACCGCGATGCGGCGAACGATAGGCGGAGGTGGGCCGCGCCGAGCGATCCGAACGCGTCCCCGGGCGTCATGATCACGCCCCGCCCGAGGAGGTCGGTCGCGACCTCGAGCGCCGTGCGGGGCCAGGAGAACGCCGGGAAGAAGTAGAACGCCCCCGCCGGTCGGACCACCGTGATGCCGGGGATCTTGGCGAGGAGCTTCGACACGAGATCGCGCCGGGCCCGGAACTCCCGGACCATCGCGAGCGTCGCGCCGTCGCCGGCCTCCAGCCCCGCGAGCACCGCGGCCTGCACCGGCGTCGACGGACACGCCATGATGTGGTAGTGGATCTTGTTGAGATCCGGTGCGAGCCGGCGGGGCGCGACGAGGAAGCCCACCCGCCATCCCGTCATGGCGAGCGTCTTCGAGAACGAGTTCACGATGACCGCGCGGTCCGTTCGTCCCCAGAACGACGGGGCGACCCCGTCGTAGACGATCTGCTCGTACACTTCGTCCGAGATGATCGTGAGGTCGTGCTTCTCGGCGAACGCGACGACCTTGTCGATCATCGAGCGGGGAAAGACCCCGCCGGTCGGATTCGACGGGCTGTTGACGACGATTGCCCGGGTGCGGGGGCTGACCAACCGCTCGAGCTCGCCCATGTCAGGGACGAACTTCTTCGCTGCGCGCAGGCTGTAGGGGATCGGCACGGCCCCGACGAGGCGGGCGTGGGATGGGTAGAGAACGAAGCCCGGGTTCGGCACGAGCACCTCGTCGCCCTGGTCGTAGAGCGCGAGCGCCGCGGCCATCAGGGCCTCGGAGCCGCCGCAGGTCACGATGACGTTCTCCCGCGTCGTGTCGGGATCCTTCTCGGCATACTGCTCGGCGATCTTGTCGCGGAGCGGCACGAGACCGGCCGACGGGCCGTAGTGGTTCATTCCCTCGCGGGTCGCGCGGGCCAGCGCCTCGATGACCACGCGCGGCGGATTGAAGTCCGGCTCGCCGAGACCGAGGTTGATCGAGTTCGGGGGGGCCGCCTCGAACATCTTGCGGATGCCCGAGATTTCGACAGAACTCACGCGGCGGGCGACCACGAGCGAGTTCCACGGGGGCGCGGTTCATTATCTCTTTGCCGTGCGATGGTCCCGCACGCCGGTGCGACGCGCGCCGCGTCGGCCACAAGCGACTTCTATGCCACGCCGCTCGCCGCGCCGGGGATCGGAACCGGTGACCGTTCGCATCATCGTCGGCGCCCAGTTCGGAGACGAGGCGAAGGGAAAGATCACCGACTATCTGGCGGCCGACGCCCGCTACGTCGTGCGCACCGGAGGCGGTCCCAACGCGGGCCACTCGATCCATCTTCCCGAGGGGCTCGTGGTGCTCCACCAGCTGGCGTGCGGCGTCCTGCGTCACGGGGTGACGGGGGTCAGCGGTCCGGGGATGGTGATCAACCCGCTCAAGCTCGAGGACGAGATCCGGGAGATCGAGCAGCGCGGACTGCTCCGCGGCGAGGTCGTACTCTCCGATCGGGCGCACGTGATCCTTTCCCTCCACGAGATCGAGGATTCCTGGGAGGACGACCTGCGGGCGCGGCAGGACGCGAGCGCTAGCCTCGGGACGACCCGACGCGGGATCGGTCCCGCGTATGCCGATCGCGCAGCCCGGTTCGGGCTGCGGATGTCGGACCTCACGCGCCCCTCGGTGCTCCGGGACCGGCTCGAGCTCCTCTACGCTACGAAGAGCCATCTACCGGGCCTTCCCCCTCGGGCGGAACTCGCGGCCCAGCTCGCCGAGGTCGGCGGACGTCTGGCGCCGATGATCCGGCCGACCGAGCCACTGCTCTGGGACGCGGTCGCGCGCGGGGAGCCCGTGCTGCTCGAAGGAGCGCAGAGCGTGCTCCTCGATCTCGACTTCGGTACGTACCCGTACGTGACGAGCTCCCACCCGACGAGCGCCGGCGCTCTCGTAGGGAGCGGGATCCCTCCGACCGAGGTCGACGAAGTGATCGGTGTCGCCAAGGCCTACGCGACCCGGGTCGGGGCGGGGCCGTTCCCCACCGAAGACTCCGGTCCCGCGGGGGAGTTCCTGCGACGCGTCGGGGGAGAGCGCGGTGCCACGACCGGCCGCGAACGCCGATGCGGGTGGCTCGATCTCGCGCTGCTGCGGTACGCGGTGCGGCTCAACGGGATCACGTCCTTGGCCATCACCAAGGTCGATGTGCTCGGGGGCCTGGACGACGTCCCGCTGTGCGTCGCGTACACCCTGCCGGACGGCAGCACGACCCGGGCGTTCCTCCCCTCGCAGTCGGACGATCTCGCGCGGGCGACCCCGGTCTACGAGAAGATGACCGGCTGGCCCGAGTTCCACGAGCACCTCAAGGAACGGATCCGGCGGGAGGGGGCTCGCGCGCTTCCCGAGCCGCTCGTGCAGTACCTCGAACGGATCACCGAGGAGACCGGGGTCCCGGTCGAGTACGTGGGCTACGGCCCCGGGCGCGACGAGACGGTACGCCGGGACATTCGCTTGGCGAGCCGCCCGCGTTCCGAGAGGGCCGCGCGCCCGAGCTGATTCGCCCGTGGCGTTCGACCCGTTCCTCTACGTGGCCCTGGGCGTGGGGATCCTTGCCGGACAGCTCACGCGCGTGCGCAGTCCATGGACCGGGCGCGCGACACGTCTCACGGTGCTCGCCCTCGTGGCGCTCCTCGGCACCCTGCTCGACACCGTTCCCGGCGGGGCGCTCCTGCTGGCCCTTCCCATCGGGCTCGGGTTCGGGTTCCTGCTCCTCGCGGTCACCGGCGCGTTCTACTTGGCGATCGCCCAGCGGAAACCGGCGCCGTCGACGCCTTCGACGGGGCCTCCGCCGCCGGAGCGGTTCCCGTTCGCGATCGTGCTCATCCTCGCCCTCATCGCGGGATTCCTCTTCGGCCGGTGGGTCGAGCTCCCGACCGAAGCCGCGCTCACCGGGGCGCTCTACGTCCTGCTCGCCCTCGTGGGATTCGACCTGCGGTGGGAGTGGATACGCGCCCGGGAGCTCGCGCTCCCGTTGATCGCCGCGGGGACGGGCGCGGCCGTGTGCGCGGCCGTCCTCGCGCTCGCCGCGGGGGTCGCCTGGCCCGTCGCGCTCGCGAGCACGTTCGCCTTCGGGTGGTACACCCTCGCCGGCCCGCTGGTCGCGGCCCGCGCCGGAGCGTTGCTCGGGCTCTTCGCCTTCCTCGCGAACTTCTTTCGCGAGAACCTCACGATGGTCCTGAGCCCGTACGTCGGCCGTCGGCTGCGCGGGCCGGGTCTCGCCGCGCTGGGGGGCGCCACGTCCATGGACACGACGCTCTACTTCGTCACCCGGTACGGCGACGAGTCCGCCGGGAGCCTCGCGCTCGCGGTCGGCCTCATTCTCACCCTCGCCGCCGGGGTGTTGCTGCCGCTCCTCCTCGCGTTCCCCGCCTAGCACGTTATGGGCGCGGGACGTTCCGCCGGTGTCGTTGGGCTCGTGGTCCAGCGGTTACGACGTCGCTCTCACACAGCGAAGATCGCCGGTTCGAATCCGGCCGAGCCCATGCTGTGTTCCGGACTGACCGGAGCCACCGAGCCTCGGTCCGGTGGGCACGAGCTAACGTCTATCCCTGCGAGGCCGTCGCCGGAACTCGCCCCCGCGGTCGCAGGCTTCGCAGGCGGGTCGCCGCCAGCTGGAGCCACAATATCTCCACGAACACGGCGATCCAGATGAAGTGGGCCGCGTAGACCGACAGGGTGGAAACGCCCGCGGAGACGAGGAAGATCACCGGGATGATGAGTCCCTGTTTGCGGAACACCGAGATGACGGCCGGGGTCGCCTCGGGTCGGAGGAGATCCGCCCGGACCGCGACCTCCCAGACGATCGCCAACAGGAACCCGGCCGCCGCCTGGACGAGCGCGAAGATGGCTACGGCGGCCTCGACGCCGAAGAAGTTCGCGAAGAGCCCGAGGATGAACGGCGTGACAGCGATCGCGAGCAGGAAGAGCATGTTCGCCCACATCAGCGCGGGGTCGTAGCGGGCGATGTAGCGGAAGATCGCGTGGTGCTGGACCCACCAGATCCCGATGACGAAGAAGCTGATCGTGTAGGCGAGGAAGACGAACTCGTCCTTCCCGAGGGCGGTGAGCAAGCAGCTCTCCTCGGATTGCGTTTCGCAGGTCAAAGGGACGAGCAGGTTGACGACGAGCAACGTGATCGCGAACGCGAAGACCCCGTCGGTCAGGCCCAGGAACCGGCCCATGTCGTCGCCGCTCAGGGCGTGACGGTACACCTCGCCGAACGACGCGGATTCCGGAAGGGGTTCGTCCACGATCGGAGTCCTCTCGAGGACCGGCTTATACGACTTCGCATTCTCAGGAACCCTGCGGGAGGCATGCCGGACCGATCCGACCCCGGTGGTCCGGGCTGGGCAGGTGGCTTTCCCTACCGGCCGCCGGGGGGGTCCGAGGGTCCGTGACCCGCCGCTTTCCGGTCACGGTCGCGGCCTACAGCGACGCGATGGTCGAGGAGATCGCGGGTCCTGTCGCGCGGCGGCTTCGGTCCGGCGACGAGGTCGATCTCGTCATCGGGAACCGCGATCGGCCCCTCGACCTGGCGACATTGGATCGCTGGACCTCACGACTCTCGGCTTCGCTGCCGTCCGAGGTCACCCTGCTCGGTCACACGTCGGGGTTGGAGAAGGCGTTCCGTCTCGCCCGCGAGGCTCCCCCCGCGGTACGCGCCGTGGTGCTGGATTATGAACCCGAGTACGATCCGGAGTTCACGTGGGAGTTCGGCCCCACACGGGACCACTTCGAACGCTTTGCGGCGGGAGTCCGCACGACCGGCCGCCGAGCGATCGGCTACCCCACGGGCCGCCCTCTGCGGGAGGGTCCGCTCCAGCGGTTCGGCTGGGATTACGGCGAGCTCGCGTCGAAGGTCGACGATCTCTACCCGCAGACGCAGCACTGGGCCCGACTCGGACCCGAGGCGTGGCACGCGGTCCTCGAACGGCTGCGTTCCCAACTCGGGCGACCCGGCCTTGGACTCCCCGGGGGCACGGTTCAGGTCACGCTCGGCGATTCCGTCAACGCGATCGCCGGGGACGCTGCGTTCGAGCGGATCCGGGAAGCCGAGGTCGGGGGACCGCATCGGCTGTTCGTGTGGTGGTCCCCGTCCCACGGAGACGAATTGTCGAAACTGCTCGCCCGGCTCGACGAGTGAGCTCGCGCGGGATCCGGTCCAGCTCCAGTCCGGCGGCGTCGGGGCGCCCGCTGTCGTCCCACGGAGCGGAGAAAGCGACGCTCGCAGGGAACCATTATTCGGCACGGCTTCGCTCCGCCGATCGTGTCCGCGACCGGCTCCCTCCTGACGAAGCTCGAATGTCGGTCCTGTTGCTCCGAGTTAGAACCGGATCGCGTGGTCGGTCCGTGCCCGACCTGCGGCCACACGCTCTTCGCCCGGTACGCCCTCGACCGATTGGACGCCCGGGGCTGGCGGCGCGCGTGGGCCGAGCGCGAGCGATCCCTCTGGAGGTACCGGGAGCTGCTGCCCGTTCGGTCGACCGAGAACGTCACGAGCCTCGGTGAAGGAGGGTCTCCCATCCTGGGCCTGGGTCCGGTCCCGGAGGCACCGGGCCTGGAGGTGGCGCTGAAGGACGACGGCGGGCTCCCGACGGGCTCGTTCAAGGCGCGTGGGATGGCCGCCGCGGTGTCCCGGGCGAGGGAACTCGGACTACGGGACCTCTTCGTTCCGAGTGCCGGGAATGCGGGACTCGCCCTGGCCGCGTACGCGGCACGGGCGGGCCTCCGCGCCCGGATCTACCTCCCGGAGCCCACGTCGGGCGCTGTTCGATCCGCCTGCGGGGGGTACGGCGCCGAGGTGATGGGCGTGGGGGCCACGATCCGCGAGTCGGGCGAAGCGGCCCGGAAGGCCGAGAAGGACCGCGGGTCCTTCGATATGTCAACGCTCCGCGAGCCGTACCGGGTCGAGGGCAAGAAAACGATGGGCCTCGAGATCTTCGAGGCCATGGCCCCGGACCGGATGCCGGACGCCATCGTGTACCCCGCCGGCGGGGGTACGGGACTGGTGGGGATGGCGAAGGCGTTCCGGGAACTCCGGGAGCTCGACCTGCTCGATCGCCCGCCGCGGCTCTACGCAGTGCAACCGGAGGGATGTGCGCCGTTGGTCAAGGCGTTCCGCGACGGGGCGGCGCGGATCGATCCCTGGCCGAACCCCCACACGATCGCCCCAGGGTTGCTGGTCCCCGCGCCGTTCGCGTCCGAGCGCTCGCTCGAAGCGCTCCGGTCCACCGGCGGAGGGGGGATCACGGTGAACGACCGGGAGATCGTGGACGCCATGCGGGCGCTCGCCCGGCGGCACGGGATCTCCGCGTCGCCCGAGGGGGCCGCGCCCTACGCGGCGCTCTCGGGGCTCGCTCGCGGCGGGGCCCTCCGCCCGGGGGAAAGGGTCCTGCTGTACAACACCGGGACCGGCATCGGATTTTCCGCGGACGAACTCACCGCCGAACTGGGTTGAGCCCGCGTTGGCCCGACTACTTCCGCAACAGCTTGAACGCGATGTCGAAGTTGTTCATCTGGATCGCGGACTTGACCCACAGAATGCACAGGGATTCGAGCTCGCGAGCCCCGTCGATCCCCCCGATGTCGATCACCGAGGGCCAACCGAACTCCCCCAGGATCGATCCGACGGTCTTCTTCGCCGCCGCGTCGTTCCCGCAGATGAACATGTCCGGCGGACCCCCCGGGAACGTGGGGTGGAACATGTGCGGGTTCCCAATGATGTTGAACGCCTTGACGACCCTCGCCTCGGGAATCGTCGCTTGGACCGCCTCGCCGTTCGACGCGGCCGGCCCGACGGCGAGCCGAGGCGCCCCGTCCGGGCCGGGCGCGAGGGGGTTCGTTGCGTCGATGACGACCTTCCCGGCGAAGTGCGGAACTCCCGCTTCTCGGAGGGCGTCGAGCGTGGCCACCCCGAGCGTCGCGAGGACGATCACCTCGCCAAAGTCCGCGGCTTCCGTGAAGGTGCCCACGGAGCCCTTCGGGCCGGCCTTGCGAAGCCAGTCCACCACCTCGGGTTGGTCGGGATGCCGGGTCCCCAGGCGCGCCTCGTGGCCCGCCGCGATGAATCCCGTGCCCAGCCGCCGCCCAACGTCTCCGCTACCTAGGATACCGACCTTCATGGGGCCTCTCGCTCTCGGAGGGGGCGCCCGAAGATGAGGCTGTGCTGTCGTGGGGGTTACGGGCCCGGGGCGCGCGCCGAGGCGCTGCGGGACCGGAGGAACCCGGAGGTCTTGGCTCGATGGCAATCGCGACACACGGTCTGAAGGTTGGAGTACTCGAGCGCCGCGCCGCCGAGCGCGATCTCCACGATGTGATCGACGTCCAGTTCGCGGGCCCGCTTCCGGCACCCGCACAATCGACACGTGTAACGGTCGCGCAGCATCGTGAACGACCGGGCGGAATCCCAGAAGTAGTGCCCGTGAAACTTCCACTGGCAGCGCCGGGAACAGTAGGGCGTCCGTCGGCTCGCGAGCGCGGTGCCGCATTCGACACAACGACCGGCCCGTCGGGCCTCGGTGCGGCGACGCGCCCCGTCCGAGAACCACGCGCTCGACAACGCGAGGATCCGGCCGTTGGGGCCGATGCGGACCGAGGCCTCTTGCGCGTCGACGCCCACGGGGCGAGGGGGGGTCCTCGGAGCTCATGAGGCTTCGGTTCCAGCGGTGGACGATGATCGCCTCCGGCTGAAACGGTCGGGAGGAGGACCACGAATCTTCTCGCCGCCGTGCTCTTCGCCGCGGTCTTCGGAGGGCTCATCGTCCGCCAGTTTGTCGGTCGCGGACCGTCCGTCTGGCTGATCCTGTTGGTCGGCGCGCTCCTGACCCTCGCGACCGGCGTCCTGCCCCTGGGACAGGTCGGCCCGGTGTTCACGACCACCGGGCCGGTGCTTCTCTTCCTCCTCGCGATGTTCCTGTTCGCCGGGGCGCTCGAAGAAGCCGGCGCGCTCGATCACCTCGCCCGTTGGATCGTGGGCCGGGCGCACCGGAGTGGGGACCTGCCGGCCGCTCTCTTCCTCGGCTTCGGTCTCATTTCGGCGTTCGTCGTCAACGATGCGCTCGTGCTGGTCGGGGTGCCTGTCCTCATCTCTGTCGCGCGGCGACTGCGAACGGAGGCGCTGCCCCTGTTGCTCGTGCTCGCGTTCTCCGTCACCGTCGGCAGCACGCTCCTGCCATTCGCCAATCCGCAGAACCTGCTCATCTCGGTCGAGAGCGGCGTGAACGCCCCCGTCGAGGTGTTCCTGCGCTACCTGCTTCTCCCGACGGCGATCAACCTCGCCCTGGGCGCCTGGTTCCTCCGTCGCGTCCTGGGGGCCAAGATGCGGCCCGGCCCGTCCCCGGCGTCCGTCGTGCCCGAGGATGCGCCGGACCTGTTCCCGCGGGGGAACTGGGGACGACGGCTCGCCCGCGCACCGGTCCTCGCGATCTTCCCGGTGACGCTCGGCCTCATCACGGTCCTCGGCATCGCGGTCGCGTTCGTGCCGGCCGCGGCAATCCCGATCTGGGAGCCGGCGATGGCCGGGGCGATCCTCATGCTGCTCCTCGGCCCGGGCCGAATCGCGATGCTGAAGCGCGTCAACTGGACGTTGCTCGTCCTCTTCGCCGCGCTGTTCCTCGTCGTAGCGGGAGCCGTGTACGGCGGCGTGGTCGCCGCGCTCGAGACCGCTCTGCCGCTCCCCGGACCATCCAATCCGACCGCGGCGCTGGTCGCGATCTTCGGCACCTCCACCGTCGGTCCCCAGTTCGTGAGCAACGTCCCGTGGGTCGCGATCCAGATCCCCGTCTTCCAGAGCGCCGGCTACGGCGCCGGCACGCCCGTCCCCTGGATGGCGCTCGCCGCGGCGAGCACGCTGGCCGGGAACGTCACGCTGCTCGGGGCGCCCAGCAATCTGATCATCGCCGACCTGGCCGAGAAGGGCGGGGTGCCGATCCGCCTCGGGACGTTCGCCCGGTACGGGCTTCCCCTCGCCGCTCTGACGCTCGCGGTGACGTTCGGTTGCCTGTATTTCGGGCTGTAAGCCTCGGGACGGGCCGTCGCTGACCTCGTAAACCCGGCCGGCCTTCACTCCTCGTGCGCTTTCCGCTCGCGGACTGGATCGACGGTCACCCGGACTGCCGGCACCAGCTCGGATCGAGCGGCATGGCCGTTTCGATCCGCCACCCACTCCCCACTCGCGGAGACGTGCGCGCCGCCACCGAGGATGACCTGCGCCGGGAACTCGGCCGCCTTCAGGGCGTCGAACCTCGGCGGATCTTTCTTACGGGGGGCGCTACCGAGGCGAACACCGCGGTCCTG
>Ga0187784_10001189_pt1 | contig 20508 bp, 20 predicted proteins | sample 1015_SJ02_MP15_2_FD_132964 | JGI IMG/M metagenome (GOLD analysis project Ga0187784, IMG submission 132964) | Tropical peat soil microbial communities from peatlands in Department of Meta, Colombia - 1015_SJ02_MP15_20_MG | ecosystem: Environmental > Terrestrial > Soil > Wetlands > Peat | place...
GAAGTCTCGCCGAATCCGAAAGCCAACCAAGGAACTGCTCGCAAAATGCGACGCCGAGAACCAATTCACAAATTTTGATAAGACATTTCGCGCCGTGATCGCGGTTCCGAAGTCGGAGATCGCCAAGGCTGAGGCGCGATCTAAGCGGTCAAAAGCTCCCCGGAAAAGCGGCTGACTACGCCTGCTTCTGGCAAGTCCATCATGATTGTGGATTAGTCAGATATATTATTTCCCAAAATAGGGCTCCCAAGTCGACAGTTGGTCGAGCCTGGGAGATCAGTGCGAGGGATCCGCTTTTGCGCGCCTAACGTTCACATGTAGCGCCGCGGCCTTCAGCGCGGCAGGCTTACTGCGTTAGCCCGCCTTCGAAGCCGTGACAAAGCCGATACAAATCAGGCCTTGACAGTAACTTTGACAATGTGATATTTCCGCGCCAACTAACCTGGAAAAGCCCGGTCAGGAATCATCCGTGGGCTTGACCATTGGGTGACGAAGTTAGGTGCGTTCAGATCGAAAGATTCTGAGTCGCATCTGGGTGGCTTGTTAGTTCGGTTCGGGAATCGTTTTTGGGTGGCAACTGAACTCTTGACTTCGCGGGGGTGGATGATGCGCAAGCTATTGGTACGTCCGCAGTTTGTCTTCTCGCTGTTTCTCTCCTTCACGGTTCTCTTCGCTTGTATAGCTCCGGCTTGGGCGCAATCTTCAACGACTGGCGCTCTCACAGGGACGGTGACCGACCCGTCCGGCGCCGTCATCTCGGGAGCCAGCGTCGCTGCCGACAATAAGGCGACTGGCCAGGAGCGTACAACAACCACGGATGCCTCGGGCGTGTACAAATTCTCGCAACTGCCGCCCGGCGATTACTCGGTGAAATTCTCCGCCAGCGGCTTCAAGACGTCCGAAGTTGGATCGGTCACGATTAACATCACCGAAACGGCGGTACTGAACTCCAAGCTGGAGTTGGGCGGGCAAACGACCACGCTGACGATCGAATCCACCGTCGAGACCGTCCAGACGCAGAATGCGACCGTTGGCACGTTGGTAGGGTCGAAAGAGGTGACTGATCTGCCGCTGAGCTCGCGGAACTACACGAACATTATTGACCTTTCGCCGGGCGTCGTGGTGAACGTCGCCAGTGCCGCGGCGGTTGGCAACGGCACGCAGGACATCAACGTCAACGGCAACGGCTCCGACCAGAATAATTACATGATGGATGGGGCCACGCTCACCAACTACGGCAGCGGCGGCGCGGCGCAATCGGGCAACTTCCCTGGCATTGCGATTCCGAATCCCGATTCAATTCAGGAGTTCAAGATTCAGACGGCGCAGTATGACGCGGAGTACGGCCGCAACCCAGGCGCGAGCGTCAATGTCACCACCAAGGACGGCGGCAACAATTTTCACGGCGCCGCGTGGGAGTTCTTCCGAAATAGTGCTCTAGATGCGAACGATATCTTTAACCGAATAAGTGAGGCATCGCTGAACCAGTCCAACAAGGCCGAAACACTGAACGAAAACATGTTCGGTGGCACTTTCGGCGGCCCCATCAAGAAAGACAAACTGTTCTTCTTCGGCTCATACCAGGGATTCCGTCAGCTCAACGCTGTCGGAACCAATGGGTTTGCCACCGGCTTGAGCACGGGCATCACCTTGTATCCTTTTACGGAGCCGAACGGCACCCGGAGTGATACGGCAGGACTGAAGGTCCCGTTGGACCTGCTATCAACGAATCCGGCAACGTGCGATGCCTCGACCTATCGCAAATACTTGGGCTGCGCGTTTGCGGGCGCGGCATCCTTGATTCCCTTCTTCGGCACCCAACAGCCGGTTGCGCAAGACGGGTCGAATATCAACCAAGTCGCCATAAACGTTCTCCAGTTGCCTGGTCCCAAGGGCGGTCTGAGCAAGGGTTTTTATGTCCCTGGCGCCGTCTTCGGAAGCAACGGCTTGCCCATCGTCAGTTCCGCTGCGGTCGCGGCTGTGCCGACGCGAGCGAACGAGGACCAATACCTCGGTAACATCGAGTATGTGGTCGATTCCAAGAACACGTTCTATCAGAAATTCTTCTACTCTAGAGATCCGCAGGACCAGTCCTTTACGTGCCTAGATGGCATCGGCAACCTGGTGAATAGTTGCGCTCCCGGGTCTCCCGAGAACGTTCTCTACAATTCGCTTAACGAAACCGTGAAACTGACGACCGTCGCGACTAGTAACCTCGTGAACGAAGCCCTGTTTTCGTTCATTCGTACCACAACGGTTGCCGTGCCTGGCAATTACATAACAGCCTGCTCGGTTGGTATCGTTCCCCCGCTGGCCAACGGCAGCTGCAGCAACATCACGCAGGCAGAGGCGAAGGCGATAAATCCGATCCCCCTGGAGATTCCCACGCTGTCCATCGCTGGACTCCCGATGATCGGAGACTCAGGCCCCTTCGGGTTTGGGTTTGGGCAAGGTGCCCTAAACACGGGCGGTAATTTTTTCTCGTCGGCCACGAATTACTTCAACACCTTCGAATCTAAAGACAATGTGTCCTGGAATCACGGCAAGCACACGATTCGTGTGGGCGCGGAAGTCGATCGCCTTCAGTACAACTGGACGTTGCCGGGAAGAGGGGGAATGATTTTTGCGACTGCCGCAGATTTCCTAACCAGCGCGAGCGGCTTGCCCGGCTCGAACTGCCAGTATGGAGCAGGATCTCCGGCATGCACTCCTGGCTCACCGGCAACAAATGGCGTGTTCGTCAACTTCTACGGACTTGGCGAAGTCGATGGCAATAAGCACGACCAGCGGACAAATGAATTCTCATCTTACGCGGAAGACGACATCAAAGTTACGCCCAAGCTGACGCTGAATCTCGGCGTTCGGTGGGAATACGACGGGTATCCCTCGGATGAAACGGGTCTATTCACCAATGGATGGGCGAGCCAAGCAGCCTTGGTGAATACTGGCTCCTTCTTTCTAGGTGCAGAAGGCCAACCGGGAGGTATAGTCCCGTGCACAGGCCCAGGTTCTTTTATCCCGTTCTGCCCCGCTAACGCAGGCGACAACAATCTAGTAGGGACTCTCGCTGGCCTGGTTGTTCAATCCAACTACAATCCCAATATCGCGAAGTGCGGCAATCCGCTTGCTCTGAGTGCCTGTGGTTTGGCGGCCCCGACGGGAATCTTTCCGGGTTACCCCGGCGGCGCAACCGGTGTCTTTATCAACAACAACAAGACGCTAGTCCACGGTGCGCCATACGACGATTTCGGACCCCGTGTCGGCTTGGCATGGCAGCCGTTCAGCGAGAAATTTGTCGTGCGCGCCGGCTACGGCATTTACTTCGACGCGGTCTACGCGAATCTCTTGGCCAACAACAACGGAGGCAACCCGCCGTACAACGGCTTCGTGAACGGCAGCTTCATTGGTAACTCGTTGGATTTGCCCACCGTGCCACCGGGTGTTTACCCGTTCGGTGCTGCGACGGGCGGAATCTTGGGCTGGACGCCGCGGACTCTCCAAGTGCTGGCTGGCAACGCTGCGAGCGGCGCGACCCTAATAAAGGACGACAGCGGCGGCACAGGTATCGGGCCCACGTCAATTTTTGAAGGTATTGGCGTTCCCAGGATCCAGCAATACAACCTTGATCTGCAATACGAGATTGCCCATAGCTGGGTCCTTGATGTCGGCTACGTTGGCGCGCACGGCACCCATCTTTACGATTGGGCTCATACGGTCAATTACGCCCACTTGGTCCCGGGGGCTCCCAATGAACCTTTGCCCAACGACAAACAGGATCTCAGGATGGTTCTCGGTTCCGGCGCGCAGGGTACGCCCGCCTCGCTGCCGTTCAACGATGTTAACAACACGAACCCCGCAACCCAAATCCTGGTGAATACCGGAAGCGGCGCTGTCTATCCCGGAAACATAATGGGTCGCGTGCCCTATCTCGGCTTTGCCACAACGGGTCTCTCAAACACGACCACACAGGGAGATTCGCTATACGACAGCCTGCAGGTCAATCTCAAGCACCAGTTCTCTCACGGCTTCTTGCTTCAGGCTGCGTACACATGGAGCAAGCTCATTACGAACATCAATTCGCCCGAAGCTGGCGGAGGAATTGCAGCTCCGGGCAATGTGCTCTCGGGTGGCGCTTCCAGTAACGACCCGCTCGACTTCGCTCAGCAATACGGTCTTGCGGCGTTCAACCGGCCACAACGTCTCATAGTCGCGTACAGCTACGACCTGCCGTACAAGAACACGCAGGGTCTTGCCGGCCACATCCTGAGTGGCTGGTCGGTCTCCGGCGTGACCACGCTGCAGGACGGCGAGCCCTTTACCGTAATCGACGGCAACGCTGGCACGATTTTCGGAGCGGGCGGATTTGGTGGAGGCGGCGTCCGGGCCGAACTCGCTCCGGGCGCAACGGGGAGCTGCAACAGCTTCGGCGTCTGCCAAGGAATCGGACTCGCATCAACAGGGAGCACAGAGAGCCGCGCACTCAGCAACTGGATTAACCGTGATGCCTTTGGCACCGTCGTTGGAGGAGTTTTCACCGCGACGGGCGCGCCTTGCATCGGAGGTACCGTCCAGGGCAATTGCGCGGGGTCCGGCGGCGGAACTGGCTTCGGGAACTCCGCTGTCGGCGCAATCATGGGCCCCGGTCAAAACAATTGGGATATTTCGATCTTGAAGAACACGAAGATCACCGAGGGCTTGACCACGCAATTCCGGGCGGAGTTCTACAACGTTTGGAATCACGCGCAGTTCAATCCGCCGGTCAACAACGTAGCCGATACTGCGACCTTCGGGCAGATACAAAACAGCTCGGTGCCTCCGCGCATCGTGCAGTTCGCCTTGAAGTTCCTCTTCTAGGCGCGGAGCGATCTACCGCCCCATTCCTGCCGGTCGCCACCGGGAGGATTGGGGCGTTTCTTTTTGAGTGGAGGCCAATGGAGGTGCGCGAGGCTTGCCTGACGCGCCTAAATTACCGCCAGTATCGAGCTAATTTTGGTAGCATTGTGGTGCGATATTGCCCGTTAATTTCGAAGTTTGGAGCAACGTAAAGATGGCACTGGCATGTGAAATCTGCGGAAAGAAGCCGCGGTACGGCAATACGATCAGCCATGCGCACAATGTGACGCGCCGGCGCTGGAATCCCAATCTGAAGCGAGTTCGCGCCGTAGTCGGCGGTGTGCGCAAGCAAGTGCGCGTCTGCACCGCCTGCATTCGTTCCGGCAAGGTCAAGAAAGCTGCTTGACGCCCGCCTTTTTGGCAGGCGAGCCTTTTCCCTTCAGAAGGAGCTCCCCTTTGACGCGGAGAATCCTCGCTATCGCGGCGCTTGCCGCGTGCTCGCTGCTGGCCGCTTGCAAGAGGGAGATGGCCCCGGGCCCGGACGTCTGGGCGGTCGTAGACGGCAAGGAAATTGCCCGCCAGGACGTCGAGAAGATTTTTCGGTCGCGCGTGACCACCGAGGCTCCCGCCCCCTCTCAGGAGGAATCTCTTTCGCTCAAACTCAGCATCCTCGACGAGCTCATCAACAGCGAAATCCTGCTCGAGCGCGCCAACAAGATGAATCTGGTCGCGAGCGACGCAGAAGTGGACGAGAAGTTCACGGAATCCAAGAGCCCCTACACCGAGGAAGAATTCCAGAAGAAGCTGCAAGACACCGGGTTGACCGTAGACGATCTGCGGAACGACATCCGGCGCCAGCTTTCGATCCAGAAGCTGCTGAACCGCGAAGTCGTGGCAAAGATTTCGATCACCGATCAGGGCGTAGCGGATTTCTACAACAACAATCGCGCGCAGTTCAACGTCGCCGAGCCGCAATACCACATCGCGCAGATCGTGGTCACGTCGCGGCCCGATCCGACCGTCCACAATCGCAAGAACGACAAAGCCACGAATGAGGCTGAGGCGGGCCGCAAGGCTGCGATGCTCATCCAGCAGCTCGACAAGGGTGCGGATTTCACGGAATTGGCTACGGACTATTCGGAAGACTCTAGCGCCTCGACCGGAGGTGATCTTGGGTATCAGCCCGAATCCGCGTTCAACAAGTCCGACCCAGTGCTGAAGAAGGCCGTTCTTTCGCTGAAGGTCGGGCAATGGACTCAGCCAATTCGTGACAACAAGGGCGGCTACATCATCGTCAAATTGGTCGCGAAAGAGGCGGCCGGGCAGCGTGAACTCTCCGACATGCAGGTGCAGCAGGCCATTCGCGATGGCCTGCGGACGCGCCAGGAGCAACTTCTGCGCTCCGCCTACTTGGTCGAAGCACGTGACGAAGCGCACGTCACAAACTATCTAGCCCGTCAGATTCTCGAATCCTCCGGCAAGCTCCCCGACACGAAGTAGCGGTACCGTGCTTGGCAAGCATCCGTCGAGCCGTTATGATGGCCGCGTTTGACCGCACAGAAAGCGAGTGACTGAGTGGAACCGTCTGAGCAAAACGAGTGGAAGAAAGCAGCGGCGGAAGCGGCCGCAAATCTCATCGAAGATGGCATGGTTCTCGGTCTGGGCACTGGATCGACCGCGGCGTACTTTGTTGCGGCGCTCGGACGGCGCCTCGCCGAAGACGGCCTGCGAATCACCGGCATCCCGACCTCGGAGCGAACAGAGGCGCAGGCGCGCAGCCTGCAGATTCCGCTCACGAGCTTCGCCGAGCACGCGCAAGTGGATCTCGCTGTCGACGGAGCGGATGAAGTCGAGTTCGGATCGCTCTTTCTGATTAAGGGGCACGGCGGCGCACTACTGAGAGAGAAAATCGTTGCGGCGGCAGCGCGGCACCTGGTAATCGTCGTGGACGAATCGAAGCTCGTCGAGCAACTCGGATCTCTGGTTTCTGTGCCCGTCGAGGTGGTGCGTTTTGGGTGGCAAGCAACCGGAAGGCGCCTCACGCAAATCGGTGGCAATCCGTCCCTGCGGCTCGGAGCCGACAAGAAGCCCTTCGTTACCGACGGCGGAAACTACATCATGGACTGCGCCTTCGGACCGATTGCAAACGCCAAAGAAATCGCTCATCACCTGGACCACGTCGTCGGCGCAGTCGAACACGGACTCTTTCTCGGGCTCGCCGAGGAAGTCATCGTGGCCGGCCGCGATGGCGTGAGAACACTGAAGAAGACGGACCGTTGAAGCTTCAGTACCCGAAGGACGCCCGCTCAAGTAGCTCGCGCGGCGCCGCGCGAGACGTCGCGGGCGGAATCAGTGAAGCCCCGACCAGTCGTCCGCCAGAAGGATCGAATTGCTGGGATTCGAAGGATCGTACTTCACGCTCGCCGTCTGGCCCGACGCAACCCGGCTGAGGTGCAGCCGCTCTTCGAGACCCGTAATGTCCTGCGCAGTCTCATAGCTCACGCCTGAAATTGCATAGGTGTAATACAGCAGCTTTCGTGGAGCTTCGGTCGCGGTGCCGCGCTTGAGGAAACTCGATGGCTTCGCATTGCCGTTTCCAGAGGCCGAGGCGCGGGCGTGGTCGACGATTTCGAGCACTTGCCCTTCGACAATGCGCCCGATTCGGTTGAGATAGGCTCGGCGGGCCCGCTCGATTTCGTTCGCGTCCACTGGCTTGCGCCGAAGCCAGAAGAAGATGACGATAGTGGCGAGGACGACCAGACCGACCGCTGGAACCAGGTTGTGCCAATCGTTTAGAAGGTCTCTCAACGCTCGAGCTCTCTCGAAGCGGCCCGGCAAATGTTAGGAATTCCCGTGTCAGGAGGTGTGCCGGACCGAACAGACTCTAAATTATATGGTAAGCGGCACCGCTGTCAGGCGAAAGCCGCAATGGTTGCGAGAAAGTTACGGCGTGAATCGGCGGGATCGCTTCGATAGCAACTAGTCCTTCGGAGCGACCACCGGGTTCCGGAGCGCGCCGATCCCGCCGACGCGAACCTCAACCACATCTCCGGCGGCGAGAGGCCCGACTCCAGCAGGCGTGCCCGTGGCGATCAGATCGCCCGGCTCGAGTGTCATCGCCTCGGCGATCCAGCGGAAGATCACCTCAATGCCGAAGACCATGTCCCGCACTTGCCCGGACTGCTTCCTCGCGCCGTTGACGAATGTTTCGATCGTCGTATCGGCCGAAGGGTGCTCGGTTTCTACAATCGGTCCAAAGGGGCAGAACGTATCGAAACCCTTGCCTCGAGTGTACTGCCCGTCCAGACGCTGGAGATCGCGCGCGGTCACATCGTTGAGGCACGTATAGCCGGCGATGTATGGCCGGTAATCTTCCGCGGGTTTCGGATGGGAGCAGCGGCGGCCGATGATGAAGGCCAGTTCTCCTTCGTAGTCGACGCGCTTCGAAATCCGCGGCAGAACGATCTGTTCCTCGGGTGCAATGATCGCCGACGGCGGCTTCGAAAAGATCACGGGTTGCTTCGGCGCGTCGATGTTCATTTCAGCGGCATGGTCGAGATAGTTTCTCGCCATGCAGATGATCTTGCTCGGCCACGAGGGCGGCAGAAATCGGACGTCGTTCACGCGCCAGGTGCGCCCGGTTGGTTTTCGGTCGCCCCAAATCTCGCCGGAAATTTCGCGGATGACGCCATCTTCGACAATTCCCGCGCGTGAGCTGGCGTAGGCCTCGGCTTGCGTGCGTCCGGAATTTCTCCCGGCAAATTCAATGAGTTCAAATCGGCAAAGTTTCATCGGGCGTGGAGGGCTGCGTGGTGCCCTGCCTTTCGTCGCCGTGCCATCGGATGGTGCCGGGCATGGATGACCATTCCGCAAACCCAAGACACAACGGAACAGACTCCGTATAGCACAGCACCTTCGGTGAGCGCCATGAAGGGGGTGTGGCGAAGCGCGTCAAAGAGATTTTGAAAGACCATGCCGGCGATGTCGTAGGCCGCCGAGAACAGCGTCCACGCGATCATTCCGGCGCCGAACATTCGCAGAGGCCGATTCCAGAAGCGGACGATCGGAATCAGCATGAACATGACGAACAAGCTGTAGGAAATTGCGTTGCGTTCGAGAGCGTACGGCTCGAGCGCGGGAATGCGATTCGCCGCGACGAGCGCTCCGAGCAGCACAACGATGAGCAGCGCGGCGGTGTACAGGCCGGTGCGCAGCGCCGGATGCGAGACGGAGGTGTCGTCCGCGTCGTGCTGTTTGATCGATGCTTCCGTCATGGGTTCGACTGACTCTCGGCCGGCACGCCGCCAGAGACAGCCTCGCTCGGGCGGCTTTCGTTTCCCGAGCGATCTACAGCGGTAACGGAGTAGAAGTAGCGGTGGCCGGACTGCACATTCATATCGCGAAACGCAGGCGTAAGCAACGGGTCCGTGTTCAGGCGTGCACCTGGCCCGCCTTCCTGCTCGCTTCGATAGACGTTGTAACCAGCAATGTCGGTTTCGGGGCTGACGGCCCAGGAAAGTTCGAGATGCGCCGCCGCCTCTCCCTGCTGCGGCACCGTCGCGATCACAAGCCCCAGCGGCGCGGCCGGAGGAAACACGTCGCGCGCCTCGACGATCGCCAGATTGGAATCCGCGGATTCAAGCGATTCGGTCCCTGATCCTGTGACGGATCGCACGGAGTACACGTAAGTCTTGCCGAACTCGAATTGGGCATCCTGAAAAGAGAGGGATTCGCTCTCTCCGATCTTCACGAGAGCGGATTTCGGTTTCGGACCCTGATTTGCGCCGCTGAGCGGCCCTGCTTCTGTGCGATAGATTCGATAGCCCGTGGCGGAAGCAGGCGAGCCTGTGAACGTCTTCTGCGGCACGGTCCAGGTGAGCACGATCGCGGAATGTGTGACCTGCGCCTTGAGGTCGCTGATCGCGTCGAGAGCGGGCCGAATAATCAAGCGGGCGATATCTGAATCTTCCGACTCTCTCTTCGCCGAAGCGCGCGTGCGAACGCTATAAGATGCTCCTACAACGTCGCGCCCTGCGAAGTCCTCCGGCTTCAGCGAATCCACATAGCGGACTCGTCCCTGCGAGGCATATTGGTCTACCGCCGCGGATGGGACCGTTGCCAGGAGCGACATGTGAGGCTGCGACTCCGCGGGCGGACCGATCGCGCGATAGATCTCAATCGTAGGGGGCTGATCGAGCGTGCGACGATCGGTCGTCTCGGTCGGCAACGCGAAGGTGAGGACGATGTCGTCGGCTGTTTGTGTTGCCGTAAGGTCGGCGATCGCTTCCGGAACGGGAGGCTTTCGCTCGATCGGTTCACTCGGCGAGGCACACGCAACAAGAAAAGACGAACACAGGCATGCAGCGAAGAGAATCTGCGAACCGCGGGGGCGTGCGCACTGATTCAGCGAGAGCTCCCGTGCCGGCGCCCCTTTTTCTCGGTCCATTTTCACTTTTCTAAAGAATGTAGCGGCTTAGATCCTGATCCTTGACGATGTCCGCAAGTTGCTTCTGGACGTAGGCTGCATCCAGCTTGACCGACTTCTTCTTCATTTCTGGAGCTTCGAAGGAAATGTCCTCAAGAACCTTTTCCAGAATGGTGTGCAGGCGGCGTGCGCCGATATTTTCGGTCTGTTCGTTGACGGTGGCCGCGAAACGGGCGACCGCCGCGATCGCGTCCTCGGCAAAAGAAAGCTTGAGACCTTCGGTATCGAGCAGCGCGGTGTACTGCTTGATGAGGGCGTTCTTCGGCTCTGTAAGGATGCGGACGAAATCGGCTTCCGTAAGCGAGCTTAGCTCCACTCGGATTGGAAAGCGGCCTTGCAGCTCGGGAATCAAATCCGATGGCTTCGAGGTGTGGAATGCGCCGGCCGCGATGAAGAGAATATGGTCGGTGCGGACCATGCCGTAGCGAGTATTGACTGTCGTGCCCTCGACGATCGGCAGAATGTCGCGCTGCACGCCTTCGCGCGAGACGTCCGGCCCGTGGCCCGATTCGCGCCCCGCAATTTTGTCGATTTCGTCGATGAAAAGAATCCCCATCTGCTCGACGCGATCCACGGCGATGCGCGTGACTTGGTCCATGTCGATCAGGCGGTTCTCTTCTTCCTGAATGAGATAATCAAACGCCTCAGACACGGTCATCTTTCGCTTTTTCTTTTGCTGACCGAACATGCCGGAGAGCATGTCCTTCACATTGATGTCCATCTCCTCGACGCCCTGATTGGTGATGATTTCGAACGACGGCATCGAGCGCTCGCGGACCTCCACTTCGACGAGCCGCTGGTCGAGCTTGCCTTCGCGAAGCTGGACGCGGAGCTTGTCGCGGGTGCGCTGCGCCTGTTCGCGGCGTTGCGCCTCATTCGTGAGGCTCCCATCAGTCGGCGTCGGCGTCGGCGACGACGGCAGAAGAAGGTCCAGCAGGCGGTCCTCAGCAGCCTGTTCCGCGCGCTCGGCGACTTCATCTAGCTTTTCTTCGCGCACCATGTCGATCGAGGTCTCAACCAAGTCGCGCACCATTGACTCGACGTCGCGGCCCACATAGCCGACCTCGGTGTACTTCGAGGCTTCGACCTTCACGAACGGGCACCCCGCAAGGCGCGCCAGCCGGCGGGCAATTTCGGTCTTGCCAACCCCGGTGGGACCGATCATCAAGATGTTTTTCGGCAGAATATCTTCCGCCATTTCCGGCTGTAGCTTCTGGCGCCGAACGCGGTTGCGTAGCGCGATCGCGACCGCCTTCTTCGCGGCGTTCTGCCCGACGATGTATTTATCCAGTTCGGCGACGATTTCCCGAGGGGTTAATTCGTCAAATGACGGTAGCGCCTCGGCCTCCTCCGCCTGCTGGTCTCCAGACAAGTAGATCACCATATCTTTTCTTTCTCCGCCTACCCGTCACAATTCTTCGATGCTGAAATTCGCATTCGTGAAAATGCAAATTTCGCTCGCGATGCGCATGGCCTCCTGCGCGATGTCCTTGGCGTTCATCTTTGTGTGCTTGGCCAGCACGCGGGCCGCCGAGAAAGCGTAGGGCCCGCCCGATCCGATGGCACAGATGCCGTCGTCCGGCTCGATCACGTCGCCATTGCCGGAAAGCAGGAACGTTCCCTTCGCGTCGGCCACGATGAGCAGCGCGTCGAGATGACGCAGCGAGCGATCCGTGCGCCATTCCTTGGCCAGCTCGACAGCGCCGCGCGCCAGGTTGCCGTGATATTCCTGAAGCTTGTTCTCAAAACGGGCGAAAAGCGAGAGTGCATCGGCGGTGCTGCCCGCGAACCCGGCCAGAATCTTGTCGTTGTAGAGGCGACGGGTCTTTTTTGCGTTGTGCTTGATCACGGCTTCGCCGAGCGTGACCTGGCCGTCGGCTGCCAGCACGACTTTGTTGTCTTTGCGAACGCAAAGAACGGTTGTGCCGTGCATCGGCGAGGATTTTCGGTTCAGTGCCATCCCGCCATTATACGCCGCGATACGCGGAATAGAGCATGAGGAGTCTGTGGTGTAGCTGCTATCGATTTCCGGCACGTCGCGGCAGATCACACCAGGCAAGATGAACTAGTTCTCGTTCGACGAGCTCTTGTCTTTGTTTTTTGCCGACTTCTCGATTTCTTTCTTGCCGACTTGAGTCCAGCGCTGATCGAGGGATTCCTTGGTAAAAAGAGAATCGGCAAGGTTGGTGTTGTAGTCGCACTTGTCGAAGAACGCCTGAAAGATTTTGATGCCGTTCCGTTCGCGCGTGAGCTGAAACGCTGTTTGGATTCCGCCGAGCGGGTGGTAGTTCGAGTAGTATTCGATCTCTTGCGTTTTCATGCGCGTCTTCGCATCGCGGGTGTCAACGGTCTTGCGGACCGGGAGGTGCGTGTTGCTCGCGAAGGCAATCCGGATCGTGCGGTTCTCGCTGTCCACGAGCTCGACCCAGTCGGCCTTCCAGCCGTCGATGATGTCTGGTCCGCCGTACCGAAACGTCATGTCAGGTTCATGGATCCGGTGGCGCAGAATGTTGTCGAGGTCTTTTTTGACGCCTTCCTGAAAATCCATGAGATCCGCTTGCGGTGCTTCGGCAACGCCGCCACGATCGAGTTCCCATCCTTTGCTGCCGTTGTAGACTTCGATGATATTCCGCTTCGGCAGATTCTCTTGGCGCTCCTTGAAAGGAGGTATCGTGTAGTCGATGAAGTGCCCGAAACCGGTCAACTCGCCCGAATGGTCGAAGGTACCAAGGCGGCCGGTGCAGGTCGCGTCGCGGAGGTTCAGGTAGGTGCTGCCGCCCAGCGCTTCGATGGCCTGATTGATGAGATCCTTGGCTTTCGCGGCGCTTTGCTCCGGCATCAGGAACTGGTCGTCTTGAGCAATCGCGGGGCGATCTCCCATCAACCAAATCCCAGCCACTGCTATCGCAGCCACAATCGAACGCTGTATCATCCGCACAGGAAAGACCCTCCGTTCACATTGATCACTTCACCCGTGATGAAGGTTGCCAAGTCGGATACGGCAAAAAGGATCGGTCCCGCCACCTCTTCAGGCTTGGCAGCGCGCCGAAGCGGATAGGGAGCGAGCAAGGTTTTCGCGCGGCTCTTGTCTTTCATAGTCGCTGCCCATATGTCGGTCTCGACGAAGCCCGGCGCCACGCAGTTCACAAGGATATTGTATCGCGCGAGTTCGGCCGAAATCGCTTTGGCGAAGCTGATCATGCCGCCCTTGGTGGCTGAATAGTGTGAATGCAACGGAGTGCCGCGCTGGCCCGCCACCGAACTGACCATCACGATCCGTCCCCCGTTTTGCGCGATCATGTGAGGAATGGCGTGGTGGACCACTGCGTAAACGCCCTTCAAGTTCACGCGGATCATGTCGTCCCATTCGCGGTCCTCAAGCTTTTCGATGGGGACACCTACGTCGTTCCAGATGCCCGCGTTGGCGACGAGAATATCAAGCCGGCCAAGCCGCTCGCGCGCAAACTCGACCAGTTTCTTGGCGTCCGTCATTTTCCCCGAGTCGGCCTTGAACGATTCGATGCGGGTGCCGTGCTTCCGCGCCTCCTGCTCCACCTGCGCGGCGGCGTCTCGATTACGAAGATAACTGAAGACGACATCGCCGCCTGCCTGCGCGAAGAGCTTTACGGTCGCGGCGCCGATGCCTCGAGAACCGCCCGTCACGAGTGCTGCCTTGCCAGCCAGCGAAATCATGTGACCCCCGGGAACAATCCGAAAACGAAGGTTCGTCGTCGAGAATCAGGAGTTGAAAAACGAAATCCAAGAACGGACAAGGCCAAGCCGCGCCGCGAAACTCTAGGCTCGGGCAGGGGTCTTCCGCATGGAAGCCACAGCGACCAGGTCGCCAAAGAGCTCTCGCGCCAGGATATCGCTTCCGGCCATGCGTTCCGGGTGCCACTGAACACCCACTACCCAATTCGCGCCACCAGTCCATTCCACCGCTTCGATCACCCCGTCCGGCGCGCGCGATACGACGCGCAAGTCACGCCCGGGTTCGAGGATCGACTGGTGATGCGAGCTGTTCACAAGCGCCTCTTTCACACCCGCAATCTGCGCCAGCCGCGAATCGGATTCGAATCGGACTCCGTGGGTGCGGTCCGGCGCGCCGGGCTCATCATCCCAGTCATGCTGGATAGTGGTTTGCAACTCGCTCGGAATATCCTGAATCAACGTACCAGAAAGAAAGACGTTCAAGCTTTGGATGCCGTAGCAGATTGCCAGCACCGGCTTCTGTTCTCCAAAGCAGTGTTCGAGCAACGCAAAATCGATTCGCTCGCGGTCAGGGTCCGGATCGGCGCTTCGAGCATGTCTCGGAGCTCCAAAACGAGATGGATCGACGTCTGCGGGACTGCCGGTCAGGAGAACTCCGTCCAAGGTCCGCGCGATCTTTTCCAGGTGCTCGCGCGACAGCCCCAGGGAGATTACAACGACCTCCGCGCCCGCCTGACGAAGCGGCCCAATGTACTTTTCGATCTTGGCAAAATCGCCATTAAGTTCTTCTTTTCTAGTGCGATACGGGATCCCGATCCTTGGCTTATGGCTGTCGGAACGAATCATGGAAAACTCATCGTACCATCGCGGCGCGCATCGCGGCAACCAGCGGAGGCCGTCGATGCTTGCAGTCATTAGCGATGCATATCTTCTTGCGGAGTCTGAGCGAGGGTCGGCGGGCTAGCAGGCTTCCGCTGAAAGCGACATCAAACGGGACGGCGGATTCGGCCGCTCTGAGCGCGTGGCAGGCTTGCGCGGAGGGTGCGTTCCAATCCAAGCGTCGTAGTTGCTCTTGATTTGTTCGATGTGGTGCGGGATATGGCGCTCCTGCCGCTCAATCCACTTCTCGAGGCTGATCTCGCCTTCCTCCGGATGCTGGAGCGTGTGCAACCACACAGGCTCAGGCAGAGTGACGAGCAGGTTGTAATTCATCTTTCGTAGCCGGCGGATCAGCTCGAGCGCTTCCCGCGTGCTCTGGTGGAAATACCCGAGCGTGCCCGCCCATCGTGCGGGATCGAATTCCGGCACGGCCTTGCCTGGCTCGGCAATCAAGTGACGACAACGGACGTACGAACTCGCTTCACTATCGGCCAAGTGGACGATGATTTCGTGAATGCTCCATCGCTCCGGCGAAGGCTTGTAGAGCCACATCTTCTTCGGGAGCTCGCGCAGGACGGCAGAAAGCAGCGCAGGGGCGCGGCCGAAGGATTCCAGCAGCGGGCGTCGCTCGTCGCGTGTCATCTACACCCCTAAGACTGCGTTTTCTTCTTTAGACGTGCCGAACGGGATTTGGCTGTTCCGCGTGATTGGAATAAACAAGAAAACCACGCCACATCCTCGTCCAGCCGCCCGGCATTTCTCTTGCATAGCCCAGTCACAAAGTCACAACCAGTTTAGGCAGGCTGGCGCATGGTGAAAACAGCCAATTTGGCGACGCACAGCAAAATCAGCCAAGAGACTGTTACCTCCCGTTATTGGGAAGCTGCCGCTCCGTTTTCTGGAAAGTGTTCCTAGTGCCTGCGGACGAGCGGGTTAGGTGGAGCTAGGACTGCAGCGGATACGTCAGAAGTGTTGCGCCGGTCCCAGTAGGAGCGCAAATCGCCGACTAGGTAGAGCGAGCCCGTAGCGAAAATGGCGTCCTCGGGCGACGCAATATCAATGGCGTGTTCGAGAGCATCCGCGGGATCGGCCACCACGATCGAGCTTTTCGCCAAGTGCGCGGTCATTTCGGCAAGAAGACTGGCGGAAATCGCGCGAGGCTGCAGAGGCTGCGTAAAGATCACGAAGTCGGCAGCCGGAAACAGCAATCCTGCGATTTCATCGACCGCCTTGTCGCGCATCGCGCCGTACACCAGCAGAATGCGACGTCCCGCAAAATTCTCAGCCCAGAACTTCAGCAGTTCCCTTGCACCGGCAGGATTGTGCGTGCCGTCGACGTACACGGCAGGGCGCTCGCGCAGGCGCTCGAGTCTCCCCGGCCACCTGGCGGTGCGTATCCCTTGCTCGATCGCAGTATCAGTGATGCGAAACCCGCGCTCGGCCAAAAGCCGGCCAGCGGTTGCTGCTGCGAGCGCATTGCGAATCTGAAAGCGGCCTGCAAGCGAAGGCTCGATCTTGATTCTGGCGCTCGAATCCTGCGGCACGCCGACGGCGCGATAGCTCCCGCCTGACACCCCAGCGTCTTCGATGCGCCAAGCAGTATCCACTTCCACCAGTCGCGCGCGCACTTCCTTGCAGCGGCGGGCGATCACTTCACGAGCCTCCGGCCTTTCTACTGAACTGGCCACCCAGACACCCGGCTTGATGATGCCCGCCTTTTCCCCGGCAATTTCGGCGATCGAATGCCCGAGAAAGCTTTCGTGATCGAAATCGATCGAAGTGACCACGGCAACCTGCGGCTCAACGATATTGGTGGCGTCGAGCCTGCCGCCCAAACCGACTTCGTAAGCTGCGAAATTCACTCCGGCCTCGGCGAAAGCAACAAACGCCAGCGCTGTGATGCACTCAAAGTACGTCGGATGCGCGGCCAGCTTGCCAACGGCCAAAAGCGATTCGATCACGTTGTGCACGCGCGTCCAAGCAGCGGCAAATTCTTCGTCGGAGATGTCTTCACCGTCGATTCGTATGCGTTCGTTGATCCGCTGCAGGTGCGGAGACGTGTAAAGGCCCGTGCGGAATCCCGCCTCGCGAAGGATGGATTCGAGCATGGCCGCCGTCGAACCCTTGCCGTTCGTTCCCGCGATGTGGACGCAGGGCGCGGCGCGGTGCGGGTTGCCAAGAGCTTCGACCAGCGTCCCGATGTTGGAAAGACCGAATTTCTGCACCCGGGCCTGCTGGGGTGCGGCCAGTTCCCGTCCCAGCGCCAGCAGCGCGCGAACTGATTCTTCGTACGTCATGCTCAGTCGAGGAAAAAGCCGAGAGCCTGCGCGATGTAGGACTTCAAATCCTTGCGGGAGACGATCGCATCGAGGAAACCGTGCTCGAGCAGGAACTCCGCAGTCTGAAAGCCTTCGGGCAGCTTCTGGCGAATCGTCTGCTCGATCACGCGCGGGCCTGCGAAACCAATCATCGCTCCCGGTTCGGCGATGTTGAGGTCACCGAGCATCGCGTAGCTCGCGCTGACGCCGCCGGTGGTCGGATCGGTCAGAACGGAAATGAACGGCACACGCGCATCGTCGAGTCGCGCCAGAGCCGCCGCGACCTTCGCGAGCTGCATCAAGCTAACGGCGCCCTCCATCATCCGCGCGCCGGCCGAGCAGGAGACGATCACCAGAGGCGCCTTTTGCACGAGCGAAAGCTCAATCGCGCGCGTGACTTTTTCTCCGACCACCGCGCCCATCGAGCCACCGATGAAGCCGAACTCCATCGAGCAGCAGATCACAGGCCGCCCGGCGAGCTTTCCCTCGGCCGTCATGATCGCATCTTTCATGCCGAGCTTCTCCTGCGCCTCCCGGAGGCGCTGCGCATACGCCCTCGTATCCGTGAAATGCAGCGGGTCGCTCGAAGCAAGTTCCGCATCGTGCTCGGTCCACTGGCCGTCATCGAGCAGAAGATCCAGCCTTCGCCGCGCGCCCAAGCGGAAATGATGCTCACACTTGGGACATACCTCCCAATTCGCCTCTAGGTCCTTCTTCCAGATGATCGCGCGGCACGCGCTGCACTTAGTCCAAAGGCCTTCCGTGCGAACGCGCCGCTCGTCCACTGGCGTTGGATTCTCAATGGCGCCTTTTTCTCGCTTAAACCAGGCCATGGTCGAAATCTGGGATGAATTTCCTCTTCGCTTCCTGCTAGTAGTCGATTCCCCGTTGCGCGAGGATTCCTTTTGTATACGGGTGCTTCACTTCCTTCATTTCAGTAACCAGATCGGCTGCTTCGACGAGCTTCGGATGGGCGTTTCGCCCCGTGCAGATCACGTGCACTCGCTCCGGACGCTCGGCGAGCGACGCGACCACGCGATCCGCGTCGAGCATCTTGTAGCTGATCACGTAGTTGATCTCGTCCAGGATCACAAGATCTTATTTGTCGCTGTAAATCTGCCCGCGCCCGTAGTCCCAGGCCTGCTCGCACAGGCGTATGTCCTCCGGATCGGTCTCCGCGCCGCCGACCTTCACAAAGCCCCGGCCCATCGGCCGAATCTCGAATTTGTCGTCGCCGAGCATTTTGGCTGCGTCGAGCTCGCCGTAGTGCCACGAGCCCTTGATGAACTGCACCATCAGCACGCGCATCCCCTGCCCGACGGCGCGAAATGCCGTGCCGAGCGCGCAGGTCGTCTTGCCTTTGCCCGGCCCCGTGTAAATGATTAGGAGTCCCTTGCCTTCCGGCATCGCTGCCCGCCCGCGAAACAGTCTCCCATACTCACCACGCACGCACAAAAGGTCAAGCCGCCAGTTGCCCAGACGCCAAAATCGCAGGCGCTCGCTATTTCGGGTAAGGGTGTCCGGCGAGGATCGCGAAGGCGCGATAGATCTGTTCCGCGAGGACGACACGTGCCAACTCGTGCGGCATGGTCAGCGTCGAGAGCGAAATCTTCTGTTTTGCTTGTACGCGCAGTTCGTCCGGAAATCCCTCAGCGCGGCCGCACAGAAAGACCACTTCGCGGGCGCCCCGGTCCCGCAGATCACCCAGCCACCGCGCAAACTGGTGTGACGTGAACTGCTTTCCCGCAGCATCGAGCAGAATGACATCTGCGCCGGGCTCGATCTTCAACTTGCGCAGGGCGGCGGGCGAGGCGTCGCGCAATTCAATGACGGCAATATCTGCAAAATGCCGCATGCGTTGCACGTAGTCATCGAACAACGCGCGGATCTCCGGGCGCCGGGTTTTGCCGAGCATGACGAGGCGGATCGTCATGCGCTAAATCAGTCCATACTTCTTGCGCTTTTCGAGCAGCGTTTTCCGGCTGATACCCAGGATCTTGGCCGCCTCGCCGATTTTGTAGCGCACCGCTTCGAGCGTCGCTTTGATCGCCTCTCGCTCGATTTCTTCGAGCGATCTCAGATTCCCCGCGGGTCCCTGCGCGCCGCTCGCCGATTTCGCAATTCGCGCAAAATCCTCGATGTGCAGCAGCGGCTCTTTGGCGAAGACGAGCGCATGCTCGATGGTGTTTTTCAGTTCGCGCACGTTCCCCGGCCACAAATATGATTCGAGCAGTTGCCTCGCTTCGGCATCGAGAGCCGCGCCGACGCGGCCGTGAACCGGCCCGAGCCGCGCCAGGAAATGCGACGCAAGCGGGCCGATGTCACCTTTGCGTTCACGCAGCGGCGGCACCAGTATCGCAAGCACGTTCAAACGGAAGTAGAGGTCTTCCCGGAAGCGGCCGCTCGAAACGGCCCTGGCCAAGTCGGTGTTCGTGAGCGCCATGAGCCGCGCGTCCATGCGCAGTGTTTCCGCGCCACCGAGTCGCTCAAAGGCTCGCTCTTCGAGCACACGCAACAATTTCGCCTGCATCCCCGGCGCGAGCGCTGCCACTTCGTCGAGCACGACCGTCCCGCCCTGAGCCAGTTCAAATCGTCCCGGTTTGCGCGCCACGGCGCCCGTAAACGCGCCGCGCTCGTGGCCAAAAAGCTCTGATTCGACGAGCTCCGCTGGCAAACTGGCGCAATCGATTTTCAGAAACGGCGCGTCACGGCGAGACCCATGGTCGTGAATCCATCGCGCCAGCTGGTCTTTGCCAGTGCCACTTTCGCCGGTGATCAGCAACGTCGTAGCCGCGGCGGCGATTTTCTCGGCAACTTCCAATACGCGCAGCGAGGCCGGGTCGGCAGCAACCCACACAACGCCGGCTTCGCTCATGGCCGGGGCGCGTCGCCCTCGACTGGCGGGCGCCGCTCGGGAAGTCGCGCGGGCGGAGGAAAGTCCACACGCTCGGCGGTGCGCCAGAGACGTTCGAGATCGTAATACTGCCGTGCGCGCTCACTGAAGATGTGCACGACGAAGTCTCCATAGTCCAGCAAGAGCCATTCGGCGCCCGGCTTGCCCTCTCGATGCGTGAGGCGGAGACCCTCACGCCGCAGCCGCTCTTCGATCGCTTCGCTGATGGCCTTGATTTGGGGCTGGCTGCGCCCGGAGGCGAGCACGAAGAAGTCCGCGAATGCATCGGAGAGCTTCAGCACTGTAATATCGACGGCCTGCTTGTCCTGGGCCGCCTCCACGGCCCAGCGGATTTCGGGGCGAAGGGTGTTGTGCGTCACCTGTACAGA
>Ga0187784_10001190_pt1 | contig 20508 bp, 18 predicted proteins | sample 1015_SJ02_MP15_2_FD_132964 | JGI IMG/M metagenome (GOLD analysis project Ga0187784, IMG submission 132964) | Tropical peat soil microbial communities from peatlands in Department of Meta, Colombia - 1015_SJ02_MP15_20_MG | ecosystem: Environmental > Terrestrial > Soil > Wetlands > Peat | place...
CACCGACAATTTCTCGGCGCAGATCGCCGCCTTCAAGCAGGGCAAGGTCGAGATCGTCACCGGCGTGGTGATCCCGCCCGATTGGACCACCTTCTGGACGCAGGCGATCCAGCAGGGCTTCAAACCCAAGATCGCCTCGGTCGGCAAGGCGCTGCTCTTCCCCTCGGCGATCGAGGCGCTGGGCGACAAGGGCCAGAACCTGTCGAGCGAGGTGTGGTGGACGCCGGCCCATCCCTATAAATCCTCGCTCACCGGCGCGAGCGCCAGGCAGCTTGCCGACGCCTATACCGCCGCCACGAAGAAGCAATGGACGCAGCCGATCGGCTTCGCCCACGCGCTGTTCGAGGTCGCTGCCGACGTGATGAAGCGCTCGCACGGTCCCGGCCAGCGCGACGCCACGCTCGCGGCGGTGCAGTCGACCAAGCTCGACACCATCGTCGGGCCGATCGCCTGGGGTGGACCGGGGCCGTTCAAGAACGTCTCCAAGACGCCGCTCGTCGGCGGCCAGTGGCGCCGCGGCGGCGCGTTCAAGTACGATCTCGTCATCACCTCCAATGCCACCGCGCCGGCGATCCCGGCGGGCGGCAAGATGGAGGCGATCGTCTGATCGGCGGGGCGGGGAGTGACGCCCCCGCCCGCATGAGGTTCGTCGATGTCGCCGCTGATCCGCCTGGACGGGATTTGCAAAAGCTTCGGCGCGCTGACGGTGATCGACGGCCTGTCGCTTGCGCTTGAAGAGGGCGAGGCGCTCGGCATCCTCGGCCCCAACGGCGCCGGCAAGAGCACCATGTTCAATCTCATCACCGGCGATCTCCGGCCGTCGGCCGGGCGCATCCACTTCGCCGGCAGCGACATCACCGACCTTCCCGCGCATCGGCGCTGCCGGCTCGGCATCGGCCGGTCCTATCAGATCCCGCATCCCTTCGGCGGCATGAGCGTGTTCGAAAACCTGCTGGTCGCGGCCGCCTTCGGCACCGGCCGCAAGGAGGCGGCGTGCCACGCACGCTGCGTCGAAGTGCTGGAACGCACGCGGCTGCTGTCGAGAGCCAATGTTCCCGCCGGTCGTCTCACGCTGTTGGAGCGCAAACGGCTCGAGCTTGCGCGCGCGCTCGCCACCGGGCCAAAGGTGCTGTTGCTCGACGAGATTGCCGGCGGCCTCACCGAGGGCGAGTGCCAGGACCTCATCGCCACCATCCGGAAGATCCACGCGAGCGGCGTCTCGATCGTCTGGATCGAGCATGTCGTGCATGCGCTGCTGGCGGTGGTCGGCCGTCTCATTGTCATGAATTTCGGCCGCGAGATCGCTGCGGGCGAGCCCGAAGCGGTGATGGCCGACCCGGCGGTACAGGAGATCTATCTCGGCATTGAGGCGGCATGAGCCTGCTCGAGACCAGCGGTCTCACCGCGTTCTACGGCGATTTTCAGGCGCTCTACGGCATCGATCTCCGCATCGAGGAGGGCGAGACGGTCGCCGTCATCGGCGCCAACGGCGCCGGCAAATCGACGCTGTTGCGCACCGTCACCGGTCTGCTGCGCGCGCCCGCCGAGCGCATCCGCTTCGCCGGCGCGCCGATCGGCTCGCTCGCGCCCAGCCGCATCGCGCGCCTGGGGATCGCGCTGGTGCCGGAGGGGCGGCGCCTCTTCCCGTCGCTTTCGGTCGAGGAGAACTTGCAGCTCGGCGGACAATGCGGCCGCCCTGGGCCGTGGACGCTGGAGCGCGTCTACCGCCTGTTTCCGCCGCTCGCCGGAAGGCGCCGCCGCCCGTCGACGGCGCTTTCGGGCGGCGAGCAGCAGATGGTGGCGATCGGCCGCGCGCTGATGGCCAATCCACGCCTGCTGCTGTGCGATGAGATCAGCCTGGGTCTGGCGCCGATCGTCATCCGCGATATTTACGCGGCGCTGCCGGGCATCCGCGCCGAAGGCACCACCGTGCTGATCGTCGAGCAGGACACCAACCGCGCGCTCGCGGTGGCCGACCGCGTCTATTGCCTCCAGGAGGGCAGGGTGACCCTGGAAGGCATCCCCGCCGAACTCAGCCGCGAGCGCATCCGCCTCGCCTATTTCGGCGTCTAGCGATGGCCTGGGCCAATATCGTCTTGCAAGGCGCGCTGCTCGGCGGGCTCTACGCGCTTTTCGCCGCCGGGCTGTCCCTGATGTTCGGCGTCATGCGTCTCGTCAACATCGCGCATGGCGACCTCATCGTGCTCTCCGCCTATTGCGCATTGATGGTCGTCCAGGCGACCGGGCTGCACCCGCTGCTGAGCCTCGCGGTGGTCGTGCCGCTGATGTTCGGACTGGGTTATGCACTGCAGCGCGGCCTGCTCAACTTCACTTTGGGCGGCGATATCCTGCCGCCGCTCCTCGTCACTTTCGGTCTCTCGGTGATCATCCAGAACGCGCTGCTGGAGGGTTTCAGTGCCGACAGCCGTCGGCTTCAGGCGGGCGCCCTCGAGACGGCGAGCCTCACGCTCGGCGACCAGATCGCCATCGGCTGGCTGCCCGCCATCGTCTTCCTCGCTGCGATCGCGGTCATCGCGCTGCTGGAGTTGTTGCTCTATCGCACGCCGCTCGGCCGCGCCTTCCGTGCCACCTCCGACGACGCCGATACGGCTCAACTCTACGGCGTCGAAATCCGCCACGTCTTCGCGCTCGCCACCGCGGTCGCGCTGGCCGTGGTTTCCGTCGCCGGCGTGCTGCTGGCGATCCGCACCAATTTCGATCCCAGCATCGGCCCGGCGCGGTTGCTCTACGCCTTCGAGGCGGTCATCATCGGCGGGCTCGGCAGTCTCTGGGGCACGCTGGCCGGCGGCGTCGTCCTCGGGGTCGCCCAGTCGGTGGGCGCCGCGATCGATCCCGGTTGGGAGATCCTTGCCGGCCACATCGCCTTCCTGCTCGTGCTGGTGGTCCGGCCGCGCGGGCTTTTCCCGAAGTTGGCCGACTGATGGCGGGGCTCTGGCACATCGAGCGCTCGACCGCCGTGAGCCGCGCCGCGCTTTTCGCCGCCGCGCCGGCGCTCGCCGCGCTGCTGGCGCTGCCCGCCTGGGGCGATAGCGGCGACATGCGGCTTGCGGTCGAGATCTCCTACTACCTTGCGCTGGCCCAAGCCTGGAACCTGCTTGCCGGCTATACCGGCCTGGTCTCGGTCGGGCAGCAGGCTTATGTCGGGCTCGGCGGCTATGCCTTTTTCGCGCTCAGCGTGCTGGCGGGAGTGCCGCCACTGGCGTCGCTGGCGCTTGCCGGGCTTGCCGTCGCGGCGCTGGCGCTGCCGACCGCCTTCATCGTCTTCCGCCTGCGCGGCGCCTATTTCGCCATCGGCACCTGGGTCGTCGCCGAGGTTTTCCGCCTGCTGCTGGCGCTCGCGACGCCGCTTGGCGGCGGCACCGGCATGAGCCTGCCGGTGACGGTGGTGCGGTCGCTTGCCGAGAGCAGCCGGGCGCGCGGTCTCATCACCTATTATCTCGGCCTCGGCCTCGGCCTCGGCACGGTGCTGCTGGTGTTCTTCTGGCTGCGCTCGCGCCAAGGGCTGGCGCTGACCGCGATCCGCGACTCCGAGACGGCGGCGGCGAGCGTCGGCGTCGACAATCGGCGCACCAAGCTTGCCGTCTACCTCATTGCCGCCGGCATCGCCGGCCTGATCGGCGCCCTCGCTTTTCTCGAAAAGCTGCGCATCTCGCCCGACGCTGCCTTCAGCGTCGGCGACTGGACGGCAAATATCATCTTCATCGTCGTTATCGGCGGCATCGGCAGCATCGAGGGGCCAATTCTCGGCACCATCGTCTTCTTTGCGTTGCGGGCGCTGCTGGTCGATTACGGCGCGTGGTATCTCATCACGCTGGGCGCGCTTGCGGTCGCGGTCATGCTGCTGGCGCCGCAGGGATTGTGGGGCGTCCTCTCCCGCCCGCTGGGCCTGCAATTCTTTCCCGTGCAACGCCGCCTGCGCCTGCTAGACTCGGCCCCGCACGCCGCGCCGGGGGTTCCTGCCGCCGGACGCGGCGACTGACAGGGAGGAAGAAGCCATGCGCCTGTCCCGACGCGCGTTGCTCGCGGCCGCCGGCGCGCTGCCGCTGCTCGCCGCCCGCTCCGGCCTTGCCGCCGAGCCCGCCCGGATCCGCATCGGCTGGGTGGTGGCGAGCTCCAATTGGCCGGCCTTCCTCTTCGCCAAGGAAGGCGTCGCCCGGCATCAGGGCGCAAGCTACCAGATGGAGGACGTGCATTTCTCCGGCACGCCGCAGATGATCACCGCGCTCGCTTCGGGCGATCTCGACATCGCCACGCTCGCCTACTCGTCCTTCGCCCTCGCCGTCGAGAACGCGAAGATGGAGGATCTGCGGGTCATCGCCGACGATTTCCAGGACGGTGTTCCCGGCTACTACAGCGACGAATACATGGTGCTGAAGGACGGCCCCATCCGCGCCGTCGAGGATCTCAAGGGCAAGGTGCTCGCCACCAACGGCGCCGGCAGCGCCGTCGACATCGGGCTGCGCGCCATGCTGCGCAAACACGGCCTCGAGGACAAGCGGGACGTCACCATCATCGAGATCGGCCTGCCCAACATGAAGGCGGTGCTGAGCGAGAAGAAGGCCGACCTCGTCTGCGCGGTGACGCCGTTTTCCTGGGATCCCGGGCTGCGCTCGATCGCGCGCACGCTCTTCACGCAGAAGGAGGCGGTCGGCACGACGCAGATGATCGTCTGGGCGGCGCGCGCCGGCTTCCTTGAGAAGAATCGCGCCGCGATGGGCGATTTCATGGCGGACGCGCTGCGCGCGCGGCACTTCTTTCTCGATCCGGCGCATCACACGGAGGCGGTCGAGCTGGTCGCCAAGGTGGCGCGTCTGCCGCCGGAGCGGCTCGAGGACTGGCTTTTCACCAAGGACGACTACTACCGCGATCCCGACGGCCTGCCCAATCTCGACGCGCTGCAGGCCAATGTCGATCTCCAGCGCCAGCTCGGCTTCCTGAAATCGGGCTTCGACGTCCGGAAATACGCCGATCTCGCTCTCGCCCGCGCCGCGATGGCGAGCGTCAAGTAGCGCCGCGCAGCAGGTCGGGAGCAAAGCCGACGCGCTGCTGCGCGGCGATGAGGCGCGGCGTCGGGCCGACGGCGATGCCCCATTGGTCGTTGCGTCCCGGCGGCCAGGTCCAGTCCTCTGGCCCGCGCGCGCGGTAGCCGGCATCGACCTGCTCCACTTCGGCGGTGTATTCGAGGACGACGTCGTCGGGGCCGACGAAATAGGCGAAGACGTTGTTGCCGGGGCCGTGCCGGCCGATCCCCCAGTCGATGGCGTAGCCGTTGTCGCGCATGCGGCCGGCGCCGCGCATCACCGAATCGATGTCGGGCATCTCGAAGGCGATATGGTGCAAGGTCGCCCGCTCGCCCGCGGCGAAGGCGATGCTGTGGTGATCGGCGTTGCAGCAGAGAAAGGTGAGGTGCCGCGTGCGGTCGATGACGCGAAAGCCGAGATGGCGGCAATAGAAGGCGCTGATCGCCATCGGGTCCGGCGCGTTCAGCACGATATGCGTGATCTTGCCCGGACGGTCGGCGCGCGGGGCGGCATCTTCGTGCCGCGCGGCGCCGGCGAGGATGCGCAGCGTGCGGCCGTCGGGATCGCGGAAGGCGAAACCGTAGCCGCCGCTGGGCTCGGCGATGGGCGCCGGCGCCGCGATCCCCGCCATTCCGGCCTGGCGCAGCCCGGCATGGACGGCGTCGACCGCGGCCGCATCGGGCGCGGTGAAGTCGATGCGCAGCAGCGCCGGCGCGTCGCGGGCATGCAGCGCAAGCAGGTGATGGTGCGCCCCGCTGCCGCGGAGATAGACGGCATCGGCGCCCCGGGCGACCGGCTCGAGCCGCCACACCTCAGTGTAGAATTTCGCGCGGGAGGCGAGTTCGGCAACGCCGAGATCGACGCTGCGCACACCGTCCACAGCGGGTCCGATCACGGCGCCTGCTCCGGCTTGGCTTTATCCGAGCCTAGCGCGCCGGCGCCGGCGAGGCAAAGCGGTCCGGCGGCGGGACGGCGCTTTCCTGTCGCTTTCGCGACGCGGGGGACGTGTCTAACGATTGATTAATAGCCTCCTGATATCGCTGGGACCGGCCGCTGCGGCAGTCCGGAGAAAGCACCTTCATGTCCCTCACCTGGAAGGGCAAAAGCTGTCTGCGGATCAGCCTGCGCTGGCGGCTCATCGTGCTGGTGCTGCTGGCGTTGATGCCGGCGCTGATTTTCTTCGTCCGCTATGTCCATGTCGAGCGCGATCAGCTCATCGGCCAGGCCCAGGGGCGCGCGCTGCGGCTTGCCCGCGCCTGGGCGGGGAACCACGATACGCTGGTGCGCGAGGCGGAGCTTCTGCTCGAGGCCGCGCGACGCGACCCGGCATTGACCGGAGCGACACCGGGAGATTGCGCCGAGGCGTTGCGGCGGCTGGTGGCAAGCGTGCATTGGCCGTCGGAGGTCGACGTCGTCGACCGCAACGGCATCGTCCTGTGCGGCAGCGGCGCGGAAGAGCCGCGGCATTCTCCGCCCATGCTCTTTGTCGACGACCTCTTCGCCAGCCGCGTCCTCGAGATCAGCGAATTCCAGCTCGACGGCGCCGCGCGCTCGCTCGCCTTCGCCGGGCGGCGGCTGGCCGGCGCCTCGGACCGTGCCGTCGTCGCCGCCATCGATCTCGCCGAGATTCAGCGCCGCACCGAGCGCGAGGCCGAAGGCGCGCAATACGACATCATGGTGATCGGGCGCAACGGCCGGCTGCTGGCGCGCGATCCCGAGGCGGCGGGGCTGGTCGGCACGCCGATCGGCGCCGAGCATCCGCTGATGCCGGGCCTGATGGTCAAGACCGAAGGCGTCGCCGCGGGCCGCGGCCGCGACGGCGTAGAGCGCCTCTTCGCCTTCACCCAATTGCCGCAGACCGGCGCCAAGATCTCGGTCGGCCTGGCGCGCGAGGACATTCTCGGCGTCGCGGAGCGCAACGCCAACCGGCAGCTTGCCATGCTTGCCGCCGTCGCCGCCCTGGCTCTTGCCGGCGCCTGGCTGCTGGGGGAATTTTCGGTCATGCGCTGGGCGCGCGCCCTCGGCCGCGCCGCCGACGCCTTCGCGCGCGGCGATCTCAGCCACCGCGTCGTGCTGTCGCCGGCCGCCGGCGAGTTCGCCACCCTGGGCGACGCCTTCAACCGCATGGCCACCACCATCGAAGCGCGCACCGCCGCGCTTGCCGCCAGCGAGCGGCGCTTCCGCGACATCGCCGAGGTCGCCGGCGATTTCTTCTGGGAGCGCGACGCCGCGGGCCGCTTCACGTTTCTCTCCGACCGCTTCACCGAGGTGACGGGGATGCCGGCGGCGGAGCTTATCGGCAAGTCGGCCGGGGGCATGGCTCGCCTGGTGTCGGTCGACGACGACGCGACCCGGCTCGACGCCGCGCTGTCCCGCCATCGGCCGTTCCGCAATCTCGATCTGCGCCTTACCATGCCCTCGGGCGAGATACGCTGGTGGCGCGTCAGCGGCAAGCCGTTCTTCGACCCGACGACCGGCGTCTTCCTGGGTTTCCGCGGCGCCGGCAGCGAGGTGACCGCGGCAACCGTCGCCGAGCAGGAGCTGCGCGTCGCCAAGGAGGCGGCGGAGGCGGCGAATATCGCGAAGTCCGAATTCCTGGCGACGATGAGCCACGAGCTGCGCACGCCGCTCAACGCCGTCATCGGCTTCTCCGAGATCATGCAGCAGGAGCTGCTGGGGCCGATGGGCGTCGCCGCCTATCGCGACTATGCCGGCGACATCATGCAGAGCGGCCAGCACCTGCTGGCGATGATCAACGACATCCTCGACTTCGCCAAGATCGACGCCGGGAGCCTGCGCCTCAGCGAGGAGACGGTGGATCTCGTCGCTCTCGCCGCCCGCGCCGCGCGCGCGATCGAGCCGCAGGCGCGCGCCGCCGGCATCGCCGTCGCGGTCAAATCCGCCGTGCCGGCGCTGGCGGTCTCGGGCGATGAGCGGCGGCTGCACCAGGTGCTGCTCAATCTCGTGAGCAACGCCGTGAAGTTCACGCCGAAAGGCGGCAGGATCGATATCGAGCTGCACCGCGATGCCGGTGGCGAGACGCAACTGGTCGTGCGCGACACCGGCATCGGCATTGCGGCGGAAGATCTGCCGCGGGTGGTCGAGCCGTTCCATCAGGTCGATTCGGGCCATGCGCGCCGGCATGAAGGCACCGGCCTCGGCCTCGCGATCTGCGACCGCCTTGTCCGGCTGCATGGCGGCAGGCTGTTGCTGGCTAGCACCCTCGGCCAGGGCACGACGGTCACCGTCACCTTGCCGGCCGCGCGCGGCCTGCCCGGCGAGGAGCGCGCCGTCGCCCAGCTTCAGGCCTTGTCCAGAAAGGCGTCGCGTTGAGCGAGCCCGCGGCGCGCCTCTCGGGCGCCGCGGCAGAGCCGTCCTTCGCCTCAGCCGAAAGCCGGCGCGATGGCGGCGAGACCCGCGCCGGCGACGATCAGCCGGAGGGCGAGCGAGAGAAAGAGAGAACGATAGGGCATTGATGGGCTTCCCAGAGCCTTGCGCCGACCTCACCGAAAGAGGCGGCTGCTGTCGCGCTTGAGATGCGGCCTAAAGTCCCCTTTGAGAATTGCCGGAAATTGAAAAACATTGTTTTCTCGCGACGAACAATCGCGGGATTTCCCATGGACCGCCTCACCAGCCTCGAGGTCTTCGTCAAGGTCGTTGAGAAAGAGAACTTTGCCGCGGCGGCGCGCGAGCTTGGCCTGTCGCCGGCCATGGTCAGCAAGCACATCCAGGCGCTGGAGGAGCGGCTGGGCGCGCGGCTGCTCAACCGCACCACCCGGCGGCTCAGCCTGACCGAGGTCGGGCGCGGCTATTTCGAGCGCGCCCGCCAAGTCCTGGCCGATCTCGAGGACGCCGACCGCGCCGCCAGCGACCTGCAAGCGGCGCCGCGCGGCCTGCTCAAGGTGAATGCGCCCTTCTCCTTCGGCATTCGCCATATCGGCCCGGCGATCGCCGCCTATCTCGCCGCCTATCCCGAGGTGAGCATCGATATCAGCCTCAATGACCACTATATCGACCTTCTGGCCGAGGGGGTCGATCTGGCGCTGCGGATCGGCCGGCTCGCCGATTCGAGCCTGATCGCCCGCCGCCTGGCCCCCATCCGGCTGGTGGCCTGCGCCGCGCCCGCCTATCTCGCGCGCCACGGCGCGCCGCGCGCGCCCAAGGACCTCGCCGAGCATCGCTGCCTGCTCTACACCTATGCCTCGACCGCCGATGAGTGGCGCTTCATCGGCCCCGACGGCGAGGACGCGGTGGTCCGCGTCTCCGGCCGGCTCCTCGCCAATAGCGGCGACATCATCGTGGCGGCGGCACTGGACGGGCTCGGGATCGCGCTGACGCCGACCTTCATGGCCGGCGAGCATGTTCAGGCGGGGAAGCTCGTCACCTTGCTGCCGGGTTATGCCGCGCCCGAGGCGGCGCTCTACGCGGTCTATCCGCCGGGCCGGCATCTCTCGGCCAAGCTGCGCAGCTTCATCGATTTCCTGGTCGCGCGCTTCGGCGAGGAGCCGGACTGGGATCGCTGGTGCCGGGAGAGCCGGAAGGAGACACGGTGATTGCCGGGGCTTGCCCCGCCCGCTACAGATCGCGCAAGCGCATCCTGGGGAGGAGATAACGCCATGCTGCAAATGGTCGACGCCATTGCCGAGCGCAACGAGGGGCTGGCCCTGCTGCTCGGGCGATTGGGGCTCGGCGCGCTCTTTCTGCCGAGCGGCTTCAACAAGCTGAGCAACGCCGCCGGTTTTGCAGCCTATCTCACAGGGCATGGGGTGCCGGGACCGGTCATCGTCTGGGCATGGCTGGGGGCGCTGATCGAGTTCTTCGCCACCCTCGCCATCGTGTTCGGCTTCGCGACGCGCACGGCGGCGATTCTGCTTTGCGTCTTCACCATCGTCGCGGCGTTCATCGGCCATCCCTATTGGACGATCGCCGAAGCGGCGGCGCGGCTGCCGCAATACATCAATTTCTGGAAGGACATCGCCATCGCCGGCGGGCTGCTCTTCCTGTTCGCCCGCGGCGCCGGACCGATCAGCATCGATCGGAGATAGCGCGACGCCGCAGGCGTCGTCGCTGGCGGCGTCAGCGATTGCGCAGCAATCGCGAGAGCCGCACGGTGCAGGATAGCCGCGGGCCTATCCCGCCACCGCCGGCATGATCTCGCGGGCGAAAGCCTGGAGCGCTGCCGGCGAGGGCGCGGGATCGACCAGCAGCACATAGCCGACGCCGCCGGAAGCGAGCCGCTTCAACTTATCGATGATCTCCGCCGGCGTGCCGAGCAGCGGCGCGTCATCGTCCTCGGCGCTGAAATTGGGATCGGCATAGCGCTCGGCGCCGGGACCGCGGGCAAGCGTGCCGATATTGCGGATCACCTGCACGCGCGTCTGCAGCGCCTTTTGCCGCTCCTCCGCGCTGCGCGCGATCTGGAGGCCGCGGGTGACGCCCACCATCATGGGATCATAGGCGCGCCCGATCCTGACGCATTCCTCGCGGAAGATGGCGACGCGCTCGATGGTGAGATCGGTCGAGCCGAGCTGGTCGAGCAGCAGGTTGTAGCCCTCGCGCGCGGCGCGGCGGATCGATTCGGCGCTGCCGGCGCCGAGCCAGAAGGGCGGATGCGGACGCTGCACCGGCGCCGGCTCGACGACGACATCGGCGAAATGCCAGCGCTTGCCGTGATGCGAGAAGCGCCCCGGGCTGGTCCAGGCCTTGCGGATGACCTCGATCGCCTCATCGAAGCGGTCGGTGGCCTCCTCGGCCGGCACGCAGAAGCCGGAGAACTCGGACTCGCGATAGCCCTTGCCGACGCCGAAATCGAGCCGGCCGCCCGACAAGAGGTCGAGCGTTGCCGCCTGCTCGGCCACCAGCACGGGGTTGTGCCAGGGCAGCACCACGACCGCCGTGCCCAGGCGGATCGTCCTGGTGCGCGCGGCAAGATAGCTCAGCAAGGTCAGCGAAGCCGAGACCTGGGCGTGGCCGGTGAAATGATGCTCGACCAGGAAGACGCTGCGAAAGCCGAGCCGCTCGGCCTCGCCGACATAGTCGATGAAGTCGCCATAGCCCTGACTGTCGCCGCTGGGACCGCCGCGCTTCGCCCGGGCGCCGCCGAAGAGACCGAATTGCATGCTCTGCTTCCTCCTAGGCAAGAAACGCGCGCAGCGCGCGGCGGAATTCCTCGGGCTGTTGCAGGATCGAGCAATGCCTGGCCGGGCCGAGCCAGACCAGACGCGCGCCGGCGATGGCGTCGGCGAGCCAGCGCGCCGCCTCCTGGAAGGCCGGCAGCTCCTGCTCGCCGCACATCACCAGCGTCGGGCTCTTGATCGCGCCGGCGAGCGGCCGGAGGTCGGCGGCGCCCAGCGCCTCGCAGGCCAGCGCATAGCCTTCGCCCGAGCAGCGGCCGAGCGTGTCGCGGACATAGCGCACCGCCGGCGGGTCGGCGGCGATGAAATCCTCGGTGAACCAGATGCGCAGCAATCCCTCGACCAGCGCGGCGACGCCGTCGCGACGCGCGGCCGCGGCGCGCTCGACCCACATCTGGCGGGCATCCTCGGTGTAGCGCGGCGTGGTGTCGATCAGCACGAGCTTGTCGACCAGCGCCGGCCGAGTCGCGGCGATATGCTGGGCCACCAGCCCGCCGAGCGAAATGCCGGCGACATGGGCGCGGGCGATGCCGGCGCGGGCGAGCACGGCGGCGAGCTGGTCGGAGAGTTCGGCGATGCCGTAGCCACTGTGCGGCAGCGGCGTCTCGTGATGGCCGGGGAAGTCGTAGCTCAGCAGCGTGAAGGCCCGTTCAAGCCCCGCGGCGGCGATGTCCCACAGGTGATGGTCGACGCCGAGGCAATGCAACAGCACCAGCGCCGGGCCGCTGCCGCGCCGGTGAAGCGCGATGCTGCCGGGATCGAGGCTGGTCGCGGTCATGTCAGGCACTCCCTTTGAGCGGCGTGGCGCCGGCGATCTGCTCGAGCGCCAGGCCCTTGGTCTCGCGGCCGACCGCCAGCAAGGCGAAGGCGGCGACGAGATAGGTGGCGGCGAAGGTGAAGAGGACATAGGCGCCAAGGCCCGAGGCGAGCATCAGGCCGATGAGGTAAGGCGCGGGAAAGGAGCCGATGCGGCCGATGCCGAAGAACCAGCCGACGGCGGTGGCGCGCATGCGGGTCGGATAAAGTTCGGCGGCATAGACCACGGCGCCGCCATAGACGCCCGGATTGACCCAACCGACCGCGGCGATCGCCAGCCACATCCACCAGCCGGTGGCGAGCGCGAACCAGAGATGAAAGCCGGCGCCGATGAAGAAATAGAGGAACAGCACCGGGCGCCTCCCGAAACGGTCGATGAGAAAGCCGCAGGCGGCATAGCCGAAGAAGCCGACGCTCGCCTGCACCAACGTGACGCCGATCGCCTGGCTCAAGGGCAGGCCGCGGTCGTGCAGGATGGTGGGCAGCATGAAGAGGATGCCGTTCGACGCCCAGAGATAGCAGATCGATACCAGCCACAGCAGCAGCGTCCGGCGCGCCCTGCCTTCCTCGAACAGCGCCGGCAGCGCGACGCCGGAGGGCGGCGCGGCGTCATCGGCGGGCGCGGCGGCAGGCGCCGCGGCCAGCGGCCGCGCCAGCGCTTGCGCCTCGATCTGCGCCACCGTGCGCTCGGCCTCGGCGAAGCGGCCCTTGGCGAGCAGGAAGCGCACCGATTCCGGCACGGTGCGGCGGAAGAACAAGAGCAGCGCCGCCGGCAGGACGCCGAGCGCGAAGAGCGCGCGCCAGCCGTACTGCGGCACGATCAGCATGCCGAGCAGCGCGGCCAGCGCCAGTCCCAGCGGAAATCCCGCGGCCATGCCGACCGCGGCGCGGCCGCGCCAGCGGCTCGGCATGAATTCCGTCACCAGCGTCGCGCTCACCGGCACCTCGCCGCCAAGCCCGAAATTGGCGATGAAGCGCAGCACGACGAGCACCGCCACGCTCCACGACAGCGCCACCAGCCCGGTGAAGGCGGCGAGGAGGGCGATGGTCGCCCGGAAGGCGGCGCGCCGGCCGATATGGTCGGAAATGCTGCCCCAGAACAACGAGCCGCAGAACGCGCCGAAGAGGCCGATGGTGCCGACGAGGCCGGCGGCGGCGACGCCGAGGCCGAATTCCTCGCGGATCGCCGGCAGGGCCGCGCCGAAGATGGCGAAGTCGACGGCGTCGAGGACGATGCCGAAAAACGCCACCAGCAGCAGCGCGCGATGCCAGCGCGAGAAGGGCAGGCTTTCAAGTCGCGCCACGAGCGACGCCGCACGATCGCCGGAGTCGGCCATCCTCTCCCGCTCGAGCCTTGTGCTGCGCCGGAGCGGCGCCGGACTCGCTCCGGCCAGATTATCAAGAGATCACCAGCGCCGTCGATGGCCTGGGCGCTAATCCACACGGTGCGCGGCGAGCCGCGCCGCCATCTCCCGCTGCCATTCCGCCATCGGCCGGAAGCCGGGCCGGGTGCGGCAGAAGGCCTCGGTCTCGGCCAGGATCTCCGCCTCCTCGCGGTCGAGGTCGAGCGGCTCGCGCACCGGCTGGGCGACGTGCCAGGGGGTGTCGGCGAAAACCTCGAGCCGGTTGCCTTCGGGATCGCGGAAATAGACCGACCAGGCATTGCCATGGCTGACCGCGACGAGGTCGCGCGGCGACTCGCGGCCGATGCGGCGCCAGAATTGCCGCAACGCGCCGAGCGTGTCGACGCGGAAGGAGACCTGATTGACGATGCGGTCGGGCAGGCCCGGCGGGCGGCCCTCGACCAGCACGAGCTGGTGATGCTCGCGCGCGTCGCGGCTGAGGAAGGTGAGAGCGGCGTCGCCCAGCCTGCCGCGATCGGTCACGATGAAACCCAGCACGCGGCTGTAGAAATCGACCATCGGCGCCATCTCGGCGACGAACAGCCCGATATGACTGAAACGCAATGCCGGCGGCGCTTCGCTCACGCCCGCGCCTGCCGCCTCAGGCGGCGGAAACCGTCTCCGTCACGTAATCCTCGCGCCGCTCAAGCCAACCCACCATTTCGGCGTCGTTGGGATCGCGCACGTCAAGCGCCGCTCGCGCGATGTCGGCGGAGAGGAGGCCGAGCGCGGTGTCGATCGCATCGTCGGGGTCGGTCGCGCGGACCACGGCCAGCGGCTTGTCCCCTTGGATCACGGTGTAGATACGCATGCCGTCCTCCACCCACTTCCCACCTTATTTTATCTCAAATGCCGGCCATCGCCACTAGGGTCTATTTTTGCTCTTTTTGCGTGCAATACTTTACGAAAATTACTTAAAATCTGGTATATCCTCTTCCATCGAAGCCGCGCGGCGGCGGTATCCCTGGTGAACGCCGCCGCGCCTCTCTCTTTCAGTCCTTGGCCGAAAAGAAGGCGTGCAGCTCGGTGGCGGTCTCGGCCGGGCATTCCTCGCTCAGATAGTGGCCGCAGGGCAGCGCCACGGCGCGGCGGATGTCGCCGGCATAACGCGGCCACACCTCCGCCGGCTTGTGATGCCGGCCGACGCCGCCGGTGGCGCCCCACAGCAACAGCGTCGGGCAGTCGACTTTTCGTCCGGCGGCGTCATCGGCCGTGTCCGTCTCGAGATCGATGCCGACGGTGGCGCGGTAATCCTCGCACATCGCATGGATGGTGGCGGGGTTCTTGATGCAGCGGATGTATTCGGCGAGCGCCTCCGGCTTGAAGAAGCTCAACCCGGCGCTGGTCTTGGCGAGCTTGCGGCGGATGAAATACTCGGGATCGGCGCCCATCAGCCGCTCCGGGAAATCGTAAGGCTGCACCATGAAGAACCAGTGATAGGAGAAGACGGCGAAGCCCAGGTTGATGTGGTTGAGCAGATGGTGCTGCGGCAGGATGTCGAGGAAAGCGGCGCGCTCGACCGCGCCGGGATGGTCGAGGCACATCCGGTGCAGCACGCGCGCGCCGCGGTCGTGGCCGGCGGCGGCAAAGCGCTTGAAGCCAAGCGCCGCCATCACCTCGACCTGGTCCTGCGCCATGGCGCGGAAGGAATAATTCTCGTGCCGCTCGCCGCCTTCGGGCTTGGAGCTGTCGCCGTAGCCGCGCAGATCGGTGCAGACGACGGTGAAGTCGCGCGCCAGCGCCGGCGCCACCGCGTGCCAGGAGAGATGCGTGAAGGGATTGCCGTGCAGCAGCAGCAGCGGCGGCCCGCTGCCGCCGGCGAGCGTGACGATCTCGGCGCCGCTGGTGCGGATCTCGCGGCAGACGAAGCCTTCGAGCATGGCGGCCTCTCTCAGGATGGGGCGCTGCCGCGCCGGCGCGGCAGGCGGTTGGCGAGAGCGACGGTGAGGAAGCTGATGACCAGGAGGGTGATGCCGAGCACCGAGATCGCGCCGAGATCGCCGCTCTCGTTCAAATCGTAGATGATCACCGAGACGAGCTTGGTGTTGGCGGTGGTGAGCAGGATGGTGGCGCTGAGCTCGCGGATGGCGCCGATGAAGATGAAGCACCAGGTGGCGACGACGCTGCTGCCCAACAGCGGCGCGGTGATCTGCCAGAGCGAGCGCAGCCGGCTCGCGCCGAGGATGCGGCTCGCCTCCTCGAGCTCGGGATGAAGTGCCGCCAGCGCGGCCTCGAGCTGCTGATAGGCCGCCGGCAGCTCGATGGTGACGAAGGCCAGCAGCAGGATCATCAAGGTGCCGTAAAGCACCAGCGGCGGCCTGGTATAGGCGAGGAACAGGCCGACGCCGAGGACGATGCCGGGGATCGCCGCCGGGGCGGTGGCGAGAAATCCCAAGAGGCGCGCCGCCGGCACCAGCCGCCGCGCGGTGAGGAACGCCGCCACCAGCGCCAGCGCCGTGCCGCAGGTGGCGGAGGCGACGCCGAGGATGAAGGTGTTGGCGAGCGCGAGCCTCGTGGCGGAGAATTCGGCGAAGACGAAGCGGAGGTTGCGCAAGGTGAGCGCCTGCCAGGCGAGCGGCTCGGAGGCGGTGCGCACCAGCGCGGTCTTGAGCAGCGCCGCATAAGGCAGCAGCACCGGCAAGGCGACGACGCCCAAGGCGAAGGCCAGCGCCGGCCAGCGCCAGGGCCCGAGCGGCAGCCGCCGCGCCGCGCCGCTCTTGCCGGCGATGACGGCATAGCCGCGGCCGCCGAGCAGCGCGTTTTGGCCGCGCAGCAGCAGCACCGTCAGGACCAGCAGCGGGAGCGAGGCGGCGGCGGCGAGATGCAGGTCGGGCGGGAACTGGAACAGGCTCCAGATCTTGGTGGTGATGACGTGAAACCCCGCCGGCAACGCCAGGATCGCCGGCGCGCCGAATTGCGTCATCGCTTGCAGGAACGCCACCAGCGCGCCGGCGAGCAGCGAAGGCATCACGATCGGCAGGCTGACGCGGCGGAAAGTGTGCCAGCGCCCGCCTCCGAGGATCGCCGAGGCGTCCTCGAGCTCGGCCGGAATGCGTTCCAGCGCGTTCGCCACCAGCACGAAGACGTAAGGAAAGGCGTAGCATGCCATGACGAAAATCAGCCCCGTCACGGTATAGATGTCGAGCAGGTTGGCGTAGGGATCGAGGCCGAAGAGCCATTGATACCATTGGTTCAGCAGGCCGCTGTTGGGCGCCGCCAGGATCTCCCAGGCGATGGCGCCGAGGAAGGGCGGGGTGACGAAGGAGGCGGTCACCAGGAGGCGGACCAGCCGGTGGCCGGGCATGTCGGTGCGCGCCACCAGCCAAGCGAGCGGCGTCGCGACGAGGCAACAGGCCGCCGCCACGCCGGCGGAGATGGCGAGCGTGGTCAGGAACGGCGCGAGGAAAGAGCGCTCGCCGGCGAGGCGGGCGAAATTCGCCAGCGTCGGCGCGCCGGTCTTGTCGGTGAAGCCATACCAGAGCAGCCAACCCAGCGGCAGCAGCACCAGCGCGCAGAGAATGAGCGCCAGCAGCGCCAGCATCGGCCGCGACAGGTCGAGCGGCGCGCGGCGCGCGGCGAGCGCGAGGCTCATGCGCCGAGGCTCATAGCGGTCGACCCCGCCCGCCGCCGCCGTCGCTCACGTTCCGAAATACTCCGCGTATTTCCGCTTGATCTCGTCCACCGCCTTCTCCTGCTCGGCGGGATCGGCAGTGAGCAGCTTGATCTCTGACAGCGGCACCCGGTCGGGCGGTTCCTTGACGTCGGGATGGAAGGAGCGGAGATGGCCCTTGTCGACGAGGAACTGCTGACCCTCGAGCGAGAAGAGATAGCTGATAAAAAGCCGCGCCGCGTTGGGATGCGGCGCGTCTTTCATCACCCCGGCGCTGCCGGCGGCCAGCGGCGTGCCTTCCGCGGGATAGACAATGGCGATCGGCGCGCCCTGCGCCTTGAGGATGAGCGCGTTGTACTCGTTGCCGTCGAACATCACCGGCCGCTCGCCCAGCGCCAGCTTCTTCGGCGGCTCGGTCGAGGATTGCACCTGCATGATGTGCTGCTCGCCGAGCTTCTTGAAATAGTCCCAGCCGAGCCGGCGGCTCAGCTCGAAAGTGGCGGTCATGATGTTGCCGCTGTAGCCCGGATGCGCCTTGACGATCTTGCCGCTCCATTGGGGCTCGAGCAGATCGGCATAGCTCTTGGGCGCGTCCGTGGCGCTCACCAGCCTGGTGTTGTAGCCGATCACGGAGAGCGTGGCGCGGTTGCTGGCATAGAAGCCGTCGGCATCGCGCGCGCTCGCCGGCCAGCGCGCGACGTCCTCGGGCACGTAGGCGGCGAGCCAGCCCTGCTGCTTCCAATAGAGGAGATGCGCCGCGTCCGAGGAATCGACGGCGTCGACGGCGTGGATGTCGCTGGCGTATTCCTGGCCGACGCGCTGGAAGATGCGCTCCGCGCCGGAGCGCTCCACCTCCACGGCGATGCCGGGATATTTCGCCTCGAAGGCCTTGGCGAGCCCTTCCGCCACCTGGACGTCCATGGCGGTGTAGAACGCCACCTTGCCTTCCTGCTGCGCCGCGGCGACCAGCGCGGGGGGCGTTACCGGCGAAGGCGCCGGCGCCGCGGCGGCGAGAAACGCGCCGAGCGCGGCGACCAGCAGCGACGACAGGCCTTTGCTCTTCATGGCATGCTCTCCCGAACGAACTTCACGCCGGCAAGGCGCGGCAACTCTCCGGCGGCAGGCGCAGCCGCACCGCGCCGCCGACCGGCACGTCCACCGACAGCGGCGTCAGCACGCGAAGCTGCTGGCCGTCCTCGAGCGCCACGAGATAATCGCGCTGCGCGCCGAGATAGATGCGCCGCGACACCGTGCCAGTGGCCTCGTTGGGCGCCGCCTCGCCGGCGCCGCCGGCGGCGAGGTCGATGTCGTGCAGCCGGATCGAGACGATGGCCTCGTCGCCGCGTCCCGTCTCGCCGGCGCCGCACCGCAATACGACGCCGCCGCAATCGACCAGCCCGTCGCCGAGCCGCTTGCCGCGAAGGATGTTGGTGCCGCCGAGGAAGCGCGCGACGAATTCCGAGCAGGGCTGCTGATAGACTTCCTCGGGAGATCCCACCTGCTCGATGCGCCCGTGGTTCATGACGACGATGCGATCGGCGGTGGTCATCGCCTCGGCCTGGTCGTGGGTGACGTAAACCGTGGTGTAGCGGTAGGCGTCGTGCAGCCGCCGGATCTCGAAGCGCATCTCCTCGCGTAGATTGGCGTCGAGGTTGGAGAGCGGCTCGTCGAGCAGCAGGATCTCGGGCTCGACCACCAGGGCGCGGGCAAGCGCCACGCGCTGCTGCTGGCCGCCGGAGATGTCGGCGGGATGGCGCTCGGCCAGCGCCGCGAGCCGCGTCACCGCCAAAATGGCGGCGACGCGCCGCTCGATCTCGGCGCGCGGCAGGCGGCGCAGCCGGAGTCCATAGGCGACGTTCTCGGCGATGGTCATGTGCGGCCAGAGCGCATAGCTCTGGAAGATCATCGACATGTTGCGCTGCTCGGGCGGCACCACCTTCCCCGGCGCGGAGATCAGCCGGTCGCCCACCTTGATGCTGCCGCGCTCGGGCGCGAGAAAGCCGGCGATGAGGCGCAGCGCCGTGGTCTTGCCGCAGCCGGAAGGTCCGAGCAGGCAGACGAGCAGCCCGTGCTCGACGCGCAGCGAGACGTCGTCGAGCGCGGTCAGCCCGCCGAACCGCTTCGTCAGATGCTCGAGCTCGACGACGGCCATCGATCCTCCCCGCGGCCCCTTATGGTTTTGGCGGGTCCGGCTCCGGCGGAGCGGCCCCATGTTACCAGCGGCGCATCCGAGGGCAACCGGAGCGGGCGGGATTTGAGCGGTATCCGGCGATTTGAGCGCCGCGGAGCCGGCGGCTACGATATCCGCAAAACCCAGGGGAGGAGGCCATGTCGCTGTTGGAGCAGCGCCGCGAGGCGATCGAGCGGACGCTGGAGCGCGTCCGCCGCATCGAGGCCGAGCAGGGCGTGACGCGCGCGTCGCTCGAGGCGCTGAAGCCGGTGCTGGTCGAGCTTGCCGCCCGCGCCGAGCTGTTTCCGCCGGAACATTTCCCGATCTCGCCCAATGGCCACGGCCGCGTCTATCGCCTCGCCGAGGACCTCGACCGACGCTTTGCGCTCTACGCCTCGGCCGGGGTTCCCGGCAAGGCGCAGCCGCCGCACAACCACACCACCTGGGCGGTGATCGCCGGCGTCTTCGGCGACGAGCACAACGTCTTCTACGACCGCACCGACGATCGCGCCACGCCAGGCATCGGCCGGCTGCGCAAGACCGGCGAGCTCACCGTGCGCCGCGGCAATGCCTGCGCCTTGCTGCCCGACGATTTCCACACCATCGAGGTCACCGGCGGCAAGCCGTCGCTGCATCTCCACCTCTACGGCATGAGCCTGGAGAATTTGCCGGAGCGGATCTTTTTCCCGGCGTCGCCCGGCGGCGCCTACCGCGCCTTCGGCGCGCCGCCCGACATCGCCCCGCCGTTGCTGCCGGCAGCCGAGCTCAAGGCGATGCTGCGCGACGGCGAGGAGCTGGCGATCCTCGACCTGCGCGAGGAAGGCGTCTTCGCCGAGGGCCATCTCTTCTACGCCGCCTCGCTGCCGCTGAGCCGGCTCGAGCTCAGGCTCGATGCGCTGGTGCCGCGGCGGGGTACGCGCATCGTGCTGTGCGACGACGGCGACGGGCTCGCGCAGCGCGCGGCGCTGAAGCTGATGCATTGGGGCTATCGCAGCCTCGCGGCGCTGGCCGGTGGCGTCAAGGGCTGGCAGGCGGCGGGCTTCGAGCTTTTCAGCGGCGTGCACGTGCCGAGCAAGGCGTTCGGCGAGTTCATCGAGCACGAAGCCGGCACGCCGCGGCTTGGCGCCGAAGAGGTGAAGGCGCTGATGGAGCGCGGCGCCGATCTGGTGGTGCTCGACAGCCGGCCGATGGACGAATATCGCAAGATGAGCATTCCCGGCGGCATCGACTGCCCGGGCGGCGAGCTGGTCTATCGCTTTCACGACCTCGTGCGCTCGCCCGAGACCTTGGTGGTGGTCAATTGCGCCGGCCGGACGCGCAGCATCATCGGCGC
>Ga0187784_10001191_pt1 | contig 20499 bp, 16 predicted proteins | sample 1015_SJ02_MP15_2_FD_132964 | JGI IMG/M metagenome (GOLD analysis project Ga0187784, IMG submission 132964) | Tropical peat soil microbial communities from peatlands in Department of Meta, Colombia - 1015_SJ02_MP15_20_MG | ecosystem: Environmental > Terrestrial > Soil > Wetlands > Peat | place...
GCGACGCTCTGGAATACTCCTGTAGATGTTTGGAGCGGACGGCCCTCGTGGCGTGTATCCAGATGGGGAGCGGCGGGAAGCAGCCGAGGCGCTCCGCCGTGTCGATCGGTTGGTCGCGGATCTCTACGCGCGATACGACGCACTGTTGCAACACGAGCGGCGCTTGTTTGTGCCGACGCGGGAAGAATTCGACGCCCTCCTCGACGACGTGCGCGCGGCAAGGCAGACAGCCGACCGCCTGCAGGTGGGGCCCGGCACGCCGGCGTCCGTTGTCCTGGAGAATGTGCGCCAGGTGCTGGACGCGTTCGACGCCAGGATCAGGACGGACCGTGACTTCCCTAACCGCTTTGTCTCGCAGATCGCCCGCAAGCTGACGGGGCTCCTGCAACTCGATCCACGGTCCGATGCGGAGCGCGCCGAGACGGTTGATGCGCTCGCGGCGCAGTGCGGCCCAGTGCTGAGCGCGGTGGCCGACCGGGCCGTCGAGTTGCCGGACGATCGCCGCGAGATGGTGACGCGGACGATGGCCGATCTTGTCATGTTCCTCGAGCAGCTTGGCCCCGGCGTCCTCGAAACCGCGCTGCCGTCTGCGCCGCCGGCGGCGCTGAGCGCGCTCGGCGGGCGGCTCCGCGCGGCGGTCGAGACCGCTCGAGGAGCCACCGCCCGCGTGCGCGGCGCGCCCGAGCCGCCGCGCGGCCGGACGGACGCTCTGGACTATTCCGAGACGCTGCGGCGCGTGTACGGCATTGAGATCGCTGAGCTTCTAAAGATGCACCGCTTTGAGGTGGAGCAGTGCCACGACCATCTTCGCGTGGTCGCGGCTCGGCTCGATCCATCGCGCGACGCCTTTCGAATTCTGGATGAGGACATCGGCCCATACGACAGCGCGGACGCGATGTACGAGGCCATGCGGAGGTTCGTGGCGCTCGCCCGGGAGCGCTCGCGCGCGTACGTCACCCTGCCGGACGGGGAGACGTGCGCGGTCTGGCGCGTGCCGGATTACCTCAGCGACTCCTATCCGTGGGGAGGCTATTTCTCGTTGGGGAGCCCCCTTGCCGGGCGGCCCGTGGGCGCCGTGTTCCTGAATGCGCGGAACTATCGGACCGTGACGCGCGGGTGGGTGCAGCTCAACGCGATCCACGAGTGCTACCCGGGTCATCACGCGCAGTTCGCGAAGACGGCGGTTGGAGACATGCCGCTGAGCTTCAAGGTGGCGACGCTCACCTCACGCGCCGCGCCGCTGTCGGAAGGCATCGCCGTCCGCACGGAAACGCTCATGCAAGACATCTTCAGCGAGCCGGCGTTTCCCGTCTTCGTCGCCTACCGGCGGCTGCATACGGCGTTGCGGATCTGGGTCGATCTCGTCCTGCATCATTTCGGAGCGCCGGAGCGCGAAGAGGCCGCGGTCGCCCTCTACGTCGAGCACATGCGGCTCCGGCCGCATGTGGCGCGCGGACAGGTCTACTCGCAGCAACTCACGCCGGGGTACTTCACGACCTATTACTACGGAATGAAGGCTCTGGAGCGGATCCAGGCGCGCTTGGGGTGGGACGACCGGCGCTTCTCTGAGGCGATCTTCTCTTGTGGTAAGGTATCATTGGACATTCTGGAGCGGCTGCTGGCTCTGCCGGAGCCGGCCCGACATGCGTTGTTGGGAAGCTTTGCGACGCTCAGCATGTGACCCCGGCGGCCCGAACCGCTGGCCGGTGCGCGCCGGGCCGTCCTCCCACGGCCTGCCGGCGTGGGGCCTTGGAAAAGAGGGGTCAGTGTGGAACTGTCCGTGAACGCGGTCATGCGTCTTGGTCTCTTGAAGCTATCAACGCACCCGGGGACGGCTGCGTGGATGCGCCGGTATGGGATGAGGTTGGGGGCGGCGCGGTTCGTCGCGGGAGAGACGCTGGATGAGTGCATCGCTACCCTCCGGCGTCTGACCGGGCTCGGGTTTGAGACCAACACGACGCTTCTGGGGGAAGGCGTCCGCGATGCCGCCACCGCCGCCGCGATCACCAACGAGTACCTCGGCGTGCTCGACCGCCTCGCGGCGGAAAGCCTCCCGACGAGACTCTCCGTGAAGCCGACGCACCTGGGGTTGGCCGTTGCAGAGGACATAACCTACGGCAACGTGGTCCGCCTCGTCGAGCGCGCGGCCGCGCACGGGCAGTTCGTCCGGATGGACATGGAAGAGTCGGCGCACATCGACGCGACCCTGCGCATCTACCGGCGCCTGCGAGCCGCCGGATACAGCAACGTGGGTATCGTGCTGCAGTCGTACCTGCGGCGAACGGAACGCGACCTCGACGAGCTGCTTCCACTCCAGCCCAACCTGCGGTTGGTGAAGGGCGCCTACCTCGAGCCGCCCGACGTCGCCTTTCCGCGTAAGGCCGACGTCGACCGGAATCTGACGAGCATGATTTCGCGCTCGCTTCGGGAGGGCGGGTACACGGCCATCGCGACTCACGACGACCGCATCATCGATCAGGTGCTCGCGTTCGTCAGGCAACACCAGATTCCCAGGGACCGCTACGAGCTGCAGATGCTCTACGGGGTGCGTCCCCAACTTCAGCGGGATCTGCTGGCACGGGGCGAGCGGGTGATGGTCGCGACACCGTTCGGCGCCGACTGGTATCCGTATTTCATGCGGCGGCTCGCGGAGCGACCGGCGAATGTCCTGTTCTTCGTCCGCAACCTGCTTCGTCGCTGATACGCCGGTGCCCGCGCCGGGCGCACCCGTTCGCACCTCGCCCTCCCGGCCGGGCGGTCTGCGGCGGCGGGGCGTGCCTTCCCCGGCTGGGGAAGGGCAAACCGGGGTATGACTACGGATTGCGCCGGGGATGAGAAACCGCTGGGGGACGAGATGCAGAGCGTAGAACGCCGGACGCCGCCGCCGATCGACCGATGGCTCCGCGTGACGATGGGAGTCTTGATCGCCGCGGCGGCCGCCTACCTGCTGTTTCGCCTCCGCTTCGTCCTGCTGACGGTGGCCCTGGCGACGATGCTGGCGTACGCGCTGCTCCCGTTCGTCGAGTTGGTGGCGCGCATCCGGGTCGCCAGCCGGCCGCTTCCGCGGATACTCGCCACCCTCGCCGTGTTCGTCATTGTCACCGCGATCGTGACCGGCGCGTTCCGCATCGCGGCGCGTCCGGTGGCCGCGGAGTCCAGCCGGTTCGCCCAGAGCGCCCAACTGTACCGCGACCGGGTCTCGGCGTTCCTCACGAACACCCGGGCGTCCGTCCGCCGCGGGCTCCCCCCGCCGGCGCAGGTCAAGCTCGACCAAGCGTTCGACCAGGCCGGGACCCTCATCGTCAATGCGGTGGGGCGGATGCTCCAGGCCATGGCACGGTGGCTCACGCACGTCGTTGAACTGGTGCTGATTCCGATCCTCGCGTTCTATTTCCTCGTGGACTTGCCGTCCCTCAGCCGCGAACTACTGGAGTTTCTGCCGCCGTCGTGGCGAGACCCCGTCCGGCGCGCCGGCCGGCACGCGGATCGGATCGTGGCCGGCTACGTGCGCGGTCAGCTTCTGCTGATGCTGATCTCGGGGGTGGTGGTGTCGGTCGGGCTTGCCGTCCTGGGCGAGCCGTTTCCGCTGCTGCTCGGGATTGTGGCCGGTCTCACGCGTGCGATCCCCGTCGTCGGCCCCGTGATGGGCTCGATCCCGATCGTGGGGGTGACGCTCCTGCAGTCTCCCAACACTGCCGTCGCCGTCCTAATCTTCTTCATCGTGCTGCAGATCGTGGAGACGCAGATCATCCTCCCGCATGTGATCGGCCACGAACTCCGGCTCCACGCGCCGACGATTCTGCTGGCGTTGCTCATCGGGAACGCGTTGTTCGGGTTCATGGGGATGTTTTTGGCGCCTCCGGCCGCGGCGTTTGTCAAGAGCCTCGGCGAGATCGCAGAAGGGGCGGGATCCGAACCGGGCGCACGGGGTGCGGACGTCAAGGCCGCGCGGGTGGCGGCGGCCCGTTCTTAGGCAAATCCGGGCTTCGCGCCCATCGGGCTAGCTCTCGTGACGGTCGTGGGTCAGCAGGGAGTGCAGCAGTCGTTCCAGCGCGACGCTGATCGTCCCGTTGGTGACGACCATGTCGCACCCGGCTTCGCGCGCGGCGGCCTGGCGCCCCGCGTCGCGGTGGCCGCAGAAGCCGAGCAGGGGCACTCGTCGCGTTCCGGCGTCACCTTTCGCGTCCTGGATCGCGGCGGCGGCGTCGAACCGCCGCATGGCCAAATTGACGATGCCTCCCACGGGCGCCAGCAAGAGTTCCCGCCTGAACGCATCGGGGCTGCGCACGACGATGGGCCGGTATCCGAGAGATTCCAGAGCGGCGGAGATCCGGGACGAAAAGAGCAGATCGTCGTCGGCGACGACGATCGCGGGGCGGGATCGCGTTGCATCCATCAGGATGTTCCGGCGCCGCGGGCACAGCCCCTCACGATCGTCGCGTGTACCGCGCCGCGGCGCGCGTTCTCAGACCGCAAACCCCATAGCCTGGAGCTGCAGTCTGCCGTCTTCGCTCAGGCGCTCGGGAGACCACGGGGGGCTCCAGACCATTTCCACCTGACAGTCCTCGACGTCCTCCTGGCCGAGCAGCTTCGACTGGATTTCCGCGATCAACTGCGGGCCCAACGCGCATCCCATCGCCGTGAGCGTCATCTTGATGTCCACGACGCCGCCGACGATCGTGACGTCGTAGATGAGCCCGAGATCCCAGATGTTCACGGGAATCTCCGGGTCGTAACACGTCTTCAAGACCTCGATGACCTGGTCGCGTGTAATCATGGCGTCAGCCTCACACGTATTGTACCATAGACGCTGATCCGTAAACCCGTGGCAGGTGGGGAGGCCGGCCCATGAAGATTCGCCGCGCATTGCTCGTCGTGCTGGTCGCCCTGCTCGTGTTCGTCCCCGGACTCGCCCGTTGGTACACGGAGTGGCTGTGGTTCGGCGAGGTCGGCTACCGGGTCGCGTTCTGGACGCCGATCGCCTCGGGCGTCCTGCTCGGGCTGCTCGCCGGGCTCAGCGTCTTCGTCCTGCTGTACGTCAACGTCCGCGTGCTGCTGCGGCTCCGTCCCGTGCCGCGCGTGATCGAACTGCGGGCAGCGGGCGGGCGTGCCTACCGTCAGATCGTGACCCGGTTGAACCCAGGGCGGGCCACCGCGCTCGGCGCCGTCGCGGTCGGCGTGATTGCGGGAGCCGCGGCTTCCCAGTCGTGGCTCGCGTTCCAGATGCTCATCCACCAGGTTCCGTTCGGCACCCGCGATCCCGTGTTCGGCCTGGACAGCGCGTTCTACGTGTTCACGCTCCCGGCGCTGCAGAAGGTGTACGCGTGGCTGATGGGGTGGCTGCTGGTGGTCCTCATCGTGGTCGCAGTCGGCTATTACCTTGACCTCGCCCCGCTCGCGATGCGAGGCGTCTGGGTCGTGCCGAAAGGAGTCCGGGCCCACCTGAGCACGCTCCTCGGCGTGCTTGTGTTGGTGCAGGCCGGCGGTTTCTGGCTCCAGACGTACTGGCTCCTGCTGGCACAGCGCGGCGTGGTGTTCGGCGCGGGCTATGCCGACATCCATGCCGCGCTCCCCGCGCTGCGTGCGCTGTCCGTCCTCGCGGTGGCGTGTGGCATCCTGTTGCTTCTCTCCCCCCGGATGCGCACGTTCCGCCCCGCGGCGGGCGCGCTCGCCGTGCTTGCCGGGCTGTGGGTGGTCGGGGTGCAGTTCTATCCGGGGTTTGTCCAACAATTCAACGTGGCTCCCAACGAGCTGCGCCGGGAGACGCCCTATATCCGGAGCAGCATCGACGCCACCCTCCGCGCCTACGGTCTCGACAGGGTGCAGGAGAAGGAGTTTCCGGCCTCGACCAGCCTCGATCCCGCGACCGTGCTGGCCAATCGATCCGTCCTCGACAACGTGCGGTTGTGGGACGACCGGCCTCTCCTGCGCACGTACACGCAGCTCCAGAGCCTCCGGCTCTACTACACCTTCACGAGCGTCGCGATCGACCGGTATCGGATCGACGGCCGTGACCAGCAGGTGATGCTGGCCGCGCGCGAGCTGGACGTCTCGCGGCTGCCGGCCGATGCGCAAACCTGGGTCAACGAGCATCTGGTGTTCACGCACGGATACGGTCTGGTGATGACCCCCGTCAACCGCATCTCGGGTGAGGGACTGCCGGAGTTCTATATCAATGACATTCCCCCCAAGAGCATCATGGGCCAGCCCGTCACGCGCCCGGAATTGTACTATGGCCTGCTCGCCACTCCCTACGTCGTCGTAAACACCCGGACGAAGGAGTTCGACTACCCGCAGGGCGATCGAAACGTGTATACCAGCTACGCCGGGTCGGGCGGTGTCCCAATCGGCGGGACGCTCAGCCGCCTGGCCTTCACGTACCGGTTCGGGGCCCTGCCGCTCTCGCTCAGCTCCGACATCACGCCGGGCAGCCGGATTATGTTCTATCGCCAGGTGCCGGAGCGCGTCGCGCACATTACGCCGTTTCTGACCTTCGATCACGACCCCTACGTGGTACTCGACGACGGCCACCCGGTCTGGATCATCGACGGGTACACGACGAGCGCAACCTACCCGTATTCGCAACCCGCCGGCCAGATCAACTACATCCGGAACTCGGTGAAGGCGGTCGTGGATGCCTACGACGGGACGACGCGCTTCTACGTGGCGGATCCGGCGGATCCGATCATCCAGACGTATGCCCGCATCTTCCCGGGCATGTTCGTGCCGCTCTCGGACATGCCGCGCGCGCTGATCGCCCACCTCCGGTACCCGGTGGATTTCTTCATGGTCCAGGCGCAAGTCTACGCGACGTTCCACATGACGGATCCCCAAGTCTTCTACAATCGCGAGGACATGTGGGCGATGCCGAACGAGCTCTTCGCCGGCACGCCGCAGCCGCTCTCACCGTACTATGTGAACCTGAAGCTCGACCAATCGGGGAGCGACGAGTTTGTGTTGATCCTGCCGTTTACGCCGTCCGGCAAGGACAACATGGTCGCCTGGATGGCCGCGCGGAGCGACCCCCCCAACTACGGTCGCCTGCTGGTCTACCGGTTCCCGAAGGACCGGACCGTGTATGGCCCCATGCAGATCGAGGCGCGCATCGATCAAGATCCCACGATCAGCAGCCAGCTGACGCTGTGGAACCAGCAGGGTTCCCAGGTCATCCGAGGCAACCTCCTCGTTGTTCCGGTGGCGAATGCGCTGTTGTACATCGAGCCGCTGTACCTGCAGGCCTCGGGCAGCGCGCTGCCGGAGCTCAAGCGGGTCATCGTCGCCTACGGATCGCGCATCGCCATGGAATCGACGCTGAACGACGCCCTCGCACATATCTTCGGGGCCATGCCCCAGCAGCCCGCGGAGGCACCGTCGGCCGTCCCGTCCGTGGGAAGTTCGGGGGCGCCGCCCGGCGGGGCCCCGGCATCGGCGGCGGGGAACGGGAAGGGTGCAACACCTCCGGGCTCCGCGGCACCCGGAAGCGTCTCCGCCTCCCAGGGTGAGACGCCGTCCCACCCGGCAGCCGCGCCGGTCCCACCCGCGACAAGTCCGAAGCCGGCTCCGGCTGCGGCGCCCTCGGCCGGTTCGTCCGGGCGGACCGTCACCGCGGCCCCGTCCCCTACAGCCGCACAACGCGCCTTCCAGGCGCGGGTCGCGGGACTCGTGGTGCAGGCCGACGAGCACTACGCGCGCGCGCAGGCGGCACTGCGAGCCGGAGACTACCAGACATACGGCCGCGAGATCGCGGCGCTGGGCCGCGTGCTCGACGAGCTCAGACAGGTGACGGGCGCGCCCTGATAGCGTCCGTACCTCCGACGCAACCGCCTCGGGGCGTCCGCGAGGCGGGGTCGACGGGCTCGCGGCATCCAGTCCCTGCGGCTACGAGGGCCGCAGGCGAGCGAGGGCGGCGGCGTACTCTTCCGGAGTGTTGATGTTCTCGAACGACGCAAGATCGGGATCGAAGCGGCGCAGCTCGTCTGCTTCGACCACGCGCGCGCGCACCTCGTCGAGAAAGCCCGTCGTCGGTCCGCCCCTGGCGACGCAGCGACGCATTCCGTCGAGGCACGCAGGGGTGTACACGGCGTGGAGGGGCTCGTACCCGCGGGCGTGGCGTGGGACGACCGCGTCCGCCCCGCAGACGAGCGATGCCAGGTAACGGATCAACGCCGGATTGAGGAACGGCATGTCACACGCGCACACGAATGCAGGCGTGCCCGCGTGCAGGACCCCGCTGTAGGCGCCGGTCAAGGGGTGCCCTGAGGGGAGCGCGTCTTTCACCGTCTCGAATCCCACGTCTGCGAGATGGGCGAAGCGCTCCGGCGTGTTCGTCACGAGGAGGAGCCGTTCGAGGCCTGCGTCGCGGAGCCGACCGGCGATCACCTCCACGAGCGGCCTCCCGCCGATCAGGAGCAAGGCCTTGTCACACCCCATCCGCCGGCTCTGGCCGCCGGCGAGAATCACGCCGGCGAGGGCCACGGCCGGTTGGCGCCCACTGCACGCCGCGAGCCTGGGGTGGTCTGCCGTGGTTCGCAGACGTGGCGGCGCCCGCGCGCGGTCATGGATTGAGTATACCATCGCGGTCTGCCGGATCACCCCAGGACGATCCGGCCTCGCCGACGAACCAGGAAGCACGAGTAGTGCCGGGGAGGAGCTGCGATGAACCAGGCCAAGGCCGCGGAGATGCTCAAGGCGTTTGGCGCGCAGGTCGCGCAGTTCATGGACCGGCGGCGCGAACTCAAGATGCTCGCCGCAAACGCAATCGAAGGAGACGACCGTACCGCTGTGGCCGCGGTGCTGGCCCAGCTTGGAACGGAAACGTCCGAACTGCACCGGCAATGGCTCCAGGTCACGAACCTCGTGCTCCAGGAGGAACGCGAGGCATATAGCGAGATTGCACATCTCTTGGAACAGGCCGGGCAGGCGGAGGCGTCCCCCCAGACGCCGTGAAGGTGTTCCCGCAGTCGCGGAACCGGCCTCACGTCTGACAGTGTCCGAGCAACGAAGATCAGCCTCGCCGATTCCACGTTGAAGGGGCCGGGCCCCGCCGCAACGAATCTGACGTGACCCATAAGTCAACACCGGCACTTTCTGGGAGGTCGACATGGCGATCGAGCACGTGCTTGCTGATCCTCGGTGCGCCCGCGTGCGTTTCTCACGCCGCGAGTTCATCCGGATGGCCGCGCTCGGCGGCGCCGCGGCCGCGGGCCTCGACTCGATGCTGGGCGGTCCGGCGGGAGCATGGGCGGCGGCCGGCAAGCGAGGGGGCGTCTGGCGGATGGCTATCCCCGGCAATCCCACGGCGTATCCGATCACGATCCCCGGAAAGCTCGTAGACATCCTGGTCGACAAGACGATCTTCAGCACGCTGGTCAAGTACCAGTTGCACAACGGGACCATCCAGGTCGTTCCCGATCTCGCGCAATCGTGGACGGCGAACGCCGACCTGACGGAATACACCTTCCGGCTGCGGTCCGGCGTCAAGTGGCACGACGGCCAGCCGTTGACGGCCGACGACGTGAAATTCACCCTGGACGCGATGCTCAACCCCAAGGTCAACGCGGGCCTGGCGGGCGTGGTGTCTGCGATCTCGCAGACGACGGTCGCGGACCCTACCACCGTGAAGCTTACGCTCAAGTACCCGTACGCGTCCCTGCCCGTGATGCTCGGATACAACGTAGCCATCGTGCCCAAGCACTTGCTCGAGGGCCAGGACCTGAATCAGCCGGTGCAGTTCATCCAGCACCCCGTCGGAACCGGACCGTTCAAGTTCAAGACGTTTGCGCAGGACAGTTATCTCGAGGTGGCCGCCAATCCCGACTACTTCGGCGGCGCCCCTCTGCTCGACGGGATCGTGTTCAAGGTCATTCCCGACGGCAATACCCGCCTGGCACAGCTGGAAGCCGGCGAGATCGACTTTACCGTGATCGATCCGCCGCAGGCCCCAGCCGTGCAGGGCGCGAGGGGCATCGAGCTCCGGCGAGCTCCGCAGGTCGATTACTACTTCTTCGCGATCAACCACGGGCTGCCGAAATTCGCGGACGTGCGCATCCGGCAGGCGTTGACCTATGCCATCGACAAGCAGGCAATCGTCAAGAACATCTTGAAGGGCGACGGCCGTCCGGCGACCGGTCCGATCAACCCGCTGCTCGGAGCGTACTACAATCCGAACGTCGAGACGTATCCCTACAGCCTGGAGAAGGCCCAGGCGTTCCTCGCCGAGGCCGGGTGGAAGAAGGGGGCCGACGGGGTGCTCGCCAACGGCAAGGGCGAGAAGTTCACGCTGCTCTTCAACGGGCCGAAGGGGTACCCCGTGATGGAGCAGGTCATGACGTATGCGCAGCAGCAGTACCAGAAGCTCGGCTTCGACGTCACGCTGGACATCGTCGATTGGCCGGTCCACCTGCAGAAGTACCACGACCGCAACTACGATCTGCTGATGGAGTGGTGGATCACGCCGCCCGACGCGGATCTGTACGATCACTACTACAGCACCTCGCCCGACAACTGGTGGGGATACAAGAACGCCGTGCTCGACCGGATGCTGGTCAAGGCCCGCAGCGAGCCGAACCCGCAGAAGCGGATTGCCATGTACCATGACATCCAGGGGTTGATCGCGAAGGATGTGCCGCTCGTCTACCTGTACTATCCTCCGGAGCTGCAGGCGATGAGCTCGCGAACGCAGGGCCTGCCCCTGATCGGCTATCGCGACGCCTTGACGTGGGTGTCGAAGGTGTGGCTCGCGTGACGGCCGACTGAGGCGAGCCCTCCGCGCTCGGGGGCCCGCCGGCGCCTTGAGGCGTCCGCGGGCCCCCAGGCCGCGCCCGTATCCCGTGACCGCGTACCTCGTTCGGCGCACCCTGCAGTCCGTGGTCCTCCTGTGGATCGTGAGCGTCGCTGTCTTCGTGCTCATCCACACGGCCCCCGGCGGGGCGGCGGTGCTGCAGAACCCCGATTTGAGCCGCGACCAGATCGCCCAGTTTCGGGCGAACCTCGGTCTCGACGCTCCGCTGCCCGTGCAGTACGTGCGGTGGCTCCACGGCGTGCTCCGCGGCGACTTCGGCCGCAGTTACAACACGGTCGAGCCGGTGGCCCGGCTCGTGGAAACGCGGCTGCCCAACACGCTCCTGCTCACCGGGATCGCGCTCGGGCTTGCCGTGCTGCTGGCGATTCCGCTTGGGGTCGCGAGTGCGACGCACCGCAACACGCCGATCGACCGGCTGGTCGCGGTGCTCAGCTTCCTGGGGATTTCGACACCCGTGTTCTGGCTCGGGATCGTGCTGATCGTGGTGTGCTCCGTGCAGTTCCGGATCCTGCCCGCCGGAGGGATGTATCAGATCGGCGAGCCGTTCTCCGTGGGCGACCGGGTCCGCCACCTGCTGATGCCGGTGTTCGTGCTCATGACCGCCAACCTGGCGGAGGTCACGCGTTACACACGGTCGGCCATGATCGATGCGCTCGGCGAGGACTACGTTCGGACGGCGCGTGCGAAAGGGCTGCCCGGCCCGGCCGTGCTGTTCCGCCACGCGCTGCGCAACGCGCTGATCCCCGTTATCACCATCGTCGGCGTGTACCTGCCGCGGGCGGTGAGTGCGACCGCGATCACCGAAACGGTCTTCTCCTGGCCCGGGATGGGGCAGCTCGCGCTGCAGTCGGCGGCGACGAGGGACTACCCTGTCGTATTGGGGACGACGCTTGCGATCGCTGTGTTCGCGGTCGCCGGTAGTCTCCTCACAGATCTCGCTTACGGCTACGCCGATCCTCGGATCCGGTTGGGGTAGGGGCGGCGCATGGCGGCGATGCAGGCGGTGAGCCGGACGCGCGTTTCCGAAGTGGCGCCGCGGCAGTTCTGGCGGCACGTCGCCTGGCGGCGCTTCTGCGCGAACTGGGGTGCCGTCGTCGCCGCGGTGTTCCTCCTGGTGATGTACGCCACCGCGGCCGGGGGGCCGCTGCTCAGCCGGTACAGCCCGAATGCGGTGGACATCGCGAACACCAACGCGGCGCCCTCGGCCGAGCATTGGCTGGGGACCGACGAGAGCGGGCGGGACGTGCTCGCGCGGCTCATCGCCGGCGCGCGCACCACGATGACGGTCGGCCTGATCGCGATGATCATCGCGATCGTGATCGGAGCACTCGTCGGGAGCCTCGCCGGGTACTGCGGCGGGTGGATCGACAGCGTCCTGATGCGCTTCACGGACGGGATGATGGCGATTCCCTATTTCTTCCTGGTGCTGGTGGCGGTCGCGGCGTTGGGGCCGAGCTTTCACAACATCGTGGTGATGATCGGGCTGATCAGCTGGATGGTCGTCGCCAGGATCGTGCGCGGCGAGGTGTTGCGCTACCGCGGGGTGGACTTCGTGCTCGCCGCCCAGGCGATCGGCGCGAAGCCGGCGCGGGTTCTCGCGCGCCACATTCTTCCCCAGGCCGGCCCCGTGCTCATCGTCGCGGCCACTTTCGGAGTCGCAAACGCGATCCTGCTCGAGTCCGCACTCAGCTACCTGGGTCTCGGCATTCAACCGCCACAGGCGAGCTGGGGCAACATGTTGAGCAACGCGCAGGCGTACGTTTGGGAGAACCCACGCCTGCCGATCTATCCCGGGGTCCTGATTCTGTGCACGGTGCTCGCGTACAACTTCCTCGGCGATGCGCTGCGCGATGCATTGGATCCCCGGTACCGGGAGGGCAACATGTAGTGGACCGTCGGGGGCCGGGCAAGAGATCGGCCCGTCCCCGGCTCTGCTCTACGGACATTGGACAGCGCACCGGGTTTCTCGAATCGAAGTCCGGCAATCAGGAAAGGAGCGAAACGGATGAGTCGTGTGGCAGAGATCACCGCGTGGAGCGACGGCGAGCTCGAACGCCGTGTGCTCGACGCTGTATCGCTCAAGACCCCGTGGCGGGTGGTCGAGCAGTTCTCGAAGATCACGCGCCTGTCGGGATCTTCCGAGGAGAGGCGCGCGTTCGAGCTGCTCATCGCGCAGCTCGAGCGGGCTGGCATACCGTATCGTCTGCACGAGCCGGTGTGCTTCATTTCCATTCCCGGTCCCTCTAGCGTCCGCTGCAACGGCACCACGTACCGGGCGAAGACCCCGGCGATGTCGGTTTCGACGGGCGGCGAGGACGTCTCCGGCGAGCTCGTGTACGTCCGAGGGACCGGTGGCGAGACCGCCGGCGACGTGTTCTCGACCGGCGTGGAGATCGAAGGCGCGCGCGTGGCCGGGAAGATCGTGGTCACCGAGGGCATGGCGTCTCCCGGCAAGGTCAAAGATCTGATGGCCGCCGGCGCGCTGGCGGGCATCTTCGTCAACCCGGGGCAGAACATTCACGAGGGCATCTGCACGACGATCTGGGGGACTCCCGATCTCGACTCCGCGGTGCGGCAGCTGACGATCCCGGTGGTCGCGGTCAACCTGCCGGACGGTGAGGCGCTCGTCCGCGCGGCTCAGCAGGGGGGCCGCGGCTCGGTCGCGACCCAGCTCGACACGGGGTGGCGGTCGATCCCCGTCCTCGTCGCGGAGATCCCGGGGAAGCAGGCCCCCGACGAGTTTGTCCTGCTGCACGGGCACGTGGACGCGTGGCATTTCGGCGTGGGGGACAACGCGACCGGCAACGCGACGCTGCTGGAGCTCGCCCGCGTGTTCTGGAAGCATCGCCGACGGCTCGCGCGTACGCTGCGCATCGCGTGGTGGTCGGGACACTCGCACGGCCGCTACGCCGGCTCCACGTGGTACGCCGACATCCACGCGATCGACCTGGCCCGATCGTGCGTCGCGCAGGTCAACTGCGATTCGCCGGGTTGCCGCTGGGCGGTGACGTACGATCATCTCACGGCCATGAGCGAGACGGTGCCGCTCGTCGACGCGGTGATCCGCGCGACGACCGGCATTGCTCCCCGGCCCGAGCGGCCGCCGCGCGCGGGGGACTATTCGTTCAACGGGATCGGCCTGTCGTCGTTCTTCATGTTAAGTTCCACGATGGCGGAGCCCGACCGGATCGCGAAGGGATACTACGCGGTTGGCGGATGCGGCGGCAACATCGCGTGGCACACCGAGGACGACGTGATGGACATCGCCGACAAGGACAATCTGTTGCGGGACATGCGCGTCTACGCCGCGTCGGTGTTGCGTGCGTTGAACGCGCCGCTGCACCCGCTGGATTGGTCCCAGACGACGGCGGAGTTTCGCGCGACGCTCGCCGGGTACGAGGAGGCGGCGGCCCGCCTGTTCGACTTCGGCCCCGCGCTGGCCGCGCTCGACGAACTGGACGCGGCGCTCGAGGCATTCTACGCGAAAGCGCCCGCGCGAGGTACTGCGAAAAGCCCCGCCGCCAGGCGCTTCAACTCCGCGCAACGGCGGCTCGGGCGCCTGCTGATCCCGGTGAACTACAGCCGAATGCCGGCGTTCTGGCACGATCCCGCGGTGAACGTGCCGCCCCTGCCCGATCTCGCCCCGGCCGCCGGGCTGGCGCGTGCGGCCGGAGATTCCGGGAGGGAGGGTATACTTCGCGCGCACCTGACGCGGGGACAGAACCGGCTCGTGTGGGCGGTGGAGCAGGCGCGCGAGGTGGTGAGCGGCGCCTGAGCCGCCGTTGCGCGATCCAGGGAACGACGGGGCGCCGGCACATGCCGGGTCTAGCCGCCGATCGAGGGAAGCGCCTGCGTCGCCTCGCGCGCGGCCTCGCGAAGCGACGTGGCCACGCGGTTCGTCTCGCGGGTCACCTGCGCGCGTAGAAACCCGTACGTCGGCTGCCCCTGGAGGGGCGGCAGGCTCGTGGCTCTAGCGAGTGCGTCGAGCGAGGCGTCCGCCGTTGCCCGCATGATCGGCGACCATTCCGCGGGATCGTGTTGGAAGCGGCCGCCCTGGCTGTAGACAACCGAGGTGAGTATCCGGCTGATGCGGAGGAGCGCGTCGTTCAGCCTCCGTCGGGCCGCCGCGCCGCGGGCGGTCTCCTTCGCGGCTTCGAGCCTGGCGGCGGCGTCCGCAAACGCATCCGCCTCTGCGATCACGCGGCTGAGGTCCACGTGGGTGCCGGCGCTTTCCTGAATGCCCGCGAGGAGCCTGCGGATCTCGTTCGCGTGATCGGCGTGGTTGATCGGGAGCACCGCGGCGTTGGCCAGCTCGATGACCGCCGTCAGCGACACCCGCGTATCGAGCGCGAGGACATTCACGTCCGCCTTATCGAGCGTGTCGAACTCCGTGTGCCACCACCACGCATTTGCCGATCCGCCGGTCCACGGCCGGCGGTCGGGGTGGTCGTCGGGCAGGAACGGGTACGTGGAGAAGGCCGCCACGCCGTTGGCGAGGAACGACTGGTCGGCGGCACGAGAGGGGCGGTGTACCGGCGCCTGTGTCTGTCCGGTCACCCGTTCGATCACGCTCCGGCAGAACCGCTCGATCTCCGCGGTCGTGTGGCGGGCGACGTACTTGGTCGCGCCGCGGACGCCCGGTGAATCGATGTTGTGATAGGCGAGGCAGTGATCGGCGATATCCTGGAAGAACGAATCCGCGTACCAGGTGGACCCCGCGTAGCGGCCGTGGGAGTGGCCCGGCCACCAGCACAAGCGCACGCTTCGCTTGAGCCCCTCGCGGTGCTCCCACAGGATCCTGGCCATCTCCATGAGGCAGGCGTCGCCCGTCGCGTTGTCGGTGACGCCGACGTCCCACGAACAGTAATGGGCGCCGATCAGGACGAACAGGTCCGGCTCTTCGGTGCCGGGGATTCGCGCCTCGGGCAGCAGCGAGGGCGTCCATCCGGTCTTGACCTCGGTCGTGATCCTCACGCGCACGGGGGCCCCGCCGGCGAGGCCCCGCCGGAGCGCGTCGCCGCTCTCCTTGTTCACGGAGATCACGGGCACGTTCGGAAGCCGGTCCAGTTGGTCGAGGCCGGGGGTGCCCCAGATCGTCGTGCCGATCATGTTGTGGATGACGCGGTCCTGGTTTGCGAAGACCACCGCGGCGCACCCCGTCTTGGTGGCCCGCATGATCGTGACGGGCGTCGCCAGCCCGTCGATCAGCACCGCCTGGCCGGCGCCGCGCGCCACGTCGCCGTCAGGAAGGTACGTCAGCTCCGCGACGATCCCGTCGGGGCCGGTGTTTCGGCCAAAGGAGTGGGTCAGGCATCGGAGCTGCGTGGGTTCCGGCTCCAACACGTGAAGCGTGGCCCGGATCGGGTAGCTCAAGTACGCGTCCAGCCGGTGCACGGTGATCGGGACGCCCGCTGCCCGCAACTGGTCCGCGATGTACGCCGCCGCCTTCGTCTCTCCGGGCCCGCCGGTGTCGCGGCGTACGGTCGCGAACCACTCGAGCGATCCCCGCAGCCGATCAGGGCTGACCGCTTGGGTTGCAGCCTCCACCGTCGTGCTCGCGCCTGTGCTCACTCGGGCACCCTCCTTTTCTCACCCCGCGCCCTCACCGCTGAGATCCCCGGTACGGGCGGGTCACGCGTGCGCGAAATGTCTCTTTGCGCAGCGTGTACTTCTCGACGAGCGGTTCGACCACGGCGACACCCAACCCGGGGCCCGCCGGTACGTCCACGGTGCCGTCCGCGTTGACCTCGACCCACGGGTCGATGATGTCCTCGTGGAAGTAGCGTCGGCTCGCGCCGAGGTCGGCCGGCAGCGTGAAGTTCTCGAGCGACGAGAGGGCGACGTTGGCGGCGCGTCCCACGCCCGTCTCAAGAAACCCTCCGCACCAGACCGGGATCCCGCGTGACCGGCATACGTCGTGGCAGCGCAACGCCTCGGTGAGCCCGCCCATGCGCGCAGCCTTGATATTGATGATGCCGCACGCGCCGATGTCGAGTGCTTTCCGGGCGTCCTCGGCGGAGCAGATCGACTCGTCAAGACAGAGGGGCGTGCGCAGCTCGCGCTGCAGCGTGGCGTGGTCGATGATGTCGTCGTGGTCGAGCGGCTGCTCGATCATGATGAGATCGTAGCCGTCGAGGGACCGGAGGCGGGGCGTGTCCTGCAGCGTGTACGACGCGTTCGCGTCCACCTGGAGGCCGATCGGACCGAAGCGGCGCCGAATGGCGTCCACGACTTCCACGTCGGACCCGGGCTTGATCTTCATCTTGATGCGCTGGTAGCCCTGGGCCAGCCAGGTGTCGATGCGCCGGAGGACCGCATCCACCGTGGGCTCGATTCCGACGCTCATTCCGACCGCGATCTTGGGCCGCATGCCGCCGAGTGCCCGCGCGAGCGAGATACCCCGGGAGCGGGCGTGCGCATCCCACGCCGCGGCCTCCAGGCCGGCTTTCGCGAGATAGTTCCGGCGGACCGGCCGCAGCCAGCCTGCGACCTCCCGGGGATCGGAGAATTCGCGGCCGAGCACGCGCGGGATGGCGAAGTTCGCGAGAATCGGCCAGGCCGTGTCGACCGTCTCCTCCTTGTAGTAAGGCTTCGCCGTGACCGGTGATTCGCCCCATCCCGAGACACCGTCGGCCCAGACGCGCACGAGCAGGCAGTCTTTGTCTTCATCCCGGTCCATGGAAGTCTCAAACGGGAACACGTACGGCATTCGGAGCTGACGCAGCTCGACACGCTCGATCTTCACGGTTCGGTTCCCTCCGTCTCGAGGATGCAGGCGACTCGGCCATTCCCCGAGCTCGCCGCACGGGCTACCCCGGCGGCTGCGGCTCCGCGAACGACACATCGAAATGATGAGGAAACGCCGGCCTCGTCGCCTCCCGTCACCGTACTGCCGGGTCGGGACGTTCGGTCCCGAGTCGTCCGAAATCCGCGGCGATCTCGCGGGGGCCTCGCATCGGAGAGGGAGAGGTCCGGCGCTCCTGGCCGGGCCGGCCGGGATCACCCAACGAGCGCGTGCGCCTCCTCCACGAACGCGGTGACGAGCCTGACCGCACCGTCTAGGTCGCTCAGGCGCAGCAGGCTGAGCGGCGCGTGAATGTAGCGGCAGGGCACCGAGATGCCGCCGGCGAGCACGCCACCCCGATTGAGATGAATCGCCCCCGCGTCCGTACCGCCGAAGAGCGGCGCCTTGAGCTGGTAGGGGATGCCGCGCGATTCGGCGATGCGCTCGAGCGCGCGCACGAGTTGCGGGCGCACCACGATCGTGTTGTCGGCGACCGAGATTGCAGGGCCGTGGCCCAGGCGCGTCACCTGGCGGGGGCCCGATACGCCGGGGACATCGGCGGCGACGGTGCCTTCCAGCGCGAGCGCGATCACCGGGTCGAGCTGATACGCGGCGGTGCGGGCGCCCCGGAGCCCGACCTCCTCCGCCACGGCGAAGTTGCAGGCAACCGTGAGTTCCGGCATGCTCCCGGCCAGGGCCTCCAGGGCCTTGAGCATCACGGTGCATCCGACGCGATCGTCCAGGGCCTTGCCGAGCACGCTCCCATCAGGCAGCGTTTGGAACGGGTACGCGAGCGCCGCAGGATCGCCGACCCGGATGCCGCGCTCCGCCACTGCGCCAGCGGAGTCGGCACCCACGTCGATGAACAGGGTCTCGACGGGCTGCGGCTTGGTGCGTTCCTCCGCGCTCAGCAGATGCGGGGGGATAGTCCCGATCACGCCCCGGTGGAGTACGCCTCCCCGCGTGCGGATCGTGACGGCCTGCCCCGGCAGGATCCGCGTGTCCCAGCCGCCGATCGGGGCGAAGCGCAAGAATCCTGCCTCCTCCACGTGACTGACGATCAAGCCGATCTCGTCCATGTGCGCGTCCAGCATCAACGTGCGTGCGGTGCGGCCGCGGCGGATCGCGATCAGGTTACCCAGAGGGTCCACGCGGGTCTCGTCCACGAGAGGGGCGACGAGCGGGCGGATCGTCTCGCGGACGTCGTCTTCGAAGCCGGACACCCCCAATGCGTTGGACAGCGACTCCAGCATCGCTAGCGTTTCCATGCGGCTCCCTGACTCGACGGGTGACGTGGAATGAGCATCACATTCCTTTCGCGTCGTTACCCGGCGTCATCGCCTTGGGGCGCCTCAGTTCTGGCACGCGAACGCCGGTTCAACGACGTCGGTACATTCCGTCCCGCGCGTGGTTCCTCCTGTACTCGCCGCGCCGGGCCGCGGGCCCGCGATTCCCTCGGCGGCCCGGACGGTGGGCCGCGAGGAGAACGTCTCAGCGCCGGCCAATGTGATGGGGAGGAGTCTGGGCGACCGCGGGGGGAGGACAACGAATGGATGCGCTGGCGGCGTACGTGGATCGCGAGATGCCGAACACGCTCGAGGACCTCAGGCAATTGGTTCGGATCCCGTCCGTCGCGGCGCAACACCGGGGCATCCCGGAGTGCGCACGCGCGGTCGCGGACCTGTTTCGGGGCGCCGGCGCCAAGGTGACGATGGTCGAGGAGCCGGGCGCCGGTCCCATCGTCGTGGCAGAGTTTGACGGGCGGTCACCACGGACCCTCCTGTTTTACGATCACTATGACGTCCAGCCGGCGGAGCCGCTCGAGGAATGGACGGCCCCGCCGTTCGACCTGACCCAACGGGACGGGTTGCTGATCGGCCGCGGCGTCGCCGACAACAAGGGCGACTTGATGACGCGCATCGCGGCGCTCCGGGCGCTGCAGGCGATTCACGGCGGCCTCCCGTGCCGTGTGAAGTTCGTGGTCGAGGGGGAGGAAGAGATCTCAAGCGTCCACTTCGGCGCCGCCACGCGGTCTCACGCGGACCTGCTGCGGGCCGATGCGTGCATCTGGGAATACGGGGAGCGGGACCACCAGGAACGGATGCACCTGGTGCTCGGCATGAAGGGGATCTGTTATCTCGAGCTCGAAGCGACGACCGCCCAGGTCGATCTTCACTCGTCCTTCGGAGCCGTGATCGAGGGAGCGCCGTTCCGGCTGAGTTGGGCCCTCAGCACGTTCAAAGACCAGAGCGGGCGGGTGCAGATTGCCGGATATTACGACCGGGTGCGCCGTACCACGGCGGCCGAGGAGGAGGCCGTCCGGCAGATCCCGCCGGACGTCGTGGAAGGCGTACGGCGGCAGGCCGGGGTGGAAACGCTGATTGGCGGCGTCAGCGGGCAGGATGCGGTCCGCCAGTTGCTCTTTACGCCGACGTGCACGATCTGTGGCATCTGGGGCGGGTACACGTTGGAGGGGCCAAAGACCGTGCTCCCCAAGGCAGCTCGGGCGAAGGTGGATTTTCGTCTCGTCCCCGACCAGGATCCGCACGAGGTCGCGCGCAGCGTTCGGAGGCATCTTGACGCGCGCGGGTTCGAGGACATCTCGATCACCGTGCTGGGCGCGGAGTTTCCCTTCCGTACGGATCCGGCCGATCCATTCGTCGGCATCGTCCGCCGTGCGGTCGAAGAGACCACGCGCCGGCAGGTCCTCGTCTACCCCACCTCTGCCGGCACCGGACCCATGCACGATATTGGACCTGTGCTCGAGATCCCGATGGTTAGTACGGGTTCGGGCTACTGGAATGCCCGCGCCCATGCTCCCGACGAGAACGTGCGGATGGCGGACTTTCGCGAGACGGTGTTGCTGATGGCGCGCGTGCTGGAAAGGTTCGCGGCGGCCGGATAGGCGAGCCGC
>Ga0187784_10001192_pt1 | contig 20493 bp, 13 predicted proteins | sample 1015_SJ02_MP15_2_FD_132964 | JGI IMG/M metagenome (GOLD analysis project Ga0187784, IMG submission 132964) | Tropical peat soil microbial communities from peatlands in Department of Meta, Colombia - 1015_SJ02_MP15_20_MG | ecosystem: Environmental > Terrestrial > Soil > Wetlands > Peat | place...
AAGTAGTGAAGGATCTGATCGCCGCGCGGTCACGCTACAACGCGCCGCTCTTTTTCGAAGCGGAGGCCATACGAATCGAGGAATTTGAGGCCCGGCCGAGGATTACCTACCAGCAGGCCGGCGCCAATCACGAGATCGCCTGCGACTTTATTGCCGGGTGCGACGGATTCCATGGCATCTCACGGCTTGCTGTTCCCGCCGGGCAACTGCAAATCCACGAGCGGCATTATCCGTTTGCCTGGCTCGGCATTCTGGCGCGGGTGGCTCCAGCTTCCGAAGAGCTGATTTATACGTATCACGAACGAGGGTTCGCTCTGCTGAGCATGCGTTCACCGGAAGTCTCGCGACTCTATCTGCAGTGCGCTCCGGACGAAGACATAAACAATTGGCCCGACGAAAGAATCTGGGAGGAACTCCGAACACGCATGGCTACCCGGGACGGATTTGTCCTGAAGGACGGCCCGATCCTGCAGAAGGGAATTACCCCCATGCGGAGCTTTGTCGCCGAGCCGATGCAGTTCGGCAAGCTATTCCTGCTGGGTGACGCGGCGCACATCGTGCCACCTACAGGTGCGAAGGGCCTAAATCTGGCGGTAGCCGATGTGCGAGTGCTGGTGTGTGGCTTAGTGGAAGTCTACAAACACGGCAAGCGTGACGCGCTTCAGCGATTCACAGAGCGCTGTTTGCGGCGCGTTTGGAAGGCGCAGCGCTTCTCCTGGTGGATGACGTCGATGTTGCACCGCTTCCCGAACGAAGATAGCTTCGCGCACAATCTTCATCATGCGGAACTAGATTACGTGACCAGTTCCCGCGCCGCGTCCACCGCGCTAGCAGAGAATTATGTCGGCCTTCCTTTCGATACGAATGGCTGACGGGACTAGTTTCTGAATTCCATTTCCTTGTGAGGTCAGGCGATGTGCAGAAATATCAAGACGCTCTTTAATTTTGACCCACCGGTTACGGACGAGGAGATTCGAGCCGCGTCCGTCCAGTTCGTGAGGAAGATAAGCGGCTTTCACAGTCCCTCAAAGGGCAACGAAGCGGCATTTCGCGCCGCCATCGAGGAAGTTGCTTCCGCTTCTGCTCGGCTTTTGCAGTCGCTGCAAACCACCGCTCCGGCAAAAAATCGCGATGAAGAAGCTGCCAAAGCGAAATCGCGGGCCGCTTTGAGATTCGGAGTGAATCCGCAGCGCGCCAGAAACGAGCATCCCGCCCCTCCTCACGCCCAGAGAAAGAACGGGATGCCTTCTTGACGTCGAAAGTAGGCGCGCGCTACCAGCCTTTGCGGTACTCGCGGCTCAGGTACTGGTTGGCCGCCGGAACGTTGGTGACGCTCATGTTCGCGGCGTCATAAGTAATTTTCTTTCCGCAGCGCAGCGACACCACGCCAAGGAGCATGGTCTCGGTAAGTTTTGCCGCGTACTCAAACGGGCAGGATGCCGCGGTCGAGCCTTTCGCCGCATCCACCCAGTTCATCTCGTGGGACTCGTTCGGGATGCGCGAAAGTTTCTGCGGAGGCGTGCCCACCGAATCCTGCAGAGATTGCGGGAGCAGGCGGGGATGCGCTCCATAGGTGCGGTGCATCAATTTGCCCTTGCTCCCGACCAGAATGGCTCCGCCTTCTTTTACCAGTTCTTCCTCGCCAAGCTCTTCGGGCTTCCTGGGCATCAGGCCGCCATCGTACCAAGTGAGCTTCACCGGCGGCTTCGAGCCGCGAGCTGGGAATTCATAGAACGTGAGACTCCCGTTCGGGTAGCAGACCCCATTGAAGGGTGTGGAGACCGTCTCGATCGTGGTCGGGTATCCGAGATCAAGAGACCACATCGAAACGTCGAGCAAGTGCGCGCCCATGTCGCCAATCGCGCCGCAACCCCAATCCACCCAGCCGCGCCAATTAAAAGGATGGTACACGGGATGGTAGGGAACCGTCGGGCCGACGCCGAGAAAGAGGTCCCAGGAAAGTGTGTCGGGAATGGGATAGATTCCCGCCTCCATGGCCGATGCAAGAAGGGCATCCACGCCACCCTTGTCCCACCTCAGAGACTCCGCTTGGCTCGTCGCAGGAAGCGCCTGGGGGCGCGGTACGCCTTGAGGCCAGAAGCCTACAGGTCGGTCGGTCCAAACGTGAATCTCGCGAACTTCCCCGATGGCGCCGGCCCAAATGTACTCGACGGTCTTGCGCGCTTCGTCGAGAGAGTGCCCCTGGTTTCCCATCTGCGTAGCGACCTTCGTTTCCGCGGCACGCTTGGAAAGCTGCCGGGCTTCGGACACCGACCAGGTCAACGGTTTCTGGACGTAGACGTGTTTGTGAAGGTCCATGCATGCGAGCGCGATCGGAGCATGCATGTGGTCGGACGTAGCGATAACCACGGCGTCGATGTCTTTCTGTTGTTCGAGCATGACGCGGTAGTCGGAGTAACGCTTTGCCTTCGGGATGAGATCGTTCTTGAGATGGAGAATAGCGTCCAGACGCGCCTTAGTCTTGACCGGATCGATTGGGGGAGGAGCAGGCTTACCAGGCGTGGCAGGAGTAGCGTTGGGATGATCGATGTGCTGCTGCAGATTGGCCACGTCCGTGTCGAGATGCGATAGATTCCGGTTTGTGTAACCCCAGTCCACATCACAAAGCGCGACAACATTCTGGCTGGCGAGATTAATTAGATTGCTGCGACCCATTCCACCGACACCCACGCAAGCGACGTTCAGCATGTCGCTGGGCGCGGTGAACCCGCGGCCAAGCACGTGCCGGGGAACGATCGAAACGGCAGCACCAGCCACAGCGGCTTTACTTATAAAACTACGGCGGGACATCTCCTGGTTTTCACTCATTGGAAGGACCCTCCATGTTCGGCCCATTATGACGCGATTAAGTCAAAAAGCGCAAAGACGACCGAGATTCACTTTGGGAACGTCCTGTGATCCGTCGTACGCGAGCACCGCTGTGCCAAATTGAAGAGCTCGCTTCCGGTTTGAAAAAGTGCGCGGGAGCTGGCCGGTGAAGTCGAAAAACATGCGAATTGGAATCGTTTGTCTAACCGTGCGAAGAACCCGGGCGAGAGTGTAGTTCGGCCATCACCTCTTCCTGAACCAGGACACCATCAACGTGAGCCAGCAGGAAAACACGCTGGTAGGCGCCGATTTGCCCTCCGTTGCTACGAACTACGCACAGGCCCAGGTCGCGACCCAAGCCACCACCAGCGCCGCCAGCCAGATTCTGCAACAGAAAACCCTGCTCGACTACATCGTCTAAAACGCCAGCGCCGCGCTGGCCTCGGCATCTGCACCCACCACCGTGGCGGGTGCGCGGGATGCGCTGTGCCTGAACGTAACGTGAAGGGAAACCCAAGCCCCAACCTTACAAGCCAAGGGCGGGCATCCCCGGCTCGATTTGCGCCGATTTCAGCATTACTCCTTTAGATACAATGGCTGACAAATGCCTATACTCCTGAAACACTATCATCAAGCGTAAAACGCCCCTCGGTGACGGCGGACAACAGAGGCAGGCGCATATGCGGACGAATCGATCGGCGTGGGTTTTCTTATCGCTCGTTTTGTGCCTCGCGGGCGGTTATCTCGTTTTCGACTCCGTGCGTAATCCCGGGCACCTCGCCGAGGGATGCATTCTGTTGGGCGGAACGCTGATAGCCCTGGCGGTATTCCCGTTGCGCCTCGCCGCAGACCAGCACAGGCAATTGAGAGCGCTGGCGAGGCACATGGGGCACGTGCACAGAGCCAAGCTCCAGGAACCCCTTAGCCAGGTGCATGAGCCCAAGGTTTGAAGGCAAGGCTGCTCGGCTTACTCGCCGAAGTCCTATTTAAACTCCAGCAGAACGATTTCGGGGTACGTGCCCACGCGCATCGGCGGGCCCCAAGTGCCGGCGCCGCTGGAGGTGTACACGGTGAGACCCCCAAAGCGCTTCAATCCGTAGGTGTAGTCGCCGAAGATGCGATGCGTGAACCAGGTGAAAGGGAAGATTTGGCCGCCGTGGGTGTGTCCGGAGAGTTGCAAAGAGATACCGGCGTTCTCGGCGATTCGGAGTCGGCGCGGCACATGAGTTAGCAACATGCTGGCTCGGCTGCGACTCACGTCAGCAGATTCGAGAATGGAACGGAAACGCTCGGCATCGGCAGCATCGCGGTCGTGCACGCCGACGATTTGTAGATTGTCCAGTATCGCCTTTTCGTTGTTCAGAACGCGGATACCAGAACGACTGACAGCGTGCAGATATTTGGTGCGATCGGAGAATTCCTCGTGGTTGCCGGTGACGAAATAGATGCCGAACGGCGGCGAAAGCTCCTTCCAGGGCGCAGCGAGAGCATCCAGGTCGGCTTTGGTGCCGTCGTAGAGGTCGCCGGGGATCAACACAACGTCGGGGCGCAAGCGACTGAGCTTAGTGACGATGCGCCGTATGAATGAGACGCCGTTCACGTGGCCGAGATGCACGTCCGAAACGACAGCCGCTACCCGGCCGCGCCAGGAATCGGGCAGATTCGGCAACGTGACCGCGATCCTTTTCACACGTAGCCAACGTGCCTTGAGAATGCCGTAAATGCCCGCGAGAACGGCCAGGCCAAAGGTCGCGGCCGCAATGTTGGAGCGAGATACATGCAAGCCGAACAAGCGTGCTCCCAGGTACGCTGGCCACGCTACGCACGCGGCGAGGAAGAAAAAGTTCAGGAAACCCAGCCACGCCGCAGCCATGCGGTAGAGGACGCGCACCCAAACGTTCCAATAGCGAAATGCCAATAGTGAAGCGGCTACAAAGCTGATGGACAAGGCGATGGCGATTGTTCGAAGTGCGGGAGAGTCAGTCTCAGGGCGGAAAAAGATCCAGGTTTGGTAGACAAACCAGTGCACCAGAAACAGAATCGCCTGGACTGTGACGACAAATGCGGAGATCCTGACGCGGGCGCTGGGCACGCTTAGTTCTCTGACGGGTTGGTGTTCCATTGTGGCCATGGTTGTTTGATGCGCCGCAGACAATTAAGCATAAATCGCGCCGCCCGGGAATGTGAGCTCGAAATCGAGGCCATTCACAGACCATGAATTTTCGCAGTTGCGAAACACCCGCAGGTATGTACAATCGTTGCACTTCCCCGGCTGAAAAAGGAGTGTCCTCCAGCCGATCGAACAGGGAAAGCGCAGATTCCGCAGACAAAAGGAGAAGTTACGATGCGAAAGGTGAGCGGGCTTTTGCTGAGAATGGTCATGCTTTTGTCGGTCGTGAGTACGGTTTGCCAGGCGCAGTCGCAACCCCTGCTGACGCGCCATGTGCGGGATGTGACGCAGAATGGGGAAGCGCGGTCGCTCGGGCGGCTCGCGCCAACGGAAACCCTGCGGCTTGTCCTTGCTCTGCCGCTGCGGAATCACGCAGATTTAGAAGAGTTTCTGAGGAATGTCTACGATCCGAAGAGTCCGTCGTACCGCCACTTTCTGACAGTGGAAGAGTTTACAGCGAGGTACGGGCCCACCCAGGAAGACTATGACGCGGTGATTAACTTCGCAAAAGCGAACGGCCTAACCGTGGTGGGCACGTCGCGCAATCGCGTGAACCTGGATGTGACCGCCTCGGTGGCGCGCATTGAAAAGGCCTTCAACTTGCGCATGGGCTTGTACGTGCACCCTACAGAAAACCGTACCTTCTACGCGCCAGACCGGGAGCCGACGCCGAACCTGTCTGTTCAGTTGTGGCACATCTCAGGGCTCGACAACTATTCGATTCCGAAACCTGCGGGGCTGCATAGAAGAGTTGGTCCGAAGTCAAATGCCACGACGGGCTCTGGCCCTTCGGCCTCGTTTTTGGGCAGCGACATGCGCGCGGCGTATTACGGTGGAACGCTCACCGGGAGCGGCCAGTCGCTCGGGTTGCTGGAGTATTACGGCACAGACTTGGCGGACCTAAACACCTACTACAGCAACGTCGGCCAGACGAACAACGTACCCATCACGCTGCTTTCGACAGACGGAACGAGCACGAGCTGCGTCTATCCGAGCTGCGACGACACCGAGCAGACGCTCGACATGACCCAGGCGCTCGGCATGGCTCCGGGCTTGTCCAGTTTGGTGATGTATGTAGGCTCGACGGACGCGGCGATTTTCAATGCCATGGCGACCGCGAGTACCCTGAACGCGCAACTCAGTTCGTCGTGGACCTGGAGTCCGGCGGACCCCAGCACGGACAACCCGTATTTCGAAGAGTTTGCGACCCAGGGACAGAATTTGTTCCAGGCGGCTGGCGATGGTGGGGCGTGGAAGTCAGGCTCGGAGATTTTCCCTGCCGATGATGTCTACCTTACGTCGGTAGGCGGAACGGACTTGACGACGACGGGAGCGGGCGGAGCATGGGCGTCGGAGAGCGCCTGGGTCGATGGCGGTGGAGGTATTTCGCCGGATCACTATGCGATTCCTTCGTGGCAGACGACAGCAGCCAGCGGCTGTTCAAGTTGCTCGAAGACTTATCGAAATGGACCAGACGTATCGGCGAACGCCAATTTCACGTTCTACGTTTGTGCAGATCAAACTACCTGCACGGCCAATGAATATGGAGGAACCAGTTTTGCGACGCCCATGTGGGCCGGGTATCTTGCGCTGGTGAACCAACAGTCCGTCGCTAACGGCAACGGCCCTGTGGGCTTCATCAATCCGAGTCTCTACTCGATTGGTGAAGGCTCCAATTACGACAGCGATTTCCACGACATCACCAGTGGCAGCAACGGCTATTCGGCGACGACTGGCTACGACTTGGCCACCGGCTGGGGCAGCCCGAATGGGGCTGGGCTGATCACAGCGCTTGCCGGAGGTTCGTCATCGACTCCTGGCTTCAGCCTTTCCGCATCGCCTGCTTCGGTGACCGTTGTACAGGGCAATTCGGGAAGCACCACGATTACTAGCACGGTGACCGGCGGCTTTGATTCCGCGATTACCCTGTCTGCCAGCGGGCAGCCGACAGGTGTGACGGTAGGGTTTAGTCCATCCTCGATTACCGGGGCCGGGACATCGACCATTACGCTCACGGTTGTCTCCGGCACCGCCGCCGGTACCTATAGCATCACCGTGACTGGGACCTCCGGGAGCACCACCGAAACGACCGCCGTTAACCTGACCATCACCGGCACGAGCCCGAACTTCACCCTTGCTCTGTCTCCCTCTTCATTCACGATTGATGACGGCGGGCGGGCATCCACCACTCTCACCGTTACCAGCGTAAGTGGATTCAATTCCGCAGTTGAGTTGAGCGTAAGTAAGTTCCCCAGTGGAGTATCGGCGACCGCTACGCAAAACCCGGTGACTCCGCCAGCCAACGGCAGCGCCACCGTAACCATCACCTGGAGTGCTTCCCGGCGCGCGCCGACCGGAACCACAACCATTGAGCTGATCGGAACTTCCGGTTCGCTCAGCAACAGCATTCCCGTCACGATAACCGTGGCGCCTTGACGGGCGTTTGCTGCGTCACCTCGTATCCCATTACGAAAGCCCGGATCCTTTGGGTCCGGGCTTTTTTTGTTGGCACGAAGGAATGTGCCATCCCTCCCGCGCTTTGAGCTCAGGCATAGATATAATGCGGGAGGGGAAGTGAGGGGGCGAAGTGGTCAAACGACTGGTGCGGATGGTGGGGCGTGTGTACCCCCGGTGCAGCACGATTGCGCAGGCGATCGCGTTCAACGTGTTTTTGGCGTTTTTCCCAACATTGTTGCTGGTAGTGGGATTCGCCTCGAGCTGGATTGGCAGCAAAACGGCGACGCTGGATGCGATCCGGGGTTTCACGGAATTTTTGCCGCCGGGTAGCCAGGGCGTGGTGGGAGATTTTCTGGTGCGGGGCAGATTGGACATCTGGAAATACGCGCTGGTCGGGGCAGTCGGCACGCTGGTCGGTGGTTCGCAGGTGATGAAGCTCTTGATGGAGGGCATCCAACGGATTTACGGCGATGAGGAGAGCATCGGGTTCCTGCAACGCCAGCTGCGCGGCTTGTTGCTGCTGCTGATAACCATTACGCCCATTCTGGCAGCCGGAATCCTGGGAGTGTTCGGTAGACCGCTGCGGCATTGGCTGGTCGGGCAGTTCGGAAGGCATGACCTTGTGCACGAGATGTGGCTGGCAATTTTTCCGCTGACCGCCATGCTGCTGGCGATGCTGGCGTTGACGGTGATTTACTGGGTCGCGAGGCCGAAGGAGAAGCGTTTGCGGCACGTCCTGCCCGGAGCGGCGGTGGCGACACTGCTATGGTGGGTGGTGAACGCCGGCTTTGGGTTTTACGTGCGGCGGATGCCGTCGAACGTGGTATATGGGGGATTAGGAGCGGTGATTGGATTGCTTGTCTGGATGCAGATTTCGGCAGTGATCGTTTTTCTGGGAGCGGCATGGAATGCCGAACTCGCCGTCGATCGATAGGAACTGAGGTGCGACGTGAAGCTCGTGGAGGTGGAATGCTATGCCGGATACCGGGCGGACGAGCGACCTGTTCGGCTGAAGATGGGCGAGCAGAGGTTGGAGATTGTCGAAGTGGAGGACCGGTGGTATTCGCCGGGAGAGACGTATTTTCGGGTGCGCGTCGAGGGTGGCGACCGGTACGTGCTCCGGCATATGGAAGCGCAGGATATCTGGAGCTTGGAAGGGTATCGCAGCGGGGCGAACTAGGAAGAGTGGAGAAGTAAAAGGTAGAAAAGCCGAAGAGTGGCGTGGCAGGAATGTGAGAGCGGGAGAAGGACAGACGCTAAGCCCATGTGTGGGCACGGTTTCCCCTGCGGTTAGACTCCTCCACTTTTACACTTTTCTACTCTCTTCCCCTTTCTGTATGGCGCGTTGACACTGCAAAATACGGGGGCGTATAGTCAAGGCGTCCCGCCCGCGCAAGGGACGTGCTTTGCCTAGCAAAGCGTTACCTGGGGTCGCGAATGGGGGCAGGGAAGGGATGAAGCCCGGGCGCGCCTACTCGAACGATTGCCACCATCGCCGCAGATGGGTGGTGTCCCTGTTGTTGTTGCTGGCCGGGGCTTTCGGCGCGTTGGCGCAACAGAACGGCACGGGGACTCCAGGGCAATCCGGAACTCCACCCGCTGTAACTCCTACCGCGGCCGCTTCAGGCGCGGCGCAAGATACTTCCACCGCGTCAACCGCAGCGAAACCCAACACAGACAGTAAAATCGAGCTATCCACCAAGGACACCGCCACAACCTTCAAGTTGCGCGTGAACCTCGTGCAAGTGCGCGTCGTGGTGCGAGACGCCAAAGGGAACTTAATCGAAGGGTTGAAGCGCGAAGATTTTCAAGTGTACGACCAGGGAAAGCTGCAAACCATTTCGACGTTCGGCGTCGAAACGCCAAAATCACGGCTGGAGCGGGCGGAGGCAGCGGCAAAGACGCAACAACAAGAGAACGCGGCCGGCACTGAGGAAGAAAAAGTGGTGCTGCCAGAGCGGTTTGTGGCCTTGGTATTCGACGACATTCACCTGAACTTGGCGGATGCTGTTTTTGTGCGCACCAGCGCGAAGGCTCTCATTGAAGACCTAAAGCCGACCGACCGCCTGGCTATTTATTCGACCTCTGGACAGGTGGGACAGGAGTTCACCAGTGACAAGGCGGCTTTGGAGCAGATTCTGCTGAAAATCCTCCCTCGGCCGAAAATAGGGAAAATCAATGAGGTATCGAATTGCCCGGATGTGAATCATTACATGGCGGATCAATACCTCAACAAAAATGATCCGCAGGTTTTGCCAATCGTGGCGCAGGAAGTATTGCAATGCATGTATCAGGGTAACACGCAAATGATGAGCGCCGCCGTAGTGGCGGCGCAAATGGCGTTGCAGCAGGAACTCATAGCCGGCGATACGGATAATGACTTTCTATACCGGGAGCTGGAAGCAGTGATCCGGCGAATGAAAGGCTTGCCGGGGGAACGCGTGCTGGTGCTGGCGTCGCCAGGCTTCTTGATCACCACCAGAACGCTGGATGAAATGGGGATTATCGATAGCGCGAACCGCGCCGGCGTCGTGATCAATACCTTGGACGCGAGAGGACTTTATACCCCGGACATGGGGGACATCTCGCAGGTCAGCACGGATACAGCGGCAACAGCAGGCTTTAAGAACCTGTATCGAACCCAGGAGCAAACAGAGAACGCATACGTGCTGGGCGATTTCGCCGCTGGGACCGGCGGAATGTTTTTTCACAATTCGAATGATTTAGCCGGTGGACTGAAGCGCGCGGGCGAGGCGCCCGAGGTTTCTTACATTCTGGGATTTTCGCCACAGAACCAGAAGATGGACGGCAAGTATCACATGATCAAAGTGACCATGGCGAACAAGCAGAAGTACAGCATTCAGGCGCGGCGAGGCTACTACGCACCGAGGAAAGTGGACGACCCGCAGGAACAGGCCAAACAGGAAATCGCCGAGGCAGTTTTTTCGCAGGAGGAAATACACGAGTTGCCGCTGGATCTGCAGACGCAGTATTTCAAGACGGGGGAAAGCGACGCACACCTGAGCGTAGTGTCGCGGATCGATGTAAAAGGGGTGCACTTCCGGAAGGCGGAAGGACGCAACTGGAATAACCTGACGATTGCGACAGTGATTTTCGATGAGAACGGGAATTATGTAACCGGGGGCGAAAAGATTGTGGAGATGCGGTTACTGGATACGACCTACGCACGAATGAGCCAGACGGGGCTGCAGATGAAATCGAGTTTTGAGCTGAAGCCGGGGAAATACATGATCCGGCAGGTGATTCGGGATTCGGAGGGGGCACAAATGGCAGCGCGCAATGGCGCGGTCGTCATTCCGTACTAGCCGCGGGAGGGCAACATGAAGACGGGATTCGGAAACGGAACCAGGAAAAGATTAGGTTTGTCGCTGAGCCTGGGGCTCGTTGCGGCAGTCGCGGTAGCGCTGGCCGCGCAGACGCAGGAACCCGCAAAGCCATCGGGGACGGAACAGGCGATGGCTACAGCGCCGGTGATTCGCACGGAATCACGATTGGTGCTGGTAGATACGGTGGTGACGGACAAGAAGGGCCACTACGTTACCGACCTCAAGCAAGATGATTTCAAGGTATTCGAGGACAACAAGGAGCAGCCCATCTCGAGTTTTTCCTTTGGCGCGGATCCCGCGTTCCAGAATGCCAACCAAAGGCATTACATGATTCTGTTTTTTGACACCTCCTCGATGGAGATGGGCGATCAGATGCAGGCGCGGCAAGCCGCGGTGAAATTCATTGATAGCAGCTCGGGCCCGGACCGGTTGATTGCCGTGGTGAATTTTGGCGGCAGCCTGGTGATTCGGCAGAATTTCACTGCTAATGCCGAATTACTGAAGGCTGCCGTCGAAGGCACGAGCGCGCCGCACATCAACACGAACGGCCAGGACACCGCATCTATGAGTGGTCTGAATACGGGGCCCACCATGGTGGCGATGTCCGGGATGCCGTCCATCAGCACAGCGGAGGCGGATTTCGGAGCACGCACCATGCTGCTGTCCATCCGCAGCCTGGCGAAGAATCTGCGCGGCGTCCCTGGACGCAAGATGCTGATTTTGTTCACGGCGGGATTCCCATTGAATACGGAGAACATGACGGAGCTCACGGCGACGATTGATGCCTGCAATAAGTCGAATGTAGCGATCTATCCGCTGGACGTTCGCGGTTTGACGGTCCCGATGTTGACGGGCCCGGGCCAAGGGCCAGGAAGCGCCAGCACGCAGCAACCCGAGGCAACCGGTTCGGCCAGCCAAATAGCCAGGGTACGCGACGGCGCACAGGAGATTCGGCCGCGGCTGGTGCTGTCCAGTTATCGCGAGGATGCGCTGCTTGAACCGCAACATACAGGGGGGGGTGGGGGCGGCGGCACCGGCGGCGGTGGCGGCGGACATGGTGGCGGAGGCACGGGTGGCGGAGGCGGGACCGGAGGCAGTGGCGGGACTGGTGGCACGGGGGGCGGCGGTAAGGGTGGAGGCGGGACGGGCGGTACCGGCGGCGGCTCGGGTGGCGGAAAAGGCGCTGGGGGCGGAGGTGGGACACCCGCTGCGGGTTCGCCATACGGCAACTATTACAACCCGGCAAATCAGCCGCAGGTTTTGTTGCCGCCGATTCCCCAATCGGCCACCACTAACCAGCAAGTGATGCAAATGCTGGCGGATGGCACCGGGGGATTCACCATCTACAACACCAACGATTTGCTCGGCGGATTGCAGCGCATCGCCCAAGAAATGAACCAGTTCTATGTGCTTGGGTATGTGCCTCCTGCCACCCAGGAAGGCAGTTGTCACACGTTGAAAGTGAAAATGAACAAGGGTGGATTGGACGTGCGCTCGCGCACAGGATACTGCAACGTGCGTCCCACAAATCCACTCGATGGAAAGCCGATCGAAAAGCAAATGGAAGCCCAAGCCAGCGGAAGCGCGCAAGGCTCGATCCACGCCAGCATGGAAGCGCCGTACTTCTATTCCGCGCCAAATATCGCGCGAGTGGACCTGGCTATGGAAATTCCGGGCGACGCGTTGGTGTTTAACAAGGACAAGGGTAAGTACCACGCCAATGTGAATGTGCTTGGGATTGCCTACAAGCCGGATGGAACCGTAGGCGCGCGGTTCAGCGACACGCTGAATATGGAGATGGACAAGGATGAGTTGAAGGAGTTCACGAAGAAGCCCTACCGCTACGAGAATCAATTCGATGCTGCGCCAGGGACCTACAAGCTATCGGTGGTCCTGAGTTCCGGCGGTGAAGGCTTTGCGAAGATGGAAAAGCCGCTGCAGATCGACGGATACGACGGAAGTAAACTCACCTTGGGTGGAGTGGTGCTTTCTTCGAACATGCAGCGTGTGGACCAGATTCCCACGGAAGTGGATGCCACGCTGCTGGAGGACCGCAAGCCGCTGATCGTAAAGGGCATGCAGATTACGCCGCCGGCGAGTTACCAATTCAAGAAGGGCGACAACGTGGTGCTGTACTCGGAGCTGTACGAGCCCGCGTTGAAGGCCAATCCGGCCACCAAGGTGGTGTCGGGATATCGGGTTTTCGACAAAGCTACGAACAAGGAAGTCTTCTTCACGGGTGGAATCCCGATGGACGGTTTCGTGGAAAAAGGCAATGCCGTGGTGCCTTTTGCTCTGCGACTGGAGACGAAGGATTTGCCACCCGGCAGCTACAAGCTGGTTCTGCTGGCGGTCGACGAGAAGAACAATCAGGCCCCGCAAAGGGGCGTGGACTTTACGCTGAGCAATTAGGCGTTGAGGGACGGCCATTTGGAGTGCGGCGGCCAGGCCGCCGCTTTGTGCGTTGGCTGCTCGATAGGGAACAGTGGCTGCGCGGCCCAGCAACTTTCCGGGCGTCTCGGGGTTACTCTAGGGAACATGTGTAAACATGGCCCTTTTGGTTCGGCTGGGCGGCCTAGGGGTGGGCGAGGCCTGCAGATTTGCGGGGTGTCCTGCACCGCGCAGGCTGTTGCTGCTTGCCTGTTGACGCTTTCCTGCCTTTGCACGCTGGTAATCGATGTGCCGGCGCTGGCAGCGCTTCCTTCGAATAACAAAAAGCAAAGTCCGGATCCCGTGCTGAAGGGATTGCCGGTCACGGAGCTTAGTGCGGATGAGGCCATTCAACATGCGCTGAACCGCTTGGCGTATGGGCCGCGGCCCGGCGATGTCGAGCGCATCAAGCAAATGGGCTTGGCGAAGTGGATCGACCAGCAACTCAACCCCAAATCGATTGATGACCGCGCTGTCGAAGCGCGGCTGGATGTTTATCCCACCTTGAACATGAGCACCGCGCAACTCATGGCCGAGTATCCCAATCCGAAACAGGCGGAAAAGCAAGCAGCCAAGCAAGCTGCGCAAGGCGGGCAAGAACAATCGCAGGTGCAGATGGCACAGAAGCAGGCCGATGAGGCGATCACCGCTATGGCGCGGGACATGGACGCGAATGGCGGCGCGGGGTCGAACGGGACTCCGGACGCGAACGGAAGCATGGCAGCCACAGCTGCGCCGGCGGACTTGCCGTCACCGATGAAGTTGAATCCGGCGACGCCCGGTGGAGCGCGCCGGGATTTAAGCGGCGTGGACCCGAACAGTGTGCCGCGAGCAATTGCCGATGACAGCAAGCGGCCGGCGCGCGTAGTGGAAGAGCTGGCCATGGCCAAGGTCACACGCGCGATTTACAGCGAGCGGCAACTGCAACAGGTAATGGACGACTTCTGGTTCAACCACTTCAACGTGTTTGCGGTCAAAGGTGAAGTGAAGTGGTACCTCACGTCTTACGAGCGGGACGTCATCGAGCCGCGCGCTCTGGGGAAGTTCAAGGATCTAGTTACGGAAGCTGCGAAAAGCCCCGCGATGCTCTTTTACCTAGATAATTTCTTGAGCGCCGATCCGCGAGCTGCGGACCGGCAAGCTACGCTGCGGGCCATGCGCCAGGCACGGCGCTGGCCTTACGGATATCCGCCTCCGCCACCGCAGAAAAAGAAGCAAGAGCGCGGCCTGAATGAGAATTACGGGCGCGAATTGATGGAGTTGCACACGCTGGGCGTCGACGGCGGGTACACACAGAAGGATGTGACAGAAGTGGCGCGGTGCTTTACGGGATGGACCATCGAGAAGCCTCGCGAAACTGCAAAATTCAAATTTGACGACAGACTCCACGATCCCGACCCAAAGGTGGTATTGGGAAAGAAAATTCACGCTGGGGGAATGAAAGACGGCGAGCGGGTGATTGATTTGCTGACCAAGAACCCGCACACGGCAACATTCATTTCGACGAAGCTGGCGCGGCGGTTCGTTTCGGACAATCCGCCACCGGAACTCGTGGAACGGATGGCGAAGACGTTCCAGAAGTCCGATGGAGACATTCGCGAAGTGATGCGGACGATGATTTATTCGCCGGAATTCTGGTCGCGCGCGGCGTACCGGGCGAAAATCAAGACGCCCTACGAACTGGTGGTGTCTTCGGTGCGCGCGCTGGGTACGGACGTGGATACACCGATGCCGCTGGTGCAGTGGGTGGGGCGAATTGGAGAGCCACTGTACCAGTGCCAGCCGCCCACAGGGTATTCGGACAAAGCCGAGACCTGGGTGAATACAGGCGCTTTGTTGAACCGGCTGAATTTTTCACTGGCTGTGGCGGGAAATAAATTGCGCGGGTCGCGAAGCGACGTGTCAGCGCTGCTGGGAAGTGATGCGCAAGCGGATCCGAAGCAGGCGTTGGACCGCGCGGTGCAGGTGTTCCTAGGAGGAAAGGCCGCTGCAGGAACAGTGGAGACCCTCCAGAAGCAACTGGAGAATCCTCAGGTACTGCAGGCGAAGCTGGATGATCCCGTGAAGCAGGTGGACCTGGGAGTAGTGACGGGTTTGGTGCTGGGAGCGCCGGAGTTTCAGAGGAGATAGATATCAGATATCCGGAAGCAATTGGGAATAACGATCGGGAAGCGGCAATTCGTCACAGCGACGGCTATGAGGTGAAGCAGACATGAGCGACCGATGCTGCGAAGGAGTGAGGGCAACGCGATTTTCGCGGCGCTACTTCATTGGACGCGGCGGAATCGCGCTGGTGGGGTTGAGCAGCACGCCCGCCTTTCTGCAGCGCGCGGTGGCGTCGACGCACAGCGCGGGGACCTCCGGTGCAGGGAAGAAACAACTGGTCGTGTTGTTCCAGCGTGGCGCTGCGGACGGGTTGAACATTGTGGTGCCCTTTGCAGAGCCAAATTATTACCGCATGCGGCCGTCGATTGCGATTCCCCAGCCGAAGCGCGGCGGGGACAACGTGGCTGTGGACCTGGACGGTTATTTTGGACTGCATCCAAGCCTCGCCCCCCTGCTGCCGCTATTCCAGAAGAACCAATTGGCAATCGTGCATGCAGCGGGATCGCCGGATCCCACGCGTTCCCATTTCGATGCGCAGGATTACATGGAGTCTGGCACGCCAGGAGTCAAGGCCACCGAAGATGGGTGGCTCGACCGCGCGCTGCAAACGATTCCGGAAGAACACGCTTCGCCGTTCCGCGCCGTGGCCATGGGGCCGAATTTGCCGCGCATGCTGCGGGGAAGCACCGGCGGGATTGCCATACCGGACTTGCGGCAGTTCAAAGTGCAGCCGCAGAGCGCGGCGATGAGCAATGTGGTCGAAGGCGGATTCGAGGCCATGTACGCGCAAACGGTGGATCAGGCACTGCACGGCACGGGCACGGAGACATTCGAGGCGATAGATTTGCTGCGGAAGATTGATCCCGCACAATTTCCTCCTGACAACGGCGCGGATTATCCGAAGAACCAGATTGGGCAAAAGCTGCAGCAGATCGCGGTGATGATCAAAGCGAATATCGGCGTGGAAGTGATGTTCCTGGATTGCGGCGGCTGGGACAATCACGTAAACGAAGGCGGCGCGCAGGGACAGTTGGCAAATCTGTTGCGCGATCTTGGGCAGTCGCTGGCGGCGTTTTATCAGGACATGGGCGACCGCATGGCGGACGTTGTTGTGGTGACCATGAGCGAGTTCGGGCGCACGGCGAAAGAGAATGGCAATCGCGGGACGGATCATGGACATGCGAATTGCATGTTTGCCATGGGCGGCGACATTAAAGGCGGCCGAGTGTATGGAAGGTGGCCGGGACTCGAAGAGCATCAGCTGAATGAAGGGCGCGATTTGGCGTTGACCACGGATTTCCGGTCGGTGGTTGGTGAGATTTTGACGCGGCACCTCGGTGTGAAGGATCTGGCGCCGGTGTTTCCGGGATTCGACAACAGTCCGCACAAGTTCCTAGGCGTCGTGCGGGCGTAGAAAAGAAGCAAGTCGAAAAGTGAAAAAGTGTAAGAGTAGAAAAGTAAGGGCCGGAGCTGACAACCGGCGGCGTGATGCCGCGTATCGTTGAGATCCTTCGCTTCGCTCAGGATGACAAAATACCGAGATTCCAACTGCGAATTGGAGATTTGAAGAACCCACATGCAAAATCGGCATGTGGGGCACCCGCACTCTTCCACTTTTCCACTCTTTCACTTTTCTACTTCTTTGTTGTGAAAATGGATTTGGGAATCATGCAGTGCACGCCTTTGCGAATGTCCACGACTTGGGAGACGCGGCAATCACCCACCATCGAAGTGAGGGAGTAGGCTTCCTCGCGGGTCATGGGAACCATCTTCTGTTCCGCTAGCCAGTTGACCGTTTCCCGCGTGGCGATTTTCATAGCTTCGTTCAAATCTTCATCAAAGCCGGTGAAGACCCAGTTCTCTGCGGTCTCCACGCGCGGCCATTCGATGTGCAAATCCTTTCGCATGATCGGCTGAATTTCGATTTCCTTGTAGGAACATTCGAGCGCGGTGAGGTTGACTTCGCCATTGCCTTGCAAACAGTGAGAATCGCCGGTCCAGATCAGCCCGCCTTTCTGGAAAACGGGGAGATACAGAATCGAGCCTTCCTGAATTTCGTTTACGTCCATGTTCGACCCGTTTTTCCAGGGGCGTAGCGTGCTGGTGCGGCCTTTGGCGTCGTGGATGGGCGGCCCGGCCTTCTCTTTGGGCTCGTTGGGATCAGGGCCGACGGCAATGGTTCCGGGAAACGGCTTGAGGTGAAGCAGGATGCCTGGCTTGAATTCGGTGGTCATGGTTTTTGCATCCAGCACGAAAAACTGCACGTGGCCTTCGGGAAATTCGGAAGCCAGGATGCCCACGGTAGGGAATTGCTTGCCGGGAAGATTGAAATTGAAGCCGGAATCCTTGATGACGATTTTGCGGATATGAATCTCCATGGTGTCGCCCGGCTCCGCGCCGTTTACGTAGACAGGCCCGGTGACGGAGTGCGGCCCGCCGCCGGGATTGGCGAGGCGCAGTTTGACGATTTCGTCCATGGTAATTCCCGACTTGATCTCATCCATGGAATGACGCAGCGTCTCGATGGAAACGGTGTCGCCGGAGTTCACCGTGACTTTGGGAGGTTCGGCGGGATCGAGCCAGCCCCATTGCACGGTCTCCTTTGTGGCGGAGAGTACGTAGTGTTTGCCGGGCTTTTCGGGTGTTTGGGCTGGGGCGGCGGGACACAACATGACGGCGGCGATGAACAGAGCAGCAGCACAGGTATTTCGCGTTGAGAACATTTTTCGCCTCTCTGGGATGGGATGTCGCTCTGGGCCAAAGATATCAGATATCCGATATCAGATATCAGGAAGAGAAGAAACTCCAAAAGCCCACCCTCAAAGGGCGATGGTGGGGACCCTCGCGTTACAACGGGCGGATCCAGATATTGCGGAAGCGCACGGGGTCGCCGTGATCCTGCAAGGCGAGTGGCGCTTTGTCCGGACCGGGCTTGTACGGCGGGCGCCGGCCGTGGGCCGTCGGTCCGGTGAGTTGTACGTTGTCCTGCACCAGTACACCGTTATGAAAAACAGTGACGCTCGCAGCGCGTAGCAGGTGCCCGGTGGTGGCATCGAAGCGGGGACCGTGAAAGATGATGTCGTAGGACTGCCACTGGCCCGGCGGGCGCGCGGCGTTCACCAGCGGGGGGTACTGCCCGTAGACCGCGGCGGCTTGGCCATCGGCATAGGTCTTGTTGTGATAGGAATCGAGCACCTGGATTTCGTAATCGCCCATTAGAAAGACGCCGCTGTTGCCGCGGCCTTGGTCTTCTCCATGCGGCGGAACTGGTTCGGAAAACTCGACGTGCAACTGGCAATCACCGAAGGAATCCTTGGTGTGGATATAACCCGAATGCGGCACCACTTCCATGTAGCCGTTTTCGACTTTCCATTTCGCGGGAGTGTTGTCTGTGCTTAGCCATTGCGACAGATTTGTGCTGTCGAACAGGATGATGGCATCGGACGGCGGTTTGCCGGGAGTGTCTTGGGCGCTGGCGGTGCCCGGAGTGATGATTGGCGGAACGGGGCGGTTCGGGTCGTGAATCTTCCAATTTGTGTCCACCTGTGCGCGAACGGGAGTGACGCAAAGCAATAAAACGGCCCCGCCACTGCAAACGAGAATGCTTGCTTTCATGAGAGACCTCGGCCGGAACACCCGGATTCTAGCACCTTTGGAGTGCGGCGGCTTACCGCCGCTTTTCAGACCTAGGCACTCCCAAGGGCGTCCATTGCGGACGCCCCCAACTCGTAAAAACTAGCCTTATTGCGCGGCCGAGCCTTTGATACGCATGCCGAAGAACGAGCGATAGACGAAAAGGAACGACACGATGAAGAAGGCGGCAGCGAGCGCGTGAGAAAGGAAGCCGCCTTTTTGGGAACTCAGCGAAACCGCGAGTTCCACAGCTAGCAAGCCGAAGAGGGTCGTGAATTTGATGACCGGATTCAGCGCCACCGAGGAAGTGTCCTTGAAGGGATCTCCTACGGTGTCGCCAATGACCGTGGCATCGTGCAGCGGCGTACCTTTTTGCTTGAGCTCCACCTCGACGATTTTCTTGGCGTTGTCCCAGGCTGCCCCCGCGTCCGCCATAAAGATGGCTTGATACAGGCCGAAGGTGGCGATGGACACGAGATACCCGACAAAGAAGAACGGCTCGACGAAAGCGAAGGCCAAAGTAGCGAAGAACACGGCAATGAAAATATTGAGCATGCCCTTCTGCGCGTACTGCGTGCAGATTTGGACCACCTTCTTGGAGTCCGCGACACTGGCCTTTTCCGTGGTTTGAAGATTGATGTGGCGCTTGATGAATTCGACCGCGCGATACGCGCCGGTGGTCACCGCTTGAGTGGAAGCGCCGGTGAACCAGTAGATCATGGCCCCGCCGGTGATCAAGCCGAGGACGAAAGGAGCATACAAGAGCGAGAGTTTGTCGAGGTTCTCGGTGAGACCCTTGGTGAGAGCCATGATGATGGAGAAGATCATGGTGGTCGCACCGACAACGGCGGTACCAATGAGCACAGGTTTAGCCGTGGCCTTGAACGTGTTACCCGCGCCATCGTTAGCTTCCAGGAGATGCTTGGCGCGTTCGAAGTCCACGTCGATGTCGAAGTCTTTCTTGAGTTCTTGCTTGATGTTGGGAAGCTGTTCGATCATCGAGAGCTCAAACACAGATTGCGCGTTGTCGGTCACGGGGCCGTAGGAATCGACCGCGATGGTCACAGGTCCCATGCCAAGAAATCCAAAGGCCACCAGGCCGAAAGCAAAGACTGCCGGTGCACCCATCATCTGCGCGAGTCCCATTCGGCTGATCAGAAAGCCGATGGACATCAGAATTACGATGGCGCCGCCCAGGTAGTAGCCGGAGAAATTGCCGGCCACGAATCCGGAGAGAATGCCCAGAGAGGCCCCGCCTTCGTTCGCGGAGGTAACTACTTCTTTCACGTGCCGCGATTCGACCGACGTGAACACCTTTACCAGTTCTGGGATGACTGCACCCGCCAGCGTGCCGCACGAGATAATCGTGGCCAGCTTCCACCATTGCGTGTTATCGCCGCCGAGAGAAGGAATGATCAGCGAGGAGACAATGTAAGTAAGCGCAATGGAGACGAAGGAAGTAATCCAGACGAGCCAGGTGAGCGGCGTTTCGAAATTCATTTCCGCAGCATTGCCGTAGCG
>Ga0187784_10001193_pt1 | contig 20477 bp, 18 predicted proteins | sample 1015_SJ02_MP15_2_FD_132964 | JGI IMG/M metagenome (GOLD analysis project Ga0187784, IMG submission 132964) | Tropical peat soil microbial communities from peatlands in Department of Meta, Colombia - 1015_SJ02_MP15_20_MG | ecosystem: Environmental > Terrestrial > Soil > Wetlands > Peat | place...
CGCGTCTGCAGCACCTGCACCTGCTTGATCGCCGCGTCGATCGCGCCGCGTTGCTCGGCAAGGCGGCTGCGCTCGGCCACGACCGCGGCGTCCTCGGGCGGCGCATTGGGCGCGGGCGCTGGCCCAAGGCGCTTCAGCCGCGCGTCGAGGTCGGCAAGCTGCGGCTCGAGATCGGCGAGCTTGTCGCGCAAGGCGTCGCGCAGCGGCGCGAGCTGCCCGGCCAGATCGGTCAGCGCCTGCAGGTCGGCGCCGCGCCGCGCGCCGGCCTCGATCTGGTCGAGCGCGGCGCGGACCGGATCGATGCCGACCAGCGGCGCCTGCTGCTGCGCGCGGACCGGAAGCGCGACCAGCAGGAATGCGATCGCACAGAGAGCCAGGCGCTGGAGCGAGAATCGGACCATCGGCACTTTTCCAACAGTGCCGATCTTTCGTGTGCGGTCGAGCGTGTCAAGCAGCGGTGCCTGCGCCTGTCGCCCTGCGGTGCGCGCTGTCTTGCCCGATCAGGCCGCCCTTCGCGCTTGCTCGCCGCGCTCGCTCGGGGAGCTCTTGCGCCGGCTTGCGTCCCCCCGATCCGCAGATCTTCGCTCGTTGCCGGTGAAGCTCGGATCGTCCCATTGCCGACGGTCGAGCGGCCCGCGGTGCAACGCAACCAGGAACTGGCGAACCGTCTCGGCGAGGCTCGTCGCCTGGGCGGAAACGTTGCTCGACGTTGTCCTGGTGCTGCCGGCGTGCTTGGCGGTCTCGCCCGCGTGCTCGGTGACGCCGTGAATGTTGCCGCTGATCGCGCGAATGCCCCCGACCGCCTGCTCGACATTGCGCCCGATCTCGCCGGTCGCGCTGGTCTGCGCCGCGACCGCCATCGCGACATGGCTGGTGATCTGGTCAACCTCGCCGATGATCTTGCCGATTGCGGCGATCGCCTCGACGGCGCCGCGGGTGCTCGCCTGCACCTTTGTGATGTGGCTCGAGATTTCGCCGGTCGCCCGCGCCGTCTGGCCGGCCAGCGACTTCACCTCCTGCGCCACCACCGCGAAGCCCTTGCCGGCTTCGCCGGCCCGCGCCGCCTCGATCGTGGCATTGAGCGCCAGCAGGTTGGTCTGCGCCGCGATCGCGTTGATCAGCTCGATCACGGCGCCGATCCGCTCGGCCGCGGTCGCCAGGCTCTGGACGGTCCGGTTGGCCTCCTCGGCCTTGGCGACGGCTTCACGCGCGATCGTGGCCGAACGATCGACATCCTGGCCGACCTCCTTTGCCGACGTCGTCAATTCGGTCGTCGCCGCCGCGACGGTCTCCATGTTGCTCGTCGCTTCCTCGGACGCGGCGGCGACCGCCGTCACGCGATCGCGCGTGGTCGCAGCGCCGTCTGCGAGCATGTCCGCGGTCGCGTCCATAGCCGCCGCTTCCGCCGTCAGCGTCTGCACGATCTGGTTGATCGCACTCTCGAACTGTCCGACATTCGCGTTGAATGCCGCCACGCGCGCCTCGATCGCCGCAGTCGCCTCGTTGATCGTGTGCGACGCGACCAGCAGCGCGCCATGCAGCCCTTCCGGCAGGATGCGGCGGTAGTACTTGTTGTCGCGCACCGCGCTCATCGCGGCGCTTGCTTCGCGCACGAAAGCGTCGCAACGGTCGATCATGTCGTTCATGGCGTGCATCAGGCCGCCGAGCTCGCCGCGCTCCCTGATGTGGAGGACGCGCGCCTCGAAGTCGCCCCTCGCGATGCGCTGACAGACCGCCGAGAGGCCACCGATCTGGCGGTGCACGCGAAGCTGAAAGAGGATCGCGCCGGCCTGGATGAGGACACCGGCTGCCGCAACGGCACCCGCGACCCCGGGCATGCCCGCGAGCGCCGCACAGCCGGCGACAAGCAGCGCCAAGGCGGCCAGCGCCGCGCAGACCATCGCCCTAGAGAGAGAAGACAAGCTGCTCATACGGCATCCCCTTTGCTTTGGTGAAAGCCGCAAGTCGGGCGCACCCCGCCGCGAGCGCGTCCTTGCCGTTGCGATGGCTCGCCTCCTCGCGCAGCAGCTCGGCGTAGAGCGGGATGATCGCCTCGGTCAGGATCCTGCGGCTCGGCACCCGGCGGTTCGAATGGAAGGAGATCACCTGCCGGTCGGCACCGAAGGACGGCGTGACGTGCGCGAACACCCAGTAGAAATGCCCGTTGCGCGTCATGTTCTTCACATAGGCGAAGACCTCGCGACCCTCCGCGAGGGTGTCCCACAGCAGCTTGAACACCGAACGGGGCATGTCGGGGTGCCGGATGATGCTGTGCGGCTGGCCCAAGAGCTCGTCTTCCCGATATTCGGCGACCGCGCAGAACGTCGCGTTCGCGTAGGTGATCCGCCCTTTCAGGTCGGTCTTCGACACGATGATGTCGTCGGCGTGGAAGAACTTTTCCACGGTGGTCGGCACGATGGTGCGGGCCATGCGATTCTCCGGCTCGGGACCGAGCCAGTCATGGTGCCCGCGGCTTTAACAGGACCTTGCCGGGAAGCCGCCCTACGTACTCCACCGGACCCGGTGTTTTACGGAGTTGTCATCGGCCGGCTTTCCCTGTTGCGCGGGCGCCGCTTTCGCCTGATTCTGGGACCGCCGGTTTGGGGGAATTCATGTTCACGACGCCGCGTCTGGTGGCGATCGCGCTGTGCGCGGCGCTCAATTTCGCGATCGGCAACGTCGTCTATCTGGTGAAGCTGCCGATCTACCTCGACTCGATCGGCACGATCCTGTGCGCGCTGCTGATCTTTCCCGACCGGCTGGCCGCGCTCTGTTGTGCGTTCATCGCCGGCCTGATCGGCATCATCTTGACCGGGCTCGTGCTCAATCCGTTCCTGCCCTGGTTTGCCGGCTCGGTGCTGGTGATCGCGCTGATCTCGGCGCTGCTGACGGCGCGCGCGAGCGACACCTTCCGCGCCCGGCCGCTCCAGCCGCTCCCCTTCTTCGGCAAGGTGATCCTCTGCGGCGTCGTCACCGGGGTCGGGTCGGCGATCGTGTCGGCGCCGGTGGTGGCCTATCTGTTCGGCGGCGTGACCGGGAGCGGCAGCGCCTTCGTGGTTGCCTTCTTCCTCAAGGCCGGCGAGCAGCTCCTGAGCTCGGCGATGCTCGCAAGCCTCGCCATAGACCCGCTCGACAAGGTGCTGCAGGTCCTGCTCGCCGCGCTGCTCTATCGCGCGACGCCGCGCGAGTTCATCGCGATGCTGCGCGTCCCGCAGACCTCGGCGCCTCGAGCCGGATGACGCCGAACGGCGCGATCGGCTTCGGCCTGATCCTGATCGCGGCGGCCGGGACGGCGCGCGGTCTCACCGGCCTTGGCGTCATCCTGGCGCTGCTGATCGCATTCGCGCTCGCAAGCCGGCGCAACATCGCCGCCGCGCTGCTCTGGTCGCTCGGGATCGTCGCGCCGCTCGCGGCGTTCATGGCGCTGGTATGGATCGGCTTCGTCGGCCGCGCCCCGCACGAGATCGCGGCCGGGGTTGAAGGCTCGCGCGCCGCGGCAGCCACCTATGCGGCCACCGTCTGCCTGCGGCTCTTCATCATCGCCTTCGCGGTCCAGGCGCTATTCCTGCGTTTTGCCGGCTGGACGCCGTTGCGCTTCGTGCGCGCGCTGACCGCGCCTCCGCTCGTCAAGAAGCTTTTGGTGCTGACGCTCTCCCTGATCGAGACGATCCTGCAGGCGATCGACCGGGCGCGCACCGCGCTGGTCGCCGGCGGGCTGATCACGCGGCGATTTTCGCAGGTGAACCTGCGCAACGGCTGGCTCCTGGTGCAGACGGTCTGGCTCACCGTGATCGCGATCGCGATCGGACGCACGCGCGACAAGTGGCCGATCGAAGGCACGCTCAGCCGGCTCGACCACGCGCTCGCCGCGGCGGCGCCGCGACCCGCGATCGCGGATTTCGCCTGGGGCGCTGCCGCGGTCCTATGCCTCGGGATCGTCTGGGGGCTGCGCTAGATGCGCGAGCTGATCGGCGGGCCGAACTTCTCCGGCCGCAGCGCGGCGCTGCTGCAACGGCTGAGCGCGCTCGCCCCCGGCAACGCCTTCTTCGTCGGGCCCTATGCGGAAGCCGCGCTCTCGGGCCTCTCCAGCACGGTCGCCGACGAGATCGCGATCTACCGTTCCGACGCGGCCGCGGCCGCGCGCGCCTTCGCGCCGCTCGACTTTGCGGCGCTCGCGGCGCGCAAACCGCCGACTCTGTCCGGTGGCGAGCAGGTCCTGCTCGCGCTGCACTGCTTCGCGCTCTCGGACTTTACGATCATCGGCATCGATACCGCGCTCGAGCAGCTCGATCCGGCCAACCGCGCGGCGGCGCTCGATTTCCTCTCCCGCGTGCCGTCCGCGACGCTGCTGGTCGATAATCGGCTGGACCACATCGACGGCTGGTCGGTGCGCGCCTGCGAGGGCGCCCCGGCCTTTCGCCTCGACCTTGCCGCCGCCGCGAGCCGCCTCGCGCCGGTGCGCGCGCCCACGATCGCACTCGAGGGACTTTGGTTCCGCTACCCGAGCGGACGCGACATCTTCCGCAACGCGCGCATCGTGCTGCAGCCGGGCACAACCTATCGGCTGACCGGACCGAACGGGGCCGGCAAGACGACCCTGTTCAAGCTGCTCGCCGGCGTGCTCGCACCCAAGGCCGGCAGCATCACGCTCGATGGCGGCGCCTATGCGCCGTGGCGCGACGGCAACCGCATCTTCGCCTTCGCGACGCAGAACCCGGATCACCAGTGGTGCGGCGCAACGCTCGGCGAAGACTTGTCGCGCCGCCGGCGCGCGCTCGCCCGCCATAAGCAGATCGCGCTCCCCGATATGGCGACGCTCGTCGACCTCGCGGCGCAGCTCGGCGTGACATCGATCGACCAGCATCTCTACGAATTGCCCCTGGTCGCGCGCAAGCGACTGAGCTGGCTCTGGCCGCTTTCCGGGGCGCTGCCCTGGATCATGTTCGACGAGCCGACCATCGGCCAGGACCGCGCGGCGTGCGCGGCGCTCGCCGCGACGGTCACGCGCCTCGCCGCTCTCGGGCATGGCGTGCTGTTCATCACGCATGACGACGACTTCGCCGCGACGATCGCGCACACCAGGCTGCAGCTCGCGGACGCCGCCATCAAAGCATGATCCCGAAAAGTGGACATCGGATTTCGGAAAAGATCATGCCTCACTAACAAGCCCTCGCATTGAGCTCGTCGCTCCTCCATGCTATCGGGGTTTTCAAAATGAGAGCTCTCGTTTCAGTCATCAGAACAGCGCGAAGCCGTCGCAAGGGAGGACCCCGCATGTCGATGTATGATTCATCCGATCCGCGCGCCGCGCTCGCGCCAGCGCCGCAGAGCGCGGCGAAGCCCGCGAGCGAGTTCGCCGGCGCCGAATACGCCAAGTTCTACGAGACCGCGCCACAGGAGGACGACGCGAACGGCCGCACCTGGTACGCGCGCGGACAGAATTTCATCATCACCTATACCGACGCCAAGCCGGGCGCGAGTTTCGCCCGCAAGGGCCAGGTCGACGAATATGTCGTGCTGCTGCACGACGCGCCGACCAGCGCCGACATCACGGCGGGCGCGGAGAAGAAATCGATCGGCGGCTACACCGTCACCTTCGTGCCGCCCGGCGATTCGAGCGTGACCTTGCCGAAGGGCGGCCGCCTGGTGCGCATGTTCACGACCCGCTCGGCCGATATCGCGGCGAAGTGCTCGAACGCCGGCTCCTACGCGAAGCCGCATCCGAACATTCCGCCGTTCCAGGCCTGGCCGGTGCCGAAGGACGGCTACCGGATCCGCAGCTACAGCCTCGACTATCCGCCGGAGGAAGGCCGCTTCGGCCGCATCTTCCGCTGCACCACCTTCATGGTGAACTACATCGACCGGAAGAAGGGGCCGCGCGACATCACCAAGCTGTCGCCGCACTATCACGACGACTTCGAGCAGTGCTCGCTCGCGCTCGACGGGGCGTTCATCCACGACATCCGCTGGCCGTGGATTCCGAACATGCTGCAATGGCGCGACGACGACCACGAGCATTGCGCGACGCCGTCGATTGCCGTGATCCCGCCGCCGGCGATCCACACGACCCGCGCGGTCGACCCGGGCAACAATCAGCTGGTCGACATCTTCTGTCCGCCGCGCATCGACTTCTCGCAGAAGAAGGGCTGGGTGCTGAACGCTGACGACTACCCGATGCCCGGCGGGCATTAGCTCTTCATGCGTAGAGTGGGCAAAATCGCCTGCACCGGCGGGCCGAGCGGGGCAATCGGAGAACGATTTTGCCCACGCCACTGCGGCGTGGAGATCGACAGGTGGGCAACGCGCCGACACGCCGGCGCGCGCAAGACGATGTCATTGCGCGGGCGCATTGCCCACCCTGCCGCTTAATCGAAATGGAGCCGCCAATGCCAACCACCCCTGACAATCGCGATGCCGAGGTCGCATCGCTGCTCGTCGGCGCTATCGACCTGCACTGCCATTCCGGCCCGGCCGCGATGCCGCGCATTCTGGATCACCACGAAGCACTGATGGACTGCGCCGACGCGAAGTTCTCCGCGCTGCTCTACAAGGATCACTTCTATCTCGGCTGCGCGCACGCGGTGATCCTGGAGAAGCTTTTCCCCGACACCGGCGTGAAGCTGTTCTCCGGCCTCGCGCTCAACAATGCGAGCGGCGGCATCAACCCGCACGCGGTCAACCATGCGATCAATATCGGCGCCAAGATCGTGTGGATGCCGACCTTGTCGGCCGCAAACCACATCGAGAAGTCGGCGACCGAGGCGAAGAGCTTCCCGAAGACCGCAAAGAAGATGCTCGAGGCGATCCCGCTGAGCGCGCTCGACGCCAACGGGCGCGTCTCGGAAGAGACGAAGGAGGTGCTCGACCTGATCGCCGAAGGCGACATCATCCTCGCCGGCGGTCATCTGCCGGCCTCCGAGCTGCATCTCGTCTTCGAGGAGGCGAAGCGCCGCGGGGTGAAGAAGATGCTGGTCAACCACCCGACCTACATCGTCGGCTGCAGCGACGAGGACATCCGCCAGATGGTGCGCCTGGGCGTCTACATGGAGCACTCGATCTGCATGTTCGTTGAAGGCAAGGCGCACAAATACGGCCCGGACAAGCTCGCGCATCTGATCGAGGTCGCGGGCGTCGAGCACACGCTCTTGTGCTCCGACCTCGGCCTCACCGGCTCGCCGCGTCCGATCGAGGGCTATCGTCAGATCGTGCACCAGCTGCTCGACCTGCAGTTCTCGGAGAGCGACATCCGCACCATGATCAGCCGCAATGCGGCCGGGCTGTTGAACCTGGCAGTGCCGGCGGAGGAGAAGAAAGTCGCATAACCGCGACAGTTACTTGGAAATCACCTTCTGAACCGCGCAACTCGTTTGGACCCACCGCAGCCGATCGTTCCGGAGCATGTAATTCACGTGCGCCTGGACCTCGCTGAACGCAAAGCTCATCTGATGCAGGTCGAGCGCACGGGTAAAAAGGACCGGTACCAGCTCCGCCGCTGAGCGCGGCTGCAAGCGGCATGCTTCCGCGATCAGAAGGCACCGCTTCTCGTGATGCGCCATCAGCTCCGACGCGCGGCGGTGGAGGCCATAGAACGGCAGTTGGTGCCCCGGCAGGACCAGCGCATCTTCGGGTAGCGTATTGATCAGCTGGCCGAGGGAGCGGATGTAGAGCCCGAGCGGATCGCCTTCCGGATCGACCGCCCAGACGCTGACATTCGGCGTGATCTTCGCGAGCACCTGATCGGCGGCGAGGAACAGCCGATCCGACGGAGAATAAAGCATGACCTGCTCGGGCGCGTGGCCATCGCCGGTCAGCACCGAGAAGCGTCGTCCGCCGATGTCGAGCGTATCGCCGTGCACGATACGCGTGAACGTCGGCGGCAGACTGTCGACCTGGGTCAGGTAGTTGTGCCCGCGCGTAACGACCTGATCGGTCAGCTCCTGGCTCAGCCCATGCTTGCGGTAGAAATCGCGATAGGGCTTGGCGTCCAGCGCGCCGGGGCTGAGGCTGACGTTCAAGCAGCCGAGATAGGAGTTCTGGCTCGTAGACAAAGGCAGGTCGAAGCGCCGGCACAGCCATCCGGCAAGGCCTATGTGGTCTGGATGCAGATGGGTGACGAACAGCCTTGTGAGCCGGCGGCCGCGGAGCGGACCGCGGACAAGCTCCTCCCAGATATGACGCGTCTGGTCATTGCCGATACCGGTGTCGAGAACCGCCCAGCCGTCTCCGTCTTCGATCAGGTAGATGTTGATATGATTGAGGCGGAATGGCAGCGGCGCGCGAAACCAGAGGATCCCGTCAGCGACCGTTCTGATTTCGCCTGGCGTCGGCGGTTCGGCGAACGGATGGCGCAGCTCCGCGTCGGGGATCCGAACCGTCATGGGAGGAACATTCCTCGGCTCTAGTCGAACAGGTGCGCCGGAAGATCGGCGAGCCCTTCCGTGATGTGGCGAATATGGCGGCGGCCGGCAAGCTCGGCGCGGCGCGCCTCGCGCCCCAGCACCGCCTCTCCGATCTCCCGGTAGTCCGCGAAACGCTGCCGGCTGACGGCCGAGCCGTGGGTGTAGTGCTGCAAACGGATCAGATGAACATGCAGGGTCGGCAGGATCCGCTCCAGCTCGCCATTCTGGCTGCATTCGACCAGCGCGCGATAGAACCGGTTGCGCGCGCGAAGCAGCTCGAAGGATTCGGCCTGATCCTCGAACGAGAGCAATTGCTCGAAGGTCGTTGCGAAGTGACGGCGGGTCTCCTCGGTCAGCCGCTCCGCAGCCGTCCGCGCTGCAAGTCCAATCGCCACTTCGAGCACCGCCAGAATATCTTGCATCTCCGCACGGGTAACCCGCCGAATCTGCGCGCCGCGGTGAAGATTGACCGCCACGATCCGCTCGGCGGCCAGCCGCTGCAGCGCCTCGCGCACCGAAGAGCGGCTGACCCGATAGATGTTGGTGAGGTCGGCTTCGATGAGCCGCTGCCCCGGTGCGAAGCGGCCTTCGTAGATGCCTTGAATGATGTCGCGAACAATCACGTCCGCGGAGCTCTGAGTCTTTCGCTCCGCCTCCGCACTGCTCGGCACTCGCTGGACCTTGACGGCACTAGCGCGCGGCACGGCGATCGCCCCTTTCGAATCCAATGCGCCTCGGTTGGCACGTACCGATGCGCGAGCAATTCTCATGCCGCGAGAGCAAACCGAGTTCCATCGACATGAATCCGCTTCCCACAGCCTTCGATCTCGCTCAACAGGCCGACGACCGGCGGGTCATCGCTCGACGCGACGGTCCGCCGCCCGTCCTCGGTGTCGGCGATCACGATGCATCGCGGCAACGCATCGCCGTCCTTCAGGACCGTATAGCCCGCCACTTCGGCGTCGCCCCGGTATTGGTCGAGCACCTCGCGCGCCGGCGCGACGCGCGCGACGTCAGCCGTCACGTCGCGGAAATGGAACCCCGCAGGCGGCGGCGCCGACGACCATAGTCCGAAGGCCTGTTTGGTCAGAATGCCCGAGACCGAGGAGGCGAGCCCTTTCGCGCCGGGGCGTTTGCGCAGCATCTCGGCCATCCGGCACGTCGCCTGCAGCACGTAGTTGTTGAACGGACCGCCGGCGAAGGGCATCCCGCCGGTGACGGTGAGGTCGCGCGTCATCGGCGCGCCGAGCTCGCGCGCGAACATCTCGATCGCGATCGGAAAGCAGCTGTAGAGCTCGAGCAAGTCGATATCATCCAGGCTGAGCCCGCCCGTCGCGAGCGCAGCTTGCCCCGCGAGCCGCGCGCCCGGTGACGCCGCAAGATCGTCACGCGCCGTCAGCGGCTGCATGTGCTGCGATTCCGTGCTCGCCCAGGGATAGATCCAGTTTCGATCGTCGAGGCCAAGCGCACGCGCTTTCTGCTCAGAGCAGAGCAGCAGCGCAGCCGCCTGATCGACGTTCCAGGAGGCACAGTGCAGCCGGCGATATGGCAGAGCCTGCACGGGGTTGCGCGGCGAATCCGCGAGGATGTCGTCGCTCGTCAGCGCCTTGCGCGACCACGCCAGCGGATTTTCGGCCGCGATTGCGCTCAGTCGGCTATAGAGCTGCGCCATGCGCCGGCTGTGGTCTGCAATCGACATACCGCTCTTTGCGCGGAAGGCGCTTTCCAGAATTGCGTAGAGGCTGACGGGCGATTTCAACCCAACGCGCAGCTCGGCCGGATGCAGCAATTCGTCTTTCGCCTTCAATACGGTATCCGGCTCGCCGGGCAGTGGCTGATCGGGTGCCGCGACCCCGAGGCCGCGCGCGCGGCGCAACCGGTACCCCGCCTCCCCGCCGACCACGAGCGCAAGGTCGATCGCACCGTCGGCGATACATTCGCATGCATCCGCGATGAGCGATTGTTGCAGGACGCCGACATGCGCAAGCACGGTCGTGGGGTTGCCGCTGCAGAGACGACGCGCGATCTCGCGCCCGGGATCGCCGTAGCGCCAGCGACCGCGCGGCACCGAAATCTGCTCGACACCCAAAAGCGCCGCCGGATTGCCGGCATCGCGGCCCGCCGCCTGCGTCGCCCGGACCATCAGCTCGATCGGCTCGACCGCCTGAAGCGGATCGTCGAAGCGTTGGGTCGCGGTGCCGATCCCGATCAGGATCGGCGTCCGCGGGGATTGGCCTGGCACCGCGGCTTACTCCGGCTCGATCCCGGCGTCTTTGACCTTCTGACCCCAGACCTCGTATTGCCGGTCGACCAGCTTGGCGAAGGTCGCGGCGTCCGAGGGTGTGGGCTCTGCACCGAGCGCAAGAATGCGCGCACGGATGTCCGGCCGGTTCATGATGTCGACGACCGCCTTGCTCAATCGATCGACGATCTCCTTCGGGAGATTGGCAGGCCCGAACAGGCCGGTCCACGCCGCAAGGTCGAAATCCTTCAGGCCTAGCGTCTCCTCGATGGTCGGCAGCTCGGGCGCAAGCTCGCTCCGCTGCGACGTCGTGACAGCGAGTGCACGCAGCTGACCCTGCTTGATCTGCGCCTGGCTCGAGGCGAGGTCAGTGACGAGGAACGAAACCTGGCCACCGATGACGTCCATCATTGCCGGCGGACTGCTCTTGTAGCCGACGCCGGTCGCATTCAGGTGGAGAAGGTGGTCAAGGGCCGCGGCCGGAATGCGGACCGTGGGCGTCCCGTAAGCATAGGTGACCTTGCCGCTGTTGGCGCGCGCCCACGCGACGAACTCCTGCGGTGTCTTCGGTGGGAGCGTCGGGTCGATCGCAAGCACGAACGGAAAATACGCAAGGCCCGCAATCGGCGTGAAGTCCTTCTTGGGGTCGTAAGACAGCGTCCTGTAGATGTGCGGGTTCACCGAATGCGACGAGTTCGACGTGAGAAACAGCGTGTAGCCATCCGGCGCGGCCCTCGCGACGGTGGTGGCGGCGATCTGCGCGCCGGCGCCCGGCTTGTTCTCGACGATGACCGGGTGCTCGAGCGATTGCTGCAGCTGTTCGGCTAGAAGTCTTGCCAATATGTCGGTGCCGCTGCCCGGTCCGAAGCCGACGACGATCTTGATCGTGGCGGACGGGTAGCTATCGGCGGCGGCGCCGAGCGGCGCCAGCGCCAGCAGCGCGGCCGCGAACAACAAATTGTAGACCCACTTTGTCATTGCGTTCTCCCGGATGTGCAAAAATAAAATTCAGCTGACGTTGGCGTGCGCGGTTTCGGTCGCGACACCCGCGCCGCTTTCCGCTGTCGCAGCGCCGGAACCAAGCAGGCTCTCGATGCGCTGCTCGCCGTACCCGAGCTCCCGCAGGACCTCGATCGTATGCTCGCCGAGCCGCGGCGCCGGCCCGCTCCAGCCGAGCGGCGCGCCGTCGACCAGCCACGGCAGGCGCACCAGCGACAGTCCGTCGTTGTCGAGGAAGCTGCGCCGTTCGCACGCAATCGCGCCGCTCACTGACTCATGGAGCCCCTGTACCTTCGTGGCGGGCACGCCGGCTGCGGTGAGCTTGTCGACCCAGTGCTGAACCGTCTCGGTCGCGAGAATCGCCGACAGGGCCGCGGTCAACTCCGCGTTATTTGCAGCGCGATCCGCGACCGTGCGGAACCGCGCCTCCTGCGCGAGTTGGGGGGCGCCAAGGACCGCGATCAGTTTCAACCACAGTCGCTCGCTCGGTGCCGCGATCATGACGTCGCCGTCAACGGCCAGATAGCATTGGTAAGGCGCAGCGATCGGATTGCCTGAGCCAGCGCGTGGTGGACGTTGGCCGGTGCGTTTCGCGCTTGCAGCCTGATAGGGCACGACGCTGAGCGCGGTATCGAACAGCGCCGTATCCATGGCGCGGACCGCGACGCCGCGCGCTGCCGCAAGCGTCGCCGCCAGGATTCCCATCGCGATCCATTGCCCGGTCCCGAGATCGATCAGTGACGGCGCGCAGCGCGCCGGCGGCGAGCCTTCGTGGCCGTTCATCGCCATGACGCCGGAATAGGCCTGCACCAGCGGATCGTAGCCGGGCATGCCGCGTCCGGTCGGACCGTCGCCGAACGCGCTCAGCGCGTAGTAGAGAATGTCGGGATTGACCGCACGGACCGCCGCTTCGCCGATGCCGATGCGGTCGGCGGTGCCGGGACGCATGCTCTGCAGCAGCACATGCGAACACGCCACGAGGTCAAGTGCGACGGCCTGCCCTTCGGCGACCTTGAGGTCGAGCACGATGCCCCGTTTGCCGGCGTTCATGTGGCGATGCGTGATGCCCTGGCCATCGACGATCGGCGGCCAGGCGCGCGCGTCGTCACCGGATGCGGTCTCCACCTTGATGACGTCGGCGCCAAGCTGCGCCAGGATCATCGTCGCGAAGGGCCCCGCCATGTTGGTGGAGAAGTCGACGATGCGCACGCCGTGCATCGGCTGGAACGGCTTCTCGTCGCGGCTGGATGCGCTCATGCGGCGACCGCCTTTCATGCGATGACGCCGGCTGCGCGCAGCCGGACCAGGTCGTTGTCGGCGACACCGGCCTCACGCAAGACCGCGTCGGTGTGCTGGCCGATTTGCGGCGGCGGCGTCGTGGCATGCGACGGGCTCGCGCTGAAATCGACCGGCGACGAGACCCATTGCGCCGCGTTCTCGCCCGCGCTGCCGGGCTCCGGCACGAAAGCACCGCTCGCGAGCACCTGCGGATCGTGGAGCAAGTCGTCGACCGTGTTGACCGGTGCCCACCACACGCCATTTTCCGCGAAGATCGCGGCCCAGTCGGCGCGCGGCCTGGTCGCAAAGATGCGATCGAGCTCGCCGACCAGCGCTTCGCCGTTGCGCCGGCGATCGCGCGGCGTGCGATAGCGTTCGTCCGTGGCGAGCGCAGGCTCGCCGAGCGCCTTGACGATCATCGGCCAATGCCGTTCGGCTTCGGCGCCGATCAGCCAGAACCAGCGCTCATCACCGGCCCGATAGGGATTCATCAGCGGATTCTGCGGCCGCGTCCGCGACGGCGTCGCGCCGAGACGTCCAAGGCTCACGCGCGTCGAGACGTCCATTCCGATCGAGTAGATGCCGGCGCGCAACAGCGAGGTCGAAACCAACTGTCCGCGCCCGGTGCGCTCGCGCGCGAGCAGCGCGCCCATCACGCCTGCGACGAGCGTCATCGCGGTGACATTGTCGCCCATTCCACCGGGCAGGATCGGCGAGGGCGCCCCGGCCGGCGTGGCGCGGTGCGCGAGACCGCTGCGTGCCGAGAACGCCGCAATATCGAAGCCGGGCGCGTCCTTGTCGGGACCGTCGAGGCCGTAGCCGGTGAGGCTGCCGTAGACCAGTCGTGGATGCTGCGCGAGCAACGCCTCATGATCGAGCGCGACGCGCTTGAGGAACTGCGGCCGCATGTTGGTAAGAAAGACATCCGCACCGGCGACGATACTGTGGACCAGACGGGCGCCTTCCGGATCGTTCACGTCGACCGCAACGCTGCGCTTGCCGCGATTGTAGAGATCAAAGGGTGGACAGCGACCCTCCTTCGATCCGGAGAGCGCGCCGAACAGCTTGCGCATCGGATCGCCGGATAACATTTCGACCTTGATCACGTCCGCGCCCCAGTCGGCGAGGATGCCGCCGGCGGCCGGACCCGCAACCCACAGGCCCATGTCGACGACGCGAATGCCGGAGAGGAGTGTCATCGCTATCGCCCCTTGAACACGGCCGGGCGCTTTTCCATGAAGGCGCGCGGCCCTTCCCGGGCGTCTTCGGTCCGGGCGTTTTCCTTGGTGCAGGCGGCCTCGATCGCGAAGCCTTCCTCGATCGGCCGCCCGCTCGAGCGCACGATCGCCTCCTTGGTCTTGGCGAGCGCGATCGGCGCGCCAAGGCTGATGCGGCGCGCGAGATCCTCGGCGACCGAAAGCACCTCGCCGCGCGGAACGACGCGGTTCACCAGCCCGATCTGCAGCGCCTGCGCGGCGGCGATCGGCTCGCCGACCAGCGTGAGCTCCATCGCCTGCGCCCACGGGATCTGCCGGGCGAGACGGACCAGCGAGCCGCCGCCGGCGATCAGGCCGCGGCGCACCTCGGTCACCCCGATCGTGGCCTCGCTCGACATCACGCGGATGTCGGTCGATAGAATCATCTCGGCGCCGCCGGCCAGCGCGTGACCGTTGATCGCCGCCACCACCGGCTTGAAGAAGCTCGCATCGCGCAGGATGGCGGCGTAGAGCAGCTTGCGGTCCGCGGCGAGCCGTTCCTCCCACTCGCCGACCGGCGGACGGGTCCGCATCATCAGCGGGATGGTCGAGCCGAGATCGCCGCCGGAGGAAAACGCCTGGCTGCCGGCGCCGCTCAGCAGCACGACGCGGACCGAGGCGTCCGCGGCGACCTCTCTCCACACGTCGACGAGCCGGACGATCATCTCGGGAGAGAACGCGTTGCGCTTCTCCGGCCGGTTCAGCGTCACATAAGCGATACCGTTGCGCTTCTCGAACAGGAGGTGGCTGGCGGTGCTGTCAGTCATTGCTGTTGCGCCTTGCTGTCCAGCCACGCGACCACTTGCCGGCGCAGTCCGGGATAATCGGCCTTGCCATTCGGACCGCGGCCGATCGACGCCACCGGCATGACGTGGCGCGGCGCCTTGTGCCGCGCGACCTTGTCACGCACATGCGTGATGAGCGCACCCGCGTCGATGGTCTCGCCCGCACTCGCCTCGACCACGGCGGCGACGACTTCGCCGAAGCGCGGGTCGGGGACACCGACGACGACGGCGTCGCGCACCTGCGGATGGGTCTTCAGCGCGCTCTCGACTTCCTCGGGGAAGACCTTTTCGCCGCCGGTGTTGATGCTGACCGAGCCACGGCCGAGCAGCGTGATGCTGCCGTCAGCTTCGACCATCGCGTAATCGCCCGGAACCGAGCAGCGGACACCGTTGATGACCGGGAAGGTCGAGGCGCTCTTTACCGGATCCTTGTAGTAGCCGAGCGGGATGTGGCCACGCACCGCGACCCGCCCGATCTCGCCGCTGCCGGGGCTGACCGGCGTGCCGTCGTCGCGAATGACGAACGCGTTGGCACCGGGCTTGAAACGCGACTCCTCGCCAGCCGCCCGCTTCGAGGTGAGCGACCGGCCGAGGCCGCTTGCTTCGCTGGCATTGAGAAAATCGATTAGCAGGCAGCCCGGCGCATGCGCGAGGAGGCGCTGCTTCACGTCCGCACTCCAGACCATCCCGGACGACGTCACCACCTTGAGGCTCGAAAGCTCCCATCTTCCGGGGTGGCTCTCGAGGCTTTCGACGATCGGCCGGCAGAAGGCATCGCCGACAATGCAAAGATCCGTCACCTTCTTGCTCGCAATGGTGTCGAGCAACGCCGCGGCGTCGAATTTGCGCTCTTCGCTGGTCACCAGGGTGCCACCGCGGTGCAGGATCGTGGTCGCGAACACAAAGCCGGTTCCGTGCATCAAGGGAGCGGCAGAGAGGCCGATCGGCGGAGCAACAGTGTTGGCGAGCCGCTCGCGCACGCCGGCCATGTCCGGCTGTGGCGGATCCGACGTCGTGTTCGACGCCATGTAGAGATCATGCTGGCGCCACATCACGCCGCGCGGCAGGCCGGTCGTCCCGCCGGTGTAGATGACGATCAGATCCTCGCCGGAACGACCCGACAAAGTGGTTGCAGGCGAGGATTCGACCGCCTTCTCGTAGGGCAGCGCCCAATCCGGACAGGGCGCCGTCCCGTCATCGACGTGGATCCAAAGCCGAATGTCAGCGCAGCGCGCGCGGATGGCTTCGACCCGCGCCGTGAACGTGCCGTGGAAAACGACCGCCGCAACGTCAGCGTTGGTCCATAGGTAGTGAAGCTCGTCGTCGAGGTAACGATAGTTGGTGTTGACCGGAACCAGCCGCGCCTTGAAGGCCGCGAAGGCGGCTTCCATGTATTCCGGCCCGTTGTAGAGATAGAGCGCGACCTTGTCCTGCAGCTGCAGGCCGTCCCGAAGGCAAGCTGCTCCGAGCGCGTGCGCGCGGCGCTCAAATGCGCGCCAATTAATCGAGCGTTCCCCATGGCGCAAGGCGATACGGTCCGGCACCGTATCGGCGATCGCCTCCCACACGTCGGCATAGGTCCAGAGCTCTCGCATGTTTCCAGCGCCCGGTGCTTCGTCCGGTGTCCGCCATCCTTGTGCGTTTCGTCCCGGCGCGGAAAAAGCATAAGACACTTTTGCCTGTCAAGATTGTCTGACAATATTTGGGAGCGCCGTAACCCGACACCAGAGTGCTAACGCCTTGATCCGTTGGAGATGTTTGCGGAGCCTCGGCGCCATGCGCAGGACGCAGCGCAGCAATGTAGGGCCGATTAGCGCCGCAGGCGCGTAATCCGCCGTGGGTCGCGCGCAGCCGGCGGGTTACGGCGCTGCGCGCCTAACCCGCCCTACATCTGCGGCACATACTTGCGCCAGTTATCCGTGCGCAGCGGCATATCGGCAAAGCCCTTGCGCTGATCCGCCGCGCGGCCGACGAGATCGGCGGCGTTGAGATTCTTGGCGGCGAGATAGTCCGCAAGCTCGCGCAGCGCGCTCTCCAGCAATTCGAACCCGCGCAGCATCACCGGGGACGCCATCGCGACCGCGCTTGCGCCGGCGAGCATCATGCGCGCGACGTCGAGGCCGCTTTGCGCCCCGTTGATCCCGATCAGCGGCTTCTCTGCCCCGAGCGCCGCGCGCGTCGCGGCGAGCCAATGGCAGGTGATCGGCAGGTTCCAGAAGCCGCCGATGCCGAGGCTGGTGCCGAGCAGGGGCGCGAGCGTCTCGACGTCCGGAATGAGGCCGAGCAGGCGCCCCGCCATCACGACCGAGTCGGCGCCGGCGTCGAACGCCGCGCGGGCAAGCTCCGGCACGCGCTCGCTCTGCCCGGTCAGCTTGATCCAGAGCGGCAAGCGGATCGCCTTGCGCATCGTGCCGACCATGACGGCGACGCGCGCCGGGTCGAGCTCGGTCGTGACGTTGCCCTTGGCGGTCACGCTCGCATAAGGCGTGCCGATGTTGAACTCGAGCACGCGCACCCCCGCCTGCTCGATCAGCCTCGCCATGCGGCAGGCTTCGTCGAGGTCGGAAAGGATCAGGCTCGCAACCGCATAGGAGTCCGACTTTGCGGCCGCACGATCGAGCCGCGCGGTCTGCTCCAGCCACGCCTCGAACGATTGCGGCGTCAGCCCGGAGCGGCACGCGATCGTGGCGCTCATCGGCGCGGACGCGTTCCACGCGAGCGGCCGCCACTGCGCGTCGAGCACGGCGTATTCGGCGCGCTGCAGCTGGTCCTTCGCGGCCTCGCGCTCGTTGACCGACTTCACCACCACGGCGCCAACGCCGGCGGAAAGCGCGCGCCGCACGCCGGCCTCCTCGATCAGGTGCTCGGCCGCCGCCGCGATCAGCGGGTTCTTCAGCGTCACCGCGCCGATGCGCGTCGTCATATCGACCGGCATGTCACACTCCGCGCAGACCGATCGTGGTCGAGATCTTCCTCGCCGCCGCCACCGTCTCACGCACCTGTTTGGCGGCCGGATCGGCCGGGATGAACTGTATCGAATCGACGATCGCGACCGCGCCGACGAACGCCCCGAGCGCATCGAAGATCGGCGCGGCGAGCGCGTTCATGCCGATCACCGTCTGGTTCGGCGCGACCGCCCAGCCGCGGCGGCGCACCTCCTCGATCTCGCCGCGCAAGGCGGCGCGATCGGTGATGGTCGCGGGCGTGTTGCGCGACAGCGCCCTGGCGACGCTGCGCTCCATCACGGCGGCGCCGCCATAGGCGAGCATCAGCTTGCCCTGCGCGGTCGCATGCGCGGCGAGCATCGAGCCGGGCTTGACGCCGATCTCGAACGCGGACTTTCCGGCAATCGTCGCGATCACCCGCATGCCGTCGGGCTCGGGCTGCGACAGCGTGACGGCGTGGCCGAGCGAGGCGCGCAACGCCTCCATCACGGGCCGCGCCGCGCTGGTCAGCTCGAAGTTCTCCGCGACCGCGCGGCCGAACGCGATCAGCCGTGCGCCGGAGCGATAGCGCTCGGTCTCCTCCTCGCGCATCACGTAGCCGGCCGCGACCAGCGTCTGCAGGTGGCGGTGCATCCGGCTCTTGGTGGTGTCGAACACGCGCGCCAGGTCGGTAACGCCGACGGTCGAGCGGTGCTGCGCCAGATATTCGAGGATCTGCAGCGCGAACACGACCGCCTGCACGCCCTCGCCGCGCTGGCTGCCGGAAATGCGCGGCATGGTCAGGCCCGCGCGAGCGCCGGCTGCGCGACGATCGCGCGCAACCGCGCCTCCCAGGCGCGCAGATAATCCTTGCGCGCCGCGTCGTCGACGCGCGGCGCCGCATAGGCGACGAACGGGTCGAGCGATTGCAGGCCGAGGTATTCGATCATGCAGCGGTCGACCGGGTAGAGCACTTGGCTGATCGGGCCGTAGACGCCGCCCGGCGAGAAGCGCTCGGGCGTGCCGCCGGTGGTGACGCACAGGATGCCGCGCCGCCCGCGGAAATAACCTTGCTCGTAGCGCTTGCCGTCCACATAGGCGAAGCCATAGGCGAGCACGCGATCGAACCAGCCTTTGAGGATCGCCGGCATGCCGCCCCACCACAGCGGAAAATGCACGACCAGCAGGTCGGCCTTCTTGAAACGCGCCTGCTCGCGCTTCAGGTCGGCCGCGTAACCGTCATGCGCGAACGCGAATCCCTGCTCGGTCTGGTAGTGGAAGCGCTCGGCGTCGGCGACGGTCGTGAAATCGTGCCGCCCGGCGACCGGATTGAAGCTCTCGCCATAGAGGTCGGAGATCTCGACGCCGTAGCCGGCCGCGCGCAACGCACGCGCGCCGACGTCCTTCAACGCGGCGCAGAACGAGGTCGGCTCGGGATTGGCGTAAACGATCAGGGCGTCCATGATGCTCCTCGGTGCAGAATGCGGCGCGTTTTTTCCGGCGCTTGACACCACACACTGGCGTGACGATAAGCAAAATACAATAACAGAACAACGTTTCGTTCAACGAAACAACAAGAACACCCCCCGAGGGAGGATCGGATGTCCCGTCTGCTCGTCGCTGCCGTCGTCCTTGCCGCGCTGCCTTGCGGCGCGCTGCCGTCTGCCGCGCAGGCGCAGGACGCCACCTACAAGATCGGCGCCTCGGTCGGCCTGACCGGCTATGCGGCGGCGAACGACCGGCTCTGGCGCGACGGGCTCAACGTCGCGGCCGACGTGCTCAACGCCAAGGGCGGCATTCTCGGCCGCAAGATCGAGATCATCACCGAGGACAACCGCTCCGAGCCGCAGGAAGCGGTGGTCGGCTATCGCAAGATGATCTCCTCCGACCAGGTGAAGATCTTCGCGAGCGGCTGCGTCTCGGCCGGCAATTTCGCCGCCGCCTCCTCGGTGGTGCGCGCGCAGATCCCGATGGTGCTGTGCTCGATACTGCCGCGCCAGCCCGAGGAGCAGAAATGGGCGTTCTCGACGCTCGCCCCGCCGCGCTTCGAGGTCGAGGCGAGCTATCAGTACCTGAAGGAGAAGACTCAAGTTCGCAAGATCGGCATCCTGCACGATCCGACGCCCTATGCGCTGCTGACCAAGGACATCGGCGCGAAGATCGCCGCCGAGTTCGGCCTCGAGGTGGTTGGGGTCGAGACCTACAAGCCGGATGATGCCGACTTGAGCGTGCAGATCGGGCGCCTCAACGCGGCCGGCGCCGGCGCGATCGTGAAGATGGGCCAGGGCGGCTCGACCGTCACGGCGGCGAAGAACGTCAAGTCGCTCGGCCTCGACAAGATGCTGCTGCTCGCGAGCATCGACAATGTCACGGTGTTCCGCGGCGCGGGCGAGAGCCTCGGCGCGCGTTTCCTCTTCGTGGCGCCGGGCGTGCAGCTCCCCGACGCGCTGACCGATCCGGCCGCCAAGGCCGCGGTCGACACATTCCTGAAGGCCTGGACCGCGAAATATCCCGACGCCGACCCCTATGCGGCCGCGCGCGCCTACGACACGATGATGATCATCGCGAACGCCGTCGCCGCCGCCAAGACCGAC
>Ga0187784_10001194_pt1 | contig 20470 bp, 14 predicted proteins | sample 1015_SJ02_MP15_2_FD_132964 | JGI IMG/M metagenome (GOLD analysis project Ga0187784, IMG submission 132964) | Tropical peat soil microbial communities from peatlands in Department of Meta, Colombia - 1015_SJ02_MP15_20_MG | ecosystem: Environmental > Terrestrial > Soil > Wetlands > Peat | place...
CCGTTCCGTCCGGGTTCCGGCCGTTCCGTCCGGGTTCCGGCCGTTCCGTCCGGGTTCCGGCCGTTCCGTCCGGGTTCCGGCCGTTCCGTCCGGGTTCCGGCCGCTTCCTCCCCTTCTGCCTTTTTCTGTGTCACTCGCTTCGTTCACACAGAAGAAGGCGGGGCGGGAGATGCCGTCGAAGCCTGGTGCGCCACCGGAATCCACATCGGGCCATGATTGCAGTTTGCCAGAACGGTTCACGGCACACATCCGCCGGTCGGAGTTCAACCTCGTGCCCGCGCACCTGTCAAAACACCGCACTTCTCGACCGCCAGCGACCAGATCCCGCAGTCCGATGGCCGATGCCCTGAGCAGCTTCGCGGTCCGGGCCGCTCACGACGTCTCGGTCGTCCAGAGCGGCCGCAGTTGTCGATGGTTGCCGCGGCCCTCGGTGGCCCTGGTTGGCCGTGCGTCAGCTCACCTGCCCGCAGGGATTGGTGGCGGCGTTGTCGTAGTTGCCGGAGTTGACATAGACGTTGCCCTGCGTGTCCATGGTGATGGTGTAGGCCGAGTTGCTAGGCCACGTGCGCAGGTACACAGTCGGGCCGGACGTCAGCGAGGCTGAATTGAGCGGCCATCCACCGTGCTGGTTGTTGTAGTCCGCAATGGCCACCTCGACGGTCTTGGCGTCGGCGTTGCATGCCGACTGGGCGCTGCTCGCGGTGACGCCGCTCAGGGCGTAGATGACCACCGCCGCCAAGATGCCGAGCACGACGATGATTACCAAGAGCTCGATCAGCGTGAACCCCGAGTCGAGGAGCCCCGGCTCCTCCCCCTCCACCCGCCGTCGCTCGCGGATCTGCTTTCGGTAGTCGTGCATTGGATTGCCCTCGAAGAGCAACGGACGTTCTCTGGACTGGAATACCCGTTGCATGCGTGGATTGCGTGCCGTCTCATTCATCTCGACACCGTGGACCTGCGCCTTGACACACCTGTCACCCGAGACGTGGTCCGAGGCAGGATCGCGATCAGGGAGGCCCAGCGCCATCGCCTTTTCGAGATCGAAGCACAGGCTCGAAACAATTCTTCGGTGCCGCTCGGTGACGTCGGGGCCCGGAAGGACCGGGGAGAACGTGAGGACCCTGGTTTCCGTCTGTGGGAGCGGGTTGCGGAGCGGATCTCGACCCACCTGGACGCCTTGGGCGGCCCCGTCCATCCCAATGCTTCCAGCTGAGGGCGAAACCTCCGAGACAGGCGTTTGCCACCCGGTTCCCCTTGTCGCTTGAGGAGTGTGCTCGCCTGCGCCCCCGAGCCGGTCGGGGGCGGTTCAGCAGTCCGAGAAGGATTCTGTCTCGGCCGCATTTCAACCGCGCCGTCGGGGCACGTCAGGCGCCGATGTGATGACCCTGGCGGAACGCCAGTGGCGGACGCTGCTCGACGCATTGGAGTCTGACTACGTTCGTGCTATGAGCTACCGCGTCAACATCTTCGATGAGAAGGTTGCCATCGTCACCGGTGGAGGCACTGGAATCGGTGAGGCCCTCTGCAACGAGCTTGCGCGCCAAGGTGCCCATGTCGTGGTGGCGGACATCGACGCAGCTTCCGCCCAAGAAGTTGCCACGTCGATTGCCAGGGCGGGACTCAATGCCGATGCTCGACAGGTCGATGTGACACGCGAGTCCGAGGTCCGCTCACTTGTCGAGGACACGGTGTCGACACACGGTCGTCTCGACTACCTCTTCAACAATGCAGGCATCGCCATCGGAGGTGACGTCCGGGACCTGACAGTCGAGCAGTGGCGCCGAGTACTGGATGTGGACCTCTACGGCGTGCTCTATGGCACCTTGGTCGCCTACCCGATCATGGCTCGCCAGGGGTTCGGCCATATCGTCAACGTCGCTTCGGTTACGGGACTGGTACCACAGCCCATCAATGCCCCCTACGCCACCGCCAAGCATGCAGTTGTCGGGCTATCGCTCTCGCTTCGCCTTGAAGGCGTCGACCTCGGCGTCAATGTCAGCGTGGTCTGCCCTGGGTATGTGAAGACCAGCATCTACGAAAACGTGGTCCTGGTGAACGTCGATCGGGCACAAGTGAGTCGCACGCCCATTAAGGCGATCGAGGCCCGCGAGGCGGCACGATCCATCCTCAGTGGGGTGTGCCGCAATCAAGCGATCATCATCTTTCCCGCTGCGATCCGATGGGCCTGGCGCGTCTATCGGCTCGTCCCCTCCCTGGCAGACCGGCTCATGCTTCCGCGAGTACGACAACTGCGTCGCTCGGGAGGCCGCTCACAGAACTTCCCGCCGGGCCGCCCCTGACGGGTGCCAGTGGGTCGGACAATGGGTCTCAGTCCTGATGCGTTCTGGGCGGAAGCACCCGGCTTGCCGCGGCTGGCGGAGGTCGAAGTGGCCGATTGAGCCCGCATGGACAGCGCATTGGTGATCGAGGAAAAGTGGACCGCTCGTCAGCGATTGTCGGCAATGGATCTAGCGACCGGACCGGGTATGCCAATCCAAGGTCAGAAGCGCTCAACGGACGTCGGGGAGGCGCCTCACGATGCGAGGCTGAAGGTCAGCCCATTCATCGGGAACGTCTGGGTGCCACTCGTGGCTACGATCTCGACGCCGTATTCGAGCTGTGTCGGAACGTCGCTCGCTGAGATGAAGCCTTGCGAGACCATCCAATTGTACGCGGCCAGGATGTCGACCGAACCCGAAGCGACCTGGTTGTCACGGAAGAAGATGTACTCGCACTGACTCTCGGTCGCTGCGGTGCACGGGATCGGCGTGCCGTTCGCGGCGTCGGGTCCGAGCGCGAGGAAGTGGTACGCCACGCCGCCGAGCGTGACAGCGAGCGAATCGGCCTGCGCGCCACCGGGTCCGACGCAGTCGTTCTGATCGGGTCCAGGTTCCGCACACTGGCCCCAGAATTCCTGATCACCGCCCCACTGGTTCCAGATCATCGTCTCGGTGGACCAGTTGTTCAGCCAGAGGTCGTAGGCGGCGTCGAAGGAGTCGCCGGTCGTTGGGTATGACTCCGAGAAGGTCGACCCGATCGTGCTGTAGCCCGAGATCGGCGTGGTCGTGCACGGATTTCCGTTGTCAGCCGCAGCGCAATTACGGCCGCCGATGTCGTACTCGGTGTCGGGGTAGGTCTCGACCTCGCCCTGGACGTCCTTCTGGTCAGACGTGGCGTACCAGCTCGACGCGTTGCACACGTTGATCGTCTGCGGACCGGCGCCGCCGTTCCAGCCGTCGTTGTTGACCCACCAGTTCTGCGTCCCATCATCGGGATCGGTGTTGTAGGAGCCCTCCGCTGCGCTCGATGACCAGACCGGGCTCGTGCACGTCGATCCGCTCGATCCACTTCCGCTCGATCCACCCGACGAGGATCCGCTCGACTCGGTGGTGAACTGACTTGGGGTCCCATTGGCAGACCCGAGGCAGACAAATGAACTGACGGTGTCACCCTCGCCACACAACTGGTAGCTGTAGGTCGTGCCAGGCGTGAGGCCGGTGACGGTGTAACTCAGCGTTCCTGACCACGTCGTCGTCACGGGACCCGCTATCGCCGATGAGTATTGATAGTTTCCATTGGTGCCCCAGCGCCAGTACCAAGAACAGGGAGTCGGAACACCGCCGGAACAACTTGCTTGCGCATTGAGGGTCGCCGTGGTCGTCCCGATGTTGGTCGCTGGAGTGGTGGATCCTTCGCAGCCGGACAAGATAAGCGCGCAGATGATCGCAACGGCCGGGACCGCTAGCCGTGCATGCTTCCTGTTCTTGAGCTGTCTCGGTAGTTGCACGAGCGACCCCCCACTGGATGACGGTTCCGGTTCGTCGACCCTCGAACAGTTGAAATCGTAGGCCTTACGGGATGCACGCAGTCCAAGAGTTGTGCGTTAGTTGCTCAATCGCAGACCAGTCCGAACCGATAAGGCGGTCGCTTCGAGCAGGGATGGCCGGTCTCCTCGACGACTCAACAGTCGCAGGGCGGTGAGTCCTCAGCGTTGGAGCGTGGTGGTTCAAGTTCCCTGTGCTTGACCGCCGTGCGAATATTTGCCGCTGCCTCATCTCGGTTGTCCGATAACTGTGGGCTAGCTCAGCTACGACTGACTGACTTCACCACGATGTCGCGGTGCTGCCTTTCCGCCGAGAGGTGGGCCGTGGCGCGTCCCTGGGTGCAGGGCCAGCTAATGCGGGAGTATTGGGCGGAAGCGCGCAGGAGGACGCGGGCCGTCCCGCCCGGCGTCCGCACCGCCCGGAAGACAGAGCGCCGGACAAATGACCTGGTCGGCCTTCCGCGGTGCTGACTGGCTGCTCACGATGAGGACCACGCAAAGAACTCCCACGATATGACGATGACCAGGGAACAGGCCCTCGCGCTCGCGACCGTCGAGGGTGATACGCCGTCGGCTGACTGACCGTCCCGGTTACCAGCACCATCTCCCGTGGCCATTGCCTGGTCGTAGGGCAGCGTCATTTCCGTCGATACCGGGTGGTTCGTCGTCGGCTGGCGGCGCCGCCTCTGAAGGGCACACCCCGCAACTTTGCCGAGGAGTAAACAAGAAACGAAACCCAGCGAGAGAGGGTGGCGTGACGCCAATGCGTAGATTCCAGGACAAGGTGGTCGTAATCACCGGTGGTGGCGCCGGTATCGGGCGGCGCATGGGTCATCGATTTGCCGAGGAAGGGGCGTCGATCGTCATCGTGGACCGCGATCCCGATGTGGGATTACGTAGCGCCCGAGAGCTTGCGGATGAGGGCTGTCAGAGCTTGTCGTTCCCGATGGATGTAACCGACGACGACGCCGCGGCCCATCTGGCTGAGGCGGTGGTGAGCCGCTTTGGCGGTATCGACGTCCTGATCAACAACGCTGGCATCCATCTGGACCACGCTCAACTGCCTTTCTCCCTCGATGCCGTGGCGCAGTGGCGCCGGGTGCTCGATGTGAACGTGATCGGCGCCCTCGTGTGCGCCGCCGCCTGTCACGACACCATGGCCGATCGCGGCGGTGGGGCGATCATAAACATGTCGAGTATGGCCGCATACATGGGCGCAGGTGCCTACGGAGTGTCGAAGTTGGCTCTCAACGCCCTGACCGTCGGTCTCGCCCAGGCCTACGGGAGTGAAGGAACACGCGTCAACGGCATCGCTCCTGGACTCGTGGACTCAGAGTCGGCCGTGGAGTGGGTGAACGATCCGGCCAGATCGGGATTGAACATCGAGCAACTTCTCGTCGGCAATCAGATGATCAAGCGGTCAGGACGCATGGACGACCTGGCAGACGTGGCCTTGTTCTTGTGCTCGGACCAAGCCAGTTTTGTGACAGGACAGACCATTCTGGTCGATGGAGGGCACACGAAGAAGCCATTCTGAGGTCCAACCACCAGATAAGTGGCTCTGCTTTTCCGTTGCTGTCTTGTGCGCCTCGGCACCGCATGGGAACGGGACACAGTCCCACGGCGGGAACGCAAAGCGGCCCCGCCCAGTGGCTGATCGGACGGGGCCCTTCGCCGCTGCCAGAACTGGTCACTGCACGGACTCGGGTGATGGGCACCTTCGCGGAGTTGTCCATCACCTCCGGGGCGCTGCGCACCAGTGTCTCAGGGTCAAAATAGCACAACTCCGACCGGTAAGATAAGGTTTTTCCCCATGGCAGGCGGCGGCAGACCCAAGTTGGTGCATCGTCCAGAGTTGGTCACACGCGGCGACGGGCGCTTCGAAGTCCAATGCAGAGATTGTCGGGCTCGCTCGGACGAGGCGGTTCCTATCGGTATCGGGCTCCCGATGTCCAGCAGGGTTTTGGCGCTCGAGATGCTTCGCAACCATGTGGGGCCATCCGCTTGGAGGACCGCATCACAAGCACTGCCGGCGCCGGCTCCTACCCGAGCGAAGCGGAACGCTGACGACACTCGAACGGTCACTCCGGCGAGCCGAACCGCCTGAGCCCAGGGTCACCCGGGCGGAAGCGAATCGTCGCCCTGCACGCCCTCAGGATGTGCTCCCCATTGCGACCTGTGGGGACGAACCAGAGCGCAGATTGTAACGGGGCAGTTGCGCCAACCCCCTGGCCAGGTTGGGCAACGATGCCAACCCCCTGGCCAGGTTGGGCGCCGTCTGACCACCATACCCATCAGCGACTCTGCCGTAACGCCACCGATCCGGTGAGATCGGGATTGGCTCAGCTACGGCCGGAGTAGAGCGGCAGCAACAGCAGCGCCGACGACCAGCGCGGCAAACTCGACCTGATCGTCGCTGCGAACGACCCATTGGTCACCGGTGAGCAGGAGCCACCATGGCTCGACATGCTCGAAGGACCAGTTGCCGTCTGGGGCCACGCGCCGCAGGACGGCAAGGCCCTCCTCGGCGGTTCTGATTGGACTGCCAGCGGCTGTCTCGACGGTGTCTCGAGTCTCCATGGGACTCTGAGGGTAGTCACATAGTCTTTGTCATTGGTCGAGGACACCAGATCACGTGCGACAGAACCCAGTTGAGATCCACGAGCGGAACCCGCTGGCGACGACCGATGGCCGACGGGCCTCGCGAAGAGAGGCGCACTAGGAAGGTTCCGTCCCCACCGAAGTGGACTCCTTCTGCGGGACTCCGACGCCCCAGGAGGGTCGGAACAGCGCCCGTTGGTAGGGCCACGAACTTGGCGAGCCACATGACGGCGTAGATCCGACGTACGAGCCCTCGGCGACGACCAGATGGGCCAACTTCCCTTCCGGGCGTGCGCCGTGGCTACCCCGACCGCAGCGCTCGAAATGACCAGGCTCACGACCCACACTGCCCAGTAGGCGACCATCTGGCGGCCGCCATGGCTGCGGTCGGCCTCGGGCCAGATCCAATACCGGCTCATGGCACAGGAGGGGACGGCTGCCCGCGAGGTTGGCGACTAGGGCGGCAGCCGTCGCGCCCAACCAACCCGCGCCGTAGGCGATCAGGAGCGTCGACTCGCTGACGACGGTGGCGAGGCCACAGACGTTGCACACGAGGGGTGAAGGAGACCCGACGCAGCGCCCTTCCGGTCGCGTCGGCGTAGGACAGGGCGATCAGCCCCAGCTATCAGTGATCATTGTGCTGGTCCGGTCCCCAGCGTGACGGTGACGCTCTGCTGCTGGCCCGAGAGATCGAGGTACCCAATCTGCACCGACGCACCGGGTGCCTCACTGAGAAGCAGGTCGCTGAGAGATTCCGGTGATGTGACGGCCTGGCCGTTGATCGAGTTGATCACGTCGCCGGCAGTCAGTCCGGCCTGTGCCGCGCCACTGCTCGGGAGGACCTCGGCGATCTCTGCACCGGTGATTCCGAAGAACGGGCTTCGTGTGAGGACACCCAAGAAGGCCGTCGGGCCGATGTGGACGGTGCTCGACGCCTGTCCCGCTTCGATCTGCCGGGCCACGGCCAATGCCTGGTTGATCGGAATGGCAAAGCCCTGTGCGCTCGAGGGCTGGAACTGGTAGGACTCTGAGGCGGCGGTCGTCATGCCGATGACCCGCCCTGCTCCGTTGACCATGGCACCACCGGAGTCACCGGGGATCACGTCGGCGTTGGTCTCGATCAGCCCGCTCAACTGCTCCGAGGCGCCGCTGACCTGGTCTTGGGCGGTGATGGATTGATCGAGGGCGGTGACCGAGCCCCCGGCGTAGCTCGGGGTCCCCCCGGTGCCTTCGGCGTTCCCGACGACGACGACACCGTTGCTTACTTTCACGGTCGACGAGTCTCCCAATCCGACAGTGTGGAGTCCCGATGCGCTGCTGAGCCGGAGGACCGCAACATCCTGTGAGGGGTCGTACCCGACGACGGTTGCACCGTACGTCTGGCGGTTGCCCACGTCGACCACGCTGATCGAGGTGGCTTCCTCAACGACGTGGTTGTTCGTCAGGACCCCACCGTTTGAGGTGAGCACCATGCCGGTCGCCGCACCTTGCACCGCCTGGTAGCTGTCCGTGACGTTGATGTCGACCAGCGCAGGATCGGTGGCCGCGGCGAGGTCCGCCGCGTTGGAGGGCGCGCCCGAAGCAGTCGAGTGGCTGCTCGGAACGGTCGTGGTGGTCGGGGCACTCAAGGTCGTGGACGAAGGCGACGAGACCGCGTAGCCAATGAGAGCGCCAACCGCCGCAGCAACGAGCACTGCCGCGGCGGCAATCTCGATCCGGACGTGACGGCGGTGGGAAGCCTGCTTCGATTGGCGCTCTGATTCTTGATCCAGGCCCCACGGGGCTCCCCCAGCTTCAAATGGCGGCGTGGCGGTGGAGGGGTGACCCGCAGGATCGGGTCGCGCCGACTGCTCGGACGTTTGCACCTCGGGCGTGCGGAACGAACCGTCTCCCAAAGGCTCTCCACCCCCGCCGAGTTGGTTGGTCCGCTCGCTCATAATCTTCTTCTGGTTCGGTTGGTTCGTTCAGCCGAAGCTACCTCCCGAGGCGTAAGTGTCCCGCGCCGAGAAGCGGCGGGCCAGGGTCCGTGGTCCCCTTGGCAGCGCGCCAGGAGTGGATCACCGGGTCTTCCGATTCAGCGGGGGGTTTGATGATCGCGGGCAGTCCTCGCTGGGCTTTTCGGCGGGCAGTGCGGAGTTCCGCGAAACCAGCTGAGCCGGTCGCTTCCCTTCCCACATCGCGGAGCCAGCGGGCTCCCAGGGGGCGCACAGTCGCGTCGAATAGCTGCCTACCGTGCATCGCCTCACCGAAGCTGTTGTTGACCGGCCGGTGCTCGTGGCGGCCGTGGCGGCCGTGGGGTTCGTCGTCGTCCGGCGCGAGCTGGTGGCGCACGGGGACATCACGCGCTCCATCGACGTCGGGGCCGACTTCGCCGATCGGGCCGAGGTACCCCACGGGGTGACCGTCGTCCCGGGAAGCGGGTACGACTCGGCTACGAAGCCGGGGCGGGATGTCGCCGGGGCAGGGGAGTGGCACCACCGTTTCGGAGGCTAAAGCGTCCCCAGCATCCTCGCCTGGGCGTCGGTCAGGTCCAGCACCGGGGTCACCGGGTGGCCGTAGTGCTTGTCGAGGATCCGCGTGTCTCGGTGGCCGAGAAAGTCTGCAATCTGGGCCAAGGGGAGTCCCAGGTGGCGCAGGAGGGAGGCGCAGGAGTGGCGCAGGTCGTTAGGACTGATGGCCGGGAAGACGCCGGCGTCCTTGCACAGCGCCGCCACCTCGCGGCGGAGGTTCGACGGGTCGATGTAGTCCCCAACACTGTTGGTGAAGATGAGTTCGGAGTGCTCCCACGCGGGAGCGGCGAGACGCGCCGCCTTCTGGTCGTACTGGTGCCGCCGCAGAAGCTCGACGACGGGCGCGGGGATGCGGATGGTCCGGTCCGAGTTGGCCTTCGTGCCGCCCATGGTCATGGTCCCGCCCGGCGCCACCTTGCGCGACTGGCGGATGGCGAGGGTCTCCTTCTTGAGGTCGACGCAGTCCCACGTCAGTCCCGTGGTCTCGCCTGGCCGTAGTCCGCAGTAGAGCATGACTCCGACGAGGGCCTCGAGCCTGTGGCCCTCTGCGGCCGCCAGGAGGCTCTGAGCCTCCTCGGGGGTCAGGGAGCGCCGTGGGCGCACCTGCTGGGCCGTCCGGGGGATCACGGCCAGCTTGGGCTGGGCCACGTTCACGGCCATGCGGCCGTCCGCCAGAGCGGCGTCGAGTACCACGCTCAAGGCGAAGCGGACCCGGCGCAGGGCTGACCCGCCGAGCCGTCCCCGCCGCCCGCCACGGGACCCCGGCTTGCTCGGCCTGCGGGTGGCGAGGTGGCCCAGCATCCGGTTCACGTCGGCGGCCTTGAGGTCCGCGAGCCTGATGGACCAGATGGCCGACGTCTGCTCGAGCGCCCACCTGTAGTTCTCTCGGGTGGCCTCGCCCGAGTCCTGCTTCGGGGATCCGACGTGGTCGAGCCACCAGCCCACCCACTCGCCAAGGGTCGTGCCGTCGGCCGGTAGTCCGCTGTTCACCGTGTCCCTGAGCATCCCGAGCGCAGCCTGCGCCTCCGACTTGGTCAGGCCCGAGACCCGACGCCGCCGGCCGTCGACGGTGATGGCGCCCCGCCAGACGCCCTTGCTCTTGTCGAAGTAGACCGACCCCTCGCCGTAGCCGAGCTTCCTACCCCTCGGCATCAGCAGCCACCTCCTCGCGAAAGGGCCCCGATTGCTCCCCCTGCTACCCTGACGCTCTTGCAGGGATTGCGTGACCCCTTGCGCGGTCCGCAAGTGCGAAAGGATGACCCCTTGCAAGGTTTTTGGGGGAGCAGTTGGGGGAGCAGTTTGGGCCTGATTTGGACTCACACTGACTCGCAGCATATAACAAAATCCCTGGTAGACCGCATATTATATGAGATGGTGTGAGGCGTGGACCTGCATGACGCGCAAGGGGTCAGAGGTTGGAGTCCTCTACGGCCCACCAGGCCAGAAGGGGTCTATGGGGGAGAGCAGCTGCCAAACAGACCGGTAACCACGGATGCTCCTTCGACAGGGCTGATGCCCATCCGCCGGACACCTCCCGACCGCACCGATGAGTCGGCGGGTCCAACCAGTGCCGAAGGCTCGACTGGTCCACGTCGGGCCCGGCCTTCCTCACGCACCATGTGGCGGGCCGGGGCGCTGACGGTCATCGTGGCCGCCGCCGCCGCGGCGGCCGTCGCCGCCGCCGCGGCGGCCTCCGGCATCGGGGTCGGCTCGGTGCTGAACCCTCCCGCAGCCGGCCCGCTCAACCCGCCGCCCGCCCCCTCCTACGCCGAAGGCCGGCTCGTCGCGCCTTACAACGTCGCCATGCCGGACCCCGCCGTGATGGTCGGGCACCACACGGACTACCTCTACACCTCGGCGGACAACTCGGACCCCCCCAACATCTCGGTTCGGCCCTTCACCGATATCGACCACCTCGGTGCTGCGGTCGACGCCATGCCCACGCTGCCGGCGTGGAGCACCGGCTTCACTTGGGCCCCCGACGTTCGTCGCGTCGACGGGCGCTACGTGATGTGGTTCGCCGCCCCCAACGACGACGACATCCTCCCCACGGGCCTACCGGCCAAGTGCATCGGGGTCGCGGTGGCGAAGTCGCCCCTCGGTCCCTTCCTCATGGGCTCGCAACCTGCCATCTGCGACGCGTCGGGGTCGATCGACCCTCGGACGTTCGTGGCTCCCGACGGCCAGCTCTGGCTCGACTGGAAGGCCGACGTCAATGCCTCTTGGGGACCGGCGCAGGACCCCGACGATCCCCAGAACCAGCCGACGGTGCTCTGGGCCCAGCGGCTCGCCCCGAACGGCATCACCCTGGAGGGGCGCCGCTACCAGCTTCTCACCGCCACGAGGCCCTGGGAGCACAAGCTCATAGAAGCACCGGACATGGTGTACGCCCGAGGCAGCTACTACCTGTTCTTCTCGGCCAATCCCTCCTACCAGGACGGCGACGGCATCGGCGTGGCGGTGTGCCGGGGGCCGGCCGGTCCGTGTGAGGAGCGCTACGCCGGGCCGATCTTGGGCTCGAGCCCGCTGGGCCTCGGTCCGGGCGAGGAGTCGCTCTTCACCCAGCACGGCGTCACCTGGTTGCTCTTCTCGCCGACAGGTACCCGCATGTACCGACAGATGGCAGTGGCCCGGATCGCCTTCAGTCACAACGGTCCCTACGTGTCGGTCTTCGACGGTGCCGTCCCCGGCGTCGGCCCGGTTGCGACGGCGGCAGCGACGAGGGTCCGCGCCGTTCACCTCTTGCGTACAGGCTTTCGCTGACCCGGAGCCACACCGCGGCATACCCTTGGGCCGTGCATGCCTGAGTGGCGGGGGGGCTCGTCCTGAGTGCCTCCACCGCGCAGCGGGAGATGTCCGGGGTGGTGATGTCGGAGAGGCCGTACGAACACTCGAGCGGCCGGTGCGGCCGTTTGCGTCGCCTTTCGGTTCTCTGCGTCGTCGGCGGAGCGGTCGTCCTCGGGGGCGCACTGCGAGCGTGGCTGGCCTTCCATCAGCCGATCAACTCGGACGAGGCGACCGTCGGCCTCATGGCCCAGGCCATCCTCCACGGCCAATTCGTGACCTTCTTCTGGGGGCAGCAGTACGGAGGGACCGAGTCCTATGTGGTAGCAGCCCTGTTCGAGGTCTTCGGCCAGAGCCCGGTCGTGATCAAGCTGGCGCCGGGGGTGATGGCCGCAGTCGCTGCCGTCTTGGTGTGGCGGATCGCCCGCCACCTGGTGGCGAGCCGCTCTCTTGCCCTGCTGGCCGGGGCGCTCGTGTGGGTGGCGCCGGCATCGGCGGTGGCGAACTCGACGTTGGAGCTCGGTTTCCGAGGAGTGACCCTCGCCGCTGCCCTCGGGTGCCTGCTGGCCGCTCTGCGGGTGCTCGACGGCTCGATGCGCTGGCACGACTTCGTGGCCCTCGGCCTGCTGGCCGGCGTGGCCTGGTGGTCGTCGCCCGAGAGCATCTACATCTTGCTGCCGGCTGCCCTCATCCTCGTCGGGGCCGCCGTCCAGGGCCTTCCCCAGGCCGTGCGGTGCTGGGTGCTGCGGCTCGGGGCAACCGTCGTATCGGCTGCCGTGGGCGCGCTGCCGTGGCTGTGGGCCAACGTCAACTCGGGCTTCGCTTCCCTTCGCCCGGCGGCCTTCGGCGGGACAAGCAGCGTCTCGAACCCTGGCTACGTGGGCCGGCTCGTACTGTTCGTCCGGTTCACCGTTCCGATGCAGCTCGACCTGCGGATCCCGTGGTGGGGACGCTGGGTCATCGGGGGGCCCAAGGCCTCGGTGAGCGCGGAGTTCGCACTGCTGGTTCTTAGCGGCGTGATCTGCCTGGTGCTCGCCACCTGCGTCGTGCTGTGCGCGCTGCGGGGCGGGCGGTGTCTCGCCCTGCTGGTCGCCCTCGCTGCCTTCCCGTTTCTCTACGCCTACAACCCCGGGACCTGGTTCTGGCAGGACGGCCGTTACGCGCTCTACCTGGGGCCGCTTCTCGCGCTGCTCCTCACGACTGGGATGGACGAGTTGGGCGGACGGCTCGCAACACTGAGCGACCGGGCGGTGAGGACCGCCGGGGTCACCGACACGGGCCTCGCCCCGGTGGTCGAGCTCCCCTTCGGGTTCGCGCTCACTCGGCCTTTCGCCGCCCTCAGGTCCGCCGCCCTTGTCGGACCCACGGCGGACAGCGGGCCGGTCGGGGGTTCGGCCGAGATCGAGACGATCACGGCCCCCGATGGTCCCGCCGACGAACGGGGTCAGGGGTGGCCCAGCACGCCATCGAGCGTGGAACCAGCGACTAGCTTCGCCCACGCGAAGTCGGGCCCGTCCCGACAACGGCCCGTTGGTCGCCGGCTCGCCGCGCTTCTGCCCAGCACCGGCGTCCTCGCGATGGCCGTCGTGGTCGCCGGGGCATCGGTTCTCAGCACCCTGGGGATCGGCCTGCCCTACAACCTCACCTACGCCCGATTCATGGCCGGCTGGTCGGACCCCAATGTGGCGGTGGCCCGGTTGGCCGACCGCTTGGAGAGCCTGGGCATTCGCGACGCGTACGCCGGCTACTGGATCGCCTACAAGCTCGACTTCGAAGCTGGCGGCCGGTTGACCGTCGCCACCGTGCGTCCCGACATCCAGCCCTGTCCTGCCTATGCAGACACGGTCGGCCGCGCGCCCCGTGCGGCCTGGCTGTTCGTCCCACCTTCGCAAGCCGCCGAGGGCATCTTCGAGTTCGGCAGTGTCGCTGGTCCGTCCGGATACGACGAGGAGGCCTTCGAGGGAGTGCTCGACAGCGACCACATCGCCTACCGGGTCGTCGACGCCGGCCTCGTCGAGGCGGTGGTGCCGGCAAGGCGGGTGACCATGGCTGACCTGCAGCCGCGCCAGCCCGGACCAGCGCCGTCGCGGACGCCGCGGCAGGCCTGAGCCACAGTCTCGCGGTGGGGTCCGCAAGTGTCGCCGCGCCCACGCGCAGGGCGACAGCCTTTCGATCACGCCGCCGTGACCAGGAGCTTTCCGAGGCGGGCTTCAGTGGCCCAGTCCTCATGTCGATCTCTTGCGAGTCCGGTCAGTCGCACGAAGGCACCGTCATGCAAGCAGCTCGGGAGCGGTCGGATCAGACCGGTCCGCAAGAGGAGGACGAACAGCCGCTCACGGGCCGGCGTCGTGCGCTCCCGAGGGTTGACCCTGCCTTCCTGGGATATCTCATGGCGCCGACGGCCGTCCCCGTCGTCTTGGTCCTCGAGCGCTTCGGCGTCGTGGCCCGGCACTCCCTCTGGTTTTGGTTGGGCCTGTTCGTCATCGTCCCGATGGCCAGCCTGGTGGCGAACCTCGCCTACGCACGGCGCGAGACAGGGGCCCGGCGGCAGCTTCGCACGGCGGTGCACGCAGCCGCCGTCACGGCGGTCATCTACGCCACCGGTTGGGGACCGGTTCTGATTCCCGCCTACTCACTCGGGGCGCTGCAGACGTTCTCGATCGACGGCTCCCGGGTGTGGAAGTCCGCTCTCGGATGGAGTCTCTCCGGAGTCGCCATCGGCCAAATCCTGATCGCGCTGCAGCTCGCGCCTTCCTTCCTGTTTATCCGGAGCGCGCAGGCGGTAGCCGTCATGAGCACCTTCATCCTCTGCTTCATCGTGCGCATGGCCGCAGTGATCGTGGAGCGGCGCGAGGCCGCTGAAGAGTCGCTCCAAACGAGCAGGCGCTCGCTCAGTGAGAGCGAGGAGCGATTCCGCTCGCTGGTCCAGCACTCGACCGACACGACGCTCGTCGTTGCAGCGGACAGCCGCATCACCTACGCCAGTCCGGCGGCACAGGAGCTGCTCGAGCTCCCGCCCGAGGAGCTCGTCGGGCGGGACGTCATGAGCTTCGTCCACCCCGATGATGCCGAGGGTGTGTCGGCTCAGCTCACGGCCGACCTGCAGGTCTCCGACGTGTCCCGGCAGGTCGAGGTCAAGTTGCGGGGGCACGAGGGCCGCGTCAGGACCGTGGAGGCCGTGGTGACCGACCTCCTCGATGAGCCGGCGGTGGACGGCTGGGTCGTCAACATGCGCGACATCACCGACCGCAAGGCCGCCGAGGCCCTGCTCCTCCACCAGGCACGGCACGATGGCTTGACGGGTCTGCCCAACCGCAACGCCGTGCTCGACGGGGCCGATCTGATGCTGGCGCGCTGCCGGACGACCCAGAGGCGGTTGGCCGTGTTCTTCCTCGACGTGGACAACTTCAAGGACATCAACGACACGCTCGGTCACGAGGCCGGTGACGAGGTGCTCGAGACCATCGCGGCCCGTTTCGACTCACAGCTCCGGCAGGGCGAGGTCATCGGTCGCATGGGCGGCGACGAGTTCGTGGTCCTGGTCGAGTCGAAGGTCTCCGACGACTCGATCGCCGCCGTGGCCAAGCGGCTGCGTGCCGCGGCTGCCGAGCCGGTCCGTGTGATGGGCGAGGAGGGACCGCTGGTTCACCTGACCATCAGCATCGGCGTGGCCCATGGGTTGCCCGACAACGCCAACGAGCTCTTCCGGGAGGCCGACATGGCGCTCTACCAGGCGAAGCTGGCCGGGCGGGATGCCTGGGTCTCGTTCGTTCCCGAGATGCGGTCGTCCGCGCTGCAGCGGCTGCAGCTCCAGTCGGAGTTGGCCACGGCACTTGGCGAGCGGCAATTCACGCTCTTGTTCCAGCCGATCTTCGACCTCGACCGGGGCCGGCTGGCTGGTGCCGAGGCCCTGCTCCGTTGGGAGCACCCCGTACGGGGCACGGTGACACCGGATCAGTTCATCGCCGTCCTCGAGCAGTCTGGCCGGATCATCGACGTGGGTCGCTGGGTCCTCAACGAGGCATGCCGGAGCGCAGCGCAATGGTGGGCTCACGGTCACGAGGTGGGCATCACCGTGAATGCGTCGGCACAGCAGCTCGAGGACCCGAGGTTCGTCGACGACGTGGCCGATGCGATCGCGCGGTACAACGTGCCCCGGAGCGCACTGGTGATCGAGATCACCGAGAGCGGCCTGATCGAGGCGTCGGAGACTGCCAACCGGAACCTCGCCTTGCTCAAGCAGCGAGGGGTGCGAGTGGCCATCGACGACTTCGGGACCGGCTATTCGTCGCTGGCGTACCTTCTCCAATTCGACGTCGACGCGCTCAAGATCGATCGGTCCTTCGTGGCCGCCATGGCGACGTCGACGCATGCCACCGCGGTGGTGCGCGCGGTGCTCCAACTGAGCAGGACTCTGGGGCTCGAGGTGGTCGCCGAGGGTATCGAGGACTCCGAGCAGTTGTCGATGCTGCGCTCGGAGGGTTGTCTGTGGGGCCAGCGCACCTTGTACTCGCGACCCGTTCCGGGGTCGATGATCCTCGAGATGCTCACCCGGGCGGGCGAGCACGACAGGGTCTACGACTGGGCGGAGATCCGCTCGGATGTCTTCCTCTGAGGCTGTTTCAGGCCGACGCTGGCTCTCCGGGCAGCCTCCGACCGGCGAGCCAGGGCATGACAGGTGAGCAACAAGTGACAAACGTCCCTGGATAGCCGTTCGGCGGGTACAGCACAGTGGCCGCATGGACGAGATGGAGATGGAGATGGGCGGCGGAGCGACACCGATCGCCGAGGTATTCGCCGACGAGATTGTCTTCGTGAGGCCCGATGCGACCCTCACCGAGGTGGCCAGGGAGCTCAGCGAGGCGAACGTGGGCGTCGTCGTGGTGGGGGAACGGGCCAAGCCGAGTGGGGTGATCTCCGAGCGTGACATCGTCCATGCGGTGGCCGAGGGGCGGGATCCGACGGCGACGCGGGCAGCCGACTTGGCCCAGTCGGAGCTGCTGTGGTGCGACGTCACCTCGACCGTTGCCGAGGTGACGGGCGAGATGATGGAGCACTACGTCAGGCACGTCCTCGTCGAGCAGGACGGCGCACTGGCCGGTGTCGTCTCAGCCCGGGACCTGCTCGGAGCATACGCCGCCGAGGACGTCTTCGTCGAAGAGGAGTGAACGGGTTTTCGGTGGCGCATCAGGCGGGTCCCGCGCGCGTGTCCGTAGCCCTCGGAGATGGGGTGTGCCGGTGGTGTGCCCACCGACTGACCAAGCGCTCCTCTCGTTCGAGCTCGTCGAGCCGGAGATCGAGGCGCTCGAGCGCCGCTTCGAGCGACGGGATACGGGTCCGTTCGATCGCTCGGCGACGCTGGCGTGTGGCGTGCAGCTCAGCCTCGAGGAGCCGGTACGAGCGGTCATGGGCGGCGAACGTGGCGGCAGCCAAGAGCGCTTCACGGTGAGCGTCGGCCGCGGGTGCGATGGCGGCGTTGCCCGCCGCACCCTCGGACGGAGAGAGTGCGGGTAGCGAGCAGGTTGGCTCACCGGGGTGGAGCACGCCCATGGTGTTGTGCCAGGGCACGATCACGCGCGCCTGGTCGGCGACCGCGGCGGCGGCGACGGCGATGTCAGCGGCTCCCCCGAGCGCGGCAGCGCGCAGGCTCCAGCGCTCGGCGGCACTGCACGTCCGGTCCCAGCGGTCCCGTGCCTCCTCGCGGGCCTGGGCGAGTCCCTCGAGCTGCTGGCGCAGGAGAGCATGCTTATGGTCCAGCAGCTCGAGGCTGCGCCGGGCATAGTCGAGGCGTCCGAGGAGCCAGAGTCGCCCGGCCCGGCCCGGCGGGATCCTCTCAGCCATGGGTGGCCCTGTCCTGCGCGCCCGTGGCCGGCCGGTAGTGCGCCTCGATGTCGGCAGCAGAAACCATGCTCAGCTCGCGTCGCGGCAGCACCGATACCACTTCCCAGGCCCGGGCCAACGTGTCGTCGAGCGAACGGAACTCCCGGGTGCCCTGGTCGAGGAGGACGGAGGCGAAGCAGTCGGCGAAGGAGAGGTACTGCCGGTCCGTGTCGGTGAGCGCCGCCTCGCCGATCAGCTCCGCCAGGTCGCGCACCTCGCGGGCTCGGGCGAGCGCGGCAACGACCTGAGCGGCGACACGGGGGTGATCGGCCCTGGTCCTCCCCTCGCCGACCCCCTTGCGCATCAACCGTGACAGCGTGCCGAGCACGTCGACTGGAGGGTAGGTGCCGATCCCTTGCACTTCGTGCGAGAGGACGATCTGTCCCTCGGTGATGTAGCCGGTGAGGTCGGCGACCGGATGCGTGATGTCGCCGGCGGGCATCGTCAGCACCGGGACCTGCGTGACCGAGCCGGGGAGGCCGCGGATCCTGCCGCAGCGCTCGTAGAGGGAGGCCAGGTCGCTGTAGAGGTAGCCGGGGTAGGCGCGGCGCCCGGGAATCTCTCCGCGGGCGGCCGAGACCTCGCGCACCGCTTCGCAGTAGCTGGTCATGTCGGCCATGACCACCAGGACGTGGTGGCCGAGGTCGAAGGCGAGGTACTCGGCGACGGTCAGGGCGACCCGGGGGGCGAGGATGCGCTGGACGACCGGATCGTCGGCCGTGTCGAGGAAGAGCGCCAGATCGCCCGCCTCGGCACGGGATTCGAGGGCGTCGCGCAGCCCATTGGCGTCGGCGTGGGTCAGCCCCATGCCGACCACCACCACCTTGAAGGGATCGCCCGTCACGGTGGCCTGGGCTGCGATCTGGGCGGCCAGTTCCAGGTGGGGGAGCCCGGCCTCGGAGAAGACGGGGAGCTTCTGGCCGCGCACCAGGGTGGCCAAGGCGTCAATGACCGAGATGCCGGTCAGGATGGGCTCGCGCGGTACGTCTCGCGCCGCCGGGTTGAGCGGAGCGCCGGCCACCGGACGGCGCTCCGCTCCGAGCATCGGCGGCCCGCCGTCGACGGGTTCGCCCAAGCCGTTCCAGACCCGTCCGAGCCACCGGTCGCCGACGGCGATCTCGAGCGGGGTCCCGGTGAAGCCCACGGTCACCGTGTCGGGGTCGATCCCGGCCGTGCCCTGGAGCACCTCGATCACGGCGAGGTCGTCGTGCACCTCGAGCACCAGGCCGGTCCGAGTCTCCCCGCTCGGTAGCTGCACCGAAGCCAACTCGTCGAACCCCACGTCGTGCACCCCTCGCACGACGAGCAACGGACCTGCGGCGGACTCGGCACCGCGGTACTCCAGGGGCACGAGGGGCTGGTGGTCGTCCGCGGGGGTCATGACCGCTGCTCCGGCGGTGCGAGGGAGTCGAGGAGGGCCAGGACCTCGTCGCCGCGTCGCTCCACGCCGTCGGCGTCGTCCGGGCTGATCTCGTCGCGGGCCCGGGTCACCGCGGAGAGGTCCAGCTCTTCGAGCGCCGAGGCGGGCACGCCGCGCTCGAGCAGGGCGAGGGCGCGGTCGTAGAGGTTGAGCACGAGATCCAGGAGGGCGGCCTCCTTGGCCGGAGAGCTGGTCTGGTCGTTCGGACTGAGGGCGCTCTGCTGGAGCACGGCCTCGCGTAACAGGCGGCCGGCCAGCAACGTGACCCGCTCGGGCGGCGGGAGGGCCTGCAAGCCCACCAATTCGACCATGGGGGTCAGGCGGTCGGCCTCGGCCAGCACCGAGACGGCGCGGGCCTGGCCGCGGGACCAGCCCGGCCGCCCGGCCGACGCGTGCCACGCACCGACGGCGTCGGCGTCGCGTGAGAACGATCGCTGCCAGGTCACCGCCGGGTAGTGGCGGGCATACGCGAGGTCGCGGTCGAGTGACCAGAGGCAGCGGACGAAGCGCTCCGTGTGCATCGTGACGGGCTCGGTCATGTCGCCCCCCGGCGGTGACACGGCGCCGATGGCGGTGACCGACCCTTCCTCGCCGCTCAGCGTGCGGACACGCCCCGCCCGCTCGTAGAAGGCGGCGAGCGCCGACGCCAATCCGGCGGGGAACCCCTCTTCTGCCGGGAGCTCGCCGCTCCGGGAGGCGAACTCACGGAGGGCCTCGGCCCAGCGGGACGTGGAGTCCGCCACGAGCAGGACGTCATAGCCCATGTCGCGGTAGTACTCGGCCACCGTCATCCCGGTGTAGATGCTCGCTTCTCGGGCCATGACCGGCATGTTGGAGGTGTTGGCGAGGACCACTGTGCGCTCGAGGAGCCGCCGCCCCGTTCTGGGGTCCTCGAGCGCTTCCAGCTCCGTCAGGGCGTCGGCCAGCTCGTTGCCGCGTTCACCACACCCGACGAAGACCACGACGTCGGCCGCGCACCACTTGACCAGCTGTTGGAGGAGCACGGTCTTGCCGGTCCCGAAGCCGCCCGGGACAGCCGCAGTGCCGCCTTTGGCGACGGGAAAGAGCAGGTCGACCACGCGCTGCCCGGTCAACAGGGGGACGGACAAGGGGAGGCGGTCGCGCGTCGGGCGCGGGGTGCGCACGGGCCAGTGCTCGAGCAGACCGACCTCCTGTCCGCCGATCACCGCGACCGTGTGGTCCTCGCTCAACTCGCCGTCGGCCAGCCACTCGATGACGCCGATGGTCCCGGTCGGGACGAGGACCCGGTGGTCGATTCCCACCGCCGTGGCGATCGTGCCGAGAGGGCTGCCCGGCGCCACCGTCGAGCCCAGCGGTGCCCCGGGCGTGAACCGCCACCGCCGCTGTGGCGCGCCGTCGCCGTGCGCACCGGGCGCGAGCCAGTCGCCCCGCCCGACGAGAGGGTGGAGGAGGCCGTCGAAGACACCGCCG
>Ga0187784_10001195_pt1 | contig 20448 bp, 16 predicted proteins | sample 1015_SJ02_MP15_2_FD_132964 | JGI IMG/M metagenome (GOLD analysis project Ga0187784, IMG submission 132964) | Tropical peat soil microbial communities from peatlands in Department of Meta, Colombia - 1015_SJ02_MP15_20_MG | ecosystem: Environmental > Terrestrial > Soil > Wetlands > Peat | place...
CGGCTTGGTGACCACCCCGACGGTCAGAATGCCCATCTCGCGCGCGGTTTTGGCGATAACCGGTGCCGCACCGGTGCCGGTGCCGCCGCCCATCCCGGCGGTGACGAACACCATGTGAGCGCCATTGAGATGGTCGCGGATCTCGTCGAACACCTCCTCGGCGGCGGCACGGCCGATCTCGGGCTGCGAGCCGGCGCCGAGCCCCTCGGTCACCTGCGCGCCCATCTGAATGATGCGCTCGGACTTCGACATGGTGAGCGCCTGCGCGTCAGTGTTGGCGACCACGAAGTCGACGCCCTGCAAGCCGGCAGTGATCATGTTGTTGACGGCATTGCCGCCGGCCCCGCCGACTCCGAACACGGTGATGCGCGGCTTGAGCTCACGGATGTCGGGGATTTTCAGATTGATGGTCATGATTGCCTCTTCTCTCAAACGCGGGCGTCGTCGACGCCCGGCCTCGGCCGGTCCGCCACCGGCCGCTGCAATGATCCGGCTTCGCGCTCGAGCGTCATCAGAAGCTCTCGCGAAGCCATTGTCCGACCCGGGCGAGATAGCCGCCCGCGCCGTTCATCAGGTAGCCCTGCCCGCGCGCCTCGAAATGCTCGAGATGCGCCGCCTGCGGATAAACCAGAAGACCCGCGGCCGCGGCGAAGGCCGAGCCCTTGGCCGCCTCCGGCAGTCCGGCAATGCCGAGCGGCCGGCCGATGCGCACCTGCCGGCCGAGAATACGGGAGGCGAGCTCGGGCAGGCCGGTGAGCTGGCTGGCGCCGCCGGTCAGGATCACCCGGCCGCGCGGCTCGCCGGCGAACACCGATGCCGTGAGCCGGTCGCGCACCATCTCCAGGATCTCCTCGACCCGCGGCTTGATGATGTGAACGAGCGCCTCGCGCGGTACGAACTGCGTCTGGTCGCGCTCATCGGCGTTGATCGGCGGCACCGTGATCATGTCGGCTTCGTCCGATCCGCCGAGCAGCACACTGCCATGAAGCGTCTTGATTCGCTCGGCTTCGGCGATGCCGGTATTGAGCCCGCGGGCGAGATCCATGGTGACGTTGAAGCCGCCGAGCGCGAAACCTTCGCAATGGACAAAGCGGCCGCCGAGGAACACGCCGATGGTGGTGGTCCCGGCGCCCATGTCGATCACCGCAGCGCCGAGATCGGCCTCATCGTCGGCGAGCACGGCGAGGCCGGCGACATACGGGGTCGCGACCATGGCCTCGATCGAGAGATGACAGCGCTCGACCGCCAGCATCAGATTGCGCGCGGCGGCGACGTCGGCGGTGGCGACATGCATGTCGACGCCGAAACGCGCGCCGAGCATGCCGCGCGGATCGCGCACGCCATTGGCGCCGTCGATCGCGTAGCTCACCGGCAGCGAATGCAGCACCGCGCGGCCGTCGCGCAGCGACTGCCGGCGGCCGGCGGCGAGGACCCGCGCGATATCGCCCGCCGAAACCGTGCCGGCGATGTCGATCTCGGCGGCGAACAGCGCGCTGGCAAGGCGCCCGGCCGAAATCGACAGCACCACCGACTCGATCTCGAGGCCGGCCATGCGCTCGGCGGCATCGACCGCGTGGCGGATCGACTCCTCGGCCTCCGCCAGATTGACGACGCCGCCGGCCTTGGTGCCGCGCGCCCGGGTGTGGCCGAAGCCGATGACCTCGACGGCGTGGCTCCTTCGCGGCAGCATCTGCTGCGGCGGATGCGGCCGCAGCCGGGCGATGATGCAGGCGATCTTGCTGGTGCCAATATCGAGCGCGGCGACGACCGCGCTCTTGCGCGGCGCGATCGGCCGCATCTTCGGGGTCAGGCCGTAATTGAGGGCGCTCATGCGTCGCCGCCCTTCTTTTTCTTAGTCTCCTTGAGCGCGTCCTCGCGCGCTTCCGCGGCCGCCTCAGAGAGCCGCACGCCGACGCGGTCGGGCAAGCGCAGGTCGACGGCGAGAATGTCGCGGGACAGGAGCTTCTTGTCGCGGTCGAGCGCGATCAGCCGGTCGAGCGCCGGCGACAGATTCGTTTCCGGCAGCTCGACGTCGATGCCGTTCTTGAGCCGCAGATTCCAGCGCCGCTGCGCGACCAGGATCGAGGCGCGCAGCACCGCGCGGATCTCGGGATAGCGGTTGATGACGGCGAGGAAATCGCTCGCCTGCTGCTGCGCGCCGCGGCCGACCACCAGCGGCAGGCCGAGATAGCGGTCCTCGACGAACGGCTCGAGCACGGTGCCGTCGGCGGCGATGACGCTGACGCGGCCGTCCTTCTGCCACAGCGCGAAGGCCTGCCGCTCGGTGATCGTGATCTGCAGCCGGTCGGGATAAAGCTTGAGCACGGCGGCATCGCCGATCCACGGATTGGCCAGGAGCCGCGTGCGCGCGGCGTCGGCGTCAAGAAGGAGGAGCGAGGCGCGCCCGGTCACGCCGGCGATGGTCAGGACCTCCTCGCGGCTGACTTCCTTCTCGCCGGTGAGCGAGATCGCGGCGATGCGAAAGCCGATCGCGTTCGCGGCGCCGTCGCCGGCATCCTTGAACCAGGTGACGATCGCGCCGCCATGGCCGCCGGCGACGGCGCCATAAGCGATGGTGGCGGCGAGAAGGAGCGCCGAGCCGGCAAGGCCGAGCCCGGGCGGCGGCAGCCGCGCGAATCGTTCCGCCCAGCGCCCGAGCGCCGGGGGAAAGCCCGCCAGCGCGGCGAAGCGATGTCGGCGCCGGCGCGAAGGACCGACGGCGGCGCGCGGGAGCGACGGCGCGTCACAGGGCGCGCCGGTTGCCTCCGTCATTGCTGGCCCCGATCCCATCAGCGATTGGTCGAGGCGTCCTCCACCATCCATCGCACCAGCTCATCGAAGGGGATACCCGCATACGCCGCCAGCTCGGGCACGAGCGAGGTCTCGGTCATGCCCGGCTGCGTATTGATCTCAAGACAGACCAGCTTTCCCGTCCCCCGATCGTCGTAGCGGAAGTCTGCGCGGCTCACGCCGCGGCAGCCAAGCGCGCTATGGGCAGCCAGGCTCAATCTGCGGACCTCCTGGTAAACATTTGGTAAAATTTTAGCCGGCAGCAGGTGCTCGGACCCGCCGGCGGCATATTTGGCCTCGTAGTCGTAGAACCGGGTCGCCGGCACGATCTCGATCACGTCGAGGGCGCGGTCGCCAAGGACGGCGCAGGTGAGTTCCTTGCCCGGGATATAGCGCTCGACCATCACCGCGTCGCCGAATGGCCAGTCGTCGCGGAACAGCTCCTGCGGCGGCCGCGAATGCTCCTCGGTGACGATGAAGACGCCGACGCTCGATCCCTCGGCGATCGGCTTGACCACATAAGGCGGCGGCATCAGGTGCTGCTTGGCGGCTTCGAATCGCGACGCCACCTGGTGCTCGGCGACCGGCACGCCGGCGGCGCGGAAGATCTCCTTGGCGTAGACCTTGTGCATGGCGAGCGCCGAGGCGAGCACGCCGGAATGGCTATAGGGGATGCCGAGGACCTCGAGGACGCCTTGGAGCGTGCCATCCTCGCCTGGCCGGCCATGGAGCACGTTGAGCGCCGCGTCAGGTTTGAGCGCGCCGAGCACGGTCGCGACGTCGCGCCCGGCGTCGATCGGCGTGACCCGGTAGTCGAGGCGCTCCAGCGCTTCAGCGCAGGCCTTGCCCGAGCGCAGCGAGATCTCGCGCTCGGCCGACCAGCCTCCCATCAGAACGGCGACGTGCTTGGCCATGATTCGGCAGGCTCGCTGAGCCGGTTCCGCTGATTCGCTGGACCAGCAATAGAATCGACAATTGTGAAAAGGTCGAGGACTTCAGCGCCGAGCCGGGCGCCGCCTTCGCCGTTTCGGGCCAGCAAGCGTTACTTGACATCACCCAGTCCAGCTGGCTCAGCGATAGGCCGGAAGACCGACGGGCGCCGTGGCAGCGATGAGCAGCGGTGAGCCCCTGGGGCGACGAAGGACAACGCTACCGCCGCCTACAGGATCATAGTCACCAGCTAAGACGGGGCGGCGGCACCTACGAAGGTTGCGCGTTATATTGTCATGGCTATAACGAGCAACACACGTAGTTTGATGGGGCGCAGATGCCGCCCCCGATCATATTTTCCCCCGCCGTTTTGCAGAGTCTGCGGTGACTGCGTCGAACGACAAATGACAACCGGATGTGGACGAAGATGAAATACAACCTCCTCGGCCGGACCGGCCTTTTAGTCTCCGAAATCTGCCTTGGCACGATGACATTCGGGGGGCGCGGTGAGATTTGGCAGAAGATCGGCCAGCTCGATCAGGCTGCGGCGACGGAGCTGGTACGCACGTCGATCGACGCCGGCGTCAACTTTTTCGATACAGCTGACGTGTACTCCGAGGGCGAGTCGGAACGGATGCTCGGTCAGGCTTTTAAGGATCTGGGCATCGCGCGTCGGGACGTCGTCGTCGCCACCAAGGTCAGAGCGCGAATGGGTCCCGGACCGAACGCCGTCGGCCTTAGCCGCGGGCATATTCTGGATGCAGTCAAAGACAGTCTTGATCGACTCGGCACCGATCACATCGATCTCTATCAGATTCACGGTATCGATCCGGTCACGCCGATCGATGAGACGCTGCGCGCGCTGGACGATCTGGTCCGCTCCGGCGTCGTGCGGTACATCGGCTGCTCGAATCTCATGGCCTGGCAGATCATGAAGGCGCTCGGCATTTCGGCGCGCGAAGGGCTGGCGCGTTTCGAGACAGTCCAGGCCTACCATTCTCTCGCCAGTCGTGAGCTCGAGCGCGAAACCATCCCGATGATGGCGGAGGAGCGCCTCGGGCTGATGGTCTGGAGCCCGCTCGCCGGCGGCTTGCTGAGCGGCAAATTCCGCCGCGATGGGGCGGGACCCAATGACGCACGGCGCAACAGCTTCGATTTTCCGCCGGTCGATCGCGAACATGCCCTTGACGTCGTGGACGCCATCCGTCCAATCGCCGAACGTAACAACGTCTCGGTTGCGCGCGTTGCACTTGCGTGGCTGCTCCATCAGAACTGCGTCATGAGCGTCATTGTCGGCGCCAAAACCGCCGAGCAGCTCAATGACAATATCGCCGCCGCGCGGCTGACCCTAAGTCCGGACGACCTCGCCGCGCTGAATGCCGCCAGTGCCCTGGCGCCAGAATATCCGCGCTGGATGCTTGAGCGTCAAAGCGCCGGTCGCATTCCGCCACCCCGTTAGAGTGCGAGGTCCCGACCATCATCGAGTCTTGAGTTCCGCCGCCTCTCTCGAAACCGCGGGTCCACCGCAACAACGGCCGATGCGCGGGCCGGCCGCCGCAATTCAGTCTTGGCCGCGTGCGTTATATATGCTTGTATATAATGCATAGCGGCGTGGCTTCGAACGCCCGGATGCGAGCTGCGTCAAGCTCGCCGCGTCCTAAGTGCTCACGCGCCCGCATAGGGCCGGGGCAACGCTTCGCGATCCGCATCTGCCGGATCACTCGCAACAACGCAGTCAAAACAGCCTCAAGGAGGAGACGCCATGAATATAGCCGCGCGAATTTCAATCGACCCGGCGGCGCAGAGTTATGTATCGAAGCCGCGTCAGCTTTTGATCGACGGCAAATGGGTCAATGCGGCCTCGGGAAGGACATTCCCGGTCTACGACCCGTCAACCGGAGAGGTGTTGGCGCAGGTCGCCGAAGCCGCCGCTGCCGACGTCGACAAGGCGGTGCGGGCTGCGCGCAAGGCCTTCGACCAAGGCCCATGGCCGCGCATGTCGCCGAGCGAGCGAGGACGCCTGCTTTGGAAGCTGGCCGATCTGATCGAGAAGCATGCCGAGGAGTTTGCCACTCTCGAATCGCTCGACAACGGCAAGCCGTTGACCGTCGCGCGCGTCGCCGACGTGCCGCTGACAATCGACATGTTCCGCTACATGGCGGGTTGGGCGACGAAGATCACGGGAACCACCATTCCGATCTCGTTCCCCGGCGAATTCTTGTCCTTCACGCTGCGCGAGCCGGTCGGCGTCGTCGGCCAGATCATTCCGTGGAACTTCCCGCTGCTCATGGCGGCGTGGAAGCTCGCGCCAGCGCTGGCGACGGGGTGCACCGTGGTGCTCAAAGTCGCCGAACAGACGCCGCTCTCCGGATTGCGTCTTGGCGAACTCGTCGCCGAGGCCGGCATACCCAACGGCGTCGTCAACGTGCTCGCCGGTTACGGCGAAACGGCGGGCGCGGCGCTCGCGGCGCATGAGCAGGTCGACAAGGTCGCGTTCACCGGTTCGACCGAGGTCGGCAAGCTCATTGTCAAGGCGGCCGCCGGCAACCTGAAGAAGGTCACGCTGGAACTCGGCGGCAAATCTCCGGTGGTCGTGCTCGACGACGCCGACGTCGAGGCGGTCATTCCCGGCGCCGCCGGCGCCATCTTCTTCAATCACGGCCAATGCTGCTGCGCCGGTTCCCGGCTGATGATCCACCAGAAGATTTTCGACAAAGTCGTCGCCGGCGTTGCCGACGAAGCCAAGAAGATCAAACTCGGCCCGGGCCTTGACCCCAATACGCAGATGGGACCGCTCGTTTCCGACGAGCAGTTCAAGCGCGTTACCGGCTACATACGCTCTGGCATCGAAGAAGGTGCTGAGATCGTCACCGGCGGAAAGAAGGGCTCGGACAATGGCGGCTATTTCGTCGAGCCGACCCTGATCACCAAGACCAAGCCCGACATGAAAGTGGTGCGGGAGGAGATATTCGGCCCGGTGGTATGCGCGGCGCCGATCACCGACGCGGACCTCGAAGCCATCGCTCAGCAAGCCAACAACACGACCTATGGGCTCGCTGCCAGCGTGTGGACCCGCGACATCTCCAAGGCCAATAAGCTTGCCAAGCGCATCCGCGCCGGCACGGTCTGGATCAACTGCCACAACGTGTTCGACGCCTCGCTCCCATTTGGCGGTTATAAAGAATCGGGTTGGGGACGCGAGATGGGTGAATTCGTGCTCAACAACTACACCGAAGTGAAGGCCGTCACGACGGCGCTCTAATCAAACGATCACCGAGCGGGCCCCGGGCCGGAAAATCTCACCCGGGGTCCGACGCCTTTGGCACGTGATTTAACGCCCTAGATATGTGTGTGAGTCGTTCCTCGATCAGGGATCGGACGGAAATGCCGGAAACCTCACTCGACGTGTTCGAGGGATTCTGTGATGACCTGCCCGAAACGGTGCGTAGCGACCTGCTTTTTATGATGGTGATGCTTTCGGACGAGGATCTTATTGTCGAAGAATTGGATGACATTGACGAGCGAGCGCGCGCACTGTTTGCGGCGCGAACTTTCATTGGCCGTATAGGCAATCTAATAAGCGCTGTATCCATTTTTGACATCTATCTCGCATTGGACCCCGGCGAACGTTTTGCTTTGGGTACGTCACAGCACAAACGTGGTGGGCCGGAACGCAAAGTAACCCAATCCCGCATTCCTGATAGTTATGCCGATCGCAGGCGGGCCATACTGGCGGCGAAGGAAACGTGGAAAGAGCTGCGGCGTACGACCTTATCTTCTGAAGCGATTGCTACCGCCCTGGTGCCGTGAGCGCTCGCGCCGGCGTCCGCGATCGTCTCAGCGTCGCGTCGGGGTCCCGAACGGAAAGCCGTCATAGAGCCAGGCGAGGCAGCGGTGCATGTGCGCCTCGTCCCAATCGGCCGCGGTGCGGTTGCGTACCTCGCGGGCGATGCCCTCGACATGGAAGAATTCCCAGATCGCGCGCGATTCGAGCGTCACCCGCGCGGTGCGGAGGAGCCGCGCCGCCTGGTACCGGCGGAAGGCCGCGGCGAAATCGCCCTCGGCGAGCGCGATCTCTTCGGCGAGGCACAATCCGTCTTCGATCGCCATGCACGCGCCTTGCGCCAGCGACTGCAATGTCGGATGCGCGGCGTCGCCGAGGAGCACGACGCGACCGCGGCTCCAATGACGGATCGGATCGCGGTCGGCGATCGCCCAACGGCGCTCGACGTCCATCAGTGCAAGGAGCGCCTGCATCGTCGGGTGCGCGGTGCGGTAAGTCTTTTCGAGCTCGGCGCGATAGGCGGCGGCGTCGAGCTTGTCGGCGAAGGTCGCGGTGCGAAAGACCGCGACGATGTTGAACACCGCGCCGTGACGCAGCGGATAATGCACGACGTGATAACCGGGCCCGCCCCAGAGCACGACGACATCGCGCCGCACGCCGTCGGGGATTTTGGCCATCGGCACGATGGTGCGATGCGCGACATAGCCGGCGAGCCGCGGCGCCCCCTCATTGACGAGCTGGGCGCGAATCCGCGAGCCCAGCCCGTCGGCGCCGATCAGCGCCGCGCCGGCGAAGCTCTGGCCGTCCGCCGTGTTCGCCACGATGCGATCACCGTCGTCGGCAAAGCCGGCGACCATGGCGTCGGGCACGAGCTCGATCGCCTCGCTGCGCCGCGCCGCCTCGAGGAGAATGTTATGCAGGTCGATGCGGTGAATGATGATGTAGGGATGGGTGAAGCGGGCGCGGAATGACGGCCCGGTCGGGATCCGCGTCACCTCGTCGCCGCTGAGCGCGTCGAGCATGAGCAGCGCCGGCGGCGAATCCGAGGCCGCCCGCACCGCGTCGCCGACGCCGAGACGGTCGAAGACATGAAACACGTTGGGGCCGAACTGGATGCCGTAGCCGATGGCGCCGAACTCCGGCGCGCCTTCGAGCACGCGCGTGCGCCACCCGCGCTGCGCCAACGCCAGCGCCGCGGTCAGGCCGCCGAGCCCGCCGCCGACGATGAGGATCGGGTCGTCGCCCGCCATGGCGCGAGCCTAGAGCGCAATCGCTTCTGATTGAAGCGATTGTCGCTCTAACTCCTTAGTGGAGCATGATCTTCTCGGAAAACCGGTTTCCACTTTTCCGGATCATGCTCTGGCATGGCCGCCCCGGCGAGCTATGCAGCGACGCCGATGCGCTTGATTTCCCATTCGAGCGCGACGCCGGAATGCTCCTCGACCCGCCGGCGCACGGTCTCGCCCAGGGTCTCGATGTCGGCGGCGGTGGCATTGCCGAGATTGATCAGAAAATTGCAGTGCATCTGCGAAACCTGGGCGTCGCCGATGCGCAGGCCGCGGCAGCCCGCGGCGTCGATCAGCTGCCAGGCCCTGCCGCCGGGCGGATTTTTGAAGGTCGAGCCGCCGGTGCGGCTTTTGATCGGCTGCGTCGCCTCGCGCGATTCGGTGATCTTGTCCATCTCGGCGGCGATGGCCGCCGGATCGCCACGCTGGCCTTGGAACAGAGCCTGCGTGAAAATGAAATCCTCGGGCGCGCCGCAATGCCGATAACCGTAATGCATGTCGGCATTGCGCAGCACGTGGACGCCGCCGCGGCGATCGACGGCGCGCGTTTCGACGAGCGCGTCCTTGATTTCGCGGCCGTAAGCGCCGCCATTCATGCGCAGCGCGCCGCCGACCGCACCGGGAATGCCGCGCAGGAACGCCAAGCCGGCAATGCCGGCCTCCTGCGCCGCGCGGGCGACCTTGACGTCGGGCACCGCGGCGCCGGCGCGGACATCCACGCCCTCGATCGCGATTTCGGCAAAGCCGCGGCCGAGCCGCACCACGACGCCCGGCACGCCGCCGTCGCGCACGATCAGGTTTGAGCCGAGGCCGATGACGGTGACCGGAATTTCGCCGGGCAGATTGGCGAGCGCGTAGGCGAGGTCGTCCTCGTCCTCCGGCATGAACAAGATCTGCGCCGGACCGCCGACGCGAAACCAGGTCAGCTCGGCAAGCGACTGGTTCGCCAGGAGCCGGCCGCGCACGGCCGGCATCTCCGCTTTCAGATCGCGCGTGATATCGGGGAAACTCATTCGGATTATGCGGGCAGCGAATCGAGCCAGGTCGCGAGCACTTTGCCGCCGAGTTCGCGCGTTGCCGGCCCGAGGCTGCGCGCCTCCTCGCGCAGCTTGCGGGGATCGATGGCGGCCTTGCCGAGCTCGACGGTGTGGCCGACGAGCCAATTTTCGAACCGCGCCGGCTCGGTCTCGATGTGGAACTGCAGCGCGAGCTGCGATGGCGCGCGGGCGAACGCCTGCACCGGACAATGCGTCGTCGAGGCGAGGCGTTCGCACCTCGCCGGCAGCTCGCAATTGTCGCCGTGCCAATGCAGCACCGGCGCGGTCCCGAGCGGCGCCAGCACCGAAGCCTGGCCGGCCGGCGTCAGCGTCAGCGGCGCCCAGCCGATCTCCTTGACCGGGCCCGGCGCGACCCGCGCGCCGAGCGCCGCCGCCATCATCTGCGCGCCGAGGCAGATGCCGAGGATCGGCTTGCCGGCTTCGAGGCGCGCGGCGATGGCGGCGATCTCGCCGGCGATGAACGGGTAAACGTCGCCCTCATAGACGCCGATCGGACCGCCGAGCACGATGACGAGATCGCGGGCCAGCAGCGTGTTGGCGTCGAACCCCTCGATGCCGGCGTCATGGTAGCGCAACTCATAGCCGCGCGCTTCGACGAGCGGCCCGAGCAGGCCGAGATCCTCGAAGGCAACATGGCGCACTGCGAGGCAGGTCTTTGTCATCCCGCCGCCAATTCCCCCGGCAGCGCATAGGCCCATTGCGTGATCGAGCCGGCGCCGAGGCAGACGACATAGTCGCCGGGCTGCGCCAGTCCGGCGACTAGCGTGGCGAGCTTCTCCGGACTGTCGAGCGCGACGACGTGGCGGTGGCCGTGGGCGCGCACGCCCTGCACCAGCGCATCGCGGTCGGCGCCGGGGATCGGCGCCTCGCCGGCGGAATAGACCTGCGCCACGATCACCGCGTCGGCGTCGTTGAAGCAGGTGCAGAACTGCTCGAACAACGCCGAGAGCCGGCTGTAGCGGTGCGGCTGCATCACGGCGATGACCCGGCCCTTGGTCGATTCGCGCGCCGCCTTGAGCACCGCGGCGATCTCGACCGGATGGTGGCCGTAGTCGTCGATGATGGTGACGCCGTTCCAGATGCCGGTGCGGGTAAAGCGCCGGCGCACGCCGCCGAAACTGGCGAGCGCCTTGCGGATCGCGTCGTCGCCGATGCCGAGCTCGCGCGCGACCGCGATCGCCGCGGTGGCGTCGAGCGCGTTGTGCACGCCGGGCATCGGCAGCGCCACGTTCCTGATCTCGTGCAGGAAGTGCCCGGCGCGGTCGCGGAACACGACGGTGAACAGCGAGGTGCCGCCGGCATGCGAGACATCGACCAGCCGCACATCGGCCTGCGGGTTCTCACCATAGCTGACGATGCGCCGATCCTCGATGCGGCTGACCAGGCTCTGCACCACCGGATGATCGGTGCACATCACCGAAAAGCCGTAGAACGGCACGTTCTCGACGAAGGCGCGGAACGCGTCCTGGACCGCCTCGAAGGTCTTGAAGTGATCGAGGTGCTCGGGATCGACATTGGTGACGACGGCGATGTCGGCGGGAAGCCGCAGGAAGGTGCCGTCGGATTCGTCGGCCTCGACGACCATCCAGTCGCCGCCGCCGAGCCGGGCATTGGTGCCGTAGGCGTTGATGATGCCGCCATTGATCACCGTCGGATCGAAGCCGCCGGCGTCGAGCAGCGCCGCCACCATCGAGGTCGTCGTGGTCTTGCCGTGCGTGCCGGCAATGGCGATGCAGCTTTTGAGCCGCATCAGCTCGGCCAGCATCTCGGCGCGGCGCACCACCGGCAGCCGCTGCGCCCGCGCCGCGGCCAGCTCGGCATTGTCGGACTTGATCGCCGAGGAGACGACGACGACGCGGGCGCCGGCGAGATACTCCGCCGCATGCCCGATCGCGATCTTCACCCCCTTCTCGCGCAGCCGCTTGACGTTGGCGCTCTCGGCCTGGTCGGTGCCCTGCACGGTGTAGCCGAGATTGACCATCACTTCGGCGATGCCGCTCATGCCGATGCCGCCGATGCCGACGAAATGCACCGGGCCGATGTCGAGCGGCAGCTTCATGCCTTCTCCAGCCTCCTCGTACCCCGCTCCGCGCGCGGCCTGTTCGCTTGCATCAATGCAAGACGTGGATGGCCGGAACAAGCCCCGCCACGACCGAGGATGGCACCAAAATTACTGCTTCGAATGGGTTCCCGCCACCTTGAGCACCAGGTCGGCGAGCCTTTCGGCGGCGTCGAGCCGGCCCAAGGCGCGCGCCGCCGCCGCCATGGCGGCAAGCCGCTGTGGCGCTGCAGCAAGCGCGGCAATCTCGGCGGCGAGGCGGCGCGGGGTAAACTCCTCCTGCGCCAGTCGAATCGCGCCGCCTGCGGCCGCAAGTTCGCCGGCATTGGCGAACTGGTCCTGGTCGAGCGCGTGCGGCAGCGGCACCAGGATCGCCGGCCGGCCGATGGCGGCGAGTTCGGCAATGGTCGAGGCGCCGGAGCGCGCCACGATCAGATGGCTTGCCGCCAGCCGCGCCGGCAGGTCGGGAAAGAACGGCGCAATCTCGGCGGGAAGGCCGGCATAGGCGCTGCGCACGCGGGCCAGATCCTCCTCGCGCGCCTGCTGCACGATGGCGAGCCGCGACCGCAGGCCGGCGTCAAGGAGCGCGATCGCCGCCGGTACGACATCGGCCATGATCCGCGCGCCCTGGCTGCCGCCGAAAACAAGGAGCCGGAGCGCATTGCCGGCGTCCGGATAGGGCGTCGCCGCCGCGGCGACGACTGCGGGGCGAACGGGATTGCCGGTCAGAATGGTCTTGGCGGCGAGCCCGGGACCGCCGCCGGATACGCTGGGAAAAGCGGTGGCGATGGCATCGACGCGCGGCGCGAGCAGCCGATTGGCGCGCCCGAACACGGCATTGGCTTCGTGGATCAGGCTCGGCAAGCCGCCCCAGGCCGCAGCCAGCAGCGGCGGGATGGTCGGATAGCCGCCGAAACCGATCACTGCCGCGGGCTTGAGCCGACCGATCAGCGCCCGCGCCTGAACGAGGCCGATGCCGAGCATGATCGCGGTCTTGGCGAGCGCAAGCGGATGGCGCGCGCGCAGCGTCTCGCTCGAGATGACGTGGACGGCTTGCTCGGCGAACGCGCCGCCGTAGCGCGCCGCGCGCCGGTCGGTCGCGAGATGTACCGGGTGGCCGCGCTTGATCAGGGCCGCCGCCAACGCCTCGGCCGGGAACAGATGACCGCCGGTTCCGCCGGCCGCGACAATGACCGGCGCGCCGCCGGGCTCCGCCATCAAATGCCTCGCCCGGCGAGCGCGACGTCAAGGCGCGCCTGCGGCCGCTCGCGGGTGAACGCGATCAGCATGCCCATGCCGTAGGCAAGCGAGATGAGCGACGATCCGCCATAGGAGATGAACGGCAGGGTCATTCCCTTCGCCGGCATCAGGTGCAGGTTGACCGCCATGTTGATCGTCGATTGCAGCCCGAACAGGATTGCGAGCCCCGCGGCGCCGAAGCGGATGAACGCATCGTCGTTGCGCATCGCATTTACCAGCGCGCGGATCACAATGAAGGCGAACAGCGCGACCAGAATGAGGCAAAGCACGACGCCGAATTCCTCGGCCGCCACCGCAAACACGAAATCGGTGTGGCCCTCGGGCAGGATACGCTTGATCGTGCCCTCGCCCGGGCCGCGCCCGAACCAGCCGCCGCGGATGAAGGATTCGGTAGCGATGTCGATGTTGAAGGTGTCTCCGGAGGTCGGATCGAGGAAGCGGTTGATGCGCTGCGCCACGTGCGGGACGGTGTAGAAGGCGGCGAGGAGGCCGACGGTCGCGGTGGCGCCGAGCCCGAGCATCCAGATAAAGCGCATGCCGGCCATGTAGAACAGCGCGCCCCAAACGAGCGTGATCAGCATGGTCTGGCCGAAATCCGGCTGCAGCACCAGCAAACCGACGACGACGATGAGCAAGGCGAGCGCAATGCTGTTGGCCGGCATTTCCGGACGGCGGTCGGATTCGCCGAACAGCCAGGCGATCAGCACGACGAAAGCCGGCTTCAAAAATTCCGACGGCTGGATGTTGACGCCGAGGATCACGAGCCAGCGCCGCGCGCCCTTGATCTCGGCGCCGAAGAACGGCGTCACCGCGACGAGGAGCAAACTCACAACGAACACGATCAGCGCCAGCTGCCGGATCTCGCGCGGCGACAGGAACGAGGTCACGATCAGGACGCCGGCGGCGGGAATGAGGAACAGGACCTGCCGGTTGACGAAGTGGAACGGATCAAGGCCGATGCGCGCGGCAACCGGCGGGCTCGCGGCCAGGCAGAGCACGATGCCGCCCAGCATCAGCGCGCCGAGCGCCGCCAGCGTCAGCCGGTCGACCGTCCGCCACCATTCGCTGAGAAGCGTCGGCTGCGCGCGCGAGGCCATGATTTCCCCAGAGACGGCGTCCCCAAGAAGCGTCCCGGCCTAGTCGTGACACCGCGATGGTTTCCAGGCGATTAAGAGCCTGGACGCCGCGGCATTATCACTTGGCCGCGAGGCCCGGCAGCCTCTGCACCAGGTCGCGGAACGCGTCGCCGCGCACCTCGAAATTGCGGTACTGGTCGAACGAGGCGCAGGCGGGGGAGAGGAGCACGACCGGCTCGCGCGCCGGGGAGGCCTCGGCGTCGCGCGTGGCGACGGCGAGCGCGTTCTCCAGCGTGCCGGCGGTCACGTGCGGCACGCTGGTGCCGAGGGTCGCGGCAAATTCCGCCGCCGCCTCGCCGATCAGATAGGCTTTGCGGATGCGAGGAAAGAAGCGGCGCAGCGATTCGATGCCGCCGGTCTTCGGCTTGCCGCCGGCGATCCAGAAAATGTCGTCGAAGCAGGCGAGCGCCTGCGCGGCCGAGTCTGCATTGGTGGCTTTGGAATCATTGACGAACAGGACGGCGCCGCGGCGGCCGACTTCCTCCATGCGGTGCGCGAGCCCGGGAAACGAGCGCAGCCCGGCCGCGATCGCCGGCGGATCGAGGCCGAGCGCCAAGGCGGCAGCGGCGGCGCAGGCGGCGTTCTGCGCATTATGCAGCCCGCGCAGCGAGCCGATGCCGCCAAGGTCGGCGATGGCGGCGGCCACGCCACCCGCGGCGCGCATGATCTGTCCGTCCCTGGCATAAAGCCCGTCGGCCAATTCGCGCTGCACCGAAATCCGCACCACGCGCTTGCCGGCGTTGGCGAGGCGGTCGGCAATATTTCGGCACCATTCGTCATCGACGCCGACGATGGCGGTGCCGGCGCCGGGCACGCCGGCAACGAGGCGTTCCTTGACAGCCGCGTAATGCGCCATGGTGCCGTGGCGATCGAGATGATCCTCGCTGAGATTGATGAGGATGCCGATCGACGGATCGAGCGTGGGCGCGAGGTCGATCTGATAGGACGAGCATTCGATGACGTGAACGCGGCCGGGGCGCGGCGGCAGGAGCGACAGGATCGCGGTGCCGATATTGCCGCCCAGCTGCGCGTCCATGCCGGCCGATGCCGCCAGATGGGCAACGAGCGCCGTGGTCGTCGATTTGCCGTTGGTGCCGGTGGTGGCGACGAACGCGGAATCCGGCGCCAGCTGCCGGCGCTCGCGACAGAACAGCTCGATGTCGCCGATCACTTCGACATCGGCTTGCTGCGCGAGGCGCACCGCCCAGTGCGGCTCGGGATGCGTGAGCGGCACCCCTGGCGCCAGCACCAGCGCGGCGATCCGCGCCCAGTCGACGGCGCGCAGATCGGCGGTCGGGATGCCGGCGGCGTTGGCCTTGGCGACGCTGTGCTGGTCGTCATCGAAGGCGACCACATCGCCGCCGCCGGAGAGAAGCGCGCTTGCGCTCGCCAGCCCCGAGCCGCCCAGCCCGAACACCGCGACCTTCTTGCCGGCAAAGGTCGTGACCGGAATCACGACGCCGCTACCTCAGCTTCAGGGTCGACAACCCGGCGAGCGCGAGCACGACCGCGACGATCCAGAACCGGATGACGATCTGCGGCTCGGTCCAGCCGAGCTGCTCGAAGTGATGATGGATCGGCGCCATCTTGAACACGCGTCGGCCGGTCAGCCGGAACGACACCACCTGCACGATCACCGAGACCGCCTCGAGCACGAACAGGCCGCCGATCACGGCGAGCACGATCTCATGCTTGGTCGCGACGGCGACCGCGCCGATCATGCCGCCGAGCGCCAGCGAGCCGGTATCGCCCATGAAGATCGAGGCTGGCGGCGCGTTGAACCAGAGAAAGCCGAGCCCGGCGCCGACCACGGCGCCGCATACCACCGCAAGCTCGCCGGTGCCGGCGACATAGTGGATCTGCAGATAGTCGGCGAACACCGCGTTGCCGGAGAGGTAGGCGATCATGCCGAAACTCGCCGCGGCGATCATCACCGGAACGATGGCGAGGCCGTCGAGGCCGTCGGTCAGGTTCACCGCATTGCCGGCGCCGACAATGATGAAGGTGGCGAACAGCACGAAGGCCCAGCTCAGATTGACCACCAGCTCCTTGAAGAACGGAAAAACCAGCGAGGTCGAGAACGGCAGATGCCCGAGCTGAACGAGCGCGATGCAGGCGAGCCCGGCGATGACGATTTCGATGCCGAGCCGCATCCGGCCGCCGAAGCCGAAATGGGTCTGCTTCTTGACTTTCAGATAGTCGTCGTAGAAGCCGACCAGGCCGAAGCCCAAGGTGACGCCGAGCACAACCCAGACGTAAGGGTTGGCCGGATTGGCCCACAGCAAAGTCGACACCAGCATGCCGGACAGAATCATCAGGCCGCCCATGGTCGGCGTCCCGGCCTTGGCGATGAGATGCGATTGCGGGCCGTCGCTGCGGATCGGCTGGCCTTTGCCCTGCAGGAGCCGCAGCCGGCCGATGATCAAGGGGCCGAACAGAAACACGAACACCAGCGCGGTGATGACCGCGCCCCCGGTCCGGAACGTGATGTAGCGGAACACGTTGAGGACGGAGAGCTTGTCCGACAGTTCGACCAGCCAATAAAACATCGCCTCAACCTTGTACCGACGCGGTTTCGAGCCGGTCGTGGCGCACCGCGAGCCGTTGCAGCGCCTTGACGATCGGCGCCATGCGCGAGCCGAGCGAGCCCTTGACCATGACGACGTCGCCGGGCCGGATCGCGGCGAGCACTTGCGCTTCGAGCGCGGCGGAATCCTCTGCATAGCCGCCGCGGCGGCCGGCGGGAAGCGCCTGCCACAGTGCGCGCATCAGCTCGCCGCAGCAGAATACGAGATCGACGGCATTCTTCTCGATCGGCGCGGCGAGGCCGCGATGCAGCGCGCGGCCGCGCGGCCCGAGCTCGAGCATGTCGCCGAGGACGGCGATGCGCCGCCCGCGCCGGCCGGTCGCGACCTGCCCGAGCAGCGCCAGCGCCGCTTCGACCGACGCCGGATTGGCGTTGTAGCTTTCGTCGAGCACGAAGGCCGGCCCGCCGGGCAGGTCGATCTCGAGCAAGGCGCCGCGGCCGGATCCGGCCTTGAACTCCGAGAGCGCCAGCGCCGCGAGCGCAAGGTCGGCGCTGACGAGAACCGTCGTCGCCAGCACCGCGAGCGAATTGCGCACCAAATGGCGGCCGGGCGCGCCGATCTTATAGGTGAGATCGGTGCCGAGGATGTGCGCCTCGACCGTCGAGCAATCGGCATGCAACACGTATTTGACGAGGCGGGCATCGGCCTTCGCGTGCTCGCCGAAGGAGACGAGCCGGGCGACGCCGGCCTCCTTGGCGCGGCGCCTGAGCCGCGCGAATTGCGCGTTGTCGCGATCGAGAACGGCGGCGCCGCCGGGCTCGAGGCCGAGAAAAATCTCCGCCTTGGCGTCGGCGATCTTGGCGAGCGAGCCGAAGAATTCGAGATGCACCGGCGCGATCGTGGTGATGATGGCGACATGCGGGCGCGCGAGCCGCGACAGCGGCGCGACCTCGCCGGCATGGTTCATGCCCATTTCCAGCACCGCGTAATGCGCGCTTGCCGGGCAGCGCGCGAGCGACAGCGGCACGCCCCAGTGATTGTTGTAGGAGGCGGCCGAGGCGTAGGTCTCGCCGTCCTTGCCGAGCGCGAGCCGCAGCGCCTCTTTGGTCCCGGTCTTGCCGACCGAGCCGGTGACGCCGATCACCTTGGCCTGGGTGCGCACGCGCGCCGCGGCGGCGAGAGCGCGCAGCGCGGCGAGCACGTCGGGCACGACCAGAAGCGGCGCGTCGTCCGGCAGCGCGCCGCGGTGCGCCGCGGCGACGACGGCGAGCGCGGCACTCGCCTTAAGTGCCTGCGGCACGAACTCGTGGCCGTCGCGATGGTCGCCGGCAATGGCGAAGAACGCCTCGCCCGGCGCGATGGTGCGGCTGTCGATCGAAATGCCGGCGACCGATTGCGGCAGCGCGCCCTGGCGCTCGGCGCCCATCGCCGCCGCCATCGCCTCAACGGTCCACAGCGCCGTCGCGCTCATGCCGCCAGCTCCTTGAGCGCCGCGGCGACCGCCTCATGATCGCTGAACGGCACCACCCGGTCGCCGATGATTTGGCCGGTTTCATGGCCCTTGCCGGCTATCAACAGCACGTCGCCGGCGCGCAGTTCGGCAACCGCCGCGCGGATCGCCGCGCGCCGGTCGCCGACCTCGGCGGCGCCGGGCGCTGCGGCCAAAATCGCGGCGCGGATCGCGGCGGGCTCTTCGCTGCGCGGATTGTCGTCGGTGACGATCACGCGGTCGGCCTTGGCGGCGGCGACGGCGCCCATCAACGGGCGCTTGCCGCGGTCGCGGTCGCCGCCCGCGCCGAGCACCACGACGAGCCGGCCGGCCGCGTAGGGACGCAAGGCGTCGAGCGCCTTGGCGAGCGCGTCGGGCTTGTGCGCGTAGTCGACGAAGATCGGCGCGCCGCGGTTCCTCCCGACGAGCTCGAGCCGGCCCTTGGCGCCGGCGAGGTGTTCGAGCGCGGCAAACACCGCCGCGGGATCGCCGCCGGTTGCGATCGCAAGACCGGCGGCAATGAGCGCATTCTCGATCTGAAACTCGCCGGCGAGCGGCAGCCGCACCTGAAAATCCTTGCCGCGATGTTCGACGCGCAGAATTTGGGAAAATCCGTCGATCGCCGCCGCAGCGAGCCGGATGCCGGCGCCGTTGCGCCCGACGGTCATGATCGCGAGGCCGCGCGCCTTCGCTGCCGCGACCACGGTCTCGGCGTGCTCGTGATCGACATCGATGACCGCGTCGGCGCCGGGGGGGAGCAGCGCCTCGAACAAGCGCAGCTTGGCGGCGAGGTAAGCCTCGAAGCTCGGATGATAGTCGAGATGATCGCGGGTGATGTTGGTGAAGGCGCCCGCCGCGATGCGCAAGCCGTCGAGCCGGTATTGGTCGAGGCCGTGCGAGGAGGCCTCTATCGCCAGATGGGTGACGCCTTCGCCGGCAAGCGCATCGAGCGAGCGGTGCAGCGCCACTGGATCGGGGGTCGTCAGCGCGCCATAGGTCTCGCCGCGCGGCGAGACGATGCCGATGGTGCCGATGCTCGCCGCCTGATGGCCGAGCACCGTCCAGATCTGGCGCGTGAACGCTGCGACCGAGGTCTTGCCGCTCGTGCCGGTCACCGCGGCGATAGTTTGTGGCTGACGCGGAAAGAGTTTGGCGGCGATGAGCACCAGCGCGCGCCGTGCGTTGTCGACACGGACGAAGGCGACGCCCGTCGGCAGCGTCACATCGGGCGGCCGTTCGGCGAAAATCGCAACTGCACCGGCGGCGAGGGCGTCGTTGACGAAACGCAGGCCGTCGGTCTTGCCGCCGGCAATGGCGAGGAACAGATCGCCGCGCCTCAACGTACGGCTGTCCGCCGTCACCCCGCCGACCTCGATATCGGCTTGGCCTGGCGCGATCTCGACGCCGGCGGGCACAATCTCGCGAAGCTTCATGTGGGGTTTGCTCTAACGCGCCCCCGCCTTACCTGCTTTCCTTGATCGAGGCCAGTATCAGGTTGTCGGCGTTCGGCAGATTCAGGCGCGGCTCAATGCCGAGGAGCGGCGCAATACGCGCCACCACCGCGCCGCCGACCGGCACCGCGTTCCAGCCGGAGGTGTTGAAGCCATGGGTCTCCGGGATCACCTGCGGGTCGTCGAGCATGATCAACAGCACGTAACGCGGCTGGTCGGCCGGCAGCACCGCCATGAAATCGGTCAGCACCTTGGTCTTGGAATAATGGCCGTTGATCACCTTGTCGGCGGTGCCGGTCTTGCCGCCGATGTAATAGCCGGGCACCTCGGCCTTCTCGGCGGTGCCCTTTTCGACGTTGAGCCGCATCAGATAGCGCATCAGCTCCGAGGTCTCGGGCTTGATGACGCGCTTGCCGAGTGTCTGCGCCTCGGCCTCGGTCCGCTTCAGGAACGTCGGCGGGATGAGGATGCCGCCATTCATCAGCGCTGCGACGCCCATCATCGCCTGCAGCGGCGCGACCGAAAGGCCATGGCCGAAGGCGATGGTGATGGTGTTGAGCTCGCCCCAGTGCCGCGGCACGATCGGCTCGGCGCTTTCCGGCAGTTCGGTGCGCAGGCGATCGAGCTGGCCCAGCTTTTTCAGGAACGCCTTGTGCGCCTCGACGCCGACCGCGAGC
>Ga0187784_10001198_pt1 | contig 20424 bp, 15 predicted proteins | sample 1015_SJ02_MP15_2_FD_132964 | JGI IMG/M metagenome (GOLD analysis project Ga0187784, IMG submission 132964) | Tropical peat soil microbial communities from peatlands in Department of Meta, Colombia - 1015_SJ02_MP15_20_MG | ecosystem: Environmental > Terrestrial > Soil > Wetlands > Peat | place...
GAGAAGACCGAAAAGCCGAAGCAGGCGGAGTCCAAGCCCGATCAGACCGCGGAGCAGCCGAAGAAAGAAGAAGCAAAGAAGCCGCCGAAGCCGAGATGGGCGGAGTTCAAGCCCGACCAGATCGCCGAGCAGCTGAAAAAAGACAAGGACGAACCGAAGAAGCCGTCGCCGAAGTTCGACGCCAACCAGGTCGCGGTGCTGCTCGATAAGCGCGACCCGCAGCGCCAAACCGCGACCGCCGCCACGTTGAACGGAACGGCGGCGCTCGGCGCGCCGACCGGCCATGCCGCTCAGCTCTCGCAGAGCGAGCTCGATGCGCTGCGCGCCAAGCTGATCTCGCTCTGGAACCCGCCGCCGGCGGTGAGCGCCAATCCGGATCAGTACGTGATCACCGTGTACATCAGGCTCACGCGCGACCATCGGCTGATCGGGCAGCCGGAGGTGCTGACCACCGGCCAGGGGCCGTTGTTCGAGGCGACGCGCGACAGCGCGGTGCGCGCCGTGCTGCTGGCGCAGCCCTATGACATGCTGTCGCAGACGACCTATGACCTGTGGAAGGAAATGAAAATCGACTTCAATCCGCGCGAGGTTTTCGGCGGCTGATCGCCGGCGCCTTCCGATGTCTTCGATACCAAGAGAGACCAAAGTGCACGCTTTACCCTTGAGCCGGCGCCGCGTCGTTGCGCTCGGCGGCGCGACGCTGACCGGCCTTCTGATCGCGCCGCGGCGGGCCGCCGCCATTACCCTCGATATCAACCAAGGAAATGTTCAGCCGCTGCCGATCGCGCTCCCCGATTTCGCCGGCGGCACTCCGGGAGACGCCGATACCGCGCACGGCGTCACCCAAATCATCACCTCGAATCTGCGCCGCTGCGGCCTGTTCGCCCCGATCGATCCGGCCAGCTATGTCGAGAAGGTCGTCAACGTCGACGACACGCCGCGCTTTCCCGATTGGCGCGCGATCAACGCGCAGGCGCTCGTCACCGGGCGGATCACGCGGCAGAGCGACGGCCGGCTCAAGGCCGCATTCCGGCTCTGGGACATCGTCGCCGGCCAGCAAGTGACCGGCCGGGAATATTCGACCTCGCCCGACAATTGGCGCCGCATCGCCCACATCATCTCCGACGAGGTCTATGAGCGGCTCACCGGCGAGAAAGGCTATTTCGACAGCCGCGTCGTGTTCGTCGACGAGACCGGGCCGGCGGAGCGCCGCGTCAAGCGCCTCGCCATCATGGACCAGGACGGCGCCAATGTGCGCTATCTCACCCGCGGCGACGAGCTGGTGCTGACGCCGCGGTTCTCGCCATCGACGCAGGAGATCACCTACATGGCCTACGGCCAGGGCGATCCGCGCGTCTATCTGCTCAACATCGAGACCGGCCAGCGCGAGATCGTCGGCAACTTTCCCGGCATGAGCTTCTCGCCGCGGTTCTCGCCCGACGGGCAGCGCGTCATCATGAGTCTCGAGGAGGGCTCGAACTCCAACATCTTCGTCATGGATCTGCGCTCCAAGGCGATGACGCGGCTGACCAACACGCCGGCGATCGACACCGCGCCGTCCTATTCGCCGGACGGCGCGCAGATCTGCTTTGAGTCCGATCGCGGCGGCCATCCGCAGATTTACATCATGCCGGCCGCCGGCGGCTCGGCGCAGCGCATCAGTTTCGGCGACGGCAGCTACTCGACGCCGGTTTGGTCGCCGCGCGGCGACTACATCGCCTTCACCCGCCAGGCCGGCGGCAAATTCGCCATCGGCGTGATGAAGCCGGACGGGTCCGGCGAGCGCATCCTCACCGAAGGGTTCCACAATGAAGGGCCGACCTTCGCCCCGAACGGGCGGGTGATCATGTTTTTCCGCGATCCGGGGGGCAATGCCGGGCCGTCGCTGTTCACGATCGACATCGGCGGCCGCAACGAATTGCGGGTTCCGACGCCGAGTTTTGCGTCCGATCCCGCCTGGTCGCCGCTGTTGTCATGACCAACGTGTGGCGATCGCGGGGCCCTGCGGCGGCCCACACCATTGCCGCATTCACGGCCTACTAACCATGAGGGAAGCTTTCACGGGGACCGGCGGGTTGGGGGCTTTTTTGCAACGCCGCGTCAAGGTTGACAAACCTTCGCTTAACGAAGGCGCTGCTAGACCGCTCTGCCAGGGACCAACCATATCCGGTCACGACGCAACAATGGAGGCACCGGAATGAACATGGTGAGCATCAGCCGCGCCGCCAAATTCGCGGTGTTCATCGTCGCCGCGCTGGCGATCTCGGGGTGCGCCAAGGAGCAGGCCGAGACCGCGCTCGCCGCCGGCGCCGCCACGCCCGGCAGCCAGCAGGATTTCGTCGTCAATGTCGGCGACCGCGTGTTCTTCGAAACCGATTCCTCGGAGTTGACCGAGCAGGCGCGCGCGACGCTCGACAAGCAGTCGCAGTGGCTCAACCTCTACAACCGCTACGCCTTCACGATCGAAGGCCATGCCGACGAGCGCGGCACCCGCGAATACAATATCGCGCTCGGCGCCCGCCGTGCCCAGACCGTGCGCGAATACCTCGTCTCCCGCGGCATCGCGGCGCAGCGCATGCACACCATCTCCTACGGCAAGGAGCGGCCGGTCGCGGTGTGCAACGACATTTCCTGCTGGTCGCAGAACCGCCGCGCCGTCACCGTGCTCAATCAGAGCTCGTAGCGCGACAATCGCGTCTTATTGAATTGTCTCCTCGGCTTTTCTGAAGCACGATCCTTTCGGAAACCGGCTTGCGCGTTTTCCGGATCGTGGTTCGGGGCGTGGACTCATCAATCGCGCTCCATGGGCGACTTGCGGCCGATGTCGGATTTTGTCGCGGCGAATTTGCCGCGGTCAAACTAAAAAACGCGCGCTGACGTCTGGTTGACGCAGAACGGAGAGGAAACCATGCGGACGATGTTAGCTGCCGTTGTCATCGCAGGCGGTGTTGCTCTGATCTGCTGTGACAGTGCCAAAGCCACGTCGGCCGGCGCAACAGACGTCAAGAAAGCCGCGACGGCCGCCTCGATGGTGCAACTCGCAGGGCGCGGGTCAGACCGCATCCAGCCAGCGAAATCTGACGCCGAGACGGCGCGGCAGATGGGACAGCAGCACCGGCGGGACGGCAGCTTGGGGCAGCATTGAGAGTCGATCGCGGCTAATCCAAGCGCAGGGCCACGTCGCGCGTGGTCATGCGCTTGCGATCATCGGCGCGCCGCAGCGCTGAGCGCCGCGCGACAGCCGGGCGAAAGGCTCGCGGCATTGCCCGCGAGACAGGCGATGATGCGGCCGCCGCCGGGCGGAATGCCGCCGCAAACGATGCGGGCGTCCGCGCCGCAGATCCGCAGAATGGCAAGTGCCTCGCGCGGGCGCATCTCCGGCATCGGCCCCATTGGAGCCGCTGCAGCTGCCGGTGCGGCCGCTGGCGCTTCGTTCGCTCCCGCGGCAGGCGCGCCTTTGCCGATTGCCGCGACGGCGCTGCGGCATCGCGGCGAGAGCTGCGCGGCGTTGCGCTGCAGACATTGCAGGGCTTCCGCGCCGCCCGGCTGCACGCCCGGACAGCGGGCCATGAAATCGGAGCGGCATGCGGCGCGAACGGCGCTGCGCTCTTCGGCGCTGGGCGCCGCGGCTTCGTTCGCGGCCGGCGCCGACGGAGATATGGCGGCGGCCGGAGCTTCCCTCGCCCCCCCGGCGGGAGCGCCTTTGCCGATCGCCGCGACGGCGCTGCGGCATCGTGGCGAGAGCTGTTCGGCGTTGCGCTCCAGACATTGCAGGGCTTCCGCGCCCCCCGGCTTGACGCCTGGACAGTGCGCCACGAAATCGGAGCGGCATGCGGCGCGAACGGCACTGCGCTCTTCAGCACTGGGCGCCGCGGCTTCGTTGGCCGCCGGTGCTGACGGAGACGCAGCGGCGGCGGGCGCGGGCGCTTGCGGCTTTTTCGGCGCTACGGCCGGTGCAGCCGGCGCGGCAGGCGCTGGCTCGGCCGGCGCAGTCTCCGCTGCCGCGGGAGGAGCTGGCGCGGCCGGCAGCGATTGCAGGGCCGCCTGGCAAGGCGGCGAAAGGCTCCCGACATTGGCTTGAAGGCAGAGCAGGACTTCCGGGCTGCTCGGTTGAATCCAGGAACAGTGGGCGACGAAGTCGTTCAGCGTGCAGGCCTGCCGGACCACGCTCAACTGATCTTCCTTGCCTTCTTCCTTACCTTCCGCAGGCGACGCTTTCGGCGGCTGCGATGGCGGGCTTTCGGGCGCCCCCTGCGATACCTCGGTGCCGCCGGGCGCCCCGGCGCCGGGCGCTCCCGGCTTCCCGGCAGCCGCGCTCAAGGCGGTCTTGCAGGCCGGCGCCAGCTTTGCCTCAATGCGAAGCAGGCACTCCAAGGCCTCCTTGCTGCCCGGCTTTACCTCCGAGCAATTCGCAATGAAGTCGGCGCGGCACGCCGAGCGGATGGCCTCACGCTGCTCGCTCGTCGGCTGCTGCGCCGCGAGCGGACTGGCGATAATGAGGAGAGGGAGGAACGCGAGCGGGTAAGGCCTGAACATCGAAGCCTCACGAACTGACTACGGAGCAATAGAGCGCAACAATGCACGTTGGAGCGGCCGGCGTCCAGCCGTCCGCGCACTTGAGCTGCCACGCGTCACCCGAATTTAGTATCGTTTGCCAAGGCCATGTTGGGGACACGCGATGTTGCCTCGATTACGCGTCAAGGGCGCCACGATTGTTTCGATGGACCCAACGCTTGGCGTGATCGAGCCAGGCGACCTTCTGATCGACAATGGCAAGATCATTGCGGTTGGCCGCAACGTCGGCAGTTGGGCGGTGATGGAGATCGACGGCCGCGGCATGATTGCGATGCCGGGATTTATCAACGGACATATCCATCTTTGGCAGACGGCGCTGCGCGGCGTTGCCGCCGACTGGACGCTTGACCACTATTTCGGCGTGCTGATCGGCAAGGTTGTCAGGCTTTATACGCCGCAGGACGCCTACATCGGCAATCTCGTCGGCGCCCTCGATCAGATTAATTCCGGCGTGACGACGCTCTTCGACTGGTGCCACATCGTCAACACGCCAGACCACGCCGATGCCGCGGTCGATGCGCTTGCGGAAGCGGGCGTTCGCGCGATCTTTGCCTACGGCACGCCGATGACGTTGTTCGGCACCAAGGAGCCGCATCCGGCCGACGCCCGGAGAATGCGCCGGGACCGGCTGTCCTCCAGCGACGCCCTGGTCACGATGGCGCTCGCCATTCGCGGCACTGATTTTGCGCCGGGCACGGCGGAGGCGGATATCAGGTTTGCGCGCGAGCTCGGCCTGTTGGCCTCGTTCCATGTCGCCTGCGCCAAGCATGGACCGCGTCCGCAATCGATGCAGAATTTGGCCGAGCAGAATTTGCTCGGTCCCGATATCAATTTGGTTCATGCCAACTTTCTGACCGCCGACGAGTTTCGGGTGATCGGCAACGAGGGCTCGAGCGTTTCCATAACTCCAGAAATTGAAATGCAGATGGGGTTGGGCCTACCGCCGACCGGCGCCGCGCTTGCCGCCCGTGTCAACTTCAATATCGGCACCGACGTGGTCACCGGCGTGAGCACCGACATGTTCACGCAGATGCGCTTTCTCATTCAGACGCAGCGGGCCTTGGCGAACGACTTATTCCATAAGCGGGAGACCATGCCCGACAAGCTGGTGATGACGGCAAAGCAGGCGCTGGAGCTCACCACGATCAAGTCGGCGCAATGCCTGGGGCTCGATAAACGGATCGGCTCGCTCGCACCCGGAAAGGAAGCCGACATCGTTCTCATCCGCAAAACCGATATCAACATGCGGGCAGCCGCCGACCCGATTTCGGCGATCGTGCTGCACGCCGGCGTCGCCAACGTGGATACCGTCATCGTCGGCGGCCAGATCGTCAAACAGAACGGGAAGCTCACTCATCGCGAATTGCCGCGACGGCTGGCTGATCTCGAGCGCTCCTCGGAACGGCTCTACGGCAGCTTTCTTTCCGACGCATCGGCCGCGTAGCGGCTTCCTGCCGTCTCACCGCCGCCCCGGATCGACACGCATCCGAAGGGATGGGTCCGGTCATCACACATCAGCCGTCCGTCGTCACGGCCGCCTTTTGCTCGATAACGCCGATGCCTTGTCGCTCGCCGCTCTCTTCGACGTGCTCCCGATGGATCAGCCGATGGACAAACCCGAGCTTCTCGATCACCGCGGGAGCAAGGACGAAGGGATAAAGGTCGGGCTGGCCCATGGCGCGGCATATACTGTTCATGGCCAGCACGAATGGCAGCCAGGTGTCGATGATCTGCTGGATGTCGCGGGCGCCGTAGGGATCGAAATCCACACGCGCTTTCTGGTGGGTCGTGCCCTCCACCCGCAGCCGCACCGACATGCCGGCCGCCGCCACCATCTCTAGCGTATCGACGATGTGGAGATAGTGCGCCCACGTCTCCGCGAAATCCTCCCACGGATGCGAAGCCGCGTATTCGGAGACAAAACGCTCTTGCCAGCCGGCCAGCGCGCCATTCGCGTAATAGCGTTTTAGCGCATCGCCATAGTCGACGGTGTCGTCGCCAAACAGCGCCCGGCACGAATCGAGTTCGCCGCCATCTTTGACCAGCATGTCCCAGTAGTAGTGCGCGACCTCATGGCGAAAATGGCCGAGCAACGTCCGGTACGGCTCGCCCATCGATTGCCGGCGTTTTTCGCGTTCCACGTCATTCGCCTCGGCAAGCGCAATCGTGATTGTTCCGCAATGGTGTCCGGTCATTATTTTTGGCGCGGCGGGCGAGGGCGGATCGGCGAGAAATTCGAAAGCGAGCCCGCGCTCGGGATCCTCCGCCGCGGTCTTCAGCGGTAGCCGCCATCGCAGCAGCGAATAGAACAGGCGATGCTTGGCCAGCTCCAATTGCCGCCAGGCCGCGAGATTGGCGGCCCGCGTCAGGTCGGGTACGACGCTGTTGTGGCGGCAGGCGAGGCACATGGGCTCCTCAGCGCCGTCGGCGGGCGCGAGCCAGTTGCAGGCATCGTGGTCGGCATTGGCGCAAAAGCGCCGTAGCTCTCCCGGTCTCGCCAGCGCCGTCCAGCTGCCATCGGGGCCTGGCTCCATGGCCGAAAGCGTCGCCAGATGCGGCAGATAGGCCAGCCGGTGACCGCATTGACCGCAGCTGCGGTTCTCGAAATAGAGAAGATTCCCACAAGCCTGGCATCCAAAGAGCCGCATCGGTGATGATCCTCGCCGCCGACACCTAAATTCATTATGTCGTCAAAAGGTCCGCCAAGCAGGGCACGAATTGTGCGGCGAGACGGCGATAGCGACGGCTCGTTCGCCGGGTGCCAAGGGGGGCACGCCGCCGGTCCAGCCCACCGGCGGCTGGCGAACGGCTTGCGGCGAAAAGCCGGGCCACCCATTGGCCCGTCCGGGGAACTTTTTGGCGCCGGCGGCATTCCTTGCTACGGCTCGTTGTAGCGAGGGGCTCGAGGGGATAATGACAAAGAGTTGTCACAGACCCGGAGGGCTTCCGACTGTCGTGTTCGGCACGGCGGCGGGTGCCTGAGCCGCCCATGAGCGCGTTTCGCAGCGAATTTGGCGCCGAGACGCCGGTCGCCGCCACACTTTCGCCGAGCTGCGAAATGGCGAGGCTGATCCGGGAAAAGGATTGGTCGCAGACCCCAATCGGCCCGGTTGAACGGTGGTCGCCCACGCTCAGGATTATGGTCGACTTTCTGCTGGCCAACCGCTTCCCATTGCTGCTGTGGTGGGGCCCGCAATACGTCTCGATTTATAACGATGCCTATCGGCCGATCCTGGGGACGAAGCATCCGAGCGCATTGGGGCAGCCGTTCAGGCAGGTTTGGCCCGAGATCGAACATATTCTCAGTCCGCTGATCGACACTCCGTTCAACGGAGGCCCGGCGACGTGGATGGACGACATCCTCCTCGAAGTGAATCGCCACGGATTTTCCGAAGAGACCCACTTCACCATCGCCTACAGCCCGGTACCGGATGACACGGCGCCGCGAGGGATCGGCGGCGTCCTGGCGACGGTCCACGAGATCACCGACAAGATTGTCGGCGAGCGCAGGATCGGGGCGTTGCGGGATGTCGCCGCGCGCGCTGGGGAAGCCAAGTCGGCGGAGGAGGCGTGTCGTTTGGCGGCGCTCGCGCTGAAAAACCACGACAAGGATATCCCGTTCGCCCTCGTCTACCTCCTCGACGCGACCGTCGAAAACGCGCAATTGGTGGCGACGGCGGGTTTAGGCGAGGGCGAGCGGCCTTCTTCGGATCGGGCCATCGCCGCTTGCGGGCTGGACGAAGCAGCCTGGCCGTTTCGTCGCGTCTTCGAGACCAAGGCTGCGGTCGTGGTCGAGAAGCTCGGGTCGTTGATGCCGGACCTGCCGCCCGGCCCATGGTCCGATCCTCCGAACGCGGCGCTTGTCCTTCCGATCAAGTCCAACGTGCCACAACAGCTCATCGGCTTTCTGATCGCCGGAGTCAGTCCGCGCCTGCGCCTCGACGATCAGTACCGCACCTTTTTCGATCTCGTCGCCGCGCAGCTCTCCGCCGCCATAACCAACGCCCGGGCCTACGAACAGGAGCGCAAACGGGCGGAAGCGCTGGCGGAAATCGACCGCGCCAAGACGCTTTTCTTTTCGAATGTCAGCCACGAATTCCGTACGCCTCTGAGCCTGATCCTCGGGCCGCTCACCGACGCGCTCGTCAGCGGCAAAGGTCTCGACCCGCCGCAGCTCGACCTGGCGCATCGCAACTCTTTGCGGCTTCTCAAGCTGGTCAATTCGCTTCTCGACTTTTCCCGGATCGAAGCCGGCCGGGCCCACGCCACTTACGATGCGGTCGACCTTTCCAAACTGACCGCGGAGCTGGCCAGCAATTTCCGATCGGCCTGCGAGCGCGTCGGTCTGAAGCTTCTGGTGCACTGCGAACCGCTGTCCGCTCCGGTCTATGTCGATCGCGACATGTGGGAGAAAGTCGTTCTCAATCTTTTGTCCAATGCGTTCAAGTTTACGTTCGAAGGCGAGATCGAAGTTTCGCTGCGCAAGGTCGACGGGTTCGCGCAATTGTCGGTGCGGGATACCGGCGTCGGCGTCCCGGAAGCCGAAGTGCCGAAGCTCTTCGATCGATTCCACAGGATCGAAGGACAAAAAAGCCGCACCCATGAAGGCAGCGGGATCGGACTTGCCCTGGTGATGGAGCTCGTAAAGCTGCACGGCGGAACGCTGCAGGTCGAAAGCGCCGTTGACCGTGGAACGACCTTCACAGTCCGCATCCCGCTCGGCACCGCGCATCTGCCCGCCGGTCAAATCTGCGCCCGAGCAAGCCGACCCTCGACGTCGATCGGGGCCGATGCGTTCGTTCAAGAGGCGCTGCGATGGCTGCCCGACAGCAACGCCGTCGCGGGGACGGCGATAAGAGATGTCGATGGGTCGGGCGAAATCCTCAGTCTGCCTGCCGGCGCGCGCGTGCTTTTGGCCGACGACAACGCCGATATGCGCGAATACATCCGGCGTTTGCTAGGCGACAGTTGCGAGGTGCGCACCGCCGCCGACGGGCTTGCGGCGCTCGCGGAGATCCGCGAGCACAGGCCCAGCCTGGTCCTGGCCGACGTCATGATGCCGGGACTGGATGGTTTCGAGCTGCTGCGCCAGATTCGCGCCGATGCGAGCCTGCGCGACATCTCCGTCATCCTGTTGTCGGCGCGCGCCGGAGAAGAAAGCCGTGTCGAGGGCCTCAGCGCCGGCGCCGACGACTATCTGATAAAGCCGTTCTCCGCACGCGAACTTATTGCCCGGGTGAAAGCCAGCCTTCGACTGGCCGATGTGAGGTCGAAGGCTGTTGCCGCCATTCGCGAAAGCGAGCAGCAATTGCGCTGGCTGGCATCCATCGTGGAGTCGAGCGACGACGCGATTGTCAGTAAAAGCCTCGATGGCATCATCACGAGCTGGAACAGCGGCGCGGAGCGTGTGTTCGGCTATACCGCCGCGGAGGCGATCGGCCAGCCGATTACGATCGTCATTCCGGAAGACCGCCAAAGCGAAGAGCGCGAAATCTTGACGCGGATCAGGCGGGGACAGCGCATCGAACATTTCGAGACCGTCCGCCGGCGCAAGCACGGCAGCCTGATCGTCGTCTCACTGACGGTCTCTCCGGTGAAAGACGGCGACGGCAGGATTGTCGGCGCCTCGAAGATCGCCAGGGATATTACCGAGCAAAGACGAAATCAGGAGCTGGTGGCAAGCCTGGCCCGAGAAGCGGAGCACCGCAGCAAGAATCTGCTCGCCAACGTGCAGGCGACCGTCAATCTTTCTCGATCCGACACGCCTGAAGGCCTCAAGCAGGCGATCGAAGGGCGCATCCGGGCGCTCGCCCTTGTTCATTCGTTATTTGTCGAGACCCGATGGATCGGCGCCGACCTGTCGACGATCGCGTCGCAGGAGCTTGCGCCTTATTCCACAAAGAACGAAAGCCGTATCCGCATCGATGGGCCGCCGGTTCTATTGGAGCCCAACACTGCCCAGGCCATTGCCGTGACGCTGCACGAACTTGCGACCAATGCTACCAAATATGGCGCGTTGTCCGGTGCGGCCGGCCGGGTCGACCTCAAATGGTCGCACGATGCAGACGGGTTATTGAAACTGCGGTGGATGGAGAGCGGTGGTCCCGCGGTGCGCCCACCGACGCGTAAGGGCTTCGGCGGGCGGATCATCGAGCAGGTGATTGCCCAACTGAAGGGTAAAACCGCGTTCGACTGGCGTAGAGAGGGTGTCGTCTGTGAAATCACTGTTCAGGCGTGAACTCCCCCGGTGAGGAGCAGCTCGGGGTTGCGCCGGAACCCAAAACTGCTCCTCAAGGAAATCAGCGCCGTTACCACTCCATCCAGCGATCACCGCGCCAATAACCGCGGCCCTCATGCTCGCGCCACGTGAAGCGTTCGCTCGGGGCCCAGCGCCAGTCGTCAGGGTGAATGATCACGCCGGCTGTGGGCGGGTATTCATACGCCTCGTGGGTGTGCCAGCACACGGTGCCGGTACATACGATCGCCGCCGACGCGCCCGTTGCGGAGAAGGCCGCAACGCCGGCCGCAACCGTTGCGCCAAGAAGAGTTTTGGTCAGTGATGTCATGTCATGCCTCCGTCTTTGTTGCCGATTTGAGAGCAACGGCGTAGCGCGGGGTATGTTCCCGAAATCGCGGGGTTCCGCGCGGCGCCAGAGCGAAGCGGGCGCTTGCGCGACGACGGTTCCAAAAAAAGCTGCGGGCTGCGTGGAACAGCGGCGCGGTTCCCACTTGCTTTGCGCGTGTGACGAGCGACCGGAATTTGCGCGGCTTGCGATCTGCTTTGAAGAGCTCATCGCGGGGGCGTTCGCTCGACAAGTTCCTTCCGTTCTCACAAAATTTGCCGCAGCGGAACAAGGCACAAATCGCCGCGTCGAACGTTGGCGATCAGTGTTCAACAAACAAAACGGAGATCAACACCATGAGAAAGAGCCTGGCGATCATCGCTGCCGGCGCGGTTCTCGCCTCGAGCGTCGCCTTCGCTGATCCGAGCATCATGACCAGTGTTCCGAGCAGCAGCCTGACCGTCACCGATTGGTATAAGCAGGATGTCTATGATCCTAACAACAACAAGATCGGCGCGGTTTCCGACGTGCTGGTATCGCCCGACGGACGCATCAACGTCCTGATCATCGGCGTCGGCGGTTTCCTCGGCGTCGGCGAGAAGGACGTGGCGGTCAACTTCGAGGCGGTCAAGCCGCTCAAGAAGAACGACAAGACCTATCTGACGATGAAAGCCACGAAGGACGAGCTCAAGGCAGCTCCCGGCTTCAAGTATGACCGGGAAAAGACCGCGTGGGTTCCGGACACCAAGCAGGCCGACAAAGACTGAGACTGCCGGTGACAAAGACTGACAGTAAAAAGACTGACAGCAAAAAAACTGACAGTAAAAAGCCCTGGCTGATGCCAGGGCTTTCCTGTTGCCGGTCGCCGCAGCTTCGGGGCGGCGGTGGTCGCGGTCTAATTGCTGCGCTTGGTGGTTTTTAGTCGCGCGGACCGGTGCTCAGTTTCTGATCTCCAGGTTGACATGCTCCCGAGCAATACCCGCCTTCGCTGCTGCAGGAAACCCGCGTGTCGCAAGCCTTGCCGTAGCCAAATGTGCAGGTGCACGTCTCATAGTGGTAGCGGGGTGTAGAGCCGATCTCGGCGTTCGCCGGTGCCGTCGCGAGAGTCGCCAAAGCCGTTAGCGTGGCACTCAGAATGAGTGAGCGCATTTGCCTGTCCTCCAAATGACACAATCCCACCAACCGCCAAGCAGGCCTCGCGTTCCACCATCACTTTTAGACGGCACGCATGTTTGCGACGGCGGTGGAGACACGCTGCAGTGCGGAAGCGGGGTGGCTTTCATGCGTCGGCAACCGGCAAAAGCTGGAACGCGAGCCGCCTCTGCGCGTTTCCAGTGCGACATCCACGATATTTGGATCCTGGACCATGGACCGGCGCGACCGAGAACTTTTGGAAAAGCAACTGCGGCCATTGACGATGCCGCCGCGCAGCGACGGTGTTCTGGTGCTTGCGACGCTCGCGGTATTTTTCGGCGGCATGGCGATTGGCGGCTTCGTATTCGGCTATGAGAGCGGTCCGGCGCCGATCGCCGGGACCAATACCGCGCCGGCTGTGTCATCTCCGAATACGGCGATGGCTATGCGGCGATAGCAATCCTGCTCAGGTCGCTCCTCTCTCTCCGTCATCATCGCCCTATTGGTGGTTTCCCATTTCGGACGGTTGGGAGGCCTGAGGCACCTGCCGCTCAATCCGATTGCGCTTGCTTGTCGTCGCGGTCCAGCGCGTGCCGGCCGCAGCGCGAGTTTTCGCCTTGCCAAGACACGCCTGAAGTCGGATCGTGTCGGCTTGAACGTCGTTGAAATGTTCCGTTGCCGTTCGGCGTGACGTTAGAATCCGGCGAGAGAATTCAGCGAGGCATCGGGCCATGCGCGCTGCTGTATTGACCCTCACCGCGCTCGCGCTCACCGCCGCGATTGCGGTCGCCGGCTGCGGCGAGAGCAATCGCTATGCGGCGCCGCCGCCGCCGAAGGTCACCGTAGCGGCGCCGATCGAGCAGGATGTCACGCGCTATTTCCACGCCACCGGCAACACCGCTGCCGTCAACTCGGTCGACCTCGTCGCCCGCGTTCAGGGCTTTATCCAGGCGATCAGCTACAAGGACGGCGAGTTCGTCAAGCAGGGCGCGCCGCTCTTCACCATCGAGCCGGAGCCTTATCGGCTCAAGCTCGTCGCCTCACAGGCGGCGCAAGATGGCGCCGCGGCGACGCTCAAGCAAACCGAAGCCGAATACAAACGCCAGTCCGATCTCGCCGGCAAACAATTCGCCTCGCAGTCGGTGCTCGATCAGGCGGAAGCGACGCGCGACAGCGCCCAGGCCAATCTGCAGCAGGCGGACGCCAACACCAAGCAGGCGGCGATCAATCTCGGCTACACCAATGTCACTGCGCCATTCGACGGCGTGGTGACGGCGCGGCAGGTCTCGCTCGGCCAGCTCGTCGGCGCCAACTCTGCGACGGTGCTCGCCACCATCGTCCAGATCGATCCGATCTACGTCAATTTCACCGCCAGCGAACGCGACGTGCTGCAGGCCCGCGCCAATCTCGCCCGCACCGGCCGCACCACCGCCGATCTGATCGGCATCACCGTCGAGGTCGGCCTGCAGACCGAGGACGGCTATCCGCACAAGGGCAAGCTCGACTACGTGGCGCCGACGGTCGATCCGTCGACCGGAACGCTGGCCGCGCGGGCAACATTGCAAAACCCCGACCGCGCTCTGCTGCCCGGCTATTTTGTCCGTGTCCGCATCGCTTACGAACATCAGCCGGCGCTGCTGGTGCCTGATCTCGCGCTCGGCAGCGACCAGGGCGGTCGCTACGTGCTGGTCGTCAACGCTGAGAACGTCGTCGAGCAGCGCAAGGTCGATCCCGGACAGGTCGTCGGCGAGCTGCGGGTGATCGACAAGGGCCTCACCAAGGACGATCGCGTCATTGTCGGCGGCATCATGCGCGCGATCCCGGGGCAGAAGGTCGAGGCGGTGACGGCGACCGCCGCGGCGACGAACTGAAAGGGAAAATCGATCGGTGATGACTCTCTTCCGTCATCCTGAGGTGCGAGCCATACGCGCGTTTACGCGCGTCTTCGACGCGCTATGGCGAGCCTCGAAGGACGACGGGCAGGGCGCATCGGCCGATTCATCCTTCGAGGCGCGCCTGCGGCGCGCCTCAGGATGACGGGAACACCCTCGCACGATGATCTCCAAATTCTTCATCGAGCGTCCGGTCCTGGCGAACGTTCTCGCCATCCTGACGATCTTGATCGGCGCGGTCGCGCTCTACGCTCTTCCGATCTCGCAATATCCCGACGTGGTGCCGCCGACCGTGCAGGTGACGACGCGCTATCCCGGCGCCAGCGCCCGTACCTTGATGGACACGGTGGCGCTGCCGATCGAGCAGCAGGTCAACGGCGTCGAGAACATGCTTTACATGCAATCGACCAGCGCCAGCGACGGCACCTATACGCTCACTGTGACCTTCGCCATCGGCACCAGCCTCGATACTGCGCAGATCCTGGTGCAGAACCGCGTCGCCAGCGCCCTGTCGCAGTTGCCGCAGGCGGTGCAGGCGCAGGGCGTCACGGTGCAGAAGCGTTCGACCGCGATCCTGATGTTCGTGACGCTGTCTTCGCCGGACGACCGCTACGACAGCCTTTATCTCGCCAACTACGCCACCATCAGTCTCAAGGACGAGCTGGCGCGGCTTCCCGGGGTCGGCAATGTCAACGTCTTCGGCGCCGGCCAATATTCGATGCGGATCTGGCTCGATCCGGAGAAACTCAAGGCGCGCAGCCTCAACGCTGCCGACGTGGTGCAGTCGCTGCAGCAGCAGAGCCTCGAGGTCACGGCCGGGCAGGTCGGTACGCCGCCGACGCCGCCCGGCATCAATTTCCAGTACACCATCGAGGTGCACGGCCGGCTCGCCGACGTCGCCGAGTTCGAGGACGTGATCGTGAAGACCGGCCGCTCCGGCGAGGTCACGCGCGTGCGCGATGTCGGACGGGCCGAGCTTGGCGCGCAGACCTACAGTCAGATCTTTGCCGTCGACGGCAGGCCGGCGGCCGGCATGGGCATCTTCCAGACGCCGGGCGCCAACGCGCTGCAGGTCGAGCAGGTGGTCGAGGCAAAGATGGCCGAGCTGTCGCGCCAGTTCCCGCCCGGGCTCGTCTACACGACCCCGTTCGATACCACGGTGTTCGTCGATGCCGCGATCCGCGAAGTCTACAAGACGCTGCTTGCCGCCGCGGTCCTGGTGCTGATCGTCATTCTGGTGTTCCTGCAGGACTGGCGCGCCATGCTGGTGCCGGCGACCACGGTGCCGGTGACGATCATCGGCGCGTTCGCGGCGATGTGGGCGCTCGGCTTCAGCGTGAATTTCTCGACGCTGTTTGCCATCGTGCTCGCGATCGGCATCGTCGTCGACGACGCCATCGTGGTGGTCGAGGGCGCCTCGCACAATGTCGAGCAAGGGATGAACGGCCACGACGCGGCCATTCGCGCCATGGACATCCTGTGGGGGCCGATCGTCGGCATCACGCTGGTGCTGATGTCGGTGTTTCTGCCGGCGGCGTTCCTGCCCGGACTGACCGGGCGCATCTACGCGCAATTCGCCCTGGTGATCGCGGCGACCGCGCTTCTTTCCGCTATCAACGCGGTGACGCTCAAGCCGACCCAGGCGGCGATGTGGCTGCGCCCGCCGGTCCCGCTGGAGCGGCGCAATGCGTTCTATCGCGCCTTCAATGCCGTCTACACGCGCCTTGAGCGCGGCTATGGCGGCCTCATCCACCGCATGGTGGCGCGTGCCGGCCTGATGACGATCATCGCCGCCATCATCATCGGCGTCGCGGTCGCGGGCCTCGTTCGCGTGCCGACCGGCTTCCTGCCGATCGAGGATCAGGGCTATCTGCTCGCCGTCGTCCAGCTTCCCGACGGCGCTTCATTGGCGCGCACGCAGAACGCGCTGGAGCAGGTCGCGAAAATCGCCCGCGCCGACGCCGCGGTCGATCACGTCGTCACCATCGCCGGCGTTTCCGCGCTCGACAACAACGCTGTCCTTGCCAATGCCGGTGCGAGCTATGTCGTGCTCAAGCCGTGGAGCGAGCGACCCGACCTGCGTACGCTTTTCGGCCGCCTGACGCAGGAATTCGCCGCCGTCGATGCGCGGGTGATCGTGGTGCCGCCGCCGCCGATCCAGGGGATCGGCAATGCCGGCGGCTTTACCATGCAGATCGAGCTGCGCGACGGCAGCACCGATTTCGCCAAGCTGCAGAGCATCACCAACACCATCGTCGCCAACGCGCAGTCGCAGACCGCCTTGCAGCGGGTGGCGACGACGTTCCGCGCGGTGGCGCCGGAAATCCGCATCATCGTCGATCGGGTCAAGGCGCAGACGCTGCACGTGTCGGTCGATCAGGTATTCGCGACGCTCGCCACCTATCTCGGCTCCAGCTATGTCGAGCAGTTCGACATCTTCGGCCGCGTGTTCCAGGTTTACGTGCAGGCCGACGCGCCGTTTCGGCTGCGGCCGCGGGACATCGAGAACCTCACGGTGCGCAACCAGCAGGGCGACATGATCCCGCTGGGGACACTGATCGAGATCGTGCCGGCGGTCGGCACGCCGCTGATCAGCCTCTACAATCTTTACCCGTCGTCGACCGTGCTCGGCGCACCGGCGTCGGGCTTCTCTTCCGGCGAAGCGCTGCGGCTGATGGAGGAGATCGCGGCGCGGACGCTGCCGCGCGGAACGGCGATCGAATGGACCGCGATGTCCTACCAGGAGAAGGTCGTGGGCGGGCAGATGTATTTCGTGTTCGCGATGGCTTTGCTGCTGGTCTATCTGGTGCTCGCCGGCCAATACGAAAGCTGGTACGCGCCCCTGGCGATCATCTTCTCGGTGCCGCTGGCGCTGGTCGGCCCGGTCCTGGTGCTGACCTTGCTGCGCATCGACAACAATCTCTATACCCAGATCGGCATCATCCTGTTGATCGCGCTCTCCGCCAAGAACGCGATCCTGATCGTCGAGTTCGCCCGCGAGTCCCGCCACGGCGGCAGATCGATCCTCGAAGCGGCGGTCGATGCGGCCCGCGCGCGGTTCCGCCCGATCGTGATGACCTCGTTTGCGTTCATCCTCGGCGTCGCGCCGCTCGTCGTCGCCAGCGGCGCCGGGGCGAGCGCGCGCAAATCGATCGGCATCACCGTGTTCAGCGGCATGATCGCCTCGACCTGCCTTGCGGTTCTGTTCGTGCCGTCGCTTTTCGTGCTAGTGCAGCGCTTCGAGGAGTGGCGCGCCGCCCGCAAGCGCTCGCCGCTCAGGACGGCGCAATAACCGGCGGGCCCGAGCAGCCGCATTCGGGAAGGGGCACTGGACTGCGACGACGCCGATGGCGATTAAGGCGGCCGGTCACAATTTGGACGTAGGACGGGCTATGGTGGGAATCACGATTTCAGCAAATTTAGCAAAAAAGCCGACGGCGATGACCCGTTCCGCCTCTCTCATCGTGGCTGCGTTCGCCTGCGCCCTGGGTGGCGGCGCGGCGAACGCCCAGGTCTCGACCGCCGACGTCATTACCCGGATTGACCGGCTCGAAGCCGCGATCCGGGAGCTGACCGGCAATGTCGAGCAGCTGCAATACCGCAATCAGCAGCTCGAACAGCAGTTGCAGCGCCTGCAGGAGGCGACGCCGGCGCGCGTCGAGGACGGCAAGGGCGGAGCGCGGCCGCCGGCCGCTCAGCCGCGGCCGACCGCGCAATATTCGCCGCCGCCCACCGTGCCGCAAGCCGCGCCGGTTGCGCCGGTTCCCCCGATCGCCGCCGCCGAGCCGGCGTCGCCGCCGGGCCGCCACGGCGACGCCTTCGATCCCAACGCCAATCCCGGCGCGCCGGGCGCCCCGCGCCAACTCGGCACCAGCACTGCCGCGAACGAACCGCCGCCGTCGATTTCCGACGCTCCTTCCGGTCCGCGTCAGCCCGGCGCGCCGCTCGACCTCTCGAACGTCTCCGGTCCGCAGGCCGCCGCGGCGCCCGGCGGCCAATTGCCGCCGCCGCCGCCGAGCAACCTCAACTCGACCGGAGCCGTGCAGCAGCAGGCAACGCTGCCGCCGGGCAACACGCCCAAGGACGTCTACGATCTCGCCTATGGTTACGTCCTGCACAAGGATTATGCACTCGCCGCGGACAGCTTCCGCACCTTCCTGCGCCAATATCCGAGCGACCGTCAGGCGCCCGAGGCGCAATACTGGCTGGGCGAGAGCCTGTTCCAGCAGCAGCAATATCGCGACGCAGCCGAATCCTTCCTCGCGGTCTCGACCAAATACGATACGACGACCCGCGCGCCGGAGGCGCTGCTACGGCTCGGCCAGTCGCTTGCCGCTCTCGGCGAGAAGGAGGCAGCCTGCGCCTCGCTCGGCGAGGTGCTGCGCAAATATCCGCGCGCATCCACGAACGTGAAGCAGAGCGTGGAGCGGGAACAGAAGCGTGACCACTGCTGAGCCGGCGGTTCGCGACGAAGAAGCGGACACGCTGTTCTACGGTCTTGAGGGTTTGCGCGGCCTTCTGCTCGCGGTCTCCGGCGGCTCCGATTCGACCGCGCTCCTCGTCCTCGCCGCGCGCTGGGCGAAAAAACGCAAGCGCGGGCCGAAGCTCCTTGCCGTGACCGTCGACCATGGGTTGCGACCGGAAGCAAAGCGCGAAGCGGCGGCGGTGAAACGTCTGGCGCGGCGGCTTGGCGTTCCGCACCGCACGTTGCGCTGGAGCGGGCGAAAGCCGAAGACCGGATTGCAGGAGGCGGCGCGGATCGCGCGCTATTCGCTTCTCGCGCAGGCGGCGCTGCGCGTCGGCTATGACCATATCCTGACCGCACACACGCTCGATGATCAGGCGGAGACCGTGCTGTTGCGGCTCGCCCGCGGCAGCGGCCTTACCGGGCTCGCCGGCATGGCGCATGCGTCGGCGGTTCCGATCGGCGGCGACACCGCGGTCTTTCTGGTCCGTCCGCTGCTGCGCGTTCCGAAATCGCGCCTAGTCGCGACCTTGAAAGCCGCGGGCATCGGCCACAGCGAGGATCCGACGAACCGCGATCCGCGCTTTGCTCGGGCGCGCTGGCGCAGCCTCATGCCGGCGCTGGCGCAGGAAGGCCTCGACGCCCGCGGTCTGACACGCCTGGCGATGCGGGTGCGGCGAGCGGAGGCCACGATCGAGTTCGCCGTCGGCGCCGCGCGCGCAGCGCTCGCTCCGGCGCCATGGCCTGAACGCGGACCGATCGTGTTCGAGGCCGCCCGATTCGGCGACCTGCCTGCAGAGGTCGCCCTGCGCCTCCTCGGCCGCGCTGTCGCGCAAACCGGGAATGAGGGCCCGGTCGAGCTCGCCAAGCTGGAAGAGCTTTACGAGGTGTTGCGCCAGGCGCGCAGGCCGCTGCGGCGGACCTTGGCCGGGGCACTGATTACGCTTATGAGCGATCGGTTAACGGTAGAGCGGGCGCCGGCGCGGCGCCGCCGAATCGCCCGCGCGGCCGGCAACAGCCGCTTTACGAAATAGCAGTATGATTAGTGGCTTGCGGGCCGGGTACTTCCCTTGGCACGGGGAGGCTCGACGCCTACATTGCCAATACGGGACGTGAAGCCGCCACGATTTGCGGGCCCAATGTGAACCGTCGCGGCCGCTCAAGGACATGCGATGAACGCCAATCTCCGCAATTTTGCCCTGTGGGTCATCATCCTGCTGCTGCTGCTGGCGTTGTTTACGCTGTTCCAGAATCCCGGCCAGCACACCACCTCGCAGGACATCTCGTTCTCGCAATTGCTCAGCGAGGTCGACCAGGGCCGCGTGCGCGACGTCTTGATCCAGGGCCCCGAGATTCACGGCACCTTCACCGACGGCCGCTCGTTCCAGACCTATGCGCCGAGCGACCCGACCCTGATCCAGCGCCTCTACAACAAGGGCGTCTCGATCACGGCGCGGCCGCAGACCGAGAACGTGCCCTGGTTCGTGTCGCTTTTGATCTCCTGGCTCCCTTTCGTCGCCCTGATCGGCGTGTGGATCTTCCTGTCGCGGCAAATGCAGGGCGCCGGCGGCAAGGCGCTCGGCTTCGGCAAGTCGCGGGCGAAACTTCTCACCGAGGCGCATGGTCGCGTCACCTTTGAGGACGTGGCCGGCGTCGATGAGGCCAAGCTCGACCTGCAGGAGATCGTCGAGTTCCTGCGCGATCCCGGCAAATTCCAGCGGCTCGGCGGCCGCATCCCGCGCGGCCTGCTTCTCGTCGGCCCGCCCGGCACCGGCAAGACGCTGCTTGCCCGCGC
>Ga0187784_10001199_pt1 | contig 20422 bp, 10 predicted proteins | sample 1015_SJ02_MP15_2_FD_132964 | JGI IMG/M metagenome (GOLD analysis project Ga0187784, IMG submission 132964) | Tropical peat soil microbial communities from peatlands in Department of Meta, Colombia - 1015_SJ02_MP15_20_MG | ecosystem: Environmental > Terrestrial > Soil > Wetlands > Peat | place...
CCTTGGGTTGCCAGCGGGAGGCTCTGCAAGAATGTAAAGCTCTCTCGGTGGAATACCGCATCGAGGGAGCTGATGGCCGGTTCCGGTGGTGCCGGGATTTCATGCATGTCGTAAAGGGGTCGGAGGGCAAAGCCAAGCTGCTGCGCGGAATCTTGGTGGATATCACGGAGAGCAAAGAGGCAGAAGCGGCGTTAAAGCAAAAGTCGGAAGAGCTGGACAGTTTCTTCAGGGTCACGCCTGATTTGTTATGCATCGCGACCACCGACGGTTTTTTCCTGCGCTTGAACCCCTCTTGGGAACCTACCCTTGGCTATACCTGCGAGGAACTCATGGCCTCGCACTTTCTTGACTTCATCCACCCTGACGACGTCGCCGCCACCCTGCAAGCACTTGCCACATTGGCCGCGCAGAGGAGTGTGGTCAATTTCATCAACCGCTATCGCTGCAAAGACGGCACCTATCGGTGGCTGGAGTGGAGCTCGGCCCCCGCGGGTAAGCTCATCTATGCCGCCGCCCGCGACATCACCGAACAGAAAAGGGTGGAGGAGGCGCTACGCCAGAGCGACCAGAGGTACAAGGCCTTCTTCTCGCACAGCAACGAGGGCGTCTGGCGGGTAGAATTGGATCCGCCCTTTCCCATCGACCTACCGGAGGACGAGAGCCTGGAGCGGCTTTTGCAAAACGCTTATCTCGCTGAGTGCAACTTGGCACTTGCACACATGATGGGCTTCTCTACTCCCGAAGAGGTCTTGGGGAAACAACTCGGAGATTTATTTCCCGCCTCGAACGCGAACGAGGAAAGGATCGATTCGTTTCGATCGGCGGCTCGCCACGGATTCCAAACCCGCACCGTCGGGTTTCGAGCCCCGGACAAAGCTGGCAACACCAAGTACTTGCTCAGGACGGAAGTTCCGATTATTGAGAATGAAATGCTGGTGCGGGTCTGGGGCATAACGCGAGACGTTACCGAGCTTAAGCGGGCGGAGGAATCGCTGCGCAAGAGTGAAGAGCTATTTCGCACCACCTTCGAGAACGCAGGGATCGGTATGGCTCTGGTAGATATGCGTGGACACCCCATCAAGTGCAATCCTGCCCTCCTGAGGATGCTCGGTTACACCGAGGAAGAACTGGGCGGCATGGCCTTCACCGAGTTTACCCACCCGGACGATCGGGAGCTTGACTGGGGACTTTACCAAGAGCTAACAGCGGGGAAAAAGGAAAAATACACCATCGAGAAGCGCTATATCACGAAGCCAGGGCAGCTCGTGTGGGGGCTTTTGACCGTTTCTCTTGTCAGGGGCGCGGACGGCCGGCCTGAGCACGCCGTGGGCATGGTGGAAGACATCACTGAGCGCAAGCGGGTGGAGGAGGCGATCCGGGAACTAAACACCAGTCTGGAGCAGCGTGTGGCTGCACGCACTGCTGAACTGGCCGTGGCCAGGGATCTCGCCGAGAGGGCCGACCGGTTGAAATCTGCCTTCCTGGCCACCATGTCACACGAGTTGCGCACGCCGCTCAACTCCATCATTGGCTTCACCGGCATCATCCTCCAGGGGTTGGCCGGACCGTTGAACGCGGAGCAGCGCAAGCAACTCGATATGGTGCGCGACAGCGCCCGGCACTTGCTCGCACTGATTAACGATGTGCTCGACATCTCCAAGATCGAGGCAGGCCAACTGGAAGTGAACACCGAGCCCTTTGACTTGCGCGCCTCGATTGTGAAGGTCGCCGGCATTGTGAGGCCGCTGGCAGAAAAGAAAGGTTTGGTTTTGCGCATGGAGCTTGCGCCGGAGATCAGCATGTTGGTGAGCGACCCGCGCCGCGTCGAACAGGTCTTGTTGAATCTCCTCAACAACGCCATCAAGTTCACTGAACGGGGCGCGATCACGCTCTTTGCGGCCATCGTGCCGGGCGCGCTCCCCAGTCTACGTTCCACTATCCGGATTTCGGTCGCTGACACCGGCATCGGAATCAGGCCGGAGAATTTGGGCGAGTTGTTTCACCCATTCCGGCAAATTGACTCCGGCCTGTCGCGACAGCACGAAGGCACCGGGTTGGGGCTGGCCATTTGCCGGCGGCTGGCAGAGTTGCTGGGCGGAGAAATCCACGCGGCGAGCGAATGGGGCAAGGGTAGCGTCTTCACACTGACGTTGCCCATGAAAGGACCGGGTGAATCATGAAAAGGAAAATCCTCGTCATTGAAGACAATGAACAGAACCGTTACTTGGCCACCTTTTTGCTTGAAGCGCACGGTTACGAGGTCATCCCGGCCTCCGACGGAGCCACGGCCACCGAACTGGCCGTGCAGGTCCTGCCCCAGGTGATCCTGCTCGACATCCACCTTCCCACCATGGATGGGTACGCGGTGGCTCGTGCGTTGCGGAATAATCCGGCATTGAGGAACACTCCGATTGTGGCGGTGACCTCCTACGCGATGCCGGGCGACCGGGGGAGAGCGCTCGCGGCCGGCTGCAACGGCTACATTGAAAAGCCGATCGATCCGGGGACGTTCGTGGCCCAAATTGAGCGTTACATGGAAGAAGCGTGGAAGGAGAACCAGCCATGAAAGTGAACCGGATTCTGATTGTGGACGACAACCAAGACAACCTTTATCTCCTGCGCACCCTGCTCGAAGGCTACGGCTATGAAGTTGTCACCGCCATCAACGGCGCCGATGCCCTGGACAAGGCGCGACAGAAGCTGCCCGACCTGGTCATCTCCGACATCCTGATGCCAGTCATGGACGGGTTTGCGTTGTGCCGCGAATGGAAGAAGGACGGACGCTTCAAGCCGATTCCATTCGTCTTTTACACTGCAACATACACCGATGAACGCGACCGGGAATTCGCGCTTAGCCTGGGGGCGGAGCAGTTCATCGTAAAGCCAGAGGAACCGGACGCCTTCATGGCCATCATTCGAGAAACCATCCGGCAAGTCGAAGGTCCACCCGCAGCGCGGGCTAAGACGGCAGGAGGCGCCCCAACCCGGCTTCCAATCGAAGCGCCCAAAGAGGACGAGGCTGTTCATCTGAAGCAATACAATGAGGTGCTGATTCGCAAACTGGAAGCCAAAATGGAAGACTTGGAGCAAGCCAACCGCAAGCTGGAGCAGGACATCTCCGCGCGCAAGCAGGTCGAGGAGCAACTGCGGAAGCTGTCGCGAGCGGTGGAGCAAAGCCCCGTCTCCGTGGTCATCACCGATCCCCAGGGCAACATCGAGTACGTGAATCCGCGATTCACCAGTCTCACAGGCTACACTCTGGAAGAAGCCATCGGGAAGAAGCTGCATTTTTTAGAGTCTGGCTCAACTCCTGACGCGCCCTATCGGGAACTTTGGGAAACCGTGCTCAGCGGAAGGGAATGGCGTGGCGAGTTCGAGAACAAGAAAAAAAGCGGAGAACTCTATTGGGAATCTGCTTCCATTTCTTCGATCAAGGACTCCCAGGGCGCCATCACACATCTTATCGCTGTTGAGGAAGACATCACCGGGCGCAAGAGAGCGCAAGAGGAGCTGCAACGTTCTCTCGAGCAGTTGCGGGCGCTGGCCGGACGGTTGCAGAGCGTCCGGGAAGAGGAAAGAAAGCGCGTGGCGAGAGAAATCCACGACCAGCTCGGGCAGGCTTTGAGTGCCATTAAGCTGGACTTGCCCGCCTTGGTCCGTGAGATGGGGGGTGACCCGGGTCAACCGCCGAAGAGACTAGCGTCCATTCGGAGACTTCTAGATGAGACCATCGAATCCGTGCGCCGAATTTCGACCGAACTGAGGCCGCCAATGCTGGACGACTTGGGTCTGGTGGCAACGGTGGAGTGGGTGGCGGGGGATTTCGAGGCGCGCTCCGGGACCAAGTGCCGGCTGGACCTGCCTCAGGAGGATATCGCCGTCGATCCGGAGCGCGCCACGGCAATTTTCCGCATTCTTCAAGAAACCTTGACCAACGTGGCGCGGCACGCGCACGCAACTCAGGTGGAAGTCCGGCTAGCCAAAGAAGACGGGGGTCTGACCCTGGAAGTTCACGACCAGGGCCGCGGTTTTTCCGTGGAAAAAATCTCCCCTAGTGAATCCCTCGGAATCCTGGGAATGCAAGAACGGGCCCTCCTGCTCGGCGCAGAGTTCAAGATCAGTAGTGCTCCGGGAAAAGGTACGACGGTGAGAGTGCGGATTCCTGAAGGCCCGCCGCGCGTAACAACGAATCGCCACGAGCAGGGTTCTGATCGCCGATGATCATGCCATCCTGCGCCGAGGCCTGATCGAAATCCTGGTGCGGGGGCTCGAAGGCGTCGTTTGTGGCGAGGCGGTGAATGCCGAACCGCTCTTGTCGGGGCTCGATTGCTCGAATATCAGACATATGATGTATTCGCGGGCAGGCAGGAAGGAGGTCCCTCAACTGATCATGGCGAGCGCAGAAGACATCATGGAGCGTAAGCGGGCGCAAGAGGCCCTGGAACTGGCTGCAAAACGTTTCGAGCTGGTGAGCCTGGCAACGCAAGATGCTCTCTACGATTGGGACCTTGTTTCCCATGAAATCTGGCGGAACGAGAACTACCAGCGGCTGTTCGGAGCGCCGGGCAGGAGCTTTGATAGCGACAACTGGTGGGTTGACCGCCTTCATCCGGAAGACCGAGAGCGTGTCGTTACCGCCCAGAAGACTGCGCTGGGCAGCGAGGATAAACCCTTTCTAGCAGCGTACCGGTTGCGCCGCCCCGATGGGTCATATGCGGACATCGTCGAGCGCTCCCTGCTGGTTCGGGATGCCCAAGGTCAAGTGGTACGCATGATCGGGGCACTTACCGAGGTCAGCGAGCGCAAGCGGGACGCAGAAGCCCTGCGGGAGTTGTCAGGCCGCCTCCTTCGCCTACAGGACGAAGAGCGGCGACGCATCGCACGCGAACTACATGACACTACCGCTCAACGGCTGGGAGCCCTGGCGATGAATCTGAGTGCGGTGAAGGACTCCGCCCCCGACCTGAGTCCCCGCGCACGCGCCTGCCTTTCGGAGAGCCTGGAATTGGCCGGCGAGTGCTCGCGCGAAATCCGCACCCTCTCCTACCTGCTGCACCCGCCTCTGCTCGATGAGGTCGGATTGGGCTCAGCCTTGCGGTGGTTTGTAGACGGGTATACCCAAAGGACCGGAATAGATGTCCAGCTCGAAATGCCGCCCCAGCTCACTCGCTTGCCCGAGGATATCGAGTTGGCATTGTACCGGGTGGTGCAGGAAGGGTTGACAAACATCCACCACCACTCGAGAAGCAAGAAGGCTCATATCTGCCTGATGTGCCGCCCGGCTCAAGCACTGCTCACTGTGGCGGATGAAGGATGCGGGTTGCCTCCGGGTCTGCTGGAAAGAGGGGGTCGGCGCGGCGCCAAGCTGGGTGTAGGTATTTCAGGAATGCGGGAGAGGATCAGGCAACTGGGAGGGCAGTTCGAGATTGTTAGCGGGAGCAATGGGACGACATTGAAGGCGAGCGTGCCACTTGGAAAGGACCGAGCATGAGCAAGCTTCACATCCTCATTGTGGATGATCACGAAGTGGTTCGCCGTGGTCTGCGGGTCTTAATTGAATCCCACCCTGGATGGGAAGTGTGCGCGGAGGCCACGACCGGCCGCGAGGCCGTGGAAAAAGCCAAGAAGTTGAAGCCGGATGTGGTCATCATGGACATTGGTATGCCGGAGTTGAATGGTCTGGACGCTACCCGCCAAATCCTCAAAGCGGCTCCGCGAACCGGAGTGCTGATTCTCACGGTGCACGAGTCCGAGCAGGTGGTCCGCGAAGTTCTCGAGGCGGGTGCGCAGGGCTATGTGTTGAAATCTGCTGCGGGTCGCGATTTAGTGAATGCGATTGAAGCTTTGAGCAGGCACGAGGCGTTTTTCACCAGCAGCGTGGCGAAAATACTGCTTAAGAGTTATCGCGAAAAGGGTCCGCAGGAGGAGCGGTCGGGTGATTCGTCTTCCCTGCTCTCTCCGCGGGAACGCGAAATCATTCAATTGCTGGCCGAGGGCAAGAGCAACAGCGAAGTTGCCGACATACTCTTTATCAGCCCCAAAACCGTGGAGACCCACCGGGCGCATATCATGGAGAAACTCAACCTGCATTCCATCACCGAGTTGGTCCATTACGCGATCCGAAACAAGATAGTGGAGCCCTGACACAGGTGTTCAGAAGCCGTTTGAGTGCTCGTGCATCATGTAGAGCAGTTGCCGACCGGTTAAGCCATGACTGGGAGGTCCTGCTGGGTACGAGCAGTTCGATGAGGTGCTTTTTCCCAGGGACAATGTCAACAAACGCCTCCCTACACCCGCCGCCCGGGGTACTTTTTGTTCATTAACTGCGAAATATGAATATTATGACGCTTTTTCGCTTGACTTTTTTCCCCTAGGTGTATACTCGCAGACCGTGGGTTGCAGAACGGAAATCAGGTAGTGCCCACTCCACCCCGCCATGGTGGCGGAACACAGAAAAAGACATTCTGTCTTGGCAGGGCCATTTTCGCAGGGGATTTCGCGTCTTCATTTTCATACCGGATTTCCCGCATTCATTCTCGAGGCCTAATCAGCATGGAGGGTCTCATGTTAACCTACTACGGAATAGTCAGCGCTCCGCCCTGGCGGAGGCAAGTCTTATCTCTAACCTGCTTGGGCATCCTGCTTCTTGCGGGCACGGTGCACGCCCAAGTGCCCGTCAGCTATAGCGACTTCGGCGCAGGGAACGGCTTCAGCACCAGCCATTTCGGTGGCTGGTGCGTCAGCGGCGCGAGCACCTCGAACTGCGGACCCAAAGTTACCCGTGAGATCGCGGCGCCCATCGTCCCCCAAGGCAACCTCACGGTGACCTACCTGCTCATGGCGCTAAACAACGACAGCGGAACCAACGCGGCCTACGTGAGTCTCGTGAGAGGCGCGCCCACCGGCCCGGTTCTCGATTCTTGGTCGCTTTCGGACCTGCCACCCATCTCTGCCCCGGCTGCCGTGGCCCTGTTTCCCCATCGAACCGTGACCCTTCAGGCCGGCACGTGGTACTGGCTGGTGGCCTCGGCCCCCGGCCCGTTAGGCTACGGCTGGACGGATACCTACGCGGAGTCGCTGGTAGCCGACGGCTCCGGCGACTACACCGTGACCCTGGGCAACGGCGCCACGGTGACGTTCGGCCCGCCGGGCTTCACGCCGCCCTCCTACGTGAACGCGACGCTGGCGCAGGACGCCGACGGCACCTTCACTTTTACCTATAAGAACGCGCGCGCCGATATCTTCAGCGCCTCCGGACAATTAATCAGCCAGACCGACCGCCACGGCTACGTGACTTGGCTCGCCTATGACAGCCTGGGGAATCTCATCTCCATCACCGATCCGGCGGGACGAACGCTCACGGTGATGAGCGCAGGCGGTCTGGTCACCGGGCTGAGCGACCCCATGGGCCGCACCGTCTCCTATAGCTACGACGGCAACAGCAATCTGATTTCGGTCACCGACGTGGCGGGAAACGTCACCAGCTACAGTTACGATGACCAGCACCAGCTCGTCTCGACGACCGATCCTCTGGGCAACGTCACCACCTTCACCTACGATACATTCAACCGCGTGATCCAGGAGCAAAGCGCCGCCGGGCGCACGACTTCGTTTGCTTACAGCAGCGGGGTCACTACCGTCACCTTGGGCGACGGCAACCAAGTGCAGCAGGCGTTCAACGCCACGGGAGAGTTGCTCTCGCTAACCCGCGGCTACGGAACGCCCAGCGCCCTAACCTGGAACTTCACCTACGACCCGACGACGCTGGCGCGCACCAGCATCACCGATCCCGCCGGCGATGCCTGGTCGGCCACTTACGACGCGCTGGGCAACCCTCTGACCCGCACCGATCCGCTGGGCCGCACCACCACTTACACCTATAGCCCGTTCAGCGATCCGGCCACCATCACTGATCCCTCCGGCGTCACCACAACCTTGACCTACGATTCCCATGGCACCCTGCTCTCCATCTCGAAGCCCTTGAACCCTTCCACTACCGCCACCATCACTTACTCCCACGCCGACCGGTGCCATCCCGGCGACTTAACCGCCCTTACCGACGCCACCGGCCGCACCTGGCGCTTCGCCTATGACGAGAAGGGTGATCTGGTGAGCAGCACCGATCCGGCGGGCGACACTACCACGCGCCGTTTCAATCTCGACAGTTGGCTGCTCGCGCTGCGGCTGCCGCTGGGTGAGCAGACCAGCTTCAGCCACGACGCTTATGGCGCGGTAACCGTCATCACCGATGCGCTCGGCGCGCGCACCACCTACGCCTACGACGCCGATCACGACTTGAGCGCCTTCACCAATCGCGACAATCGCACCACTCGCTACAGCTACGACGCCGATCGCCTGCTGACTGTCATTACGCAGCCGGACGGCACCACGCTCCAGAACACTTACAACGGCTCGGCCCTGCTCAGCGCGCAGATCGACGGCCTGGGCAATACCACCAGTTACACCTACGACGCGCTGGAGCGCCCGCTCTCCACCACCGACCCGCTCGGCCGCGTCACTTCGCTGGCCTATAGCCTCGCCAGTGTCGTTTCGCAGCGCATCGATCCCCAAGTCACCACCAGCTTCACATACGACACGGCGGACGAGCTGACCGGCATCACGTACAGCGACGGCACTACGCCCAGCGCCTCTTTCGCCTACGACATGCTCGGACGCCGCACCCAGATGACCGACGGCACGGGCACCAGCAACTTTCAGTGGGACGCCTTCAGCCGCATGGTGTCGAGCACGGACAGCGCGGCCAATGTAGTCGGCTACACCTACGACCTGGCCGGACGCCTGCTCACCATCGCTTATCCTGCGGGCGCGGCGGGTGCCGGCGGCACGGTCACCCGCGCCTACGACGCCGCCGGGCGCTTGGCCTCGGTGAGCGATTTTGCCGGCTTGACCACCCATTTCGCTTACGATCCCGACAGCCGGCTGATTGCGCGCTCCTACCCCAACGGCCTCTCCACCCGTCTCGGCTACGATCCCGACGGCCGCCTCATCCAGATTCAGGACCCGCTCTACTCGGCGCAGTACGCGCGGGACCCGCTGGGGCTGCTGCTGCGCCAGAGCGCCGTGCCTTCGGATTGGAACCAGTATCAGTACACTCCGCTCAGCCAGCTCGCCGGGGACGACCAGCAGAACTTCGCCTACGACGCGGCGCCGGACATTACCAGACTGGGCCTGAATAATTTCAGCTACGACGCGGGCGGCGAGCTGACTTCGGCCAGCGGCGGATGGCCCGGCCCCCCGCCGGTTTCCGGTCCGGTGACGATCAGCTACGACGCTCGAGGCGATCGCGTGATGGGCTCGCTCGGCGCGCCCAGCGCCGCCTACACCTACGACGGAGCGCGGCGGCTGAGCGCCTTCTCGGGGCCTTCCGCATCCGCAACTTACGCCTACACCGGCGACGGCTTGCGCGCCTCCAAAACCGTTTCCGCACACGCGCAGAACTTCGTCTGGCAGCGCGTGGGAACACTTCCCCTGCTGCTCGAAGACGGCGCTAACTCTTACATCTACGGGCCCGGCGACCTGCCCATCGAGCAGGTGAGCGCGAGCGGAACCAAATACTTCTTTCACCAGGACCAACTCGGCAGCACACGCGCGCTGAGCGACGCCTTCGGCCGCGCGGCGGGCAGTTTTTCATACAACGCCTACGGCCATCCCACGTCGTCCACGGGACCGGCCAGCACGCCCCTCGGCTTCGCCAGGCAGTACACGGATGCCGAAAGCGGCCTGATCCTGATGGGCGCGCGCTATTACGATCCGGAGACCGGGCAGTTTCTGACGCGCGATCCGCGGACGCCGGTCACCCGCCAGCCGTATTTATATGCGAATGGCGATCCGGTTAACCTCACCGATCCCAGCGGCTTGCAGTGCTCCACCGATATTTCCTCGCCAGGGCTTTCCGGCGACTCGCTGGACGACACCAGCAGCGGCGAGCTCGCGTCCACCGGGACCCTCCCGGGAGGCGGGGCGGCGAGCACCGGAACCCTGACGGGTGGCGAGCTCGCGAACACCGGGAGCCTCGCGGGCGGCGGCGCGGCCTACGCTCCACCGGCGCCAGACGAAGGCGGCGATGTGGCGAGCACCGGGACCCTCGCGGGTGGCGGCGCGGCCTACGCTCCACCGGCGCCAGACGAAGGCGGCGATGTGGCGAGCACCGGGACCCTCGCGGGTGGCGGCGCGGCCTGAGCGGCTAAACAGGCTGCGGAAAAATGCTTCCGACTTGTCATTCTGAGAGTTTGTGACTTTTTTCGGGTTTAATGGGTGGCGCATACATTGCCTTTTATGTATGCGCCACGTAGGTTAAGGGGTACGAGCAAGCTGGGGCGCAAAACAATAACATTTCGGAGATTTCGGCCGGAAAGGCGGAGCCTTTCCGCGAAGCAAGGGGCGAAGCCCCCAGGAACCTCCGCTAATTTGGCCAGCCTTGGTCTTCGACCGCCGGTCTTGAATCCTCAGTGGCTTGCGGCGCTCAGAGAGCGCCGCCACAGCAAACTTAGACGCTACCGGCAGTTGCGCTCAATGGCGCTCAGGTGTATCTTAATCGTGGGCTGAGAATTCAAAACCGAAGTCCTGGTTCAAACGCTTTCTCAGATAAGGCGGAGTGAACGAATATGCCAATCCGCACCTGCCCTGCCTGTAAGAGCAACAACGTCCGGCGGTCAATGCGGCGCGGCGTCCTGGAAATTCTGGTACTGAGGTTGCTTTTGCTTCGGCCATATCGTTGCGACGCTTGCAACTACCGTTACTATAGCTGGGTCTTTAGCAAGAGAGGGGCTCCGCACCCGGGGATGCGCCCTTGATTAAGTGGTGCGCTAAGTCCGCGGCCCCGCCATCGCGGCAGAAAAAGCATTTCTTCATTAAGATCAGGCTGCCTTTGTGACAGGGTTACAATTCTGCGCTGTGTCGTGGCGCATAAAGACCTTGCAGGCCCCTCGCTGTCACCCTCCCAAATCTAGGACAAATTGACTACCGGAAACGCCCCCTTAAAAATACAGTTAGCACCGGATTTCTAATGAAATTCTCTTAATGTAGTTTTTCTTATGTATGGCCGAGCCAGCACACCGACGTAATGACCGCGACACTGGGCCGCATGGCATGCTCACATCGGCGGAGGTGGCAGGCCAGCGTTCGCATCCTGGGCCGGCGCTGTTCGTATTAGGTATAGTATTAATGATAGCCAGCATATTAGAAGAGTTAACAGTTGTGGAGACGCAATCGGTCTTGAGTGGGAAAAAACATGCACATTCTCGTGGTCGAGGATGACAAGCCAATCGCCAGTTTCTTAAAGCAAGGTCTGGAGTCCGACCAATATGCAGTGGATGTAGCCGGCGATGGCGAGCAAGCAGAATCGCTGGTCGATCATGCCGACTTTGACTTGGTGATCCTGGATTTGCTGCTTCCCAAGCTTGATGGGTTCGAAGTGCTGAGTCACATACGCATGCAAAAGCCCTCCCTTCCTGTCCTGATCCTGTCCGGTCGCGCAGGCGTGGAGGACCGGGTGAAAGGGCTGGACCTGGGAGCACGCGATTACCTGGCGAAGCCGTTCTCGTTCAGCGAGCTTTCAGCAAGAGTGCGAGCCTTACTGAGGCGAAGTCCGGATCGGGTTGAGATCGTCCTTAGAGTCGAGGACTTGGAATTGGATCGAGCGGAGCGGGTGGTGAGGCGGGCGGGCCGCCGCATCGACCTGACGCCACGCGAATTCGCCTTGCTCGAATATCTCATGCGTAACGCAGGACGGTGTGTGACGCGGGCCATGATTATCGAGCACGTGTGGGATTTTCCCCTCGACTCCATCACCAATGTGGTGGACGTTTACATCAACTACTTGCGTAAGAAGATCGGTGATCGCCCTGAAAACAGACTCATCCACACGGTTCGGGGCGTTGGCTATCAGTTGGGGGGAAAGGAGAAAGCAGATGCGACGGCCTGAGATGGCGCGGGTAGCGGCGCTCGAGGAAAGAAGACCAAGGGGGCGGATACGCCCGCCCATGGTGCTGCTGGCATGGCTCCTCAGCGTCGTTGCCGCCCATGGCCAAAAGTCAGCCGTAGCCAATCTGCCCACGCTTACCCATGTCGAGCAGATCAAGAGGATGACCATCGAGGAAGCGGCGCGAGGTTATCCCGTTCGCCTCCGTGGGGTCGTGACGTATTACAACTGGGATTTGGGCGACCTGTTCGTCCAAGATTCGACGGCAGGCATTTGGGTCAACCCCGGCCAAACCAGGCTCGCATTGCATCAGGGCGAATTGGTGGAAATCGAGGGATTGAGCGGCGTTGGTGAGCTGGCGTCTGACATCGAGCCCACCCACTTTCGCAGTCTGGGCGAGGCTCCCATGCCCACCCCCCGGAAACCTACCAGCGACGAACTCGCCTCCGGCAGGCTGGACTCACAATGGATCGAACTGCGAGGCGTGGTGCGCTCCGTCGCCGAACGCGGTGCCGGCCTGGTGCTGAATGTTTCCTCAGGGGCCTTCGAGTGCCCCGTGTTTGTGCTGAACTATCCCTCGCTTCCAACGGACATCGTAGATGCCCAGGTGCGCGTCCGCGGCGTCTTCGCTGGACTCTACGATCCAAGCAGCGTTCGGATGATCGGCTTCCAGGTGCTCACGCCGAGTTGGAGCGACGTGGAGGTTTTGGAGAAACCAACGCAAGCCTTCTGGTCTGAGCCCCTGCGTCCGATCCGATTGCTTCTGCGGCTGACTCCGGAAGGCGCCTTTACTCACCGGGTGCGGGTGCGGGGTGTGGTGACCCTGCAACAGTTGGGGCGGTCCCTCTGCCTCCGTGACAGCGAAGGAGCGCTGCTGGTGAATACGACGCAGCCAACTCCGCTGAAGGTTGGGGATGTGATCGACGCTGTGGGATATCCCGCCATTGGGGATTACACGGTGATCATGCGCGACGCGATCTTCCGCAGGGTGGGAGAGGGTCCGACACCCCAGCCTGTCGTGGTACGCCCCGAGGAACTGCGCGCCGGCACCCATAACGCGGACTTGGTGCGTCTCTCAGCGCGACTGCTGAATGGCACAACTCAGCCCGGCGAGCAGTTGCTGAGGCTGCAAGCAGGTGAAGTTCCGTTCAAGGCGGTGTTGGAGACAACAGCAAACAGTTCGCCCCTAGGCTCGTTGCGTGTCGGAAGCCTTTTGCAACTGACGGGAGTCTCGATCATCGAGGCAAACGAAAACCACGAGGCGAAGGGGTTCGAGGTCCATCTTCGCTCCCCCGCTGACGTTATCGTGCTCGAGCTGCCCTCGTGGTGGACGCCGAGGCGGGCGCTGCGGGTTCTGGGCCTGCTGGGGGTGGTGGTGATCCTGGCGTTGGGCTGGGTTGCCGCCTTGAGGCGGCGCGTGCGCCGGCAGACAGAAGCCCTCCGGCTGAAGTACGAGCGTGAGCTGGCACTGGAGGAGCAGTACCGCGATTTGTTCGAGAACGCCAACGATTTGATCCTGTGTGTGGATCCGCAAGGCCGGTTCTTGTACGTCAATCCTGCCTGGCGAAAGACCCTGGGGTACAGCGCAGAGGAAGCCGGCAACCTCTCCCTCTTCGACATTGTCCACCCCCGGTGGCAGGAGCATTTTCTGCTGCTTTTCCGGCGGTTGATGTCGGGAGAGAAGATCGCGCGGGTTGAGGTTGAGTTTATGGCTCGGAGCGGGGAAACGGTGGTGCTCGAGGGGAGCTGCGATTGCAAGTTCGGCGATGGGAAACCCGTCTCTACCCGCGGCATCTTCCGCGATGTGAGCGAGCGCAAGCGGGCGGAGGATGCGCTCCGCCGCAGCGAGCAGTTCAACCGCGAGGTCATCGCCAGCGCCCGAGAGGGCGTCATCGTCTATGACCGCGAATTTCGCTACCGGGTCTGGAACCGCTTTATGGAGGATTTGAGCGGCGTGCCTGCCTCGCAAGTTCTGGGCAAGCAGGGATTCAAGATTTTCCCGCACTTGCGCGAGCAGAAGGTAGACGTGTTGCTCCAGCGCGCTCTTCAAGGCGAAGTGGTCCAATCCCCGGATATGCCGTTCCGCGTGCCCTTTACCGGCAAGTCCGGTTGGGTATCCTGCGTTTTCAACCCACACTTTGGGCCGAACGGGGACATCATCGGCGTGATCAACATCGTTCACGACATCACGGAGCGCAGACGGGCGGAAGAGGCGCTACGCGAGAGTGAGGCACGATATCGCGGTCTTTTTGAAAACGCGCTGGAGGGCATCGGTGTCTCAAGAGGGAATGAGGTCATTAACGCCAACCGAGCCCTGTTGGATATCTTCGGTTACAGCGATTTGGAGGAGTTCGCGGCGATCCCGCTTCTGGAACATGTCGCACCTCAATCGCGGGAATTGATAAAGGAGATGCAGGAGAAGCTCGGCCGTGGGGAGCCACATCCAAAGAGGTTCGAATATCAGATTACTCGCAAGGATGGAGAAACGCGGACACTCGAAGTCTCTACGGACGCAGTTTATTTTGGAGGCGAGAGATATACCCAGAGCACATTCCGCGACATCACCGAGCGCAAGCGGACGGAGGAAGCGCTGATTGAGGAAAGGCATCTTCTCCACACCCTCATGGATAATCTTCCCGACCACATTTACTTCAAGGACCTCCAGAGCCGCTTCATCCGCCTCAACAAGGCCATGACGAAGTGGTTCAGGTTAAGCGACCCTGCCCAGGCACTTGGGAAGACGGACTTCGATATCTTCTCCGACGAACACGCCAAGCAGGCCTACTCAGATGAGCAGGAAATCATTAGAACAGGCCAGCCGATGCTGGCCACGGAAGAGAAGGAAACGTGGCCGGACGGCCGTGAGACCTGGGTCTCGACCACGAAAATGGCCCTCCGTGACGCCCAGGGACGCATCGTCGGAACCTTCGGTATCTCCCGTGATATTACCGCGCGCAAGCGGGCGGAAGAGGCGCTAAGGGAAAGCGAAACGCGTTTCCGGGCGGTCTTCGAGAATGCCGCCATCGGCATCACTCTGGTAGACATGGACGGCCATGCCGTGGAAAGTAACCCCGCTTTCCAGAAAATGCTGGGTTACAGCGCCCCCGAGCTGGCGCAGATGGCCTTCAGCGACTATACGCATCCCGACGATGCGTTGACGAGTCGCGAGCCGTTTGCGGAGCTGTGCCAAGGAAAGCGCGACCGATACCAGCTCGAAAAGCGCTACTGCCGGAAGGATGGCCAAATCGTATGGGGGCAACTGACCGTGTCCCTGGTCCGGAATCAGAACGGCGAACCCCGATACGCCATTGGGATGATAGAGGACATATCGGAGCGCAAGCGGGCGGAGGAGGCGCTAAGGGAAAGCGAGGCGCGTTTCCGAGCGGTCTTCGAGAATGCCGCTATCGGTGTCGCTCTGGTAGACATGGACGGCCATCCCGTGGAAAGTAACCCCGCTTTCCAGAAAATGCTGGGTTACAGCGCCCCCGAGCTGGCGCAGATGGTCATCACCGACTATACGCATCGCGACGATGCGCAGGTGAGTCGCGAGCAGTTCGCGGACCTGTGTCAAGGAAAGCGCGACCGATACCAGCTCGAAAAGCGCTACTTCCGGAAGGATGGCCAAATCGTATGGGGGCAACTGACCTCGTCCCTGGTCCGGAACCAGAACGGCGAACCCCGCTACGCCATTGGGATGATTGAGGACATATCGGAGCGCAAGCGGGCGGAGGAAGCACTGCGCGAGAGTGAAGAACGTCACAGAAGCTTCATCGAGAACGTGCCCCTGGGAGTTTATCGGACCACCCCGGATGGTCGTGTGTTGATGGCGAATTCCGCGATGCTCCGAATGTTAGGGTACGACTCTCAGCAAGACCTGGCGTCTCGAAACCTCGAGGCCGAAGGTTTTGAGGCGGGTTACCCTCGAATCGCATTTCGTGAACAACTCGAGCGCCAGGGCGAGGTCAGAGGTCTCGAGGCGAATTGGAAAAGACGAGATGGGTCGGTGGTGTCTGTTCGGGAATCCGCCAAAGCGGTCCGCGCCGAGGATGGCAGAGTGCTCTATTACGATGGCACGATTGAAGACATCAGCGAGCGCAGGCGACTCGAGGAGCAGCTTCGCCAGGCACAAAAGATGGAGGCCGTCGGTCGGCTGGCGGCGGGCGTGGCCCACGACTTCAACAATCTACTGACGATTGTCATTGGCTTTAGCGATTTGGCGTTGCAGAGACTCTCCGCAGGCAACCGGATGCGCTCCCCTTTGGAAGAGATTAAGAAAGCAGGAGAGCGGGCGGCTTGGCTCACTCGCCAGTTGCTTGCTTTCAGTCGCAAGCAAGTGCTTCAACCGCAGATCCTGGATTTGAATAGCCTGCTGACGAACGTGGATCGGATGCTGCGGCGAGTGATTGGAGAGGACATCGAGCTCGTCATGCACCTGCCCCCCGGGCTGGGACGCGTGAAAGCTGACCCAGGACAAATCGAGCAGGTGATCATGAACCTGGCGGTGAACGCCCGCGACGCGATGCCCCAGGGCGGCCAGTTGATGCTGGAAGCGGCCAACGTCGAGTTGGATTCGGGCTATGCGAGCAGCCACCAGAGCGTCTTACCGGGCCACTATGTGATGTTCGCATTGAGCGATACCGGAATCGGAATGGATTCAAAAACGCAAGCCCATATCTTCGAGCCTTTCTTCACCACCAAAGAACCGGGTAAGGGGACGGGGCTGGGGCTCTCCACGGTCTACGGGATCGTGAAACAAAGCTCTGGCTATATCTGGGTTTACAGCGAGCCGGGGAAAGGTGCGACATTCAAGGTCTACCTGCCTCGAATCGACCATGCCGTAGAGGCGATTGCATCCGGCGAACCAGGGGTGGGGGAGCTAGCTCGAGCCTCCGAAACTATTCTTCTGGTTGAAGACGAAAAGGCAGTGCGTTCCTTGGCCCGGGAAATCCTCGAGTGCAGGGGCTACCGCGTGTTGGAGACCGAAGGAGCCATGGAGGCGTTGGAGGTTGGCGCGCGGCACAAGGGACACATTCACTTATTACTAACCGATGTAGTGATGCCGCAGATGGGCGGGAGGGAGTTGGCCGACCATTTGGCGCCGCTTCACCCGGAAACGAGAGTTCTCTACATGTCCGGGTATGCGGACAATGCGGTGGTCCACCACGGGCTACTGGATCCAGGCACCGCCCTCCTCCAGAAGCCTTTCACCGCGCAGGCGCTGGCTGCCAAGCTGCGCGAGGTGCTGGATAACGCCGGAGAGCACGCGGCTGGAGTCACGACTTGCCCTCCTACCGCTCCGAGAACCCGTCGACTCTCACTGGGCGAGGAGTGATGACCTATGGGGTTATTCGACCGAATCGACCCTCGGAATCTCGACCGACGTCAGTGGGAGCTGTGGTTGCTGGCTCTCGCCGTTATTCTCATCTTGGCCGTGGGGATGGCGTTGCTGGCGTATCCTACCGCTCTCTCGAACGACCTCATTGTGAGCGGCGCCACGAAACGCAAGCTGTTCTTTGGCCTCTGCGCGCTCTTGGTTCTGCTGGTGGGCTACCTGCTGGACAGGCAGATGGTGATCAATCATCTTCGTCGGCGGGTCGCGGAAGAGCACCAGCAAGTCGTGGAAATCCGGCACGAAGCGAGCATGGACTTGCTCGCGACCTTGCCCGGATTCGACCTCTTTCGCGACCGGCTGGCCATGGAGCATCGCCGCGCCGCCAGTACACATTTGCCTCTTTCGCTCCTGGTTGTGGGACTGAAGCCCTCGCCGCGCCTACCTGATAAGGAAGCAATCGACGCTGCCTTCGGCGACGCCGCTAAGTCCTTGACCAGGAAACTTCGTGGTGAGGACTCCATTTATCACTTCCCTCCCGGCGTCTTCGCCATCGTCCTTCCCGGTGTAGGGGCAGAGAATGGCTACCGCATCTCGGGGCGGCTCACAGAGGGCCTTCACGATGCCTCGGGGGCGAGCACACGCTTCTTGTTTGACGTGCACCTAATCAATTATCCCGAAAACGCCAGCACGGCGCGGGAGATGGAAGAGGCGGCCCTTTCCCTCTTTCCGGAGGAGTGCCTCGAGGCGCAGAAAGTGGAAGCGGGGCGAATGACCCCGCAAGATTTATCTTAAAGATAAACAATCATGCAAAACCGCTTCATAAACATTTCCCCCCCGCCATCGCTGCCGACCCCTGCCCAAATGGAAATGGCTTTCACCACGCAGCGAGGACGCATCTTGATTGCGGATGATGAGCAGGGAATGCGACGCTTGCTGAGCGATGGACTTGGGCTGGAAGGGTTCGATTGCAGCGACGCATCAGGGGCTCGGGAAGCGCTGGAACTGCTCGCGACCCAACGCTTCGATGCCGTGATCTCCGACCTGCGGATGCCGGAAACCTCCGGCCTGGAACTCCTGGAAGTCGTCCATGAGAAGCATCCAGGGGTGGCCTTCCTGATGGCAACCGCTGTGAATGATACGCGCGTGGGCGTTATGGCGATGAAGGCGGTAGCCGACGATTACCTGGTGAAGCCCTTTGAGCTTGACGAGGTGTTCACCGCCTTGGACCGCGCGATCAAGCGGAAACGCCTGGAGAGTGAAGTCGAGGGGTATCGCCAGCGGCTCGAAGGAATGGTGGAGCAACGCACTCGACAACTCCAGGTCGCCATTAAACGTGTTGAACAAGCCTACGACGAGACGCTGGAAGCCCTGTCCTCAGTCCTGGATCTGCGCGATAGCAAAACTGCTGGCCATTCGCGGCGGGTCACGGGTTACTGCCTGGAGATCGCCCAGGCGATGGGTTGCAACGCCGAGCAACTCAAAAGCATCTCGCGCGGTGTGTTCCTGCACGACATCGGAAAGTTCGGTGTTCCCGACGCCATCTTGCGCAAGCCCGCCAAGCTCACGGAGGAAGAAAGGGCCATCATGGAGACCCACGTGAGGCTTGGGTACGACTTGGTGTGCCGCATCACCTTTTTGGCGAATTCGGCGGAACTCGTCCTGACGCACCACGAACGCTACGATGGTACGGGCTACCCTCAAGGTCTGCGGGGGGATGAGATTCCGCTCTCGGCCAGAATATTTGCCGTCGCCGACACACTGGACGCGATGACCTCGGATCGCCCTTATCGGCGCGCGCTTCCGTACTCAGCGGCCCGCGAGGAGATCATCCGGGAGTCGGGCCGGCAATTCGATCCCAAGGTCGTCAAGACATTCCTGACCATTCCCGAAACAGTCATGGAAACCATTCGGCTTGAAGCCTCCAACCATTCTGCGCGCGAGCGTTAACCTGGGTCGGACGCTGAAACAGTTTAATGCTTCGGTCGTCCTGCTATACGGGTCTTGCCGGGTGGTCTTCCCTTATGCTTCACCCGCCGCAGACTCTCAGCCACTGATAGGCTCGCGGGAGGGTAGGCCGAAGGCGTTCTCATCGGCTGCCCGACATGTTTGGGCTTCGCCCCTTCTTTGGGTTTGCGTGGGCGGTGTAGACGAGCTTCAGGCGCAACCGACGGCTCCTTGATGCCGGCCCTTTCGCGCAAGGCTTTGGTCAATTGCTGAGGGGTCTTTATCTTCCCATCCACCTGGTCAACGAAGACGCTCTCGATGATCTGATCGAACTTGGCTCCGGGTTTGAACCCCAGAGCCTGTAATTCCGCCCGCGGCAGTCTTGCCCGAAGCGGCAAGTACTTGGTCAAGAAGTTCTTGACGCGAGCTTGGACCTTGGCCTGCGGGTAATAAACCAACAGGAAGAGCAAGAGGTGGCGGGACTCTCCGGCAAGCAGAAGGTAAACCTGGCGAGGCAGCGCGGCCTTCGAGCTGACGAGTAGCTTGGCGAGCTTCTTGGCGTCCCGCTCCATGTTCAGGGCTTCCTTGATCACTTTGCCGATGGTCAGTACCTTCTTCGCCATCCTCAGCTTTTCGCCGCTACTCAGCTTTTCCACCAGGCAAAGAAAATTGACCAGGTAACAATCGGCCCCTGGAACGGTCTGGGCTGCCGCCCGGCTCCTGGAAAAGCGCTCGTAGGTGATGCGTGCGGAGGCCAATCTTCTGTCGAGCCCACCCAGGAGTTTTCGCTCGGCCAGCACCTTGAGAATGCGCGCGGGGTTCTCCTCCTGAAGGATCGCCCGGAGCTCGCGCCCCTGTTGCTCGGCATCCAGTCGCTCCCAGACGCGATTTTGGAGGGCTGTCTCGAAGTAGTTCTTGGTCCGCTCCTCAGGCGTGAAATCGAGGCGCTGCGCGAGCCGCAGAAAGCGGTAAATCCGAAGTGGGTCCTCAGAAAAGCTTCGGGGATGCAGAATCCTAAGCTCCCGCCTTTCGATGTCCGCCGCGCCGTTGGTAGGATCAAGAAGCAAGCCGCGCGAATTCGGATGCAGCGAAATCGCCATGGCGTTAATTGAAAAATCGCGCCGCTTCAGATCTTCAAATATGGTGGCGGGTCGCATCTCCGGCCGCTGCCCGGGTCTCGAATAGGAATCCACACGGCACTGGCC
>Ga0187784_10001200_pt1 | contig 20420 bp, 16 predicted proteins | sample 1015_SJ02_MP15_2_FD_132964 | JGI IMG/M metagenome (GOLD analysis project Ga0187784, IMG submission 132964) | Tropical peat soil microbial communities from peatlands in Department of Meta, Colombia - 1015_SJ02_MP15_20_MG | ecosystem: Environmental > Terrestrial > Soil > Wetlands > Peat | place...
CACTTCCTCGGCGATCACGCCGATTTCGTGCTTGCCCGAGTCCTTCAGGTCGTAGGAGACGCCGCGCAGTTGCTCGACCTTGCCCAGTGCGTTCTCGAGCGGATGAATGTTGGTCTTCCAGCGGCGCGAGCTGTAGGTCTCCCAGCTATCGCTGACCGGATGTCCCGCGCCTCGGCCGATGGTGAGAATGTTCGATGGAGTGGTGGTGCCGATGCCCACCCTGACGGCATACTTGCCGGTGCCTCCCAACACCAGGGAGTTACTCTGCCCGACCACGGCATGCGCCCCTATGGCCGTGGCATTGGTGAGACCGTCCTCGGAGGCAGTGCAGCCATAGCCGACACATGTGAGCGAGCTGCCCGTGGTGTTGTAGTAGAGCGCGTTGCCACCAACAGCAGTGTTTTGCTGGCCCGAGGTATTGGAGTAGAGCGCCGAGGCGCCGTTGGCGACGTTCAGTTGCCCGTCGGTATTGCTGTACAGCGCCTGGTAGCCAAATGCTGCATTGGCGTCTGCGTTCAAATCTCCGGTATTGCTGTAAAGGGCCTGGTAGCCAAAAGCTGCATTGTTGCTTGATCCGGTATTGCTGTAGAGGGCCTGGTAGCCAAAAGCCGCATTGTCGCCCCCGTAGGTATTGCTAAACAGCGCCTGGTAGCCGAACGCGTCATTAGGTGTACCATAGGCGCCAGTGTTGGCGTTGAGCAGCGCATAAGCGCCAACGGCGGTATTGCAGCAAGTCGTGGTGTTGGAGTAGAGCGCGTCGCGGCCGATGGTGGTATTGAAGGATCCGGTGGTGTTGGAATCGAGCGCGTTGACGCCGATCGCGGTGTTCGAGCCTCCGGTAGTGTTGGAGTAGAGCGCGGAGCTACCGGCGGCGGTGTTCAAGCTTCCACTAGTGTTGGAGTAGAGCGCCTGGTAGCCGGTAGCGGTGTTGTAGCTGCCCGTGGTATTGGTATTTCCTGCGAATCCAACAAACGCGTTACTGTTTGCGTAAGAGCCGTAGGCGAAGAGATTGCTTCCTATCTGGTAGCTGCTGCCTGTCACCACGCCCGTCGCGCTCACGTTCCCGTTCACCGTCTGGTTTCCGTTGAAGGTGTTCGCCCCCAGCGTAGCCGTGCCGGGAAACGTCTGGCTGCTCACAAACGTGACCAGTCCCTTGTTGCTTACCTCGAACGCCGTGCCACTCACCGACAAGGTCGGCGAACTGCCATTTGCAAACAAGGTCAGCGTGTTGCGAATGTCACTCGTCCCGTTCACGTCCAGATTGGCCGCCGGCGAGGTCGTGCCAATCCCCAAGTCGCCCGCCGTGCTCTGAAAGATTTTCGAACTGCCCAGCTTGCTCTTGCTGAGCCACAAGGGTACGTAGTCGGTGGTTCCGCCGCCGCTGATGGCATTGTTGATTACGCCGTTGCCATTGGCCGCATTGCCGTTCGAAGCGGTTAGAAAGGCGGAAGCGGGCTGCCCATTTAGCGTCTGCGCGTCGCCCGCTTTTAGGGCATACGGCACGCTCAGCAACATGATGCGCGGCTGTTCTCCCTGGCCTTGCGGTTGTACCCCCAACCAGCGCGCCTGACCGGACATGAACAGACTGGACGGTAACCCTTGGCCGCTCGTCGAGCCCAGCATGACCGAGTAGTTGCCGTTCTTGTCCGGCGTCACGTTCTGCGTTTCCAGCCACAATGGCGCTCCACCTTCCTGCTCGGCGTACAAGGAAAACGTCACCCCGGTGATGCCGGTCAGCGGCTTGCCGTTGCTGCCGGTCAGCACCCCGCTGAAGTTCACCAACGAAGGCACAACGGTGCCGGAATTGACAGTCTTGGTCTGCTGCGCCTGGCTGAACAGGCTGAGGCACAGCAACAGCACCACAGCAACCATCCCCACATGAACCTGCTTCATAAAGCCCTCCTTGTCGGCATGCATCCGAATCTAGCGCAGCTCCGCTACCACGACCTCTTCCTGGGAGGCATCGGACGCGGCAAGCTCCAGCTCGCGGGACACGTTCGGAATCTGGTGATCTTTCTCGCCTTGTACGTGCACTTCGGACAAGTAATGCTGCCCTGCACGACTGGCGAACACCAATTGCGAACTCCCGCGCGCATCAAGAGGCTGCGCCACCAGGTTGGTGACCACTGCCTTGTACACTCCGGGATCAATGCTGCGGATGACGATCATGCCGACCTGGTCAGTTTCGACCGGCCGTCCCATCAATCGTTGAACCTGATAGGTACCCGCTGGCAACGTCTGGTTTCCCACCACAAATTGAAAAGGGACGTGGGCTTTGAGACTGATAGTCTGTTGAGCGTTTGCGGCAAGCGCCAGTGCGCCCAACACGACCAGAATGGCAATAACTCGGTTTCTCATACATCCTCCTATGGCATTCGATTTTCGAGAGAACCCCTAACACCCCTGGGAATTGGCGAAAATTCCCGTCTCTACTGAAGTAATCGGAAACGGCGGGCAAAAGACGACACGCAGGACAAAGAAAATTTATGTATGGCTGCGCAGACTATGGTCGCCCTAACGGTGCGCAGCAAAAAACCCCCGGGTCTCGCAGCAAGGCGAGACCCGGGGACGGTCATCTACGGTTTGGGTGGAACTGGCTTCTGGGCAGCCCCTAAGGGGTTGGCCCGGGCAGCTTTCCATTGCTGCATGGCTTTCGGATCGCGCGCCCACAGAATGCCTTTCTCTTCCGGCGCACCGTAGAGCTCGGGGTGAAAGTAGAAGCCGCGTTCACGCTCTGGCTTATCCTCTTCGACCTGCAAAGGGTGGGCCGTGGCATAAGCATCATGGCGCACGCCCGTGACCAGCCAGGAGACCTTCACGTTGGGCAGGTTCGTTTTTATTTGAAATTCGTGTTCCTGAATTTCGTAGGCCACGATGGCCTGCGCGAATTGCCCAATCACCGTCAACTGGTAGCGGAAATCAACGTTCAGCGCCTCAAACCATTCCGGCAACCGCACGGTCGCCTCGCCCTGCGCATCGGTGGTGACATTCCCGGTGTAGATATTCATCATTTCCGAGGATTCGACCGAGGAGTGCAGAAGATACTTGTTGGCCGGGTCCACAGGATGGTCGATTTTGAAGTCCTTCTGGCCCGAAACGTAAAAGCTGCCCTCCACCTGCACAGGGCCGTTGAACCATCCACCATAACCAGAATAGCTGCCGGCGAGGACTCCAGTGCCAGTCTCGGTACCATAAGCATCGACCGCCCAACCCGTGCTAGCCTGCGCGTATAGCCCGGGGGTGCCGTAGCCGCCAGTGGTAACGGCAGACACTCCACCGGCGCCGCCTTGGCCGGTAACGCCATAATAGTCCGTGCTTATGCCAATCACTCCCGTGCTGCTGCTGCTGACGCCGTAAACTCCGGCGGCGTTGCCGCTGCCGTAGACTCCGATGTTCCCGCTGGCATTGACACCAAGGCCATCCTCCCCCCCGCCGGTGGCCAACAGCCCAGTGACACCGCTGGCGGTCACTCCGACGCCGTTTGTGCTGACACCAACGACTCCAGCTGAACCCTGACTGGAGGTGTCACTTCCGGTAACCGCGCCAGTGGCGGTGCTTGTGGTTACGGCACTGATCGGTCCGGTGAGGCTCTCGCTACCGGCGATACTAATGGTCGATCCGCTTTCCTGGATGATCGAGTCTTTGACCTTGGCCGCTCCGCCATTGCTGGCAAATACAGGAATGTAGCCCGACTTGCAAGCGGATGAGGAGGAGCAAGTGATGGTGTTGGCGGCGGCCGAATTGGACGGGGCAGATTGTGAACCACCCGCCGGCAGCGCCAATTGCAATGCGGAAAGCGGCATTCCCCCGATGGTCTCCGCGTCCAGAGCTTTCAAGGCGTAGGGAACGCTCATTAACATAGTTCGCGGTTGCTCCGCCTGTCCCTGAATCTGGACGGCTAACCACCGGGCTTCGCCGGAGGCGAACATCGCGGCGGGTATGCCTTGGCCAGATGCGGAACCGAGCATGACCGTGTAATGCCCGGCTTTATCCGGGGTTACGTTCTGGGTTTCGACCCAGAGGGCGGCGCCGCCCTCGGTATCTTTGTAGAGAGAGAAAGTAACGCCGACGGTGCCGGTGAGGGGCTTGTTATTGACGTCGGTGAGTACGCCGCTGAACTTGACGAGAGGCGGCACGACCACACTGGCGGCGGTTGGAGCCGCTTGCTGTGCGGAGAGAGAAACGGCAAAGCAAATCAACAAAATGCAAACACTGATATAGAATCTGGTGAGCGACATAACAATTCTCCTTATCTTGGAATTCGTTTCTTGATGCCTGGTGTTCGTGCCCATTTAGTGCGGCGCCGCCAGCACACCCTCTTCGGTAGAGACATCGGACCCGACAAACTCCGATTCCGGAAAAACACTCGGAATCTGATGACCTTTCCTCCCCTTTTATCTGCACCCCACACTAGTAGCCCCGGCCAGGTCAGAGTTCCCGCCTCTACTAAGGAAATCGAAAACGGCGGGCAAAAGACGACACGCAGGACAAAGAAAATTTCTGGATGGCTGTGCAGGGCTGCCGATCAGTTCGGAATGGCCGGTGCCCGTGAGACTGTCTTTTCTAGTGTTTAGCGGCGCGGCGGAAAGCTGGCGGAGGAGTGATCTGGCTCAGCGACTGGACCAGGAGAAAATGGGCATTGGGAAGCTTGCCCTGCCAGTGGTTCCAGAGTTCTGCCCGCTGGGCTTCGAGCTTCCGGGCCTCATCTTTGCGCCCGCTTCGGCGGCGGAGGTCGGCAAGCGCCGTCCAGGTACGGGAAAGGCAAGTCGCGTCGCGGAGATCATTTTGCGGATCAGGCTTCCACGCCATAAGCTTATCCAACAGTTGCTGGTAGGCTTCCACCGCGTGGGCGGTTTGGCCGGTCTGGGCATAATCGTCGGCCTGGGCTCTGAGGGCGTCGTAAACATCGTTCATGGGCTCAATCTTGTCTGCTGGGTACCGGCCGGCTTGGTTCAGCAGCTCCAAAGCTCTGGCAATCCGTTCCTTGGCTTCCTTCTCCCGTCCCAGCCATCGAACCGGGTAGGAAGAACCGGCCAGCAACTCCGCCTCGTCGCGCTGAGTACTGGCATTGGTTTTGGCTTCTCGGATGCGCGTCAGGGCGTGGTCATAAACCGACAGAGCGTTGCGGGGATCATTGTGACGGAGGGTATTACCAACCTCAAATCCAAATACTGCTACGTTGTGGCGGCCCAAGTAGTCCAGCGGGTCTCTCGTAGAAAGGTCTTCGGCAATATCCAAGGCTTTTTGAAAATACGCCAGTGCATCGCGGCTGCGGCCGAGGCTTGGTTCTGCATCCTGCCGCCCCAGGATCATCCCTTCAATATCGAGTCCGCTCGCCAGGTTAATGCGAAGAGACGCGTGTCCACCAGCGGCTTCGGCTTTTTGGAGCTCATTCGCCTCACGAGTGGTCTTCAGAGCGCCATCCAAATCCCCCAACTGCCAGCGCGCAGTTCCCAGATAGACAAGGGCCAGCCCGCGCAGGTCGTTCGCCCTAGGCCCCGGTACGCGGATGTCTAGAGCTCGCTGGCAATATCGTATTGCGTCATCGAAATGCCTCACTGCATTATCAACGCTGGCGACGTTTACATAGAAATACCTCATGCTATAGAGGTCCCTGAACTCGCGTGGGCGAGTACTCATGAACCGCTCGATCAGCGAAACAGTGGTCGTGGCATCGTTCAACGCCGCTGCTTGATCGCCCCGGCGGTCTGCCAAGATCATGCGATCATGGGCGATTGTGGTAGCTATGAACAGCGCCCGCGGATTGTTAGGCTCTGGCGCGAGAACGGAATCGACAAACTTTTCAGCGCGATCAAGGCTCACTTCGGCTTCTGCGAACTGCCCCAGGTTCGGAGAAGTAGGATCTCCTTGTGCATGCGCCACACGCACGTAAGCGTAGGCGATTTCCAGTGCGAGATCTTTGTCCACGTGAGCTTCGCTACTCAGCAAAGTCAGATATTGCAGGGAATCGGAAACCATTTGCATTCTGACTTTCGTCGAACCCGGTAAACCCCTGATGTCCTGATCGAGTGCTATGAATTTATTGGCCAGTTGGCGCACCTGGGCGAATCGTCGTTCGGCAATCTTTCGCTCGCGATTCGCAAGCAGCAATCCGGTTAAGAGACTTCCAATGACGAGTGTGATGGCGATAGCGGTAAATGCCACCACTGTGCGATTGCGGCGCAGAAATTTAGCGGTGCGGTACGCAAAGGTATCTGGCCTCACACTGATTGCTTGGTGCTTGAGATAGCGCTGGAGATCGTCTGCAAACGCAGTCACCGAGGCGTATCGCTCCTGGGGATTCTTCTTCAGAGCTTTGCCAAGAATTGTGTCCAGGTCTCCGCTTAAATAGCGACAAAGTTTTTCAGGTGTAGTACTGCGCTTTTCCGCCACGGTGTAGCCAGCCAACGCGATTTCCGATGCTCGCGGTGCTTCCACTTCGACAATCGCTTTAACTAGGTCTGCAGGAGAATGCACGCCTGGACCCGCAGGATGTTGCCCCGTTAACAGGAGGTAGAGCAGAACTCCCAGCGCATAGACGTCGGTAGCAGTGGTCACGTTCCCGCCCGTCACTTGCTCCGGTGCCGCAAATCGCGGAGTCAGTGCGCTACCGCCTTCCATGGTCAGCATGGTCGCCGAAGCGGTATCTCCTTCTTGGGCAAGCAGCTTGGCAATACCAAAATCCAGCAATTTTACTTGACCATCGTTGCGCACCAGCACATTGGAAGGCTTAATGTCGCGATGAACGATCAGGTTGGTATGAGCCTCGGCCACGGCGCCCAACACATCGAGAAAAAGTTTGATACGCGCGTCCACGTCGAGCTTGTGTTCGTCGCAGTACTGATCGATGGCCATGCCGTCGACGTATTCGAGAATGAGGTAAGGGCTGCCGTCGGCATAGATGCCGGCATCGAGCAATGCCGCGATATGAGGATGAGTGAGCCGGCCGAGGATACTGCCTTCCCGTATAAAGCGTTCTTCGGTGCCGCGGCCAGTGAGCGCAATGTTAACAAACTTGACCGCTGCTTGCCGCTCGAATCTTCCATCGCTGCGTTGCGCGAGCCAAACCGTGCCCATTCCGCCCTGACCGATTTGTGAGACCAGCGAGTAGGAGCCGACTTTCTGGCCGGCAAGTCCCGCGCCCGCGGGAAGCGGCGATCTCTCAAGAAAACCTTCTTGTTTTAGTTGCTGCTGCTCCTCCAGCAGCGCCTGCACCATGGAAGCGAGCCTCGCATCTTTCTTGCTAAGCGAGAGCAGCCATGCAGCGCGCTGCTCCGGAACGAGTTCCAGAACTTCGTCGAGATACGGGCTTACTTCGTGCCATTGATCGGGCGTGAAGGTCGACATCGATGTTTCAAAGCAGCAAATCTGCACGCAGACTACGATGCAGATAAATACGCGCCTTCTCCCACTTTCGCTGCACGGTACGTTCGGACGCGCCTTGCATATCGGCGATTTCGGAGAACGAAAATCCGCAAAAAAACTTTAAATCCACAATCTGAGATAAGGAGCTGTCCAGATGAGCCAGCTCGTCAAGCGCTTGGCTGATCCCCGCAAGTTCCTGATCATCACAGACTGCATCTCCAATGTTGGTCGTTAGAGACGTAAGTTCAAACTGCCCACCTCGTTTGACTGCCAGCCGATTGCGAACGTGATCGATAATGAGTCCCCGCATGACCCTCGCTGCATAAGCCATGAAGCGGCTGCGATCCGGAAAGGATTGGCCCTCTTGCGTGGCCATATCAAGGTACGCCTCGTGGATGAGCGTAGTCGCACTAATGCTGACGTCGCCTTGGCGTGCGAGCTGGCGTTTTGCCAATCGGTGCAGTTCCCGATAGAGAAGAGTAAAGAGCTTACCGGCGCAAGCGTCGTCACCATGTTCCGCCAGTTCGATCAGGGCCCCGATGGTTGGGTTGGTCGACTCCATGACATCCCGAACACGCGCACAGCCTCTCGCATTTCTGAGCAATAGTCTAGATCAAAGGCACAGTTTTTCACCAGCTACGTGCCAATGCCAGACGACAACAGCAGCCAATGCTCCCTCGCGCAGCGAAGTCTGGGAAATGCGTCCGCAAATCATAACAGGGACGTTGCCCTCCACGAAAGAATTGGTACTAATGGGTAGCGCCTCGAGGCACTACCTACTAATAAACGCCCTTGTAATCAGAGAACCAACCAAGTCCGCGCATGTCGGCAAACCAGAAACTATCACGCTGCTGGCCTGAGGCGTCATTATGGGGCAAATCTCGGCACCCGACGCGTGTTTCACTTATCCGCGAGCGCGATCTGCACGAGGCCATGCAGCGAACGCAGAGTAACCTGCTTTCTGCCGCAGCCGAGGAGGCCAAGCGTCAGCTCGGCTGGGGAGTGCCGGCCGCGTACCGCGCTAGTCACCCTGAAGCGGCCACGATCTTATAGAATTGAGGTGGTATTCCGTCCACTTATTTCTTCATACTCAGTCGCCACAAGGGATTGTTGTACAAAGGAAATTGATCATGGCGGATATTAATAAGAAGAAGGGCGCCATCGGCATCCTGACGGGCGGCGGCGACGTCCCCGGACTGAATCCCGCCATCCGTGCTGTGACCATCCGCGCGCTCCGCGAAGGTCTTGAGGTGATTGGGATACGCCGGGGCTGGTCTGGCCTGGTTGACCTCATCCGCGACAAAGAAGCCGACTACCGCGAAAACTACCTCCCACTCACAGAAGAGATTGTCAACCGTGCCGGGCGCACCGGCGGCACGTTTCTGCATACTTCGCGAACCAACCCCAGCAAGGTCAAAAAATCCAGCATCCCCCCTCACTTGCAAGATAGTTACACCGACGATACCAATGACCTGACTCGGGAAGTGCTGAAGAATCTGGAGTGGCTGGGGATTGACTATCTGATCCCCATCGGCGGCGACGACACGCTCAGCTATGCCGTGCGCCTGTATCAGGAGGGCGTCAAGGTGGTGGCCATCCCCAAGACCATGGACAATGACGTTCCCGGGACCGACTACTGCATCGGATTCAGCACCGCCGTCACTCGTACCATCGAGTTGACCAACAGCCTGCGCACTTCGGCGGGTTCGCACGAGAGGTTGATGGTGCTGGAGGTCTTCGGGCGCTACGCCGGTTTTACCGCCATGCTGCCCACCATGGCGGGCGCGGCCAACCGTTGCGTGATCCCGGAACACAAGTTCAATATTGAGCAGCTCACTGACTTGTTGGTCAGCGATCGCCGCAAGAACCCCAGCCGGTACTCGGTGGTGCTGGTTTCCGAAGGCGCCATGTTCGAAGGCGGCGAAATGATATTTCAAGAGCAAACCACCGACGCTTTCGGCCACAAGAAGCTGGGCGGCATCGGCGATCTCATTTCGGCAAAACTGAAAGAACTTTCTCCCCATCACAACCAGGGCAAACCCATTGACGTGATCAATCAAAGGCTGGGATACCTGGTGCGCTGCGGAGATCCGGATGCGATTGATTCCATCGTGCCCATGGCGTTCGGCAACCTGGCGCTTGACCTGATCCTAAGGCGAATTCATGGCCGCCTGGTGATCCTGAAGAACGGCCGTTACGACAATATGCCGGTCGATACGATTACCGCGTCGAAGAAAGTCGTCGACGTGAACCAGCATTACAACACGGAACGACTTCGCCCGCGTTACAGCAGCTTCGAGATGCGGCCGCTGTTTCTTATCCAGTAAACGCTGGTGTGTATGCTGGCGCGGAAATCAGAGAGGGCCAGCATCGAGGCTCCCGGCTCACCTTGCCTCAGACTGTGACCCTATGCTGGCTGCCGCCCGCAGCCGCAGGCGGTCATCCTGCGCGTCGTAGGTGAAGATCTCGCCAAAGCGTCCCCAGTACAGCACCGTATCGAGCTGCGGCTGAACTTCGTTTTCCGGGAAGTGCTTCTCCAGAATGTCACGAAAGAACTCCAGCGGCATGGCGCCATCCGACTTACTCTGCAGTGCAGTCTGGATTTGCTGCAGCAAAGGAACGTGCGCCAGGGCGGCCTCGCGAAACAATTCTTTGCGGGCGGTAATGTCGGCTTCGGCAAACGCCTTGCCGGCCGGGGTCAGCTCGACATCGCCCTGATGCGAGGAGGCAAAACCGAGCAACGTCGCGGCCTCCACGATAGGCAGCAAGTCGTCCACTTCCATGACAAGTTCTTCGGCGACATGGTAAAGATCATCGGCTCCTCCGCGATCGGCCAGCAACTCGATCAGCCCGGCGATGCCTCCAGGGCGCGCGTGCGGCAACAAGGTTTGGGCAGCTTTGGCGCGGAGCGCAGCTCCCGTCGGCAGGGCGTGCTCCAGTTCGGGCTGAGTCATTACTTTGTAGATGTAATCCACATAGAGAAGAAATTCAGGCGCATTGCGGTCGCGAGGATGGCGCAAGCCGATGCGAAAGTCGGCGCGAATCTTGGCCGGGTTCTTCCCCAGCACGATCACGCGATCCGCCAGCAGCACGGCTTCCTCTATGTTGTGGGTTACCAGGAAAATGCTGCGCGTCGGAATCTTTTTTCCCAGCCACAACTCCAGCAATTCGCTGCGCAGATTCTCGGCCGTAAGCACGTCAAGGGCACAGAACGGCTCGTCCATGAAGAGCACTTCGGGTTCGACGGCCAGCGCCCGCGCAAACCCTACTCGCTGCTTCATGCCTCCAGAGAGTTCCTTGGGATAAGCCGTTTCAAATCCTTTCAGCCCGACCGAGTCCAGCGCTCGCAGCGCCCGCCGATGCCGCTCCAGGGGCGCCATCCCGCGCGCCACTAGCCCGGCTTCTACGTTTTCAAGCACAGTGAGCCAGGGAAACAGCGCGAAGCTCTGAAACACGATGGCCGCGTTGGGCCGGCTTGCGCTCAACGGTTTGCCATGCCAGAGAACGCGGCCTGCGGAAGGCACGGTCAGCCCCGCGAGAATGCGAAGCATGGTGGATTTCCCCGATCCTGAAGCACCCAGAAGCGCAATGATGGTGTCGGACTCGAGCGACAGATTTGTCGGCGCAATCACTTGCACTTGCCGGCCGTCCGGCTGAGCGAAGCTCTTTTCGATGGCTTGCGCCTCCAGAATCGCTTCACCGCCCGGGCCAGTTGGCGCGAGCACAACTCTGGGCGGCATGGCCGCTGGCGGCCGCATTACGCGGGGAAGCGCTTCCACTGGCGCAGGGACCGGGACCGCGCCGCCCGCCCCCAGTTCGTCCATCAACTTTTGCCAGGCTTCTTCGGGGAGTTCATCCACAAAGCGCATCCAGTCCGCCGGGGCGGCTTTGTCGATGATCGCCCGCAACTCCTCCAGGGGTCGGCTGTGCAACAGGACGTAGGCGTGATAGTAGGGAAAATAGGGAAAAAGCGAGGCAGCGAACTCGACGGAAATCCGGCGGAAGAGGTCTTGCTGCTCCTCAAACGACAAGCCCGCCAGCAGGGAAGCGGCTTGGTCCGCGGACATTTGCTGAAGGGCAGCGGCAGCCTCCGCTATTCTGCCTTGCGCAATCGCTTCCCGAATGTGACTGATGTCCGACATTTCCATGCCATTAACCGTGGTGCAGAAATCCGACAACTGCAAGCGGCGCGTGCAAATTTCCGCAGCAAAGATACTATAATCGGGATCAGCGACCGAGGGCAGAAGATTGCGTAAGACGGCGCAAGAAGGCGTCAAGATGAAACCTGAAACTGAATCCGGTCCAAGCCAGCCTTCGGGAAATGCGCCGGCCCTGGAGCACCTTTCCGGCGCCCGCGCATTGCTGATTGAGCTCCAGGAAAAAATCGGAGAGCGGCCCGAATTGGCCGAGGCCATCAACAAGCTGGAAACTGCTCTGAGCCTGCTGGCGCTGGAAACCGGCGGATTGCTCTAGCGTCGGTTTCGCTTAGCCTCTGTTGGGTTGCTACAGCCAGCCTCGCGTGCGGGCGATGCGCGCGGCTTCTACGCGATTATTAGCTCCCAGCTTGCTGATGGCTTCCGACAAGTAATTGCGCACCGTGCCCTCGGACAAGTTCAATTCGGCGGCGATGTCGCCACTCGCCATACCGTCGCCTGCCAGCCGCAACACCTGCCGTTCGCGGTCGGTCAAGGGGTCCGGCTCCGCCCAGGCTTCCGTGGCCAGCTCCGGGTCGATCACCCGCAGACCCTGATGCACGCGTCGCACCGCCTCGGCCAATTGCTCTGCCTTCATGTCCTTCAACAGGTAGCCGGACGCTCCTGCCTCCAGGGCGCGGCGAAGATAGCCGGCGCGGGCGAACGTGGTCAGGATGATCACGCGCGTGCCAACGTGGCGGCGCTTCAACTCGGCAGCCACGTCCAGCCCGGTCATCCGAGGCATTTCAATGTCGGTGATGAGGACATCGGGCTTTTGGGTCAGAATCGCTTTCAGCGCCTCGGAACCATCACGGCACTGGGAAATCACGGAGATGTCGCCTTCGATCTCCAGCAGGGCCGCCAGCGCGCCCAACACCATGCCCTGATCTTCAGCGACAATCACCCGGATCGTTTTGCGGTTCTCTTTGGACGCAGGGTTCATGATTTCCGTTGTTGCCAGGCAAAGCCAGCGGGAACTCGATCCGCAATTTTGTGCCCGCGCTGCTTTCGTATCGCAGGGTGCCACCCAGGGCTTCCACCCGCTCCCGCATGCCGCGCAACCCGTTGCCCTCGGCCCGCAGGCCGCCCCGGCCATCGTCCTGCACCTCCAGCAGGCAGTTCCCGTTGGTGTTGGCCAAGCGCACGCGGCAACTTCGCGCGGCAGCGTGGCGCACCACATTGGTGATGGCTTCGCGGACCACCAGCGCCACAACGCTTTCCTGGATTGGCGTCAGAGGCACCTCGGAGGTTTCGTCTTGAACAGCTACGCCTGCCAATTTCAGCGTAGACTCCGCCTGCTTCAGTTCGGCGGCCAGACTGTTCAAGCGGTAGCCGCGAATGGTGTTGCGCACCTCGGCCAGCGCCCGGCGAGAAGTTCGTTCCACGTCGCCGATCTCCGCCTTGGCGCGCTCCGGATCGCGATCGATCAACTTTCCCGCTAACTCTGATTTCAGAATGATCACGGAAAGTGTGTGTCCCAGGACATCATGCAGATCCCGCGCAATGCGTTCGCGCTCCGCCACTTTGGCCAGATGTTCGATTTCGTCATTCGCTAGGCGCAACTTTTCATACACGCGGTTGCGCGCCGCGAAGAAAACATTGCTGCCGCCAACCACTAGCGGCAAGAGGCAGCAGTAAATATAGGACCAGGGCGAAAGGTGGAGCAGCCAGATCTCCAGGAAAGGAACCGCCGGGGTGAGCGCCAGAATTCCCAGAGCCGCCTTCTCATTTACAAAAACAAACGGCACAAAAGCTGCCCCGTAAACCACGAAGGTGCTGGCTCCCATGTTGTACGGGATGTACGCGGCCCCGAGCAGAACCAGCAGCGCAATGATGACGATTTGCCAGCGTCGGGACAGCCAAAAATACGCGAAATACAGCGCCAGGAAAATCACCTGGCCCAGTGCGGTCAGCGCCCATTCTTTCCAGCCAGCGTGATCCGCGATCGGCTGGATATAGAAGAAGCCGCAGTAGGCCAGCCAGGTCAGTGGCGCCCAGCCGTGCATTTGGTCTTTGGGCAGCAGTCTCATGCTCAAGTCGGTTAGCTCGCGGAAAGCGCGAGCTTCAGCTTAACCATACATCTTTCCCTCATCGCGCTGGAAGCCGATTCGGGCGACGCCCAGGCAAATCAGGGTGAATCCGACCAGGAACTCCCAATGGACGAGGTTCGACTCGTGCTGGCCAGCGCTGACCGTGCTCAGCGCCAACTGCGCCAAGTGATACGGCGGCAGGGCGTGTGCGAACTGGCGCAGTACCTTGGGCAGAAACATCAGCGGCACCCATAGGCCTGAGAAAAACGAAACTGGCAAGTAGATCAAGTTAATCACGCCGGGCGCCGAATTCGGACCGGCGAAATAGCCGATGGCCATACCCATAGCGCAGAAGGGAAGGGAGCCCGCTACCAATGTAGTGACCAGCTTCACGCCCTCCAATGGCGATAACCGCACGCCCCCGACTCCGATCCCCAGTGCCAGCAAGGTGAGCACGACCGTCGCGCTGAAGATCACGCTCATCATCACTTTGCCGAAGAAGTATGCGAACGGTGGCATGGGGCTGGCGCGTTTCACTTGCAGCCAGCCTAGACCCCGCTCCACAGCCAGCCCGTTGGCCGTGCCGAACAACGACGCTCCCATCACCCCGAACGTTCCGTAGGTTGCGATCAGGTAGGTCGTAACACGCGTGCCGCTGATCATCTCTCCTCGGTTCAGCACCAGGCCGAAGAGGACGTAAAACATCACCGGGAACATGACCACCGATAGCGAGTAAGCGCGCAGCCGAAGGTTCTTCAGAAATTCGTACTTGGCTTCCTTGAAGAAAATTGTGAGCGTGGCGCGCGATGAGCGAACCAGATTTTCAGACCTTAACACCGCAGCAGTAGCCATGACTTACCTCCTCGATTCCTGTGGTGATTTGCCGTTGTTTTCGCTGGTTAATGCCAGGAAAGCTTCTTCCAATCCCGCGCTCGCGACTTCGACTCCACGGATTGCCGGGTCGCGCAGAAACAGCTCGCGCAGGGCCGGCTCGGCGGCCGTGGTGCGGATCTCGAACCAGGGGCCGTTCTTGGCCACATCCACCACGCCAGGCATCTCTCGAACCAACTCGAGCGGCAGGTCGCTGTAGCAGCGGATTTTCTGTCCCGAAGTTTGTGTTTTGATTTCGCTCGGCGCGCCCTGCGCGATGATCTCACCCCGATTAATCACCACTACGCGGTCGGCCAGCGCGTCTGCTTCTTCCAGATAGTGAGTCGTCAGCAGGATGGTCTTGCCGCGGCTCAGCAGTTTGCGGATCTGTTGCCACAGCAAACGCCGCGCTTCTACGTCCATCCCGACTGTGGGCTCGTCGAGAAACAAAAGATCGGGATCGCCACCAACCGCCACAGCAAACAGCACCCGCTGCCGCTGGCCGCCAGAAAGTTCGCCAAACTGCCGGTCTTTGATTTCTTCCAGCCCCGCCAGGGCCAGCGTTTCCGTCAGTGGCAAGGGAGCGGGGTAGTAGGAGGAAAATAAATCGATGTGCTCCCGCACGCGCAAAGTCTCCGGAACTCTTGCCACCTGCAACATGGCTCCGACGCGCATGCGAACTTCCGCATTGACCGGATTCCCCCCGAAAATGCTGACCCTGCCTGTAGTCGGCCGAGCGAGTCCCAGGAGCAGTTTGACCGCGGTGGTTTTGCCCGCGCCGTTAGGACCGAGCAACGCCACAAGTTCCCCTGCGCGAATGTCGAAATTCACATCACGCAGCGCTTGGATAGAGCCGAAATTCTTGCTGACCTTGGTCAACGACGCGATGATTGGCAGTTCTCCGTAGTCCCGCATCGTTTGTTGTCTCTCCACTTGCATGGTTGCCATCATCCTCACCCTCCTGGCTTTGCTCGGCGCATCTGCAGCCCCGTGATGGTCATATTGAAATATGAGCGGCCGGCGCGCCAGTGGAGATCATCATGCAAGCGTGGTGACAAATGTCATCTCAGCAACGTCGTGACAGATCGGGAAGGAAACTCCGGTATAATCCTTTACCGATGCAAGTGAAAGCCGGCATTGAGCGCGCCAGCCTGAGCGATGTTGGCTGCCAGCGCGACAACAACGAAGACTGGTATTCCTACTGGGAGCCGGAAAGCGACGAGCAGCTTCGGCGCAAGGGCAGGCTTGCCATTGTCGCCGATGGCATGGGCGGCCACGAAGGCGGCCAGGAAGCCAGCCGCCTCGCCGTCGAAGCGATCGAACAAGCCTATGCTGCAGCCACCGACGGCGACCCGCAGTCTGTTCTAATAGCCGGTTTCAAAGCGGCGCACCAGCGCATCCAGCGGTACGCTGAGGCTCACCCGGCGCTTTTTGGCATGGGAACCACCGCCACGGCGGCCGTGCTGCTCCGGGCGCAACTTATGTATGCGCACGTCGGCGACAGCCGTTTGTATCTGGTGCGCGGGAGCAGTATCTCGCGCTTGACCCACGACCACTCCTACGTCGGGCGCCTGGTCGAAAGCGGCGTGATCACCGCGGAAGAGGCCGACAGCCATCCTCAGCGCCACATTCTGACGGCCGCTCTAGGGGCGGGCCCGGAAGCCGAGCCGGAAATTGCGCCGGCTCCGATTGCCCTCAGCGGGGGAGACGCGCTGGTGCTCTGCACCGACGGGCTGTGGAGCTTGATGGAGGACGAAGAAATCCGTCAAGCGGTGATAGAGTACCCTCCCTCGGAAGCTTGCCACGCCTTGGTGGAAACGGCAAGACAGCGTGGCGGACCGGACAACATCACGATTCAAATTCTGCGCATCTCGTGAATTTGGTTTTCCCCGGTCTTATTGCCACAGCTGTTCTCAGCGAAGAATCTTTTGCCCCAGGGTGCGCAAAATGATGCGCCCCCGGGGCGCTCCTTAGCAGGGGATGGATTTCTGTAAGTTGTTGACCCTGCTTGAGATGGCTTGATGAATTCTTCATCGCTGAGTTGGCACCCCAACTGCGCACACTGAGCCGTCAATAAACTCTATTAAAGCCATGGAGATCGTGTCAGAATACGAAACTATGAAGATCTCTCAGAAAGGTTTATATGCGTTGCAGGCCATGATGATGCTAGCCCGCCACGCCGACCAGGGGGCAATCCGTATCCGTGATATTGCCTATGAAGAGGGATTGCCGGAGAAATTTCTGGAACTCATCCTGCTCGAGCTGAAGAATGCCCGAATTGTCGAGAGCGCGCGTGGCGCCAAGGGTGGCTACCAGTTACGGCGTTCTCCCGCTGACATCCCGTTAAGCGAGATTGTCCGCTTGGTGGATGGTCCGCTGGCGCCGTTTGGCGATGCGGAACAGCTTCGTGACCTGATCGATCGCGACACCGAGCACCGCGCGCTTTACCGCATTTTCCTCGATGTTCGAGACGCGGCCGCGAAAATTCTGGAAAATACGACTCTGGCAGACATCATCGAAAAGCGCGACGGTGCGCCGAAGAAGGGCCGCAAAAAGAAAAAGGGTGAAGCATCCGGCGTCCTGCCCATGGTGGTTCACGGCAATCCGCCTCGGAACTAAGGGAAACGAGGCCCAGGCGCGTGCCTCATCCCTTTGGCAGCGTCGGATCGGGAGGCAGGATCTCCGGCTCGGGCGGGTTCGACCAATTGCGGCTATCAGCGCTCAAAGTTTCCTGCGACGCATCGAACGCCTCCGTCCCCTTCTGGCGGGTGACGAACCACACCGCCGCGGTCCAGGTGGGAAACAGATCAAGTCCGGGAATCAGCTCAGCCGCCAGCGTGGGCAGGAATGCCCAATGCCAGCCTAACAGACGTACCAGGATGATCCCCACTAGAACATCCAGAACGCTATCGGCGGGCGAGAGCGCACCTTCCGCAAACAGCGGCAAGGCAGCGATCTGGAGTGCATCGGCGGCCAGGGCAACCGTCCATGCCAGCCTCACCTTGGGATGTTTCAGCGACTTGAAGAAATCGAGGAGCGACATACGCCAGACACAAGTATAAAATGCGCGAGGCTGCTGGCGTCGGGCCACTGCGCGACAGCCAGGATGTCGGTGGGCCAAAGAGAGCCTCCGGAGGGTAACATTATGAGAAACTTGTGGATCCGCGTTAAAGAGATTCACTGTGCGAAGATTGCCCTTGCCGAAGCACCGCTTTGGCTGTAGGCTGAAGGGGCTTGGGACGTTTATACTTTTGCTTTCAGTGTCTTGCCAACCTAGATGGAACCTCGACCCTGGTTAGTCACCGGAGCGGCCGGGTTCTTAGGTTCTCCTGTGGTCGAAGAGCTATAGGCGCGGCAGAATCCTGGTTATCGGGGTCGAGGGCTTGTCGATAGGGAAAATGGCGGTTTTTGGCACTCTTGCGGCGACCCCGCATTTCATGTTGGCAAGGAAACTCGCGTACGAAAGAGTCTTAGTTTGAGTTGAGCTGTGAGTCCCATATCTTTCTGACAGGACTGAGCCTTGAAGATAGTCATTGTGCATAATTCGAATCAGCAGTTTGCTGGGGACGACGTGGTAGTTGCCCAGGAGATCAAGCTGCTGGAAGACGCCGGCAACGAGGTTGTGCTTTTCAAGCGCAGCAACTGGGAGGTTGAGTCCTATGTTGGAATTGGAAGGATCAGTCTGGCGAAGCGGACGATCTGGGCTTCGGATACAAAGCGCGAGTTCGCGCACCTGCTGGCAAAAGAAAAGCCCGACGTGGTGCACGCGCACAACACCTTCGTTATGATTTCGCCTTCGGTTTTTTCAGCATGCTTCGAGGCTGGCGTCCCCGTGGTGCAGACGCTGCACAGCTACCGATTGCTTTGTCCAGCCGCCACCCTGTTCCGCAGTGGCAAGGTTTGTGAAGAGTGCATGCAGCATTCGCTCTGGCGCAGCGTGCGGTATGGCTGTTACAGGAATTCGCACGCGGCCACCACCGTCACCGCGCTCATGCTGGCATTTCATCGCCAGCGGAAGACCTGGAGCCGCGAAATCTCCTGTTTTGTGACTCTAACCGAGTTCTCGCGGAAGAAGTTCATCGAAGGCGGGCTTCCCGCGGAAAAAGTGGTCGTCAAGCCTAACTTTCTTGATCCCGACCCAGGTAAGCGGATGGGGGATGGGGAGTATGCGCTATACGTCGGCCGGCTGTCACCGGAGAAAACCGTGTCCACAATCCTGGCAGCGTGGAAACGTTTGCAAATGCCGATTCCAATTTGGATTGTTGGGACCGGACCGCTGGAGACGCAGTTGAGGGCGCAAGCGGACCATGAGGGGCTTACCCACGTTCACTTCAAGGGAGAAGTACGCCATGAGGATGCAATCGCTGCTTTCAAGAACGCGCGTTTTCTGATTTTTCCCAGCCAGTGGTACGAAGGTTTTCCCATGACCCTGGTCGAGTCCTTCGCCTGCGGTACACCCGTGATCTGCAGCCGCATGGGAGCGATGCAGGAAATCGTGACCGATGGCCGGACTGGTTTGCACATTACTCCCGGAGATGTGGATGAGTTGGTACAAAAAGTGCAATGGGCGTGGACGCACCCAGAGGAAGTGCGAGCCATGGGGAAAGAAGCGCGGACTGATTACGAGTCGAAATACACGGCAAAAAGAAACTACCCTATGCTGATGGAAATCTATAAGCGGAGCATCGCCGGGGAGTTTCGACAAGCCCAGTAATCTGCAAAGCCGAGTGGCCTGCGTTCATCCAGCGCTACGCAAGCTGGCCGGCAGCCAGAGTTTTTCCCCAAGCTGAAGTCGCAGATTAAGAGATCCGCTCGGCTCAAGGCAGCCCCCTAGCGAAACTCGGCTAAAGGTCACAGCTCGGCGTTTGATAAGCTAATAATGTGAGGGTTGCCCCAGAATAGTGCGCAACGGTGCGCCCCACGAGCCGGTGGCGCGGCGGAGATTGCGAGGGAAAAGGAACTTGTGCTAGTTGCTAAAGTGGAAGGCAAGACTAGGCGTGAGGGCTATCGGGCAATCGGGCTCCTGCTCCTGGCCTGCGCGCTCGTGCTGGGCGCAGCGCCGGCATGGGGCGCGGAACCCTATCGGATTGAACCGGTGGAACTCCGCGCTTCCGACGAGCTCCCGCGGGCCCTGGCGGACAAGCTGGACTTGCAAGGCTTGCGCTTGGTCACCGAAAGCAACGGGCTCGAGATGGGGATTTGCGAGCTGTTCTGGGCCAAGGCGGCCATGGGACAGGATCACCGGCCTGGCGCCAAGGCTCACTACGGGGATCTTGAAACAGGGGCCCTGGTAGGGGTTATTCGCTTTCTGCCGGAAGCCAGTGAGGACTTCCGGGAAGATTCCCACGACCAGAAACTGAAGCCCGGCTATTACACGATGCGTTACGCGGCGTTGCCGGAGATGGATGGCCAGGATGTCGTGTTGCTCAGTCCGGCAAAGGGAGATGCTGAGGCAGAACAGACACTTGCACTGGATGAACTCAAGCGCCGAAGCCGGCTCGCTTCCGGCACGCACGAGCCCGCAGCGCTGACTCTCGTGCCTCCGGAATCGGGCAAGGCAGAATTTCCTGCTATACGTATGGACGACCAAGGCACGTGCATCATCCAGGTCAGGTTTCAGGTAAGAGTCGGCCCCAACCCGGCGCATGAGGTTCCCTTCGCCATGATGGTGGTCACTCCCCACAATGATGAGGGCGGATCGTAAGGGCCAGGCGGGGTTTCACGGGGGACGGAATCCGTGCCCCGTGGGGTCCCTTGTTTATCGGTCTGTCAAGCGGTGACCGATTTAGTCTTTGGTATGACCCGAGCACACCTGGCGTGGTTTCACGAAGACCGCCCCGCCAACCGGCTTCCAGCCGCCGAGGTCATCATTCCGCGGTCCCAGCAGCTATGAAACCGCTCTGGTTCAGCAGCTGACTCCAGCCGACCTTGTTCCGCTGCACGGGAGCGGGTCGCGCTCCGA